>Ga0335075_10002888_pt1 | contig 27493 bp, 15 predicted proteins | sample Lox_Sample_24_FD_206723 | JGI IMG/M metagenome (GOLD analysis project Ga0335075, IMG submission 206723) | Soil microbial communities from Loxahatchee National Wildlife Refuge, Florida, United States - Lox_Sample_2.4 | ecosystem: Environmental > Terrestrial > Soil > Wetlands | place: USA...
CAGCGGGCAGTGAGCCGGAACTGATGCTCCACGTGTAGGGCGAGACTCCTCCCGTGGCCGCCAGCGTCTGGGAGTAGGCCGTGCTGACCGTCCCCGCCGGCAGCGATGTGGTCGCAACCGCCAGCGTTGCGGCGTTGACGGTGATGCTCAGGCTGTGGGTTGCCGTGTTGCTGGCCGAATCGGTCACCTTCACCGTGAAGTTGGAAGTGCCCGCCGTCGTCGGCGTACCGGCGATCACTCCCGTGCTCGCCGTCAGCGTCAGCCCCGCCGGCAGTAAGCCGGAACTGATGCTCCACGTGTAGGGCGAGACTCCGCCCGCAGCCGCCAGCGTCTGCGAATAGGCCGTGCTGACCGTCCCTTCAGGCAGCGACGTTGTGCTCACGGCGAGCGTTGCGGCGTTGACGGTGATGCTCAGGCTGTGGGTTGCCGTGTTGCTGGCCGAATCGGTCACCTTCACCGTGAAGTTGGAAGTGCCCGCCGTCGTCGGCGTCCCGGCGATCACTCCCGTGCTCGCCGTCAGCGTCAGCCCCGCCGGCAGTGAGCCGGAGCTGATGCTCCACGTGTACGGGCTCACGCCGCCGCTCGCCGCCAGTGTCTGCGAATAGGCTGCATTGACCGTCCCGGCAGGCAGCGACGACGTCGTTACCGTCAACGTCGCCGCATTGATGGTGATGCTCAGGCTGTGGGTTGCCGTGTTGCTGGCCGAATCGGTCACCTTCACCGTGAAGTTGGAAGTGCCCGCCGTCGTCGGCGTCCCGGCGATCACTCCCGTGCTCGCCGTCAGCGTCAGCCCCGCCGGCAGTGAGCCGGAGCTGATGCTCCACGTGTACGGGCTCACGCCGCCGCTCGCCGCCAGTGTCTGCGAATAGGCTGCATTGACCGTCCCGGCAGGCAGCGACGACGTCGTCACGGCCAGCGCAGCATTCACCGTAATGGAGAGTCGCGCAGAGGCTTTATCCGAATCCGAATCGGTTACCTGGACCGTAAATGTGGACGAGCCCGCAGATTTGGGTGTACCCGTGATCGCGCCGGCGCTGGAGAGAGTCAGCCCGGAAGGTAATGTCCCGGCAGATATCGTCCAGGCATAATCGGTGCCGCTGCCGCCGGTGGCGGACAGGCTCCGGGAGTATGCGGAGCCGACGACGCCGTCGGGCAGCGAAGTGGTGGAAACCGCGAGTGCCGCGCTGTTGATGACAATGCCAAAACTCGCAGTCTGCGAGTCACCGTAGGAGTCGGAGGCGGTTACAACGAAACTGCTCGAGCCTGGGGTCGTGGGAGTGCCGGAGATGGAGCCGGCTGTGGACATGGTGAGGCCGGCCGGCAGTGAGCCGGTGGTGACCTTGTAAGTCAGCGTGCCGGACCCACCCATTGCGACCACGGTTGCTGAATAGGAGGTGTTGACGACTCCGGCAGGGAGAGATGCGGTGGTAAAGGTAATGGGCGGCGCGGCGGCGATGGTAATGGACAAGCTGGTGTTTGCCGAATCTCCGTAGGCGTCAGAGGCAGTGACCGTGAAGGTGGTCTTGCCGGCGGTCGTGGGCGTGCCGGAGATGGATCCAGTTTTGGGCATCGCGAGGCCGGCTGGCAGCGAGCCGGAGGTGATGCCATAGGTGAGGGTCCCGGCGCCGCCTGTGGCGGCCACTGTCGCGGAGTAGGCCGCTCCCACGGTTCCAGAGGTCAGCGACGTGGTGGTGAAAACGATGGCGGGCGCGGAAGCAGTGTCGATGCTGAAATCCGCAGTGGATGTGAGCGCGGGCGAGCCGGAATCGGTGAGAGTGATGGTAAATGTGCTGGACCCCGCAGCGGTGGGAGTGCCCGTGATCGCGCCGGAACTCGAGCCCAGGGTTAGCCCAGCCGGCAGTGTGCCCTGAGAAACACTCCAGGTATACGGTGTGACGCCCCCGGAAGCGGTCAGTGTGACGCTATAGGCGGAACCAACCACGCCCCCGGTGAGTGGGCCTGCGGCAGTTGAAATTGCAGGATTCACGACGACGGTCAGCGTGATAGTACCGGCAGCCCGGGTGTTGGCAATGGACCTGGCGGTAATGGTGACGGTGAATTGCGCAGATACCGAAGACGGCGCCGTATAGGTGACCGAGGTCGTGGAAGAATTGGACAGTGCCCCGCACGCGCTTGCGCTGCAGCTCAATGCCCACTTCACCCCCTGGTTCGAGGAGTCGTTCGATACTGTCGCCTTGAGCTGGACAGACTCTCCGGGATCGACGGAGGTCGAGGCTGGCTGCGCTATTTTGACCGTGACCGGCGCCTGGCCTCCACCACATCCGGCGAGGGTCACAAGTCCCGCTACAGCGAGGGCAACAGCGATGCGCCGAGACAGGCGTCGCGTGAAGCGGGGAAGGGTTTGGTTGACCAATTCGGAGCATTGCGATCCTGTTTTCCGAGCCATTGCAGCCCCCCTGAAGCGCGGTGACCCGCTCGGGTCGAACCGCCAGACTGGCGGTCCGGAGCCGAATGCCAGTGGTCCTGAGCAGCGATCCGGACGGACAACCGCCGGTCAATGCGCACGGTGGGCCATGAGCCCCTGGGGGAGATTCACTGGATCGGGTTCTGATGAGAGGTTTTGCAGTGGAGAGAGTACAAATGTCCTAAAGAAACGCTTAAGAAGCTCTAAAAACTGTGACCCGTCAGGATGGGCCCGCAATGACACGTCGAGCCGGGCCGTCGAAGAACATTGGCTTTCCATACGTGGGAATTCGCAGAAAGGAACCTGAAATGCGCTCCTTTCAGGATTCAAAGGGCCCTGAGGGCGGCAAAATCGGGTGGCGAGTTGTCGCGACGACGGGACCGGTAATTCGTTGATTTTGAACGTAGCAATCTGATCGCGATGTGCTACACTCCCGCCAGGCGTGCTGCGAGCGGCTACCGGTCTCCCCCGCCGGCCAGATGAGTGGCAGAAGGCCTCGCGGCTGGCACAGGCTTGCTAAAGGAATCCTTAATCAAGTCTAAATCCGGGTAGCCCCATGGCTCGGCCAGACCTAATCCGCTGGGAGTTTGGTCCCTTTCAGCTCGACAGCGGCCAGCGTCTCCTCTTTCGCGATGGAGAGCTTGTTCCCGTGTCGCGGAGAGCAGTCGATCTTCTCGCAGTTCTCATGGAAAAGCATGGCGAGCTTGTCGAGAAAGAGGTGCTGCTGCGCCGGGTTTGGACGGATGCCTTCGTCGAAGAGTCCAATCTGGCGGTCCACATCTCTCAGTTGCGAAAGACTTTCAGGGAAGCCAATTCCTCGCATCAGATCGAGACCATTCCCCGCAGAGGATACCGGTTCGTCGGAGAAGTGAAGATATCGGTGGGAGCACCGCTCATGGGGGAAGCTCCCTCTCACCGACCGGCAATTCCTCCGGCAGATGACCGGCCATTCCCATCAGAATCACCGCCGGATACGGTGAGATCATGGATGCATTTGACCTCCACGCGACGAGTGCTGCTGGGGGGAGCCGGGCTGCTGCTCGTTCTTGCCGTCTCCGCCTGGCGTCTCCATGAGAAAGCAGTGTTGCGGGTGGGCGCGGCGACGGCTCGGGTTCAGCCTGCGTCGACGGAACGAAACACCATTCTGCTGGGCAACATTGCCAACAACACCGGCGAGGCCGCATTTAACCTGACACTTCGACAGGCGATGGCTGTCGAACTGGAGCAATCCCCTGCGCTGAGCCTGGTTCCCGACGCGCGCGCGCGGGAATCGCTGCGCATGATGGGCCAGCGAACGGATGCCGGGCTCACGCCCGATCTTTCGCTGGAATTGTGCCAGCGCACGGAGAGCAGCGCCCTCGTGGATGGATGGATTGCGCGCATGGGAAGCCAGTACGTGCTCGCGCTCCGGGCCATCAACTGCCGCACCGGAAATCACCTGGCAGATCTCGAAAGCACTGCTGCGAGCAGGAACCAGGTACTGAAGGCCCTCGGAGATCTGACCGGACAGCTGCGGGTCAGAATCGGAGAGTCTCTGAGCACAGTGCAGAAGTTCAGCACGCCCATTGAAGAGGCGACGACGCCCTCACTGGAAGCGCTGCAGGCGTACAGCATGGGAAGAGAGATGATGATCCGCAGAGGGGAGTCGGCGACCTGCGTACCGTATTTTCAGCGCGCGATCCGGCTTGACCCGGATTTCGCGATGGCCTACGCAGCCCTGGGCAATGCCTATTCCAATCTCAACGAAGCGGGCCTGGCGGCTGACAACATACGCAAAGCCTACGAGCTGCGTGAGCATGTGACTGCGCACGAAAAGCTCTACATAGAGTCCCATTACTTCCAGTTCGTCACGGGCGATTTATCAAAAGCGATGCAAAGCTACGAGGACTGGACGGCGACCTATCCGGGCGATCTTACGCCGAGGACAAATCTGGCGGTGATCTACAGCGACCTGGGGATGTTTCAGCAGAGCCTTGAGGAAGCCCGGGAGGCAGTCCGGATAGCTCCCGACAGCAGCCAGGACTACGCCAATCTGGTCGACGCCTGGATTTTCCTGGGCCGTCCCCGGGAGGCCCGGGACACTGCGAATGAAGCTCTGGCACGTGGGCTGGACTCTTCCCTGCTGCGATACTTTTTGTATGACGCGGCATTTCTCGAGCAGGACGAAGCTGCCATGCAAAGAGAGATCGCCTCATCGGCAGGCGATCCCGGAGTCGAAGACTCGTTCCTGGATAACAGGTCCGATACCCTCGCCTGGCGCGGTGAACTCCGCGCGGCTCGCGAATTGAGCAGCCGTGCAGTCGAATCCGCCAGACGATCGGGTGAAAGGGAAGCGGCTGCAGGATATGATTTGGAGGCCGCACAGCGCGAAGCGTTGTTTGGGAATCGTGCTGAAGCCAGGCGCCTGGCCGAAGCAGCGCTTACGCTGGCAAACGACCGCGATACCGAATATGGCGCTGCACTGGCGCTCGCGCTTGCCGGCTCGCTGCCGCAGGCCGCGGAGCTTGCCGACGATTTGAACAGGAAGTTCACGGAAGACACCCTGGTACAGCTCCTCTACTTGCCCACGATTCACGGCATGATCGCGCTGGAGGACGGGTACCCACTGCTTGCGTTGAAGACGCTCGAACGAGCCCATCCCTACGAACTCGGAGTTGCGGGAGGGCTATTCCCCGTATATGTTCGCGGGCTTGCGTATCTGGGAGCAGGCGACGGCCTCCGTGCCAGAGCTGAGTTCGAGAAAATCCTCGACCATCCGGGAGTTGCCCTGAATTCGCCCCTCGCGCCACTGGCGCGCCTGGAGCGGGCTCGCGCCTGTATGCTGCTGGCCGATCGCCGGCATGCGATGTCTTCTTACCGGGACTTTCTCTCCCTCTGGACGAATGCTGATCCCGATATTCCCGTTCTTCAGACGGCCAAGGCTGAATACGCAAGGCTCCAGGGCGACGTCAGTTCGATTGCCGGTGCAATCCCGAGGCAGTGACGAACGGCTTCCGGGCGGCCCGTTTTCCGCAGGAATTCAGCGGAGAGGTGCCGATCTGGGTTGCGTCGGCCACCCGGGCTCCGGCGATAATTGAGCAGCGTTCCCCCACAGGCACCAGAGACGCTGCGAAGACATACCCATTGTCATCCCGACAGTAGATGGGCGGGTTGAGTGACTTTCTCCGGCCAGGGTCGTGGAGAGACAGCAATCTTCCCGGCAAGATCGAAAGCGGGAAACTTCACGGAGATCTCGATGATCGGACAGACTTCGTATTGACGCTCCGCGACTATAGCCGAAATTATTCCAGCAACCGCCCTCTGTTTCGGATGCTGAGAGAAGCTTTCTCGACTCGGCCGGTCTTGTTTACTGGGTGCAGTCTCTCAAGCGGCAGGATTGTGAGTGTGCTGACGAGCCCAGCTCAAGATTCAGGTCTGGCCGCGCATTACGCAATTGCCGAAGCCTCGGAGACCGAAGTCCATTTGCGGGCCAGGGCATAGACCTGCCTATTGCCGTGTCACCGGCATTACTTCCCCTTGCCGAAATTTCGCCGTCTCGGGCCGTACCTTTACGGGTCCGCTTTGCGGTAGAGGCGAACGATGCCTGAGGGACTCCGGGGGCCGAGTCAGAGGTACGGGTGTCAAACGCTCGTTCTGCGCCTGGTCGCTTCCCGGAGGCTCCTGATGATCGGCCCGGAAGAACGAATCGACGCCGTCGACGCGTTCCAGTTCTCTGTAATCTGGCCCACCATGGCGCCTGGTTTCCGGCCGCGAGGCCGACATGGCGAAACGTCCCGCCCTATAACTGCCGCGCCAGCACCAGCGTAATGTCGTCCGGCTGTTCCTGATCCCCGATCCACGAACGCAGGCTTTGCAGCACGCGCTCGGAGATCGCATCGAGCGGAAGGTGCCGGTGCTGCCGCACCAGGTCGAGAAGCCGCTCTTCGCCGAACTCTCCGAAATCGTTCTCCGGTTCGGTCACTCCGTCGCTGTATGCGATCAGAATGTCTCCCGGCGCAAGGCCTTCAGCGCCTTGTTCCCAGGTGAGGTTGTCGAGCAGTCCCACCACCATGCCGCCGCAGTCCAGTCGCGTCACCGTATCATCGGCGCGCAGCAGCAGCGGCGGCAATTGCCCGCCGTTGGAGTAGACCAGGCGCCTGGTCGGCCCATCATAGTGGGCCAGGAACAGCGTTGCGTACTTCTCCGGCTGCGTGCTTCTGTAGAGATGGTGGTTCAGCAGCGCCAGCATTTTCGCTGGTTCTTGAAACAGGTCGCCGCATTCCATCACCTCCACGCCGGCCAGGCGGCTCACCGGACGGGCGAGCGCCGCCGCTCCTTCCGCCATCAGCTCCTCTCCGGCAAAACGGTAAGCGCGCACCGCGGAGTACAGCGTGGCCATCAGCAATGCGGCGGAAATGCCCTTGCCGCTGATATCGCCCAGCGCCAGGCCCAGGCCGCTCTCCCCCGACAGCACAAAATCGTAATAATCACCGCTGACAGTGCGTGCCGGCACGCATTTGCCGTGGAGCTCCAGCATCGGCAGCCTCACCTGCCCGTGCGGAAACAGATTGGCCTGGACTTCCTGCGCGATGGCCAGCTCGCTCTGCAGCCGCTGTTTCTCCCGCTGCTCGGCGATCAGCCGTTCCAGCGAGGCGGCCATGTCGTTGAAGGATCGGCTGAGCGCGCCCAGCTGGTCTCTTCGCTTGACCGGAATCCGGTGCGCGAAGTTGCCGCCGTCGATGGCCACGGTGCCGGCGTACAGATTGTCCACGGAACGGGTAATCGTATGATTCAGCCGCACCGCGGCCAGAAAGGCCAGTAGCTCCAGCACGCCGAAGAGCACCGCGATGGTGATGAGCGCGTCGCGCACGATGGCGCCCACGGCCAGAGACGTAATGAAAAGGCGCTGGTATAACAGAGACGGCCGTGAAGTGACGTAGGCGTACACCCCGTCAATGGAGGCATCGTCCTTCCAGTTCACGGTGGTCAGCGGCTCGGGAAAGGTGACGGGGACATCGTAGAAGTGCCTGGCAGGAGGCAGAGTCCCTCCGGTAATGGAATGGCCGGATACTCCGTTGCTCTCCACGTTGGGCTGGCTGCCGGGTGCCAGGTGCACCTGCACACGGTCGGAGGTTCGCGAAGCTGATTCTGGCTGCTGATCCGCAGTAGCGAAAATACTTACGCTGCCCAGGCCGCTGGCAATGGAGTCGACGTTCTGCTTTTCGAACGGAACACTGGTGATCGCCACCGTTGTGTGACCGTCCAGCGTGAGCCGGCTGGCGGCGCGGAGCCACAGCCGGCCCCGGTCGAAAACGATGCTGCTGAAGCTGCGGGGCAGCCATGCCGGGACCATGGGTGGATTCCGGGACTGTAGCGAGGCGGGCGTTACTGCAACCGGGCGGCCGTCCTGGTAAACGGCGATCGAAAGCCCTGCATATTCGCGGTCGGCGGGAACCGCTTCAGGCAGTGCGACGGTGGCCGGCCGGGGGCTCTGATCGAGGAGGTGGGCAACGCGCTCCGCCACACTGGTATTCACCGCGCCGATGTGGGTCAGCTCGCCGCTTACCACGCCATTGGCCGCAAAAATCGCAAACTGGCCGGCAAAAACGTATAGCAGGATCACCGCCAGCGTCACAAACAGCACGACGGGCGTCAGCCCCATCAGCAGGTAGGTCACAATGAGGCGGTTGCGTACCTTCCACAGCAGATAACTGAAGACGAAACGCCACAGCAGCGGGACGCAGAAGACCATCAGCGCGAAGAAATCCAGTTCCGCGATCCCGCGCAGCGCCGCTCCCGCGCTGCCCGGCAGGAAGCCCAGCAGCGCCAGCGCCACATACGCGGCCAGCAGCCAGAACGCTGCGCGATGCACGAATCCCTGCGGCGGCTCGCGGCGCAGCCAGCGAAAGACGGCCGTTTCAATTCTGCGCGCTCGTCCCATTGACGGCAGTGTAGAGCATCGGCGGCTGCCACTCCAGAAGTGAGTTTCAGGGGGCGGAGGGTCGGCTCAGGCAATGGCCCGGACCGCACCATTCACCGGATCCGGCTCCCGGGAGGGCTCACCGGTCAGCTCTCCGCTGGCGGGCAGGAAAACCCGGAAACAGGTGCAGGCGCCGGAGTTTGTGCGCAGGGTGCGAAAGTCGATTCGCCCTTCGTATTTCTGCACGATGCCCTTGCTGATCCACAGTCCAAGCCCCGTCCCCTTGGCGGATTTGGTGGTAAAAAACGGCTGAAACAGCCGCTTGGCGTCTTCCGCGCGGATGCCCGCTCCCGTATCGGTGACGGAAACCGCAATGCCGCGGCGCTGCGTATGCCAGTCGGTCACATCGCGTACTCGCAGCCGCAGCGTGCCTCCCGAAGGCATAGCCTGAATGGCGTTGCCGATCAGGTTGAGGAAGATCTGGCGCAGCTCTCCTGGGAAGCCGTGGACCAGAGCCCGCGAACCATATTTTTTGTCCAGCGCAATGCCGCTCAGCACGATGGGCCGCTGCTGCAGCTCGACCACATTGTCCAGCAACTCGGAAAGCGAAAGGGCAATCGACTGTTTCGATTCGCGGTAGAAGCTGAGCGTCTGGCGCGTGATGTGGGCAACACGCTGCAGTTCCTGCTCCGCCAGCGAAGCGTAATAGCGTGCCTCCTCATCCAGCGACGAATGGTTGCGGAGCAGGTAAAAGGCGTTGGTGATGGCTTCCAGGGGATTGTTAATCTCATGCGCGATGATGCCGGCGACGCGCCCCATGGCGGCCAGCTTTTCCGCCTGGCGCAGAGCCTCTTCGGCCTGCAGCTGCGCGGTGATGTCGCGCTGAATCTCCAGAATGGCGTTGCCTTCCCGATTCAGTACCTTGCGTGTGGCCACCACGAGTTCCCGCCCCTCGCGTGTGCGCGTCGTCAGGTTGCCCTCCCACTTCTTCGCTGAGAGAAGGATCCGCTCGGTCTCCGCCCTCGAACCCGGAAAAACGGTCCGCAGCAGTTCATGCAGATCGCGGCCTGTCACTTCCTCGCGGCGCCAGCCATACAGCGCCTCCGCGCCTGAGTTCCAGAAACGGATAGCTCCGTTAAGATCGCGCACGATGATCGGTTCGGTGGCCAGTTCCAGCAGTTCCGCTCGTTCCCGGTGGTGCGCGTCGCTCTGCCGCAGCTCCTCGGTGCGCTCCTCCACGCGCCGTTCAAGATCCCGGTTCAGCCGCTCCAGCTGACGGGTTTTCCTGTGTAGCTCCACGAACACGCTGATCTTGGCCCGCAGCACCTCCGGAATCACCGGGACCGAGATGTAATCGACCGCGCCCCGGCGGTAGCCGTTGATTTTGTCCGAATCCGTGAGGTGAACTCCGGAGATGAAGATAATCGCCGTGCGGTTAAACCGCGGATGCTCGCGGATCATGTCGGCCAGCTCGAAGCCGTCCAGATCCGGCATGCTCACGTCCATCAGCACCACGGCGATGTCGTTCTTCAGCAGGATGTTCAGCGCCTCGCGGGCGGAGGTCGCCTTGATGAGGTTTTCTCCGAGATCGCCAAGGATTACCTCGTAGCTCAGCAGCTTCGCCGGCTGATCGTCGACCATCAGGATGTTGACTTTCTCGTCGGCTGTCATCGTTCTCTCCGGGCCCATGGGATGCTCCTATCTGTGCAGCCACATGCGCAGCGCGGAGAGCAGCTGTTCCGTGTTCACCGGCTTGGCAAGGTATTCTGAGGCCCCCGCTTCCAGACATTTCTCGCGATCGCCCTTCATGGCCTTGGCGGTCAGAGCGACGATGGGGAGCCGCCGCAGAGAGGCGTTCTGGCGGATCACCTGCATCGTTTCGTAGCCGTCCATCTCCGGCATCATGATGTCCATCAGCACGATGGCCAGATCCGGCGTCGACTCAATGGTCGCGATCGCTTCGCGCCCCGTGCCCGCGGTCAGCACCGACATGCCGCGCCGCTCCAGAACGCTGGAGAGAGCAAAAATGTTGCGCACATCGTCGTCGACAATCAGTACCTTGCGCCCGAACAGCGCCTCGTCGGACTGATGCAGCCGGTCCAGCATGCGCTGTTTGTCCTGCGGCAGCTTGCTGACCACCCGATGCAGGAAGAGCGCCGTCTCGTCCAGCAGCCGCTCCGGCGACTCAACGTCCTTCACCACCACGCTGCGCGCCAGCATGTGCAGCCGCGAGTCTTCCTCCGGCGTCAGCTCGCGTCCGGTAAAGACCACAACGGGCAGATCCCGCAGCTGCTCCTGGTCGCGCAGTTGTTCGAGCACCTCGAACCCCGACATGTCCGGAAGGCGCAGATCCAGCACCGCGCAATCATAGCTGTTCTTTTCCAGGTGCTCCAGTGCGGCGGCGCCCGAGTCCACCGTATCGATGTCGATGTCGTCATGCCAGAGCAGCTCGCGAATGCTCAGCTGTTCGGCGGGATTGTCCTCGATCACCAGCAGGCGCTTGCGGCGCGGCTGCGAATAATCGCGGATGCGCGTCAGCGCCGCTTCCAGGTCCTCCGTTGATGCCGGCTTGGTCACGTACGCGAAGGCGCCGCGGGCCAAACCGTGTCGCCGGTCGTCGTCGAGCGTCAGCATCTGCACCGGGATGTGCCGCGTCCGCGGATCCTGTTTCAGATGGTTGAGCACCGTCCAGCCCAGCATGTCGGGCAGGAAGACGTCCAGCGAAACAGCGGTGGGACCGTATTCGCGCGCCAGCGCCAGGCCCTCCGCGCCGGTGCGGGCCGCGAGAACCTTGAAGCCCTTGTCATGCGACAGGTCTGCAATCACCCGCGCGAAGTGCGGATCATCCTCCACGATCAGCAGGATCGAATCGCCCTCCCCGATGCTCTCCCGGTCGTCGTCGATCCCGGCCTCCTGTTCGGCAACCACGGCGCTCGGCTTAGCCAGCAGCGTCGAGGGAGCAGCGGATGCGCTCTTTCTCTCCGGAGCCGGGGCCGCCGCGCCCACGTAGGTTTGCGGCAGATACAGCGTGAAGGTACTGCCCTTGCCGGGCGTGCTGCGCAGCTGGATTTCTCCGCCCAGCAGGCTGGCCAGCTCGCGGCTGATGGCCAGGCCGAGTCCCGTTCCTCCGTATTTGCGGCTGGTCCCGGCATCCGCCTGCTGGAACGCCTCGAAGATGATGCGCTGCTTCTCCGGCGGAATCCCGATGCCGGTATCCGACACCTCGAATGCGACCACCGATCCGGCGCCGGACAGAATCGGATGATCCGGACTCCATCCCGAAGCTGCGCTGGAGACGTTGAGCCGCACGCCACCCTGCTCCGTAAACTTGAACGCGTTGGACAGCAGGTTCTTGAGCACCTGCTGCAGCCGCCGCGGATCGGTCACCAGGCTGCGGCCCAGCTTCGGGTCGCCCTTGACTTCGAAGAACAACCGGCGGTTCTCCGCCTCATGCCGGAACGGCCGCGAGACCGCCTCCAGCAGGCTGCCAAAGAACAGTTCCTCCGGCTCGACCGAAACGGTGCCCGACTCGATCTTCGACAGATCCAGAATGTCGCTGATCAGATTCAGCAGATCCGTCCCTGCCCCGTGGATCGTGCGCGCGAACTCGATCTGCCGCCCGCTCAGGTTGCCGTCCGGATTCTCCGCCAGTTGCTGGCCCAGCACCAAAATGCTGTTCAGCGGCGTGCGCAGCTCGTGCGACATGTTGGCCAGGAATTCCGACTTGTACTTCGAAGTCAGCGCCAGCTCCCGGGCCTTTTCTTCGAGCGCTCTGCGCGCCTGTTCGATCTCCTGGTTCTTGCGTTCCACCTCGGAGTTCTGCTCGGCGAGCTGCTGCGCCTTCTGCGCCAGTTGCTCGTTGGTCTGCTGCAGTTCCTTCTGCTGCGTCTGCAGTTCGGTCGCCAGTTGCTGCGACTGCTTGAGCAGCGCCTCGGTCTGCATGGTGGCTTCAATCGAGTTGAGCACGATCCCGATGGAGGAAGTGAGCTGCTCGAGGAACGCCAGATGCGACGCGGTAAAGGCGCTCAGGCTGGCCAGCTCGATAACCGCTTTCACCCGGTCCTCGAACAGCACCGGCAGGACGATGACGTTCCGCGGCACCGCCTGGAAAAGGCCGGAGCGGATCGGAACGGCGGTCCTGGGGAGTTCGGTAATCAGCATGCGGCGCTTCTCCGCCGCGCATTGTCCAATCAGGCCCTCGCCCATGCCAATCTCCTCCTGATAGCCGTCGCGGGTATTGGCAAAGTCGGAGAGCAGCACAAGGGTGCGGGAGTCCTCGCTTTCCGTCTGGTAAATCACGCCCTGCTGCGCATTCACCAGCGGCACCAGCTCCGACAGCAGCATGCGGCCCACCGTGGCCAGGTCGCGCTGCCCCTGCAGCATGCCCGTGAACCGCGCCAGGTTGGTCTTCAGCCAGTCCTGCTCGGTGTTGCGATCGGTGGTCAGGCGCAGGTTGTCGATCATCGTGTTGATGTTGTCCTTCAGCTCCGCCACTTCGCCGCGGGCTTCCACCTGAATCGAGCGCGTCAGATCGCCTTTGGTCACTGCGGTCGCCACCTCGGCGATGGCGCGCACCTGGTTGGTCAGATTGTCGGCCAGCAGGTTGACGTTGTCGGTCAGGTCCTTCCACGTGCCGGCCGCGCCGGGCACATTCGCCTGGCCGCCCAGCCGTCCTTCCGTGCCCACCTCGCGGGCCACCGTGGTCACCTGGTCGGCGAAGGTCGCCAGCGTGCCCGTCATGTTGTTGATGGTTTCGGCCAGCGCCGCCACTTCGCCCTTGGCATTCACCGTGAGCTTCTGCTTCAGATCGCCGTCGGCGACCGCCGTCACCACCTTCACGATGCCGCGCACCTGCTCCGTCAGGTTGGCGGCCATCACGTTCACATTGTCGGTCAGGTCCTTCCACGTTCCGGCCACACCCGGCACTGCGGCCTGGCCGCCCAGTTTGCCTTCCGTGCCCACCTCGCGCGCCACGCGCGTTACTTCGGCCGCGAACGCGTTCAGCTGATCCACCATCGTGTTGATCGTGTTCTTCAGTTCCAGAATCTCGCCTTTCACGTCCACCGCGATCTTGCGCGACAAGTCGCCGCGCGCCACGGCTGTCGTCACTTCCGCGATATTGCGCACCTGTGCGGTCAGGTTGCCGGCCATGGAGTTCACGTTGTCCGTCAGGTCCTTCCAGGTTCCGGCCACGCCCGGCACGTTCGCCTGGCCGCCCAGTTTGCCTTCCGTGCCCACTTCGCGGGCCACGCGCGTTACCTCGCCAGCGAAACGATTCAGCTGGTCCACCATGGTGTTGATGGTTTCTTTCAGTCGCAGAATCTCGCCGCTCACGTCCACGGTGATTTTGCGCGACAAGTCGCCGTTGGCGATGGCCGTTGCCACCTCGGCGATGTTGCGTACCTGCCCCGTCAGGTTGGCCGCCATCGAATTCACGTTGTCCGTCAGGTCTTTCCAGGTTCCGGCCACGTCCGGCACGTTGGCCTGGCCGCCCAGTTTGCCTTCCGTGCCCACTTCGCGGGCCACGCGCGTCACTTCGCCGGCGAATGCGTTCAGCTGGTCCACCATGGTGTTAATGGTGTCCTTCAGTTCCAGAATTTCACCCTTCACGTCCACCGTCACTTTGCGCGACAGATCCCCGCGGGCCACCGCCGTGGCCACCTCGGCGATGTTGCGTACCTGCCCGGTCAGGTTGGCCGCCATAAAGTTGACGGAGTCTGTCAGGTCCTTCCAGGTTCCGGCCACGCCCGGCACCGCGGCCTGGCCGCCCAGCTTGCCTTCCGTGCCCACTTCGCGGGCCACGCGCGTCACTTCGGCGGCGAACGCGTTCAGCTGATCCACCATCGTGTTGATCGTATTTTTCAGTTCCAGAATTTCGCCCTTCACGTCCACGGTGATCTTGCGCGACAAATCGCCGCGGGCCACGGCCGTCGTGACCTCGGCGATGTTACGTACCTGCCCGGTCAGGTTGCCGGCCATGGAGTTCACGTTGTCCGTCAGATCCTTCCACGTACCGGCCACGCCAGGCACGTTCGCCTGGCCGCCCAGTTTGCCTTCCGTGCCCACTTCGCGGGCCACGCGGGTCACTTCCGCCGCGAACGACCGCAGCTGATCCACCATCGTGTTCAGAGTTTCCTTCAGCTGGAGGATCTCGCCGCGCACGTCCACCGTGATCTTGCGGGAAAGATCACCATTCGCAATGGCGGTTGCCACTTCGGCGATGTTGCGCACCTGCCCGGTCAGGTTCGAGGCCATAAAGTTGACGTTGTCGGTCAGGTCCTTCCACGTACCGGCGACGCCCGGCACGTTGGCCTGGCCGCCCAGCTTGCCTTCCGTGCCCACTTCGCGGGCCACGCGCGTCACTTCGCCTGCGAACGCATTCAGCTGATCCACCATGGTGTTGATGGTGTCCTTGAGCTGAAGAATTTCGCCGCGGACATCCACGGTGATCTTGCGCGACAAGTCGCCGCGCGCCACCGCCGTCGTCACCTCGGCGATGTTGCGCACCTGCGCGGTCAGGTTCCCGGCCATCGCGTTCACGCTGTCGGTGAGGTCCTTCCAGGTTCCGGCCACGCCCGGCACCACCGCCTGGCCGCCGAGTTTGCCGTCCGTGCCCACTTCGCGGGCCACGCGCGTCACTTCCGAAGCGAACGAGCGCAGCTGATCCACCATCGTGTTGATGGCTTCCTTCAGTTGCAGGATCTCCCCTCTCACGTCCACCGTGATCTTGCGGGAAAGGTCGCCGCTGGCCACCGCCGTCGTCACTTCGGCGATATTGCGCACCTGCCCCGTCAGGTTGGAGGCCATGGCGTTCACGCTGTCCGTCAGTTCTTTCCAGGTTCCGGCCACACCCGGTACGTTGGCCTGGCCGCCCAGCTTGCCTTCCGTACCCACCTCACGAGCCACGCGCGTCACTTCGGCGGTGAACACGCCCAACTGCTGAATCATTGTGTTCACGATGTTGGCCGACCGCAGAAATTCGCCCTGCAGCGGCCGTCCATCAACGTCCAGCCGCACTGTCTGGGTCAGATTCCCCTGGGCCACAGCCGCAATCGCCCGGGTCACCTCCGTCGTGGGCCGCATCAGGTCTTCGATCAGCGAGTTCACCGAAGTCTCCATCTCGCCCCAGGATCCCCGATGGCGAGGCAGTACCCGAATGCGCTCGCGGCTCTTCCCCTCTTTGCCCACTGCCTGGCCCACGCGCTGCAGCTCCCGCGCCATCTGTTCATTCGTGGAGATGATGTCGTTGAAGTGATCGGCAATCTTACCCGCAAGCCCCGTCCACTCGACTGGCAGTCGCACACTGAAGTCGCCGTCCTTCATGCTCTGCAGTCCCTGCAGGATGACCGCGAGGTAATCGGGCGCCGGGACGTCGGGGATTTTGCCGTCGTCGGAATGTGCTTTCTGGCCGCCCTTGGCCTTGGGTGTGGGTTGAACCGCGGTCGCCATACGCGTCTCCTGCGTGGGGTAAGCCCTGAATTCCTCTTCCGGAACCCGCCTGGGGGAGGGCGAATTTCAGGAAATGGTCTGAGACGGAGCATAGGGTGGATGCCTCGCTTCGGGAAAAAGGTTGTCTGGAATCGGATTTCTTCCGCGGAGCGGCGCTGCCGTGACTCCCGGGGTGCGAAGGGACCACAAGAAGGGACGCTCAGACTCCCCGCGCCCGCTCAATCGCCCGAACCACGGCCCGTGCTTTGTTCAGGCTTTCCTCGTATTCCTTCTCCGCCACAGAGTCCGCCACAATCCCGGCTCCCGCCTGAACAAACCCCTGCCGCCCTTCCACCAACAGCGTCCGGATGGCGATGCACGACGTCAGGTTACCGGAGTAATCCGCATACAGTACCGATCCGCCGTAGATCCCGCGCCGCGTCGGCTCCAGTTCCTCGATGATCTCCATCGCCCGGATTTTCGGCGCTCCGCTCAGCGTCCCCGCCGGGAAGCACGACCGCAGCGCATCGACCGCGCTCAGGTCCGCCTTCAGCCGGCCCTCGATCGCGCTCACCAGGTGCATCACGTGCGAGTACCGCTCCACGAACATCAACTCCGTCACTTTGACTGAGCCGTATTCGCTCACCCTCCCTACGTCGTTTCGGCCCAGATCCACCAGCATCACGTGTTCGGCGCGTTCTTTGTCGTCAGTCAGCATCTCCTGCTCGGCTTCGAGGTCGGCTGATTCCGTCGCGCCCCTCGGCCGCGTGCCGGCGATCGGCCGGTATTCCACCTTCCGGCCCTCTACTCGCACCAGCAGTTCCGGCGACGACCCCACAATGTGCGTCATCTCTTCCTTCGCCGACCCCGCTCCCGGCTTCTTCCGCCCAAAACGCAGGAAATACATGTAGGGCGACGGATTCACGATGCGCAGCGCGCGGTACACCGAAAAAGGATCCACTCCTGGCTCCAGGTCCAGCCGCTGCGACAGCACGACCTGAAAAATATCTCCCGCCGCGATGTAATCCTTCGCCCGTTCCACGGCCTTCACAAAGGCCGCCTTCTTCGTCCGCGAAGCCAGCCGAATCCTGCCAGCGCTCCGCCGGATCGGCGGCTTCGGCAGCGGACGCGCCAACCGCCGCTCGAGCCGATCCAGCCGCTTCACCGCATCGGCATACGCGGCCTGCGGTTTGTGCCGCCGCAAATCGGCCGTCACCACCAGCAGAATCTCCTTCTTCACGTGGTCGAAAGCCAGCACTTCGTCAAAGAACATCAGGCAGGCGTCCGGCATCCCCAGATCGTCCTCTGTCCGTTCCGGCAGTCGCTCGATCCGGCGCACGACGTCATAGGAAAGGAAGCCAACCGCCCCGGCGGTAAACGGAGGCAGCCCCGCGACTCGCGCCGGCGTATGCCCGCTCAGCGCATCCCGCAGCAGCGCAAACACATCGCCCGTCAGCCGCTGCGTCCTGCCATGTTCGGTGACCTCGATCTCCCGCCCGTGCGAGACGATCCGGCGGCTCGGCTGAATGCCGATGTACGTATAGCGCCCCAGGCGCTCGCCGCCTTCCACCGATTCCAGCAGGAAACACTCCGGCTCCGTCGCCGCGACGCGGAGAAATGCCGACACCGGCGTCTCCAAATCCGCCGTCAGCGTCCGGTACAGAGGAACCAAAGTGTGCGTGCGCGCCAGCCGCAAAAACGTGGCGCGATTGGGCAGGGAAGGCCTCATCCTGTTCATACTAACCGCTCGACCCTCACCCGCCGGGTGTCCCACCCGCGTCGCCGCGCTTGCGACAGAGTGGGCGTAACTAGCTGCTCTTCTCCTTATGTCCTCCGAACTCATACCGCATGGCGGACATCAGCCGGTCCTCGTAATCCTCCGCGCCCCGTGAGGCGAACCGCGCATACAGCGCCGCGCTGATCACCGGCGACGACACGCCTTCGTCGATCGCGGCCTGCACCGTCCAGCGACCCTCGCCCGAATCCGAAACCCGCCCGGCGAAATCCGAGAGCTGCGGATTTTCGGCCAGCGCCGCCGCCGTCAGATCCAGCAGCCACGACCCGATCACGCTGCCGCGCCGCCACACCTCCGCCACCTGCGCCATGTCGATGTCGTACTGATACAGCTCCGGATGGCGCAGCGGCGTGGTCTCCGCATCCACTTCCTGCTTCGTCTTCCCGGCATTCGCGTGGTGGATGATGTTCATGCCCTCGGCGATCGCAGCCATCATCCCGTACTCGATTCCGTTGTGCACCATCTTCACAAAGTGCCCCGCGCCGTTCGGTCCGCAGCGGTAGTAACCGTTTTCCGCAGTGGACGGCTCACCCGTGCGCTTCGGCGTCCGCGCCGCCGACCCCATCCCCGGCGCAAGCGCCTTAAAGATCGGATCCAGATGCTCGACCACGTCTTCTTCGCCGCCGATCATCAGGCAATATCCGCGCTCCAGCCCCCAAACCCCGCCGCTGGTCCCGCAATCGACGTAATGGATCCCCTTCGTCTTCAGCTCGCCCGCACGCCGAATATCGTCGTGGTAGTAAGAATTCCCGCCGTCGATCAGGATGTCCCCCGGCGCCAGCACCTTCGTCAGCGATGCCAGCACCGAATCCACTGCCGCCGCCGGCACCATCATCCACACCGCCCGCGGCGCCTTCAGCTTCTTCGCAAAATCCTCCAGGCTCTGCGACGCCGTCGCGCCCTTCGCCGTCAGCGCCTGCATCGCTTCAGCATGCGCGTCGTAGACAACGCACTCGTGACCGGCCTTCAGCAGCCGCTGCACCATATAGGAGCCCATCCTGCCCAGCCCGATCATTCCAAGTTGCATCTGCAGCCTCCTCCGCGATTTTTGTGGCTTCTCATGACATTTCCATTCTTGTCCGCCTGCGCGGTATCGCGCAACGCGGCTCCCGCCGAGCCAGACCCGATTCGGACCCGTTGCCTGTGAGATGCGTCACATCCCTTACCGGAGTCGCGTCTAGAATGGGACGACGGCCCCGGATTGCCGCGGCCGTCTCTCTGTCTTTCAGGAACCCCGACGATGTCCTCTGCGTTCCGCCATCTCTTCAGCGATCGGGCCGACCACGTTCGCGGCAAGGTCGCCGGCATCTACGGCATCCTGATCCTCTTCAACGCCGGTGCGTGGTTCTGGGCCATTGTCGCGTTCCATCGCTTCCCGGTTCTGCTGGGCACTGCGTTCCTCGCTTACAGCTTCGGCCTTCGCCACGCTGTCGATGCCGACCACATCGCCGCCATCGACAATGTCACGCGCAAGCTGATGCAGGAGGGCAAGCGCCCTGTCGCGGTCGGCTTCATGTTTTCGCTCGGCCACTCGACGATTGTGGTCGTCGGCGCTCTCGCCATCGCTGCTGCCGCTCTCGGGCTGCAGCAGCATCTCGACCATTACCGCACTATCGGCGGCGTGATTGGCACGCTGGTCTCGTCGGCCTTCCTGCTCGCCATCGCGCTGGTGAATCTCGTCATCCTGCGCTCCGTCTACCAGACGTTCTCGCGCGTACGCCGCGGCGAGCCTTACGTTGACGAGGACCTCGACCTGCTCCTTGCGAACCGCGGATTCCTTGCTCGCGTCTTCCGGCCCATCTTCGCCCTGATCCGCCGGAGCTGGCATATGTATCCGCTGGGCGTTCTCTTCGGCCTCGGCTTCGACACGGCCACCGAAATAGGACTGCTCGGCATTTCCGCCGCGGAAGCCTCGCGCGGCCTTTCGCTCTGGTCGGTGCTCGTCTTTCCGGTGCTGTTCGCCGCCGGCATGTCGCTGGTCGATACCACCGACAACATCCTGATGCTTGGCGCTTATGGATGGGCGTACATCAAGCCGATTCGCAAGCTTTATTACAACCTCACCATCACCTCGGTTTCCGTGGTAGTCGCGCTGGTGGTCGGCAGCGTCGAAGCGCTCGGGCTGCTGGGCGGCCGGTTCCATCTTCAGGGAACCTTCTGGGGGCTGGTCGGCCGCCTCAACGATAACTTCGGCGTTCTCGGCTACTGCATCGTCATGCTCTTCGCTCTGAGCTGGATCGTCTCCATCGCGATCTACAAATTCCGGCGCTTTGACGATCTGGAACTCCAGCCCGAGCCGTGAATCGGTAAGACGAGTCGGCCATCTCTCTGATTCCCAGCCGCCGCGAACTCCCAAAACAGCTCTATCCTCGCGCGCTGAAACAACGCGGCACCCTTCCGGGCGCATCCTGGCATTGGATGTTCAGACTTTTCAGAGTTCGAAAAGGATCGAATATGAGGAAATTGAGCCGGCTTTCCCTTGTCTTCGCGCTGGCGATTCCGCTCCTGGCCACCACCGGGTGCGTCCCCCACCGTCAATGGGGACCGGGCGAGGAAACCTATTACGTTCAGTGGGAGCAGTCCAACCACTACCAGCACGTTCCCTACGACCAGCGCAACAGGGATCAACAACGCGCCTATCGGAAATGGCGGAAGCATCACCACGACCAATAAGTCAGCCGAATTCATCAGGCGAAGCCGGGTCCCACATCTGCCCGCTGTTGGCAGATGCGGGAGAGCACTGATCTCAACCAGCAGGCCGCGCTCTGTACCCTGCACCCTGTACCCTGCCCTTCACCACCCCATCTGCGCCATGCGCTGATCGATGAGCGTGCTGTAGCGGTTCATGCGATCGGGGCGGCGGCGGAGCGGGTCGGGGAGGATCGCCGCCAGGCGGGCCGCATCCTCGCGGTCGATCGCCTGGGCTGAGGTGTGATCCCAAAACCGGGAGGCGGCCTCAGCGCCGTAAATCCCCGGTCCCCACTCGACCTCGTTCAGGTAGAGCTCGAGAATGCGGCGCTTGCCCAGCGCCAGCTCGGCGACCGGGACCAGCGAGGCCTCCGCGACTTTGCGCAGGATGGAGCGGTCCGTGCCGAAGAAGAGGTTCTTGACCAGCTGCTGGTCCAGCGTGGAGGCGCCGCGCAGACGGCCGCCGTCCATGTCCTCGTCCGCGTCGAGGCGGATCTGGTGCCAGTCGAAGCCGTGGTGCTGGTAGAAGCGCGCATCCTCGGCGGCGATGACAGTGTGCTGCAGGTTCGGCGAAATCCGGCTGAGCGGGACGTACTCGCAGCGCATTCGATAGGGTTTGCTGCGCATCCACGCCTGGATGCGGCGCTCCACGTGGACCGCGGTCGTCGGAGGATTGAACCAGCGGAGAGCGACGAGCGTTAGCGCGGCGGCGAGCCAGAGCCCAGCCAAAACAAGGCCGACCCACCGAGCCACCGATCGGAGACGCGGAGAGCGGAGAAACCCGCGTCGGGCCGGAGCCTGCGCCTCTGGCTGTGCTGCTGCGCTCACTCCCAAAATCATAGTCGGCGGATGCGGTGCAAGCAGAATTCTGCGGGCTGTACGCGTTAGTGCACACCCGCCATCGTCGAGCCAGGACCGTCCATACCGGGATGACCGACCTGGCTGGCGTTGGGAACCAGCTGCATGTAGACGCTCTCCGGCAGGTGCATGCGCCAGTGGCCGGTCGCCCGGGCGGCGAAAACCATCCCGAGGAAGAGGACAGCGAGCATGGCGGCGACCGCGCGCGGGCCGGCGATGCGGCCGCGCCAGCGTTCCACGACAGAAGCCGATTTGCGGGGGAGGGCCGCAAACTGGAGTCCGTGTTCAACCGGACACGCCGCGATACAGGCCATGCAGGCGCTGCACTCGACCGAGCGGATCTGCACCAGCTTGTCAACGGCGAAATGCGAGGGGCAGACGCGCGCGCACTTGCCGCACTCGATGCAGGCTCCGGGGTCGCGCCGGATCTTCAGCGGGCTGACCAGCGAGACCAGGCCCATCAGCGCCCCGTAGGGGCAGAGATAACGGCACCAGAAGTTCTGAATCAGCATGGACAGCAGTCCCAGCACTGCGAGCACAATGATCCCGGTCACGCTCAGCGTACGGAAGAAGTCCAGCATCTTCACGTCCGTAATCAGTCCGTAGGGCGAGAGCATGAAGCCAGCCAGCGCTTCCGCCGACATGCTGGCGATGACGTACACGAAGAAGCCGAGCAGCAGGTACTTCAGCCCGCGCAGCGGAATATCCAGCCAGCGCGGTGGCCGGAGGTTCCGGCCGAAGACTTTGCGGCCGAATTTCCAGAGATATTCCGAGAATGTGCCCACGGGGCAGAGCCACGCGCAGAAGGCCTTCTTCGCGAGCACGCTCATCAGCAGGAAGGCGATGAGCAGAAACATCGCCGCCGGGTGGATGGGCGGGACGTGGCCGGTGACCGCGAAGTACTTCAGGTTCATCAGGCCGGCGATGGGCAGCCAGCCCTCGACGCCTGCCGGCCGGGCGACCTGCCAGCCGGCCCCGCCGCGCTCGAACCAGCGGACCCAGAAGTAGAACTGGATGCCGATCCATGCATTCAGCGCAACGAAGATCCACTGAGCAATGCGCCGGATCGCCTGCGAGCGATCCGGCGCGGAACGGCGGATGACAGGTTTTTTGCGAGGATGCTGCGGTTCGGTGGCGGGTTCCAGGGCCTGCAAGCTCATGCTCCGCTTCTCCTGCCTCAAAGCTAATCAGGAGCAGAGCGGGGCTCAGTGACCTTTATCACCTGGAGGCGGACAGGGCCGGATGCATGGTCATGTAAAATTACAGACAGCGTTGCTCTGGCACTGCCAGAGCGGCTTCCCGCACAAGTCCCTGCACAGTTCAGGCGAATATACGCGAAGCCTGTACGCCGCGCGTGTGACGAAGCAGCGCGCCGACACGAGATTCTTTCAGGAGCACCGCCATGGCGAAGATTGCCAAGACCGCCGACCGCAAGAAGATGATGGACACCACCAAGAGCACAGATTGCCCCAAGTGCTCCAAGCCGACCCGCATTGTGAAGCGCGTGAAGGACCGCGAGCGCGGGATCCCGGGCGGAGTTTATATCTCCTGTTCGGCCTGCGATTTCTACGAGAAGCTGTAGGTTTTCGGATCACACCTCTTGTTTCGCAGCCGGCGCGGACACTGGCTTGCGCAGCACGGCATTCTCGCTGAGCGCCAGTGCCAGGATCACGGCCAGCGCCGCAACGGGAATCGCAAATCCCACGCGCAGCGAGCCGGAGCCGGTGGAAACCAGGCCGGTGAGCCAGGGAAGTACGGCTCCGCCGCCGGCGCACATGGCGAAAACCCAGCCCGTGGGGCGATGATCGCTCACCCGCGCCATCATGCGGGAAACTCCCAGGGGAAAGACAGGACCGAAGCCGGCCCCTGCGAGCGCGACCGCCGCCAGCACCACTCGAGGGGCATGCGGCAGAACGAGGAGAGCGACGGCGACGAGCGCCAGCGCCAGGCCTGAGAGCAGTACCGCACGCTCAGAGAGCGGCCGCAGGGCGAGCGAGCCGAGTCCGCGGCCGGCGAGCAGCGCGAGCCAGTACACGGAGACCGTGAGGCTGGCTGCAGCCAGGGTCATCCCGGTGAAGCGATGGGCGTAGGTGGCAATCCATCCGCCGACGGTGTTCTCCACCCCGACGTAGAGGAACAGAAACAGGGCGAAGTAGACCAGGGTGCCGGTTTGCGTGGCCGATGGTGCGCGCTTCGGGGGCTCGCGAGTACCCGCGTCGGAAAGCCGCAGCGGAAGCAGGGCCGCGAAACTGGCTCCGGCGGCGAGCGCCAGCCAGGGCAGCAGCGCGCGCAGGTGGCCGGTGCGCTCGGCGGTGGCGATCAGCCACGGGCAAACGACCGCGCCGATGCCCCACCAGAGATTCACAACGGAAAGGCGGCGCGCACGGGCGCTGGCGCCGAAGCTGGCGCCGGAGCTCAGAGCGACCGTCAGGTTCGTGGCCGTGACGGATAATCCGATGCCGAGGCCGATGAGAGCGAATGCCGCAAGAGCCAGAGCATGGCCTGTGGGCGCGGAGACGGGTCCCCAGGCGATCATGAGCAGGCCGACCGCGGCAGCCATGAATCCGAAACCGAGGGGCAGGCTGCCGCGGAGGCGCCAGGGTGAGAGGATCGCGGCGACGGTCGAGGCCGCGAATTCGACCGCGAAAAACCCGCCCGACTGCACATCGCGGAGATGCCAGCGCGTGGCCAGGACCGGCAGCAGGGGTCCGGGCAGGACGGTGACGATGCCGCACACGACGAAGCCGAAGCAGAGCAGGGAGAATCGGGGCGGGCGAGTGCGCGCGGGGAGCATCGACTGGCGATTGTATCGCCCGCGGAAAGCTATTTTTTGCGGATTTTTGCCGGCGCGGGGGGCATGGTGGACTCGCGCACGATCAGTTCCGGCAGAATCGGCACTTCGTCGGGATAACCCTGCCTGTTGCGGATGCGCTCCAGCAGAATCCGCGCCGCGTTAATGCCCATGCTGTTCAGCGGTTGGCGAATGGTGGTCAGGCTGGGTGTGTGAAAGGCGGCGGCCTGAATATCGTCGAAGCCCACAACGGAAACGTCCTCCGGCACGCGCAGTCCGTGGTCGCGGAAAGATCGGATAGCTCCGATAGCGGCGATGTCGTTATAGGAAACCACCGCGGTGAAGGGGCACTTCTGGCCCAGCAGCCGCGCAGCCACCGGATAGCCGAGCTCCGGCGATGAAAGATTCTGCTCGAGCTGAACCACCAGTTCCGGATGCACGGTAAGACCCAGTTCCCTGGACACAGCCATCAGGCTGCGCCAGCGGTCGTCGGAGTCGGAACTGAAGGGCTGGCCGCGCATAAAAGCGATTTGCCGGTGTCCCAGCTGGTACAGATGGCGCAGGGTCAGCTCGGCGGCGCGGCGGTGGTCGAGCAGAATGCGGGTCACGCCCGGGAGCGGCTTGTGTCCGGCCACGGAAACCACGGGGAGCGGGAGGCTGTGCTGGAGCGGAGTGTCGATGGCGATGAAGCCCTCCACCGAACGCTCCATCAGCAGGCCGGGATACTCCTCGATCAGGTCCGCTTTGCGGCGATGGCTCGCCGTCAGGTAGAAATAGCCTTCTTCGATCAGGACTTCCTCGATGCCGTTCATCACCAGCGTCGAGTAGCCATCGCTCAGTTCCGGGACCAGCACGCCGATGGAGAAACTCTGCCGGCGCCGCAGGGAGCGGGCGAAAAAGCTGGGGCGATAGTCGAACTTCTTCGCGGCGGCGATGACGCGCTCCCGCGTCTCCTCCGGGATGGACCGAACGCCGGGAGCGTTGTTGAGCACCAGGGAAATGGTCGCCGGCGATAGGTCAAGATAATCGCCAAGGGTGCGCAGGCTGATGGGACGGGGGGGGAGGAACTGGCTTTTCGAGCTGCTTCCGTTCGAGGCCTCGCGCAGCGCGTTGCGGTGGCCGGATGCGCGTTTCGCCGAATCGACCTTCTTTCTCGGCATGCTCACGTTGTACCGCGCTGGCGGCAGGATATTCAACTGAAAAGGGCTGGAGCCCGCGCCGTCGATTCGCGGTATCCTTATAGCAGCCCACCCAACTGAAAATGCCCGCCTGGCACGCCGCGGGCCCGGAGCTGCGCGCAGCCGTGCTGAATCGCGAAGAGAAACTGCCGTCCGTACGCCTGGCCGTCGTCCAGTACCTGATTGCGGCGGTGCTGGCGACGCTCGTGTTCGGGCTGTGGCGGCTACAGGTAGTCGGCGGCGAAAACTATCACGCCCTGGCTGAAGCGAATCGCATTCGCAAGGTCCCGATCCTTGCGCCGCGCGGGAAGATCTTCGACCGCTACGGCCGGTTGCTCGTCGACAATTACCCGTCCGTGTCCTGTTTTCTGGTACGCGAGCAGGGGCATGACATCACGCCCGACCTGCCGCTGATCGCGCGCGGCCTCGACATGACCGTCGAGCAGATTCAGGCGATTCTGCACAAGTACCGCTATGCTCCGCGGTACGAGCCTCTGCCGCTGAAACAGGACATCACGCCGGACGAGGAAGAGTTCATCGAAGCGCACAAGAACGAGCTGCCGGAACTGGACACGATCCAGGAAGAGCGGCGGCTCTATCCGAGCGGGGGATTCGCCGCGAATCTCATCGGGTACGTGGGCGAGGTGAGTGAACAAATGCTCGATAACGACCCACGGTATGCGTGGTATCAGCCGGGCGATGTGGTGGGAGAATCCGGCGTGGAGGCCTCCTACGACAGCGTGCTGCGTGGGGTGGACGGCTCGCAGGATATCGCTGTGGACAGCCACGGGCGCGAAGTCGGCCGGCTGGGGATTGAGCCGGCGATCCCCGGCCACAGCCTGCGCCTGACCATCGATCTCGACCTGCAGCGCGCGGCCGAGAATGCGCTTGGCGACCGCGAGGGTGCAGTCATTGCAATGGATCCGCACACGGGCGAGATCCTTGCCCTGGTCAGCCGGCCGAGCTTCGATCCCAACCAGTTTTCGGTGCACATCAGCCGCAATGACTGGGACCAGCTGATTGAGAATCCGGAACACCCGCTGATGGATAAGGCCATCCAGGCGCAACTGGCGCCTGGGTCGACCTTCAAGATCATCATGTCGCTGGCGGGATTGCAGGAGAACATCGCGCAGAATCTGACGGTGGACTGCCAGGGCGGTGTGACGCTGTACGGGCACTTTTTCGCCTGTGACCGCCACCACGGCGAGGTGGATATTGAAAACGCCATTCCGTGGTCCTGCGACAGCTACTTCTACGTTCTGGCGACCAAGCTGGGCATCGATACGATCGCCAGGTATGCCCACTCCGTAGGGATTGGGGAGAAAACCGGCATCGACCTGCCGAATGAAGCGTCCGGGATTATGCCCTCGACGGAATGGAAGCTGCAGACGCTGCACCAGAAGTGGTATCCGGGCGAGACGCCTTCGGTGGGGATCGGCCAGGGCGCTGTGGCCGTCACGCCGATCCAGCTGGTGCGCGCGATTGCGGGCATCGCCTCCGGCGGCGTCCTCAAGCGGCCGCACGTTGTTTTTCCCGGCGAGCTGAGCCCGGAGATGCGCCAGTACATTCTCGATAACTATCCCGGCTCCGGCGATAAGCGTATCCCGCTCACGACCGCCAATTGGGAGCTCATCACCGACGCGATGTACAACACCATCAACGGACCCGGGGGCACGGCGACAATGGCCCGCCTCGACGGCATTGACTTTGGCGGCAAGACCGGCACGGCCGAGGTGGTCAGCCACAGCGCGGGCGCGCAGAGCCTGGGGTCCGGCAACGAGCGCGCCGACTCCTGGTTTGTTGGCATTGCGCCACGCCGCAATCCGGACATCGCGGTGGTGGTGCTGTGGCAGCACGGGGGATGGGGCTCCTTTTCGGCTCCCATTGCCGCGCGCATCGTGGAAGCCTACGTGAACGAGCAGCGCCGCATGCACCACAACCTGGTGGCTGAAAACCCGAAGCAGGTGGAAGTGGGCGCGGTCTGGTCGAATCCGGCCGCACCGAATGCGTTTGGCGGGAAGCCCCTGCCGGCGTCCGTCGTGGCGGGCAGCCGGGAGTTAGCGTCGGTGCGCGGCGGACATTTTGAGGTGAAGGTGCGGCAGCAGTAGGTTCGTGTCCTCACCCACCTGCCAAAGGCGAGCCAGAGCCTTCGACATCCTTCGATTGATTCGTTCGTGAAGGAGCTCAGACCAGCACCCGGCCCTTCCTGCCTTACGCCGCCTTCCATATTGACTTGTATACAAAAATCCGCACCGGGGCTGTCTCTCTGAATACTCCATGTCGCACTCCAGTAAACTATTTATAATCACCTGAATAATGCACAACTTGCGCATGAGCGCGGGAGCGGCCCATTGAATCGCGGCTGGTTATAGTTTTTCGACTCTCGCGTTTCCTCGTTTCCAGGAAAGTTTCTGAGTCGTCGCAGTAAGTC
>Ga0335075_10002889_pt1 | contig 27493 bp, 20 predicted proteins | sample Lox_Sample_24_FD_206723 | JGI IMG/M metagenome (GOLD analysis project Ga0335075, IMG submission 206723) | Soil microbial communities from Loxahatchee National Wildlife Refuge, Florida, United States - Lox_Sample_2.4 | ecosystem: Environmental > Terrestrial > Soil > Wetlands | place: USA...
GGGCGACCCCTCAGATGCCACAAACTTTGCCTGCTCTGCCGCTGCAAAATGAGCCGGCGTCAGAATCTCATTGCGCCGTCCATCCACCGTCAATCGGCAACGATGCCCCGGTAATATTCGAAGCCGCCGAAGAGCAGAGATAAAGTGCCATCGCGGCCACATCCTCGATCGACGTGAAGCGTTCCGACGGCTCTTTCTCCTCAAGAATCTGCCGCGTCGCGTCCTCCTTCGAAATTCCTCGCTGAGCGGCGCGATCGTCGATCTGTTTCTCGACCAGCGGAGTTAGAACCCAGCCCGGACAGATCGCATTGCAGGTAATTCCCCGCGATGCATTCTCCAGCGCGACCACTTTTGTCAGGCCGATCAACCCATGCTTCGCCGCGACATAAGCCGCCTTGTTCACCGACGCCACCAGTCCATGCACCGACGCGATGTTGACGATGCGCCCTTCATTGCGCCGCTGCATTCCCGGCAGCGCCGCACGAATCGTGTGAAACGCCGCCGACAGGTTGATCGCAAGAATCGCATTCCAGCGGTCCACCGGAAATTGTTCTGTTGCTGCGACATATTGAATCCCCGCGTTGTTGATCAGAACATCCACGCGCCCGAAGCGTTCCTCGCTGTCGCGAATCAGCGCCGCGCACTGTTCTGGATCGGCGAGATCCGCCGGATGATAAAAGACCTGCGCCCGATACTGCTGCTGCAGACGCCGCGAAAGCGCTTCTGCCTCCTCGCTCGTTGCAATGCCGTTGATGACCGTGCGGCAGCCCGCCGCCGCGAAAGCCTCCGCCAGCCCAAGCCCGATGCCCGAAGTGGAACCGGTGATAACAGCAGTCTGATCGCGAAACACGTGAACTCCCTCCAGTTACCAGCAATAGAACCCAGCGTCGCCGCCATCTCACATCGCCACAGCTTCGCACCGTTTCGCGAAATCATCCACCAGATTCGCAACTCTGCTCGCCCCGCGATTCCCCATAAGGATCGTGTAGTGCGTCGTTCCCGGAATCAACTCGTCCACCACCGTCGGAACACATTCCCGCATCCGCTCCATCATTGCGTCCGGATAAAGTGGAGGCGAGCCCGGCACGAATCCCGCCGGCGCGCGAATCATCAGCACCGGCACGCGAATCGCCCGCAGCCGGGCGATCATCGATTCTCTCTGCAACCCCTCCATCAGGTCTGCCGTCACTCCCTCTACCAGAGCCTTCGGCTTCAACTCCGGTGCCTCGCCGCCTACCTCATAATCCAGAAACGCCTCTACCCACGGCCCCCAGTCCTCGGCCGGAAAGTGCGGCTGTCCCCGCCAGAACTGCTTATAAGCCTCCCGCGAAGGATACGTCTGCCTTAGCTGCGTAATCCGCAGAGACAGCGCCGCATCCAATCCCTGCTGCGAAGCCCCTGCCGTGATCACCGGCGCATATCCTCCATCGATGAACACCACGCCAGCCACCAGCTCGGAATACTGCGCCGCCAGTGCCGCCGTCACAAAACCGCCCATCGAGTGCCCGACGATCACGCTCGGTCCCAGCCTCATCCCGCGCATGGCCGCCGCGACATCGCCTGCATGCTGGATCATCCCATACGGCCCCGCCGGCTTGTCCGAGTCTCCGCGCCCGCGCAGGTCGAGAGCAAATACTGCGCGTCGCCCCGCAAGCCGTTCCGCCATGCCCAGAAAGCTCACATAAGAAGCCGTCAGCCCATGCAGCGCCACCACCGGAACCTCCCGTCCCGGCCAGTATCCAAACGCCAGCTCCACACCATCGCCGGATACCCGCCCCTGCGCCTCCCTCGTTATCTTTACCGTCGTCTTCACCTGCTCCTGCCGTTCCTGCCCCGTCATAGACACTTCGCCGTCGCCATTAAAAATTGAACTTCAGCGCGAACTGAATCACTCGCGACCCCGTCGTCGTCGTCACAATCTGCCCCACATTCGCCGAAGCCAGAATGTTCACCGGATTCGCAAAGCTCACCGTGTTGAATGCGTTGAAAAACTCGCTGCGGAACTCTACCTGCCGCTCGCCCCCGATCGGGAAGAACTTCACAATCGAGATATCCGCATTCTTCTGGTTCGGCCCGCGCAGAATATTCCGTCCGCTCGTCCCGAAATCTCCGATCGCCGACGCCGGAGTAAAGCAGTTCACGTTGAAATACTCATTCAGCCGCGAGCTCACGTCCCCGCTCCGCGATTCATCGCACCCCGCCACCGAATCCGCGCGCGCCTGGACAAACGCCGTTGCATTCGTCAGTACGGAAAACGGCGTGCCCGCCTGCAGCGTGATGACGCTCGCCAGCTCCCACCCGCTCGCGACCTGTTTCAGCAGCGCTGAGCTTCCTTTGTAACCGGGAAGGTCATAAATTCCACTGAAGACAAAGCGATGCCGCCGGTCGAAGTCCGAGCTCGCATAGTTGTTCAACGTCATCTGGTTCCCGGGCACCACCGTCACATCGCTCGTTCCCGTAGGATCGCCCGAATACTCATCCAGCCAGTGGCTGTAGGTGTAAGCCGCCAGAAACTGCAGCCCATGCGACATTCGTTTGGTCACGCTGGCCTGCATCGAGTTGTAGTTCGAAACCGCGGAGCTCTGCATCAGGTGCACGCCAAACCCCTGTACCGCAAGGCTCGACAGTCCCGGACTCAGCGGCCCCGGCTCGAATGCCACCGGAGCGAACGCCTGGTTCAGATCCATCAAGCGGTACAACCTGCGTCCCAGCGCGCCTACATAACTCAGATCGAACGTCCAGCTGTTCGCAAAAAGATATTGAGTTCCCAGGCTGAACTGCTGGGTATACGGCGTCCTGAAATTGTGAATGTCCGGATAGATCCCGTTCGCCGAAACCACCGCCACGCCCGTCGGCGACAGCGGACTGGGCGCTTGCGGCAACAGCGCCGGCGGCCCGCCGAACGGGAACACTGCCGGGTTATTAAACGTCAGTGGAAAGGCGCTCGGCTGCGGCACATCCACAAACGGCGTCGCAATCGGAGTCTCCAGCGTTTGCGCCAGCGTGTAGTACGGGAAGTTCAGTACCTGGTTGTTAATCAGCCGCGCATTGGCGCGATCGAAGTAAATCCCGTAGCCGCCGCGTACGACCATCCGATTCGGAACCGCCTCCCACGCAAAGCCAAATCGCGGCGCGAAGTTCGTGTTGTTCGGAGAAACCAGCGACGACCGAATCTCTGGAATCCCTGGCAACGGATTCTTCGCATTCGCCGCCTGCACAAATCCTCCCGTGATCGCCACGTTATTGCCCGCCGGAAATCCCGGTATCGCCGCCGTCGTGATCCGCTGCGGATCGATCCCCACCAGTCGCCCGTCCGCGTCAGTGAACGGCCCGAAAAAGTCATAACGCAATCCCAGCGTAAGCGTGACCCGGTTAGGCAGTCGCCAGTCGTCGTTGAAGAACCCGGCCCAGTCGTGCGCACTCAGATCCCGGTTGTTCACTCCCGAACCCATGATCGTCAGCCCGCTCAAATCGTATAAGCCGCCCAGAAAATCAAAGAACCCGTTCCCGGCAAACGGCGACGGCGGCGGCGCCAGACCAAGAAAGAACATCTGGCCGCGCGTGTAAAGGTTGAATGCCAGGTCGAGGCTATGGTGCTTGTACTCCGTACCGATCTTCATACTGTGGCCGCCCTTCTGCCAGCTCACCGTATCGCCAACCGTGTAGGTCTTTTCATCCGCGTTGTTATCCGAGAACGGGTTGGCCCCAACATCGAAATAGTTCGCCACCGAGATCTCCGGCATTCCCGGGAATAGCCCACCCAGCGGATTGGAGACGCCCAGTTGTGCCGCAGTAAACGGCTCCTGTGGAGCGGAACTCGTCGTGATAATTGACAACCCGAATCGTGCGTCGTTCACCAGCTTCGGAGAAAACACATGCAGGTCATCTACGGCAAGCACTCGCTGATTCAGATCGGCCGTCCCTCCAAATCCAGGCGCCGGCAAAGCATTCGTCAGCCCGAATAAGTTGTACAGCCCCTGCAACTCGGGATTGTCGGCTTCGAAAAACTTCCCCGACAACCGATTCGCTTGCGAGACCTGAAAATCGAGGTTGGTGTTGTACTGATTTTCGGTGAATCGCGAAATGGCCACCACCGGAGTCGCTTCCGGTAGCGGAATCTGCCCAAATGTCACCGGTACCGGGTTCGGAGCCGACGGAATCACGTACGCTCCGTTGGGCAGCTTCGCCTGCAATAGAAACTTCGCCATCGGGTGAAAGCACGGCGGAAACGTAAGTGTAACTGGAGGAGTTGCACATGGCGCCAACCCATACGAAGCGGCCAGCGCATCTACACCCGCGTCCGAGCGGTCATTTGTAAGGTTCTGCGGCACAAATACCGTGCCGATCGAATTGAGCAGGGAAGTTCCGTTCACCTCCCGGCTTCCCTGGTACGAAACAAAGAACCAGAGCTTGTCCTTCAGAACCGGTCCTCCAAGCGTGCCTCCGAACTGATTACGCTGATAGGGTGGCAGCGAAATGCCGGCGCGGTTCAGGAAGTAATTGTTCGCGTTGAGCACGGTGTTGCGGAAAAACTCATACACATTCCCGTGAAAATCATTTGTTCCCGACTTGGTAACCGCAGCCACCACTCCGCCCGAAACACGTCCCTGCGACGCATCGTACTGGCTGGTCTGAACAATGAATTCCTGCAAAGTATCGGTTGCGGGAATTGCCAGGTTTGGCAGCGAGCCGGTGCCGATCGAGTTCGCATCCGCGCCATTGATGATCACGGAGTTCGATGTCGCGCGATTTCCGTTGACGTAAATCGGAGCTGCGCCGCGGCCCAGCTCTGACGAATTCTGCACCGGGCCCGACGTCCCCGCAGTCAGTGTCAGCAGCTGCTGGAAATTCCTCGTCGGCAGTGGCAGTTGTCGAATCTGCTCCTGCTGGATCACCGTGCCGTGCGCCGCACTATCCGCCTGCTCAGCTCGAACCTCTACGATCGCTTTCTGCACCGCGACTTCGAGATTGATCTCCAGGCCGGTTGTCTGCGTAATGCGAACAGTTACAGCCTCTGCGGTTACCGGGCTGAATCCGGATTTCGTCACCTCGAGCCGGTAACTGCCCGGAGGCAGAAGGGAAAAAGCAAAATTCCCAGCCTCATCGCTCGTGGTCTCCCGCTGTACTCCGGCTGTGCTCGAGGCCGAAATCGCCGCTCCGCTTACAACCGCCCCGCTCTGGTCCCGTACCACCCCTGTGATTTGTCCCGTCGTCGGCGTTTGCGCACCAACTGCGCCGGCGAGCCACAACAGCATGCACACAACCAATGCACCAGCCCGCATTGCTTTCATGACTTCCTCCTCGGCCCGGCGCGCCGCTTCTTTGCCGGAATAATCCGTCCCCCGGTGTACAGAAGAACCAGTTGATCGACAGCCTCCTCGGGATCCATCCCCAGGTGCCGTCTCGCCCCGAAAAGCTCTTCCGCCAGGAAATAAGTGAAGAACTGCAGATAGATCGCCGTGTACGCGAGCGAGGGATCCACCCCATCCGGAAACGCGATCTTGGAAGTGCGGATCACAGCCGTGCCATAGGCACGCAGCCCGCCCGCGATCTCGCGAAAACTGTGGATGAAGTGCTTGTGTCGAAATTCGACAACGTCGATATACATCAGCCGCCAATAGTCCAGGTTCTCGGCGACCACCCGCCCGATCGCTTTGGCCAGCTTGCTCAATGATTCCGGATCGAGCGACTCCATCAGCGGCATCAATTCCTTCTTACGGATCAGTTCCATCTTTCGCCCCATGTCGTGGATCAGGTCGATAAAGATGGCTTCTTTCGTGTCGTAGTACGTGTAGAGATTGCCCATCGACACACCCGCCCGGGTGGCGATTTCGCGAACAGTTGTGCCGTGGAACCCTTTACGGGTAAAGAGCTGCAATGCCGCCCGCCGGATGCGGACCTTGTTCTTCTCGATGGTGCCGTAGAGAAGCCGGGGCATCGATATTCCTACCGACAAAGAGTCAAAGTGAGCGAGCGCTCGTTTTGACCACCCCGGCTTTTATTCCTCCGAATGCTAGAAAGTCAAGACAAATTTTTTGCTGCCGACACCCCGCAATCTACCACGCAAAAGTGCACGCTCCCTCTCCCGCATGCTGCGTTCGTCCCCACTGCAACCAGTACCGCCTCGTGCTGGCTGGCATGACACCTCTGGCCGTCCCTCAGCAGTAGCCCAGGATGGCGAACACTCGCCGCGCATCGGCGAGTTTGAAAGCCTCTGTCTCATGGCATCGCGCGCACAGCGCATTCACATCTTTCGAATAGACTCGCGCTGCCAGCAGGTCCCTCCGCGACGCAATCGCCTGGTTCAGCTCTGTGATCGTCTCGGCAAAGCTCACCGGGCATTCCGGCTTCCTGTGCTCCTTCCAGATCGGTTCCATCTGAGTTGTGTTCACCAACGGAAGCAGCCGTAGAAAATCCTGCGCGTGCTGCGGCGCAACCTTCTTGCCCATCATCAATCCCCAGCACACGCGCGCATGCGCTGCCTCGACATCCTCAACCGAGATCATCTTCAGCTCGATCCCATCCACTCGAACCGGCACCACTCGCTCCATCTCCTGCCCATAAGCGCGCAGCACATCCACCCGCAACGCCGTCTCTTCATCCACGCATTGCAGCATCGTTTTGGGAGGCTCATCATATGGGTGCACATGCCGGAACAGCACGTCGCTCGCCAGCGCCGCGGGAATATCCGCGAACGATGCCGCCACGAAATCCATATCCCGCAGCCAGCGCCCGCCCGACTCCCGGCCGTGCAGCAGGATATGAATCTCCACCGCCATCCCGCCAGTCAGCGCCCATTGCGAAATGTTGCACGCAGCCAGTTTGTGCAGAGTTTTCTTTGCCCTCTCTGCATCACGGCCTTCAAGAAACCGGCTGAATTCCATCTCGTCCCCTGATCCCTGACCCTCAGGTTTATGCTGTTGGCTGTGAAGCGCCTCGCCCTGCTCCTCTTTCTTCTTGCCATTCCCGCCGTCGCTCAGCCCGCCGACTGGAAGACCAAACTCGCCGACTCTATGCCGCTGCTCGGTCACCGCAACTGGATCCTCATCGTCGATTCCGCCTACCCGCTACAGTCCTCTCCCGGAGTCGAAACCGTCGAGACCAACGCCGGTCAACTCGAAGTCATCTCTGCCGTTCTCGATGCTATCAACCACTCCATCCAGGTGCGCCCCGACATTTTCATGGACGCCGAGCTGCCCTTTGTCCCCGATCAGGACGCGCCCGGCGTCTCCGCCTATCGCACCGCCGTCGCTGGCATCCTGCATTCCTACAAAATCCAGTCGCTTCCGCACGAGCAGATCATCGCGCGCATCGCCGATGCGGGAAAGACCTTCCACATCCTCGTCCTCAAGACCACCATGACCATCCCTTACACCTCCGTCTTCATCCAGCTCAACTGCAAGTACTGGAGCGACGACGCCGAATCCCGTCTCCGCGCCCGAATGAGCACCGCTAGGTAGTCCACCACGTATATGGAATCCCGCTCGCTCTCGACACGTTACCGACCCGCGTGTTCCATGTCCCGTAAGCGGGACATCGGGTTCTTAAATAAAAAATCAGCCACCTCAGGCGAACAAGCCATAATTGAGGCTCATGGAAACCCCTGCCTGGATTTCCCTCATCGCTGCCTTCGCCTGCGCCATCATCATCGCCATCGACGAGTTCCGTCATCCCCAGCACATGTGGATCATGAACCTCGTCTGGCCCATCACCGCGCTCTACTTCAGCGCCTTCGCCTTATGGGCCTACTTCGCTCTCGGGAGAAAAGCCAGCCATCACAAAATGAGTCAGGGCGCGATGCCGGGCATGGATCACATGGCCATGGGCCGCAATTCCGCGCCCTCCAGCCCCACCTGGCAGCAGACCGCCGTCGCCACCAGCCATTGCGGAGCCGGCTGCACCATTGGAGACATCATCGCCGAGTTCTCCCTCTACACCCTCGGAGCTACCCTACTCGGCTCAGCCCTCTACGCTTCCTTCGCCGCCGATCTCTTCCTCGCCTGGCTCCTTGGAATCGCTTTCCAGTACTTCACCATCAAGCCCATGCGCAGCCTCTCGCCCGCCGCCGCCCTCATCGCTGCGCTCAAGGCCGACACCCTCTCCATCCTCGCCTTTGAAGTCGGCCTCTTCGCCTGGATGGCCCTGACTTACTTCGTCTTCTTCCCCAGCCCGCACCTCAAACCCACCCAGCCCGCCTATTGGTTCATGATGCAAATCGGAATGGTCATCGGATACTTCACCTCCTACCCCATGAACGCGCTCTTGGTGCGCCGGGGCCTCAAGGAGGCGATGTAGCTCCGGCCGGAAATCATTACCGGCTCAGCGCGAACCGCTGCCAGCCCTTCATTCCTCGCCCTGCTCGAAGAGCTCCGGGAAGCGGCAGGGAAAGGGACAGGGCGTCTCAAGATCGTGAAACACCTTGGCGCAGTAAACGCGGCCCGGCGCCAGGCTGCGCACATAGATCGTCGCCGCCGCCACCATCCCCAGGCACGGAGCGGCAAAGTAGATCCAGACCCCGTGCCAGACCCACGCAAAAAACGCCGACGAAAACGTCCGCGCCGGATTTACGCTGAATCCTGAGATCGACGGCCCAAGCACGTAATACAGCACCGTGAGCAGTGCCACCGGCAGCGCACTGAATCGCGCCAGCTTCCTGTGGTTTGTTGCAAACAACACAATCCCCATCATCAATCCCGCCAGCAAAAACTCCGCGACGAACGCGACCGATCTCCCGTACACCCCCGGAAGCGTAACCACATACTGCACCGGCGGCGCCGACAAACCCTCGCCAAGCATCAGGTGCGCAAGCAGCACGCCCGCGAGCCCGCCCGCAAACTGGAAGACGACATAATTCACCGCATCCCAGCGATGAATCCGCCCCAGCCACAAATACGCGACCGTGATCGCCGGATTCAGATGAGCTCCCGTGCGCCGCCCAAACGGAGAGCGAATCAGCAGATACGTCGCCGTTGCAACCATCACGCCCATCAGCGCCGCTCGTTCCGGCGTCGAAAGCGGGAGCCGCTCAACCGGCGAGTTGCGGCTGTAAATCAGCGTGCCCGCCACGCAGATCGAGAGCATCAGCAGGCCCACTTCCGCCGCTTCCATCAGATATTCGCGCCAGTGGGTTCTCACCGCTTCTGCAAGCGACGCATAGACATCCAGGCCTGTAACTAAATAGGAGCGGGAAGAATAGGAACGGGTCGACATGATTCAGAATTAGGGCCTGCACTTCAGAACCCTTCAGCTTCATACGTCAGACCCGCGCCGGGCATCTTTGGTTACGCCGATTCCTAGATATCGTGCAAAGCTCCCGGCGGCCGCGACCCGGTTGCTCTGTCTAGCCCGGATACCACACCTTTCGCGGATCATTTTCACTGCGCTGATAGGACCAGGCCTCATCAATCAGCCGTCGCAGGTCATAGCGCGGACGCCACCCGAGCAGAAACTTCGCCTTGCTGTTGTCGAGCCAGGTCGACCAGTACGGCGTCGCAATCTCGACCGAAGGCAATCCTCGCGTCTCTCGCAGGTAGTCTGCTACCTCACGATAGTCCACCGGCTCATCCATGCAGATGTTGAATGTCTGCTGCCGCGCCTTGGGATGATCCAGAGCCAGAATCATGCTCTCGACCAGATCGCTCACATGCACGAAGTTGCGCTTCACCGGCGCTCCCTCCGGATCGAGCATCAGCGGCACCGTGCCGCTCTCCAGGTATTTGTCAGCCGCCTCAGCGCCAACCAGGTCCCTCCACCGCGGCCCGCCAAAGACGTCTTTGCCGAACGAGAGCGTGTATTTGAAATCGTCCTTCTCCATGATCCACGGAGCCCTCAGGCAACACCCTGAAAGATCGTATTGAACGAAATACTGCTCCAGCATTACCTCTTCCAGAACCTTCGAGAGCGCATAGCAGCCCGGATACGCGCTGTGCTTCTGTTGCTCCGTCACCGGAATCGCGTGCGGATAAAAGAAATGCCCCAGAGCCGCATCTCCGCCGATCAGGATGATCTGTCGGAACGAATCGCTGAGCCGGCACTCCTCCAACAGCCAGAAGAGGCCTTTGACCGTGACATCGATCACGTCATCTGCGGTTTCCTTGCAGGTCGCGCAATGGATCACATGCGTAATCCCGCTCATCGCAGCCCGCACAACTTCCCGGTCCGAGATATTTCCGGTTACGATCTCCAGCCGTTCACGCGGCTCAGGACGGCGATTGTGGCACAGCGCCCGTATCGTAACATCCGGGCAGTCGTCGAGCACACGTCCGATAAAATGACTCCCCACTTTGCCTGTTCCGCCGGTCACCAGGATTCGCTTCATCTGTGCCGCCATTCTATCGGGCAATCGAGAGCGGCGGATTAGTCACGCGAAGCGCGTCTATCGGTACTAATCCGCCGAGTCACGCTTCAAATAGCACTCCATGAGTACTGAGCCCGGCGAATCAACGACAGAAACTCAGAGCGAGTTTTTTCCTCATTGCGGAATACGCACTGGACGGCGAGAAGGTCGGCGCGGCGACCGAAGCCCAAATCTTGCAGCGGAACGAAAGCAGAGATATCCATATGCCGCGTGGCGCATTGAATACTGAAGGGTTCCAAAAACCAACATCCCCGCCCATTGGCGCAAACGGCGCGCGATAAGGACGGGGTACCTGGCCTCCTGAGCTTTACTTCTTGGGCCGCGACTCCGGCGGCACAAGCCCTGCGAGGCGGTAGTACACAACGAGCTGGCCGTAGTGTTCTCCGCTATGTTCGATGATGCCGTATGCGATGTCGAGAACGCGCGCTTTCTGCTGAGGGAAATAAACTACCTCCGTCGTCATGCCTTTTTCGCCTTTCGACTGTATGGCGGCGGCACCATCTGCGAAGGATTTTTTGACGAACGCAACGATATCGGCCTTTGTTTTGTACTGGTCGCGCTTCGGATCTTCTGCCGCGGGTGGCTTCTGCCCCATCACCGTATCAGTGAAGTAGTAGTTTGAACCCGCCGCGTGCAACAACTGCTCGGCGAAGCTCCGCTGCGCGGGTGTCGGCTTGAAGTCGTATTTGTCCTCGGGGAAATCTTCGGCCATCGCTATCAGCTTGCGGCCAATCTCATTCCAGGAATCGAGCACGACTTTCACTTCCGGATCGGCAGGTTTGGCGGCTGCATCCTTCTTCATCTCGTCCTGGGCATGAGCGGGAAGCGCGCATGCCAGCAGGACGATTGCGAGAAACGGTATTCTCTTCATTACTTCTCCACCATTGAGTTTCGCGAATCAAAGCTTCAGCTTCTTATTTCGTCTGCAACAGTCCTGCAACAACGGCAGCAAGTTTATCGAGTTGCTCCGCCCAGCCCTCGAGTTGCCCGCTCTCGATTGCGTTCTGCATGGTTTCGTTTCCAATTAAAGTGAGTTTCGTCTGGCCGTTTCCAAGATCCTCAAAAAGGATCACGTCGGGCGAATCGTCGATGGCCTCAGGATCGATTCCTAAGTCAGCGGGGTTAATCCTGTTTCCCTTCGAGTCGGCAAAATACATTGTCGAAACGATCTTCTCGTACGGAACGATCTCAAGGTATTCACCGGCATTCCAGCCCTCGTACCCATCCGGCCCTCGCATGCAGCAGAGGTACTTTCCTCCCACGCGAAAATCAATCTCACAAGCAGGTGACGTCCATCCCTTCGGCCCCCACCACTGCATCACGTACTTCGGGTCTGTCCACGCCTTCCAAACTAACTCGCGTGGGGCATCAAAAACTCTGGTTACGACCATCCGTTCCGTCTCATTCACTGTGCTTTTTGTCATCTCTGACCTCCTCTTTCTTCATTTGCTTTACAACTGCTTCCAGTTTGTCGAAACTCTCTTCCCAGAACCGGCGATAGCTGATCGCCCAGTCGCTGACTGTCTTGATCGCCTCTGGCCTGAGCGTGCAAATACTCTCTCGACCACGTTTTGTCTTGACCACAATCCGCGCGCGCACCAGGCAGGCAATATGTTTTGAAATCATCTGCTGCGAGAGTGCAAACGGTTCCGTCAATCCATGCACGGAGGCAGGCCCGCGGGAGAGTCGTTCGATCATTGCCCGGCGGGTTGGATCAGATAAAGCCGCGAATGTTGTACCTAGCCGATCCACAACCATATGGTTGTGGATACTCGGTCAATTGTCAAGTGCAAATTTTCGATTCCAAATTTCTGCGGTCTGTCGGCGTCCCCAGGATGACACCTGAATATCCGGCGTGGTTTTCGAATGGGGCAATCACCGGCAATCCCAGTCCATCGCGGTCACCTCGAATTTACGCACTCTGAGGCCGGCAGTCCTTGCCCCGCACCAACCCGGGATAACCTGCTCGTCTTTTACCTTCCCGAGGACGAAGCGTTTGCGGAAGCAGTGAAGCGAGTGACAGATCATGGTCATCAGCCAGTCGAGCCTGAGAATCCGTACTGAGCTTTCCTCGCTGAGAATTTCGCCCAATCCACTACAATAGGAATAGAGACAGAAAAAGCCCGACGCCTTGAGTGTCGGGCGTTCTGCTTTTTTGGCTTCTCCCCTAACCCATTTAGAATCAAATCTAAAGCTGTAAAGTCCTTCGTTTCAAATCTTTACGCGGAGTTTGTCTGTAAAACATCCGGAATCAATCAGTTACAAAATAGAAGAAAAAGAAGGGGGAGGGGGAGGGGTACCCTGATTCCCAAAACGGGAATCCCTCAGCGGAAGTAGATGAGCGATACTGTCTCTTCGGAGACAGCCTTGCCGCCTGAGTCATCGCCCACCGCAGCCGTCCTCGGCCAGATCGGACGCCCCGCCCCCATTGCCGAGCTCGCCCAGAAATCCTGGGACGCGATCATCATCGGCGCCGGACACAACGGCCTCACCTGCGCCGCCTACCTCGCTCGCGCCGGAAAGCGTGTCCTCGTCCTCGAGGCACGTGACCGCGTCGGTGGAGCTTGCACCATTGAGGAGCCCTTCCCCGGCGTGCGCATGTCCCCCTGCGCCTATCTCGCTGGCCTGCTCCATCCGCTGGTCGTCGAGGAGCTCAACCTCCCCGCTCGTGGCTTCCACTGGACACCCGCCGTCAACGGCCTTTTCGTCCCCTTCCTCGACGGCTCGAGCGTCCAGCTCTGGGATGACGACGACCGCTGCGAGGCCGAGATCCGCTCCTTCTCCCCGCGGGACGTAGAAGGCTGGCGCGCCATGACCGACGTCATCCGCCGCCTCCGCAACGCCCTCCGGCCCGCTGGCGAGCGCGATCTGTGGATCGGAGACCCACCAACCGAGGCCGAGATAGACCAGTACCTCGGTTCCGACGCCGAAGCCCGGCACGTCCTCTACGATTGGTCGATGGCCGAGTTCGTGGAGCACTACCTGACCGACGAGCGGCTGCAGATCGCCCTGCTCGGCCAGGGAGTCATCGGGACCAACGCCAGCCCCTTCGACCCCGGCACGGCATCCATCCGCTTCCACCACGCCTCCGGCCGTCTAGGCGGGATGCCCGGGATGTGGGGATACGTAAAGGGCGGCATGGGTATGGTGTCCTTCTACCTGTGCGATGCCGCCCGGGAGGCGGGTGCGGTAGTCGCCACCGGCGTACCCGTAGTCCGGATCATACCGGGGGTGGGTGTCCAGCTCGCCGCCGGCGAACAAATCTCCGCTCCCGTAGTAATTTCAAACGCGGATCCCCACCGGGCTCTCGCGATGCTCGACAGCGCTGCTGATCCGGCCTGGAAGGTACAGGTCGAATCAGTTCCGATCGAAGGCTGCACCGTCAAGCTCAACATACTCCTGCGCGAGCTGCCCAACTTCACTTCGCGCCCTGGCATGCTTGAGCCGCACCATTACGGCCAGATCAACGCTCCACTCACAAAGTCAGAATGGAAAGCTGGATTCGCCGCTGCCCGGAAGGGAGAGCTGCCCGAAGCCTTGTGGTGTGAACTCTACTTCCAGAACGTGCACGACTCGAGCGTTGCTCCAGTGGGCCAGCATACAATGAGTATCTTCGCGCAGTACGTGCCCTACACTTTCGCCAGTGGCACATGGAACACGAGGCGAGAAGAGGTTTGTCATCTAACGCTCAACTCCCTCGGACGCTTCTGCTCCAACCTCCCCGACGCCGTGATCGACGCCCAGATATTGGGTCCACCGGACATCGAGAGCAAGGTAGGCCTGACGGGGGGACACATCTTCCAGGGCGAATGCCTGCCCCAGTACATGTGGTCGCGCCGGCTATCGGCGCGTACCCCCATGCCCGGGGTCTACCTCTGTGGAGCCGCCACATACCCGGGTGGGTCAGTTATCGGCATCAACGGCCGCAACGCCGCAATGGCTGTCCTTCTGGATCTAGGCGAACAGCGATAACTCTCTACTTCGGCGGATACTTCTTTGTGTTTTCCGTGCGAGCATTGAGCACATCGAGCTCGCCATTAGGAAAAGCTGTGACCTTGATGTAATTTCCAGTGTCCGGGCCCTGCAGGTTGGCGATACGAGCAGCATCCACGTTGTGAGATGGGCCACCCTCATCTGAGTAATGCAACTGCCACAGATCTTCCAGGCCAGGCGATTTCTGGATCGTATCCCAAACTGAGGGCGAACCGCCTTTCTTCGCTCCGTTGTCCATGATGGCCACACGCGGGGAAACAGCTTCTACCAGGGCCGGGCTGCTGCTCTGGTTCCACCCATGGTGCGAGACGACCAGCAGGTCTACCTCTCCAATCTTGTTCACCGGACACATCAGCTCCATTTCCTTATCCCAGGTGAGATCGCCCAGGTCGAGGATGCGCAGCTTCCCATAATTGATCATCACTCCCAGCGATCGCGCGTTCTCAGTCTGGTCGGCGGGGCGCTTCTCCGACGTTGCGCAATACTGATTGGTCGAACCGCCGCCGGGTAAAGGCTGGGAAATCAGGCGGCCATCGGCACTTACAACGGTCACTTTGATGCCGGATATCGGCAGCACATCCCCAGGGCTCGGGACAATGTGGCCATAATGGCCGTCGGCGAGGACCTTTTGATATGCCTCAGCGACCTTGACGGTAGTGGCGTCATTGGTCTCTCTGTTCGGCCCATGGTCGATAAACGTTCCCACAGGAATTTTGGCCACCAGTTGGGGCACTCCGCCCGTGTGATCGACGTGGTAGTGCGTCAGCAACACATAGTCAATGTGTTGGAGTCCCGCCAGTTTCGCCGCTGCGACGATGCGGTCGGCATCGCGGCCGCCATTTCCAGGCCACCCGGTGTCAATGAGGAGGGAGTGCTTATCCGGGGTGACGAAGAGTGTGGATTGGCCACCTTCGACATCGATGAAGTAGATCTGCAGCGAGGCACGCGGCGGGGGCGCGATGCCAAGGGCCGGTCCGGCAAATGTCGACGCCAAGACAAACAGGAAAGCTATGAGTATTTTCTGGATGCGAGAGGCCATAGTCAGCAATGTAACCCGTGGGGCACCTTGCGCCAAGGGCATTACGTTTGCCGCATCTCAAGGAGGACTCGGGGGTTCCGGCTGGGTCGGGTGCAGTAGGGGGACCCCCTCCCCCCTCAAAACTCCTCAGATTTTGTAACCGTTTCATTTCATTTATGTTAGGGCATCGTTCGTTTGTGACCGTTTGATAACAAATGACTTAGTTGCAAAGATTTCAAAATAAATCACTTACGGATGGAATTTTGCACTGTTTGTAGAGCAGGCGGTATTGGATCGGCCAAAATCATTCATTATGCGTGAGTTATTTGAAGATCCCGCCGTGTTCATTGATCCTGAAAGACTTAATCTCATTTCTCAGTGGTGAACGAAGAAGCCCGGCTGCAGATAGCCGGGCCTTTGTGTTCTCTATTTCTATTGTAGCTGGTTGGGTCAAATTGTCGGCCAGGAAAGGCAGCGATCACGGAACGATCAGGGAATAGGATGACCGTATATGTCCCGTCAAAACTGTTGTGGCGCAAACTTGATGTTTTGGCGTTCGTGGCCGATCGGATGCCCGTCACAAGGAGCCGTCCAATTTACGTCTGAATCCCAGAAGAGATTTGAGCCCGCCCGCCGCAGCGTATTCACCTCAACGGACGGATTCGCATCGTAGTTGTATCCCGGTTTTCTGTTATTTCCCGCACATGGTTGAGGAACGCTCCATCTTGCGACTCCTCCGGAAACTGTTACCTGCGTCCAGAGCGTTGCAGAGTTCTGCCCCGACGCGTGAGAAACAGTCAATTGGTTTCCGTTTTGTGTGATTTCCAGCCTCATCCCAGGCGGCTGGGAAGGGGGAACAACTTGATACCAGGTGCCGGCGAAACTCGGGGTAGCCTGCGAACGGGCTGTGCCGGATGGCAGCAAGGTCCCGATCATAAGCAGGCTTAACCACAGAATGTACTTATTCATATCTTCCTCCTTCTTAGTCAGTCTGTAGTGATCGATGGGATGGCCTCTTGGCTCGTACTGTTGCGATCGTTAGATGGAGCAGAATTAGGGTCAGACGTTCGGCACCACACCTAGAGACATGGTTGTCTGCTGCACTGAGCAATTGCTCGTAATCGATGCTTGGCCTGCTTATTAGGGAATTGTCGGTCGTTGCGTGATTACCATCACGCCTTTTTTGGGAGATCCCAATGCTGAATAGTCGCGTATTGCGGCAAAAAGAGACTGAGCTGCCTGTTCGCGAGTTAACGTTCCGGTCGGTTGGAACGCTCCATCGAGCGTCCGCATGTAGCCCTTTGCCACAACGGTGGGAACTGCATCTTTAGCATAGAGTGCTATCTCCGAGGAATCGGTCACGGTTGCAATTTGCGTCGCTAAATTGAACGCGCGGACGAGCGAGACCGCGAAATCCTGGCGTGTTAGAGCGTCGGTAGGTCCGAAGGTCGTCGCCGATGGCGTTACGATTAGCTGATCTTTCGTCGTGCTTGCGATCGCAGCAGCAGTTGGGCTGCTTGGATTCACATCTGAAAAGCCAGTCTCTGTCCCAGCTGAGGGCAAATTCAGCCCGGCGGCCAGGGCGGTAGCCAGTTGTTCACGCGTGAATTCGCCATCAGGCTCGAACGTAGTAGCGGTGACACCTGGAATGACGTTGATTAGAGCCAATACTCCGATCGGACCAACCCATGGGTCACTGGACGGAACGTCGGAGAAGCGAGGATGCTTCGCCTCCTCTCGGACTAGCGAGTTGATAAAGATAGAGCAGCATTTCGGATAGGTGCTGCGGCCGGGGTTCGACGGCGCATTGGGGTCCTGGAACATAAAGCTGCCAAAAACCTTGTCGAAGTAGACATTTACCGAAGGCTGATTTGGGAAAGGCAGGTGGCAAGGTGGCTTGCAAGCAGGGTCGGAGCTGTCGACATCGTTCAAGGTGCCATTCGCCGTGGTAACTGTCTGGTTCGACACGGCTGTTGAGTTCTGGAACGATGTCTTGACGGTTGTTCCTTGCGTGTCCTTAAACCCATTGGCGAATGTCAGGTCTTCTGTCAAAGGAGCAGCTGACCCTGTGTTGCCTGACAGCGAAAGTGAGACGCCAACCGCGGTGTTGGAGCCCCATACGGTGGTGCTCGAGAGCGAAGAGGTGGTCTGTCCACCGCTACTGTTTTGGCTAGCCTGCGTGTTGGCCAAATTGATAGTTTGTGAGCGCGGAGCAATTCCAATAGCTGCCCCGTAGTTGTACCCCCCCATGGGGGTTGTGCGCGTAGCATCGACATTCGCATTCTGCCCACCGGCATAAAATGGGTCGAGCGCCAGTAGAGTTGCCGCCTCGCTTGCCGTTAGCGTCAATGTAGGCGATTTTCCCTGGTAGCTAAGCGGCTTTCCGTTCGCTCCAGTGAGTTCCGAACTCGAATATGTCAGGTGACAGGGATCAAGGCCATACCAGCTGCTGCCCTGTGCACAGGCGTCAAGCTGTCCAACCAGGACATCAATCAAGGTTTGTAGCGCGCCATACATCACATAGCGATCCTGCTGGCCACCGATCACCCAGACGGCAAACTGCGGATGCACCATTAAATAGAAGGTGTCATCCCAAAATGGCTCGAGCTCATACGCATTCGGCGTCTGAACAGTAGATGAGCAACTCGACTGAGTAGCACATGTAACTCCCGATCCAGGGACGAGGCTGGGGTCGGCAGGGATTGTTTCTGTCAGCGTGAACGCCATACTACTTGAGTCGTTGTTAGAACTATCGTGAGTCGTGCCGAAGGTCTCCGTGGTCGTCTGGTCCCAGGTATCCGACTGATTTAAATCGGCCCCCAGCCCGCTCATTACTTCCTTAATACTGAAGTTGGTTGAACTTGACTGCTCAGTTGAGGTAGTGTTGTCTATCTCATTGCTAGAGCCCAAGCTGAATTGTGTGCCGTAGAGCGTATTTGCGGTGAAACTCGCAATACTTTGATTACCCGGTGGCTGATACACGATAGTGTATGGCACCGTATTGAGCTGGATCATCGCCGTTGGCCCGACAATAACATTGAAAGGGTCAGACCACTGGGTGGCTTGACGGCAATTAGCGCTGGCACTGCGAGTATCTTGCTCTTGAAGGAATAGATTGATCCTAAAGGTTCCGGCGATATTACTTGCAGTCCCAGCCAAGCTGAACGTCCCGCCAGGGATCGGGAGGGCTAAGTCTCCGCTCGTTGTCTGGCCGCTTCCGGCACTTGCCAGCGTTTGAGTTACCCGTGTGTCGGCTTGCACCCAATAGCCTGAATTGTTGTCCCAGTTCTTACAACTGCCGTTAGCGTTTGGGGCCGCGCTGATATTGCATGTTTCCAAGAATGCAGCGAACACCGCTTCGTTACCCAGTAATTGTGACGGGGCTGATGGGCCTGCTGGCTGACTTCCAACACTGCTCGAAATATCGATGAAACCAGTCGAGATATGGATTATTGGACTTAGCGTGCCAAAGGATAAGGTCCCGGGCTGCCCTACCTGGAAGATATAACCCGTGCCATTCGTCCAGAACCGTTCAGTGCATTCTAAATCGTCATCAAGGTGCCAGCCTGGGCCTTCCACCTGCATTAAGCCTAAGGGGTAACTGAACGTAGCGTTTGAAGGAATGACAGAGCCTTTCCAGATAACTGAAACAGGCACTGTGCTTCCCGCAATTTGAGATGGAGGGCTCGACAGCACTACAGAAAGGGCGTCCGAGGAAAACTCTGTTGAATCGAGGTTCGCTGAGGCCGAGCCAAACACGGCACTGGTCGCTCCAGTAATAGGTCCATCTGCTTCGATCTTCACTGAGCCGCCTGATTCGATGTTGCCAAACAAGGGCTGCACGCTGGTCACAACGGGGTTCAGAATTACAGGCGGCGGGCCTGGGCCAACTTTACGCGGCTGCGCGTAAATCGCAGACGCCGTGGACAATGCTATGAAAACTATTAACTGTCTTTTGCTCCGAGACCGCGCACGCAGTTTGTACATTTCGCCTCCAGTCTAGTTGGCACATGACGCAAACAAGTGGTGTTGTCTGATGGCACCTGACGACGCCCAATTTCTGGCCAGGGCATTCGCCCTGACCAAACCCATTCCGCTACGCGCGTCAAAGGAACTCCTCGCAAATTCTCCGTTAACTGCTAACTCCAGTAGTGCATGCGATTGGAGCTGTTAAGAGCGCCAGACCGCTCCTCCGCAAGCCTGGGAGGGTTGAACGGCGGAGCGGGGCGTGAAAAGTGAATTCAGTTCACTTATTGTGCTGTCGAGCGTACGATGTCGGCCGAGATCGGTCTTTCAAAAACGAGCGGTCTTCTTCGCGGCCCACTTACACACCTACCCCCTGGGACCCTTGAGGCTCTGATAGACGGCAGGTAGAACAACTGCTGATGGAGGGCAAAGACCATGCAGGGTGCGCATCGGCTCGAAATTGTTGTCAAGGGTAAACGGCGCACAGCGCTGGATACCACGCCTGAAATGGCCGGGATGGGACCGCTTGAAAACGGTTTCCTGATGGAAGAACACGTCTGCCGGTCATTGGAAATGCCGGATCATTGGATCCCCAACTATCTTGTTGCGTTACATTTCGTCGAGAAGCCAGTGAAGCGATTTCTCTTTGCATCGGGCAAGATGCAGGAATGTGTCGTGCGCAATGGGAGCTGCGACGTGGTGGCTCCTCATGAAGTGAGGAGATTTCGTGCCGAGGGCGAAAGTCAATCGTTGATCCTTTCGATCGAGCCAGAGGCATTGCAGACAGTTATCACTGATTCGCGGCCTCGCAATTCACTTGAATTGCTGAGACATTGGCACGGCGAAGATCCGGCTTTAAGAAGCGTTATCCTGAATTTGTCGTCGGAGATAGAAGCGGGCGCCCCTAACGGGCCGTTGTTTGTCGATGCACTGTGTACGAGGCTGGTCGAAGAGCTAGTTGGACGTTATTCGATAGGGCAAACTCGACTTGATCCATACAAAGGTGGGCTTTCAGGGCGGAGACTCCGCCAGGTGACGGATTACATTGAGTGCTATCTCGGGAGAAGTTTGAGCACGGCCGAAATCGCCAGAATTGCCGGGCTCAGCAAATATCACTGTGGGAAGGCCTTTAAGGAAACCACAGGGCTGCCACTGCATAGCTATGTTATGGCTCGCCGAATCAGTCGGGCGCGAGAACTACTTTTGTCGGATCTGCCGTTATCTCAGGTGGCCCAGGCAGTCGGATTTTACAGTCAAAGTCATTTCACAACCATTTTCCTACGCTGTACAGGTATTACGCCCGGCTCGTACAGGCGAATGCATAAGCCGCTGTCGATGAACATAGCCATGTCTTACTTTGCCTGATTCATTTCTTCTTTCGCTTCGGAGGTGGGCGTTGAGCGAAGACGGCTTCTCTTTACTGGTGGAGACTCATCGCGAAATGTAGGTTCCCCTGGAATGAACTTGACCGGTACGAAGGTGAATGCGCCGCTTCTGGACGGCGGTGGCGAGTTCCTGCAAGAGAGTGTGGGTCTCAGGCCAGTCGATGCAGGCGTCGGTGATGCTCTGTCCATAGACAAGCGCCTTGCCGTTTACGAGAGACTGAGATCCAGCAACGAGATTGCTCTCAATCATGACACCCATGATGCGGGGTTCCCCATTGATGATCTGTTCCGACACGGCACGGCATACCGAGCCTTGCCTGCGGTGGTCTTTGCCGCTGTTTGCATGGCTGCAGTCAATCATGATGCGGGGTTTGACGCCCGTCCTTTCCATCTGCTCGACAGTAGAGGCGACGGAGGCGGCATCGTAGTTGGTGATCTGACGTCCACCGCGCAGGATGATGTGGCAGTCCGAGTTACCCGAGGTAAGAAGGATGGCGGATTGTCCCGTTTCTGTGGTGCCCAGGAAGGTATGCGGATGGCTTGCCGACAGGATGGCTTCAATCGCAATTTGCACGTTGCCGGAGGTTCCGTTCTTGAAGCCGACCGGACAGGAAAGGCCGGAGGCGAGCTGGCGGTGGACCTGACTCTCGGTGGTTCGCGCGCCGATTGCCCCCCAGCTTACGAGGTCGGAGACGTATTGGGGGGAGATCATGTCGAGGAATTCAGTGCCGGCGGGTACGCCCATCTCGGCCAGATCGAGGAGCAGGCGGCGTGCGATGCGCAATCCGTCGCTGATGCGGAAGGATTCGTCGAAGTAAGGATCGTTGATCAAGCCCTTCCAGCCGAGGGTGGTGCGCGGCTTCTCGAAATAGACACGCATGACGATCACGAGATCGCTGGAAAGCTCGGCGATCGCTTCTTTCAGAAATTCCGCATATTCCCGGGCCGCAATCGGGTCGTGGATCGAGCAAGGGCCTACCACGACGACCAGGCGGTCGTCCGACCCGTTGAGAATGTCCACAATCTGATGCCGTGCCTCGAAGACAGTGCGCGACGCGTTCTCTGTGACGGGCAGTTCCTCTTCAAGGAAAATTGGAGGAAGGACGACTCTACTGGATTTGATCCTGAGGTTGTTTGTGGGATACGTCATGGCTACTCGACCAGAATACTAGGTATGGCTGGCAAGAACTTCATGGGTACCCCCCTCCCCCCTCCTAAAACCCCTGTGTTTTGTTACTCATTCATTTCATTGAGGTTAGGGTGATGATGAACTGCATAGATCACATAAATAATGACTTACTGGCAAAGATCACAAATTAAACGACTTATTTGGACAGCTCGCGGAGTTGGCGCGAGCCGATTCCCGATTCGGGAATTCAAAAACACGAAGGCCCGGCTGGAGCGAGCCGGGCCCTCGTGTCTCTATTTCTATTGTAGCTGGTTGGGGGAAATTGTCGGCCAGGTTAAGTTCAGGGGCGAGCCGCTGGTGAAAGGCAAGCACGTAACCGGCTTTACCATGGTGAGGAAGAAGCGGTAGGGCTCACCAAGGTTGTGCCCTTCCTGGTTGAGGACGAGTTGCTCAGTCTAGGCGCTATCTTTGAGAAGAAGGCAAACTGGCAGCCTTATTCCATCACGGATGGGCACCTGGTCACCGGTCAGAACCCAGCATCCTCGACGTGACAGCTCAGGCCCTGATGAAACTCGTTTCTGCGTTAGTGCCAGCTTAGGGTCTATCAACTATCCCCACTCAAGCCAACACCGGGCTTGAGTGGGCGGCCTGTCCTGCGAATCGAGTGAGAAATTCTAGGTGTATCGAGCGAATACCATTTCCTCAAGAAATTTATCTCGATCTTTGGAAGCAAATGTTGAGGGCAGGTCGGGATCCCTAAGGAGTCGTAGGAACACGTCTCTAACAATCTGTTCAGTATCACCCAAAAATTGATTCATTTTGGGGCTATATTGCCACCTGCCATGAACTATCGTCGATCTGACGCCATAGCAGTTCTTCGCTTTCTTGAATTGCTGTTTGGCTTCGTCTGGACCCTTGGAAACGATAAATGCGATGCGTTGCGACAACTTATAAGCAATTTCATTGGGGTTTTCTGACCCGAAGAGCGCTTCCAACGCGATCCAAAATAGCGAGTAGCGCAGGTCCGGCTGGTACATAGCCAATGCCGCACACACGTGGCGTACTCCTGAAAACAATGCGTTATCACGAGCAATCGACATCAATGTCCCATGCAATCTCCCGGCTTCAATAACCTGACTAAGGGACAATCGATTTTCGAGATCGTCGGGATGGCAAAAGTTTGGTGTTCTGACTTCGGTTTGTTGCGGGACCGGTTGAGGCCAAGTAAGCGCGTGAAATGCCACGGTGAAACACAACGGAGACGGCTGCACCAGCCAGAACGCAAGGTTCGCGATAATTGCGGTCTCGGACTTGCTTTGTTGGATCGTTCTACTGCTGCCTGAGAAGGCTGGATCTTTTTCGCCAATGGCGGATGCCTGATATTCACTCACCAGCGCTAGCTTGGCGTATTTCAGACTCTCTCTTTCGTTCATACTTAGTTGAGAAAGAATGAAGTTATCGTTCTTCACCCAATCCGGAGTTTCTTGGAGCACAAAGCCATCGCCAAACTGTATATGTGATGTAATCGGCAGATCTAGATTGTGAAGCGGAATAACTGTAAATGCCATTTGACCAATATTCTAGACGTCAGCAAGATGGGCCGTCATCCTACCCGGCGCTCCCGTGCCGGGCTATCGGTTGTTTCGTCCTTCGGACGCGGATAATTGCAGGTCCTCAGCTGTGGATTCTTCGGACGCCTCAGCCAGGTCATGGAGGCCGTGCTTTCTCAACAGCAGCTCGAACTCCTGAATTGAGTCCATTCTCCGGTGATGCTCCGGCTGGTTCGCGATGTAGCGTCGAATTGTTGGTACCTGTGATTGGCTAACGCTGCAGGCAAAATAGCCTTCCTGCCATTCAAATCTCGCTCCCGGGTGATCGTTCATCCATCGAGACGAATTTGCCTTCAGGACCTGGACGGCTTTGGCAATGTTGAGGGTTGAGCCGAGATTGAGAAGGGCGTGTGCATGGTCGGCGATGCCGCCGATGGCGAGCGCGTTCATGCCATGGTTTTTGGCAATCCCCGCCATGTACGCCCATAGCTTGGGTTGGAGTTCCTCACGGATTATTTTGAGGCGGTTTTTGGTGCTGAAGACGATGTGAACGTGATTGCTGACGTAGGAGCTGGGCATTTATGTCGTCCCTACGGGACTCTGTTTGTTGCCTCATCCTACCCGGCACTTCCGTGCCGGGCTATAGATTGTGTCGTTCCTTCGGAACTGGAACCGTGCCCAAGATAACTTAGGCGGGCCAATAATCTCGGCCGCGGATTGATTCGTTCGTGATCCGCAGATACGGGCATTTGTGTCGTCCCTACGGGACTCGATATCGGTAGGCCCATCCTACCCGGCACTTCCGTGCCGGGCTATAGATTGTGTCGTTCCTTCGGAACTAGGACGTGCCGAAGGTAACGGCGACGCCTGATGCGTTCATATCAGCGTGGAATCGGGATACAGAGTGTTTCGCTCCGTCGGAATGGAGCGTGTCCAGGGTAAGGGGATGGCCAATCCTACCCGGTAGGTTCGCGTCGGGCTATAGATTGTTTCGTTCCTGCGGAACTAAAGCGTGCCCCAAGGTAACTTGCGCAGTTAGCCTCTTCCGACATGGCGACGTTGGGGCTATGGATACTATCGTTCCTTCGGAGCTGGGACGTGCCCAAAATCCTCTTCCGGCACTACCGTGCCGGACTACAGGTTGTTTCGTCCTTTGGACTCGGAGATGAAGCCAGAAGATGTGATTCGTCCCCGTTTGCGTACTGCCCGGATGTAAATGGCAACTCCGATTGCGATTAACACTGCCGTAGAGATGAGCACTTTGGCGACGGCGAGGAGTTTGTGGGGCTCGTCTTCTCCCGGGATCACAGATAAGACGATGGTCAGTCCGGTGGAGAGGAATCCAATGATGGCGAGGGCGGTGGCGACGGGGCGTCCTCCGGGGACGCGGATGATGTTTACCTCAGGGGCTAAAGCCCCTTCGTTTTGATCGGTTCTATCGGGTGGGCTAAAGCCCACCCCTTTCGAACCTGATCCATCCATTCCTATTGAATTCCCCTCAGGGGCTAAAGGCCCGATGTTTTGATCGGTTCTATCGGGTGGGCTAAAGCCCACCCCTTTCGAAACTGTGCTCTCCTTCGAAACTGTGCTCTCCTGCAAAACTCGCTCACTCGTTACCGTCGCATATGTCGCTCGGCGGGGAAGAATCTTGTCCCGGCTTTGAAGCCTGATCATTGATGCGAAGAGAAACAGATACGGAATGAAGTAGGCGATGATTGACATCGCCACAAGGACGTCATAGGCTCCGCGGACGGTGGTGCCGGCCTGGCTGAGGAGGGCGACGATCATGCCGGCGAGTCCGTAGGTTCCGATGGCGACCCAGGGAGTTTTGAAGCGGGGATGGATGTGTCCGAAGACGGGCGGGAAATAACAATCAATGCCAGCTACAAATGGCAGGCGCGAGGTTGAGGAGAGATAGGCGGCGGCTCCTCCGACGGCGTTGAGGCCGAGCAGGAGGGCGATGGGCGCGGCGAGCCAGATGAGGTGGAGGCGCGTGCAGAGGGTCATCATGCCGCGCATGAATCCATCGACACCGTGGACGGCGTCGGAAGGGAGAGCGACGAGGAGGGCGACGGTTCCGGCGATGTAGGCGACGGCGAGGATGGTTCCGCCGGCGAGCAGGGCGCGGGGGATGGTGCGGCGGGGGTTGGCGATTTCCTCGCCCATGAAGGAGCCGGCCTCGCAGCCTCCGAAGGCAAAGAAGATGGTGGACCAGAAGATGGCGTTGGCGAGCGAGGGCCGCGGGATGAGCTGGTGCGCGGCGAAGCTGGTGGCCGATCCGAAGCGGGCGAAGGAGATGACGGCGAGCACGATGAGGATGGAGATGGGCACGATGCTACCGAGGGTGCAGACGTTGTTGAGCCACTTGCCGGCGTTCACTCCGATGACGTTCATGAGAGTGATGAAGGCGAGCCAGGCGAGGGCGAAGACGAGGTAGTAGGCGGGGTTGGCGACGAAGTGCGCGCCGCGAGAGCCGAAGGCGAAGAGTACGGAGCCTGCTCCGAAGTAGAGGACGGCGGGAAAGTAGGGCAGGTTGGACATCATGTATGTCCAGGCAGCGATGAAGCCGGAGAAGTCTCCGTAAGCTTCGCGGGTCCAGACGTAGAGGCCGCCTTCGGCGGGGTATCGCGAGGAGAGCTCGAGGACAGAGGCGGCGAGGGGGATGAAGAATCCGAAGAGCGCGAAGAGCCAGACGGTGATGGTGCTGGCTCCGGCGGCGGCGGCGGTGGCGACCCAGCGGACGGAGAGTCCGCTGACGATGTAGAAGAGGGTGAGATCGCGAAAGGTGAGGGCACGCTTCAGGCCGAGAGGAGGCGGATCGGCGGGGTCGCGTGGGCAAGTAGGCGCGGCGGACATTAGGCTTCAGCGCAGCATACCTGAAGGGTGAGGAATCGCGAAGGGGAATGAGCCAATTCTACGGACGGCGCCCAGAGGCGCCTAGGGCTGGTGGAGATACCAGGGGATGTTGATGACGAGGATTCGCTGGTTGCCTTTGACGAGCAGCATGAGCTTGAGCAGGTTGGCGCGCTGGTTGTGCAGGAGGTTTTCCCACCAGTGCTTGACGACGAGCTCAGGTACGAGGACCGCGATCTGGCGGTTCTCGTTGGCCTTCTCCTGCTGGAGAACGAAGTCTACTACCGGAGCGATGACGAACCGGTAGGGAGACTTGAGATTGACGAGGCGAGGGACGGCGAGTCCGGCACTGCGCAATGGCTCGGCGACCTTATGCTCCCACTCGTCGCAGATGCTTTGCTCGTCGTGGCCACTGTCGACGTGGACGGCAACGATCTCGGGGGACACGCTGAGAGCGAAGCGGAGCGCCTTATCACTGAGGCGGTTCCAGCGATCGAGGGGGATGACGACGATCGGCGGCTCGATGCCCTGGACGCGCAGCGGGTCGGGGTTGGCGGTCTCCTGCGCGGTGCGGACGTAGTGGCGCTTGACGATGGTCATGGCGAAGATCATCAAGGGCACGAGCAGAGTCGTGATCCATGCGCCATCAAGGAACTTCGCGACAAGGACAACCAGGAGCGTGACGCCGGTGGCGAAGGCTCCCACGCCGTTGACCAGCATGCGGAGCTGCCAGCGGGTGCCACGGCTTCGTATCCAGTGAACCACCATACCGGCCTGCGAGAGCGTGAAGGCGAGGAAGGCTCCGATGGCGTAGAGGGGAATGAGGCGGTCGGTGACGCCTCCGAAGAGAATGAGAAGCAGTGCGGTGAAGGTGACGAGGGCGGCGATTCCGTGCGAAAAGAGGAGACGGCGGCCACGCACGAGGAAGACGTGCGGCAAGTAGTCGTGCAGCGCGATGGCGCGGGTGAGGCGAGGGAAGTCGGCGAAGGCGGTATTCGCTGATAACGACAGGACCAGCAGAATCGAAGCGATGGTGACGTAGTAAAAGACGCCGCGCCCCATGACGGCGGCGGTCAGTTGGGAGAGGACGCTCTGGTAAGCAGGGCTGGCCGGGACGGTGGCTCCGATGCCGTACCAGCGGCAAAGGAAGGCAATGCCCGCCAATAGGGCGATGAGCATCGCGATGATGATGGTGAGGGTGAGCTGCGCATTCTTTGTCGTGGGCTCGCGGAAGGCCTTGAC
>Ga0335075_10002890_pt1 | contig 27487 bp, 23 predicted proteins | sample Lox_Sample_24_FD_206723 | JGI IMG/M metagenome (GOLD analysis project Ga0335075, IMG submission 206723) | Soil microbial communities from Loxahatchee National Wildlife Refuge, Florida, United States - Lox_Sample_2.4 | ecosystem: Environmental > Terrestrial > Soil > Wetlands | place: USA...
ACGGTCACCTGCCTGCGCGCCACGCCGCGCAGCAGTTCCGACGGCGCCATGGTGCCGTGCGGCGGCAGCAGGAGCGACGCGCCCGCCGTCAACGCCGTGAATACCTGCTCAAGGAACGTGTCGAAGGCCATCGCGGCGACCTGTCCCACCCGGTCGCCCTCGCCGATCTCGTACTCGCGTGCCATCTCACCGATGACGCAGGCCATGCTGCCGAAGCTCACGGCGACGGGCTTGGCGTCGCCGGTGGAGCCCGAGGTGTAGATGACATAGCAGAGGTTGTCGGGGTGCGCACGGACGCGAGGGCCGGTCGCGGGACGGTCGGCCAGGTCAGCGGCGAGCGCACCGAGCGGGATCAGCCGGGTCGCCGCCCCCTCGCACGCGGCCGTCTCGTCCGTGATCACGGCCAGCGGCCTCACCTGGGCGCAGACGCGGTTCAGCCGCTCCGCGGGAAGAGACGGGTCGAGCGGCAGGTAACCACCGCCGGCCTTCATGATGGCCAGGATGGCCGTGATCAGGTCGACGCCCCGCTCCAGGTGGACTCCGGTCACCGTCTCGCGGCCGACGCCGGCCTCGGCGAGGACATGGGCGAGCCTGCTGGCCGACTCGTCAAGCTCGCGGTAGGTCACCCGGGCACGGCCGGCCACGATGGCGTTCGCCTCGGGACGCCTTGACGCCTGCTCGGCGAACCGCTCATGCACGAACGGCCCGTCGTTGGCGCCGCGCGCCGCGCGCGCGAACTGGGGGGCGATGTCCTTCCACGAGCCCTCGACGACCTCAAGGCACTGGCTCCTCGGCATGACACGGGACCGGCGGCGCCAGCCCGGCGGCACGTCGAGCCCCGCCTGCCACAGCGCCCGTTGTCCGAGATCGTTGACCACGATAACGAAGGCATCCGGGATTTCGCCTGCCTGATCCGCGACCGTCACGAATGATTTCCTATGCAATGTCCGGAAATGCGCCGACAGGGATTGCCAAGCACCTCAGTTCTGCCCGCCGCATGTGTCGGCAACACTACGCATCAATTGCCATAATTCGCGCAATATCGCGCCAAACCGCCAGGCAGTCGAGCCGCGGAAAGCGGGTAGATTGCATCCACTGGGTCGATTAGTTAACCGGGAAGGTGGCCGACGGGGGGAATGCCGTGAACACCAAGCGGTATGTTCTCGGCGCCTACGCCGCGTGGGTCGTGGTTCTCATCGTGGTCTACTACCAGGTGAGCGGCCTTCGCGCGGAGGCATGGGGCCTGATCGGACTGAGCGGGGTGCTCGCCATCCTGGCAGGCTTGCGGCTCAACCGCCCCGCACACAAGGCGCCCTGGCTGCTGCTCGCCGCCGGCCTGCTCAGCTTCGCGGCCGGCCAGCTCAGCTTCCTGATCGCGGCCCAGCTCAGGGTGGTCCTTCCCTTTCCCTCGTTCGCCGACGTGCTTTACCTGGCGGAATACCCGCTGGCCGCGGCCGGCCTGCTGATCTTCGTCTACTGCCGCACCCCGGACGGCGACCGGCGCAGCCTGATCGACGCGCTGACGCTGACGGTCGGCCTCGCCATGCTGTCGTGGACCTTCCTGATCCGGCCGTACGTGCACAACCCGGCGCTGTCGGGGCTGCAAAAAGGCGTCGCGATCGCCTACCCGCTCGGCGACGTGCTGATGCTCGCCCTGCTGGCGCGGCTGCTCGCGCCGGGTTCTGGCCGGACCAGGTGCGTCCAGTTGCTCACCCTGGGCGCCGTCGCGTGCCTGGTGTCCGACGTGGCCTTCGGCGTGATGCAGTTGCACGGAACGTTCCACAACGGCTCGCTCGTGGACCTCGGGTGGGCGTTGTTCTACTCCGCCTGGGGCGCCGCGGCGCTGCACCCGAGCATGTCCCGGCTCACCGAGCCCGTGCCGAGGCAGCAGGTCGAGGTCTCGCCGGCCAGGCTGGCCGTGCTGCTGCTCGCCTCGCTGATCACCCCTGTCGTGCTGCTCACGGCCTTCCCGGGGGGCGCGACGTCCGACGTGAGCGTGATCGCGGTGTTCTCCGCTGTCCTTTACCTGCTCGTGCTTATCCGGTTGTGGGACGCGGCCACGTCGCACCGGCGCGCGCTTGACCGCGAGCGCGTGCTGCGCCAGGCCGGCCTGTCCCTGGTGACGACGGCGGACGTGGCGCAGGTCGCCGGGGCCGTACAGGACGCGGTGGACGCCCTGCTCGGCGGGCACACGCAGGGCGACGCGCTCCTTGGGGTGCGGATCGACGGGACCCTGCGCGCCGTGGACCGGGGCACCGATCCGGCGCAGGGCAGGCAACTCGGGCGGCTGGCCGAGTCGTGGCTGTCGCTCGTGCCCAGCGGGGCGCCGAAGCTCACTTCGATGGGCCGGCTGTCCGACCAGGCAAGGACGGCCCGCCCGCGCGCCGAGTGGATGCTGGCGTGCCCGCTCGTGCTCAAGGACCGGCCTTCCGGCGACACGCCCATCGGCGTGATCGCCGTGTTCGCCGAGCGGCGGATCCTCCTTGACCTCTCCGCGACGCTGGAGATCCTCGCGCACCAGGTGGCCCTCACCCTGGAGAGCGTCATGCTCAGGCAGGAAGTGATCCGCCAGCGCAACGAGGCCTATTTCCGCGCCCTGGTCCAGGACGCCACGGACGCCATCGTGATCGTGGCGGACGACGGGACCGTCAAGTACGCCACGCCCTCGACCGTGACGATCTTCGGCGAGATCACCGTGGAAGGCGAGCGCCTGTGGGACCTGGTCGCGAGGAAAGATCGCGACGACTTCGCGCGCACCTTCATGCGGCTGCGCGAGCGCGCGCGGTTCGGCCCGCGCGTCGTGGAAAGGGAGATCACCCGCCGGGACGGCCGGAGCGTCCGCATCCAGGCCAGGTGCAGCGACCTGCGGGAAGAGCCGAACGTGGCCGGCCTGGTCTTCACCCTGCGGGACGTGACCGCACAGCACAAGCTTGAGGAGGAGCTGAAGCACCGCGCCTTCCACGACGCGCTCACCGGGCTGCCCAACCGGCTGCTGTTCCAAGACCGGATCGCGCAGCAGGTGGCCGCCGCCGCGCGGAACGAAAAGATCGCGGGCGTGCTGTTCGTCGACCTTGACGACTTCAAGGTCGTGAACGACACGAAGGGGCACGGCGTGGGCGATGAACTGCTGGTCGCCGCCGCCGCGCGGCTCACCTCGCTCGTCCGCGAGTCCGACACCGCGGCGCGCCTCGGCGGTGACGAGTTCGCGCTGCTGGTCGGGGACGCGGAAGGCCCGGCGGCGGTCGAGGTGGCCGCGGAGCGCATCGTTGGCGCGTTCGCCGAGCCGTTCGCCCTGACCACGGGGCTGGTGACGACCACGGTGACCGTCGGGGTCGCGACCACGCAGGACAGCACGGACACCGACGAACTGCTCAGGCACGCGGACCTGGCGCTTTACGCGGCCAAAGCCGCGGGCAAGCGGCAGTGGCGCCGGTACCAGCCGGTGCTCAGTTCCGGCCTGATCAGGCGGAGGGAAATCCAGGAAGCGCTGGAAGAGGCGCTGACCAAGTCCACCTTCACCCTCGTGTACCAGCCGATCGTGGCCCTTGACACCGGCGAGCTCGCGGGCTTCGAGGCGCTGATCCGCTGGCCGCACCCGCAGTGGGGCATGATGCAGCCCGGCCAGTTCATCACCTTGGCCGAGGACACCGGGCAGATCATCGCCATCGGCTCCTGGGTGCTCAACCGGGCCACGGCGGACGTGATGCGGCTCCGCCAGGCCGCGGCGTCGCTGAACGGTCACGCGTCGGCCAGGCGGCGCAACATGTACATCAGCGTGAACGTGTCCGCCCGGCAGTTCGCCGACGCCGGCTTCGCCGACACCGTGCGGCAGGTGCTCGCCGCCTCCAGCCTCGAATCGCGCGCGCTCATGCTCGAGCTCACGGAAACCGCGCTGCTGCACCGCGACGACCGGCTTCACGCCGATCTCGCGGAGCTGAAGGGCATCGGCGTGAAACTAGCCATCGACGACTTCGGCACCGGCTACAACTCGCTGAGCTACCTGCGCGACCTGCCGATCGACGTGGTGAAGATGGACCGCTCGTTCGTCGAGGGCATCGCGGAATCCGACCAGCGCCTGGCCGTCGCCGAGGGTATCGTCCAGATCGCAAGAACGCTTAACCTCGAGGTCGTCGCCGAGGGAATCGAAACCGAGGAACAGCGGGACCTGCTGCAATCGATGGGCTGCCACTACGGCCAGGGGTACCTGCTGGCCATGCCGATGCCGGTCGGCCAGGCCGAGGACCTGGTCCGCAGCGGGCTCTCCGCCGCCGACGTGGTCCCCGCCTCGGGTCGCTGAGGCCGGTAAAAGGCCGCAAACTCCCGAGCCTTCAACAAGGCCCAAACAATTAAGCGACATGTCATGACTCCTACGGACTCCTTACCTGGCACCTGAATTCCTGTCGTATCGGTTGCCGGCCGGGCAGGCTCGATCCCGTCAGAACCCAAAGGGCGCGCGGGGCGGGCGACGTCCACGTAAGGAGGCATCGATGATAGGCCGGAACAAGCGCGGAATCCGCCGGACATCCACGCGGGTCCGCCTGGCCGTCGCCGCAGCGGTACTCGTGGGCGGAGGCGCGGCGGGTGTGGCGATTGCCGCCAACCACAACGGCGTTACGGATGCGGCATCCGCCGGGTATTACAGCTCGACCCTCAGCGAGTCACACGCCATGTCCGCGGCGATGGACGAGTGGTCCAAGTCGCCGCAGCAGTCTCTCAGCCTGATCTCGCGGATGAGCCCGATGAACTCGGTCAGCACGACGTCGTTCCACTCGCACACGCTCGCGCTGCAGCGGGGCACCGTGGTGGCGGCCGAGCGGAGTGCGTTCGTCATCAAGTCATCGAACCGCAAGCTTGAGCTGTGGTACGTGAACCACGGCACCAAGTTCCTGAACGTCGCGGGCAACAGCATGGGGATGGCCGCCATGACCGGTAACGGCGGCAGCATGGCCATGCCGAACCACATGGCCATGAACAAGGGCGCCAAGGTCCTGGCCAAGGGCGACCTCGTGTTCATCTTCGGTGAGCGCGTCCACGGCAACCTTGTCGCGCAACTGGTGCTGTTCGTGGCGCCGATGAAGGTCACGGCGACCCCGACCGCCACGCCGAGCATGACGACCAGCCCGACCGTGACGCCGACGGCGACCCCGACCGCGACGGCCACCGCGAGCGCGACGTCGACCACGCCGAACACGACGGTCAACGGCACCCCGGCGGTCTCCGGCACCAAGAGCTAGCGGCACGACGAGCTAGCCGCACCAACAGCTAGCGCGGTACATCCGTCATCAGTGTCCGCGGGCGGCCCTCTCCTCCGCCCGCGGACATTGATGTGTTCCCGGACAGGCGGCGGACCGCGACGAAACGAGCGAGTTGGCGTAGTCTCGGACTTAGGAGTAGGACTTCGATGGCGGGTCGACGATGCCCCGCACGAGGCGCGGGAGGCGAACAGACGTGAGCGGTATCGTCCTGCTTGTCCTGATTGGCCTCGGCGTGGCCTGGTTTTGGACCAAGGGCCGCCAGAAGATGAAGCTGCCGACAAACGGTAAGCACTGGCTCTGGATCGTCGTTGCCGTCGTGGTGCTGCTCGCGATCGCCTACGGCGCGAGCGGCCACGTATCACAGCACTAGCAAACCGGTTTTCGGCCATGGCCCCCGGGTATGACGCGTACTGCGAGCTTGAACTGGGGGCTCACGCAAGGATCGGCCAATGGACTCACGGCCTTGCACGCGATCCCGTCCCAGCACCATCCGAACGTGTGAGGCCGTGACCCCCCGTCTTCCCGAGGTGACGCTGGCCCTCGTGGAGTGACGCAAGCCGGGGTAACGCAAGCTGGGGTGACACAAGCTGGGATGACACAAGCACTGTGCTGACGGCAGAATAACCCTGCTGCCATTACCCTCGCGGTACCGATAGCCTAGAAAGCGCCCATTACATCCTGCCGGCGGTCATGGCCCGCGGGATGCCAAGTCTCTAACTGACGTGAGGTCTTGCTCGTGCCTACCGGCAAGGTCAAGTGGTATGACGCCGAAAAGGGGTTCGGCTTCCTCGCCCGCGATGACGGGGGCGAGGTCTTCGTGCATTCTTCCGCACTGCCTTCCGGGACGACCACCCTGGCCAAGGGACAGCGAGTCGAGTTCGGGATCGTGGAAGGGCGCAAGGGAGCCCAGGCACTGCAGGTGCGACTGCTTGAGGCCCCGCCCAACGTCGCGGCGGCCGCTGCCAAGCACGCTCGCAAGAAGCCGGACGAGATGATCCCGATCATCGAGGACCTCATGAAGCTGCTCGACGGTATCTCCGACGCCTACCGGCGCGGCAAGCACCCTGACCCGAAGGAAGCAAGGCAGATAGCGAGCCTCCTCACGGCGGTCGCCAAGGACATCGAGCCGTTATCTCCCGGGGGGACGACCCCCCGTACCTCGCGTATCCCCCGTACTCCCCGGCTGTCCGTACCCCGCGGCTGCCTGGCCGGCGGCGCGGACCCGCCGGCGGCGGCGTGCCACGAGCAGGACCGCCCCCACGGCGAGTCCGGCCGCGGCGATGCTCAGGCCGGCCTCCCCGTTGTCGAGCATCGACACGAGCACGCCGGCCAGGCTGCCCGCCACGTTGGCCACCTGGTTGAGCGTCTCGGATACCGCGAACGTCGATGACCTGATCTCGTCACCGATCTCCCGGCCGATGATCGAGTCCTGGCCGAGCTTGGCCAGGCTCGCGCAGAAGATCGCCGTGGCCGTGACGAGAACGGCCGCCCACAGGCCGAATCCCCACGCGCACACCGCCGTGACCACCGGCGCGGCGATCAGCACGCTGAACATGATCACCTGCGGTGCCCGGCCCTTGAAGAAGGACCCGAGGATCATCGAGGCAAGGCTGCCCACCGACAGCCCGAGGGCAAGCGCCCCAAGGGCGAAGTTGTGCGACACCGCGTGGCCGAACACCGTGCCCAGGTTCACGCTGCGCAGCAGGAACGCCAGCAGGAACAGGATGTAGCCGGAGAAGGCGCGCAGCACCGCGTTGACGGTCATCGCCTCCGCGACGACCGGGCCGACGTTGGTGAGCGTGCGCCACCGCCCCTTGACCCCGCCCGAGCCCGGTTTCTCGCCCAACTCAGGCGCTTCCTGGACCGGCGCGGCCATTGGCGCGGGCGCCGCGGTCGGCACGTCGACCTGCTCGGGCAGCCGGAACGCGAGAACCATGGCGGCCGCGTAGATCAACAGGGCGACGCGCAGCGTCCAGGCCGCGCCGCCGACCACCTGCACGCCGGCGGCCAGGCCCGCGGCCGCCGTCGACGTCGCGAGGGATATCAGCCCGGAGCGGGCGTTGGCGGTGACGAGCGTGAGGTCGGCGGGCAGCAGGCGCGGCGTGACCGAGGCCTTGACGACGCCGCCGACCTTCTGCAGCACCAGGATGCCGAACGCCGCGGGCAGCAGCGTCACCGAGTTGGCCACGTTCGCGGACATGGCGAAGCAGAGCAGCCCGCGGGTCAGCATCGTCCCGGCGAGCACGAAGCGGCGGCCCTGCTGTATCCGGTCAAGCGCCGGCCCGAGGAACGGCGCGACCACCGCGAACGGTGCCATCGTGATGATCAGGAACAGCACCACGCGGCCGCGGGCCTGGTCCACGGACGTGCTGAAGAAGATCGACCCGGCCAGCGCCACGGTCACGAAGGCGTCGGCGGCGCCGCTCACCGCCGTCATCTCGATGAGCGTGGCCAGCCCGGTCCTGTCCGCCCCCCGCGCGCCGGTGATCCGGTGCACGAAGCGTCCCGTCCGCCGGGTCGCCTTGCCTGAAGCCTGCCCGCCCGTGCGGAAAGCGCGGCCGGTCGCGTGGGCGGCATCCCCCGCGCGACGCACCGCATCCGACATCCGCATGTTCCCAGTATTCTTGGTCTGCGGCACTGCGACGAGCCCTACGGGTGAGATCCTGCCGACCCTGCCGTCGCGGTGATAGCTTCTGGAGCGAGAATTGGCAGTTGTGAGCACGATCAGAAACCGCGCGAAAGACCCGGACCAGGTCTGTGCGGACGCGGTTGACCTGGCCAGGCAGGCTTTGGTCGATGAGTCCATGGTGGGCGAGGACGCGATCGGCGGCCACCTAGGCGTTGAGGCCGTGGCCGATCGTGTGGTCACGCATTTCTTCGAGTGCGCCGACCAGGCGTACGCGGGCTGGCGGTGGGCGGTCACCGTGGCGCGCGCGCCTCGGTCCAAGGTCGTGACGGTGGACGAGAGCGTCCTGCTGCCCGGCCCGGACGCGCTGCTCGCGCCCGCGTGGGTGCCCTGGCACGACCGGCTGCGGCCGGGCGATGTCGGAATCGGCGACCTGCTGCCCGCCAGCCCGGACGATGAGCGCCTTGTGTCATTCGTCACCCTCGACGGCGACGACGCGGTGAGCGACTGGTTCGCGCCAAGGACCGACGCGGAGAACGAGGACGCGGGACCTCGGATACCGGAGGAGGTGCCCGCGGCGGGGCGCGAGCGCGTGCTGTCGGCCTACGGCCGTGACGACACGGCGGAGCGCTGGTACGAGAGCGACCACGGGCCGCGCACGCCGCTCTCCCGTGCGGCCCCCGCCAGCTGTGTGACCTGCGGGTTCTTCGTCCCGCTGAGCGGCGGGCTCGGGCGGCTCTTCGGTGCCTGCGGCAACGCGTTCGCCCCGGATGACGGCCGGGTCGTCTCGGCGGACCACGGCTGCGGCGCTCATTCCGAGGCGGTGCTGACCGGGGCCACGGTCCAGGCGACCGCGCCGGTGATCGACGAGTTCGGCTACGACCTCGTGGACTTGCCCGGCGTCTCGGTCGAGGAGACCGTATTCGAGCCGTTGTCACGCGAGACGTACCCGGATTCCGGCTCGGAGAGCTGAGCGCCGGCTGCCTCGGCGTCGCCGGCTGCCTCGGCGTCGCTGAGCGCGGCGCGCTCGGCGGCGATCCGTGCCCGCCTGCGCTTGAGGAACGGCACGTACCAGAGCCCGAACAGGCCCATCACCACTCCGCAGACGCACGTCCATATCCACCAGCGCACGTCCACGGGCAGCGCGCTGCGCGCGGAAAGCAGCACGACGAGAGCCAGCACCCAGCCAAGCGTGATCGCCGCGGTCACCTGGCGGTCGTCCGCTTCCCTTGGTGGTGGCGCCGGGCGCCGCTCTTCGGGACCGACCTGCCGACTCTGGCTCACGTAACAAGGCTAGCCGACCCGCTTATGCCTCCTGCCCAGTCATGATGTACTTGGTGGATGCCTGAGGCAGGTATGCAAACGGACGCGGCGCTGGCGACCGCGATGCGGATTTCGATCAGCAGGCTCGCGCGGCGTCTCCGCGTGGAGCGCCTTGGACTCGGCGGTACAGAGACCGTCTTGTCCGACATCCAACTCGCGGCGCTCGCGGCGCTCGCGCGCCACGACTCCATGACCCCAGGCGAACTCGCCGAGCACGAGAAGGTCCAGCCGCCGTCGATGACGCGGGTGATCGCGGTGCTTGAGGAGCGCGGCCTGGTCAAGCGCGAGCCGCACGCCACCGACCGCAGGCAGGTCGTCCTCACGGTCACGGACGAGGGCAGGGACGTGGTGCAGCGGGTCAGGCGCCGCCGCGAAGCATGGCTCGCGCAGCGGTTGCAGGAGCTCACCCCGGACGAACGCCACATCCTCCGCGCCGCCGCGCCCATCTTGGAAAAGCTAAGCCAGTCGTAGGGCTAGCTCGCCCTGAGCTTCCACGTCCCGATGATCTCGTAGCGCGGCTCTTGCCCGCCGAGCGTGCTGCGGATGAGGTAGATCTCTTCCGCGGCCCAGGTCGGCCCCGCATACCCCGACAAATCCGCCACGATCGGCCGTACGTCCGCGGGCGTCCGGCACCGGGCGAGCGTGACGTGCGGGCGGTACCTGCGGCCCTCGTCCGGCGACGGCGCCCCGGCCCGCCTGGCGCCCGCGCTTACCGACATCGCCAGGTCCCCCAGCGCCTTCCGGTCACCGGACAGCCCGCTCCACAGCACGTTCGCCCGGGCCGGGCTCGGGAAGGCGCCCGCGCCGGCGAGGCTCAGCCCGAACACGAGGTGCCGCCTGGCCGCCCGCTCAAGCCGCGGCACCAGCCGCTCCAGGCGGTCCTCGCCCACCTCGCCGAGGAAGGCGAGCGTGATGTGCCACAGCTCACGGCTGGTCCAGCGCAGGTCCCCGCGCCCCGGCCGGAGCGGTGCGCACGCCGCGTCCAGGTCGTCGAGGGCCGCCGCGGCCGGCGCGAGGCCGACGAACAGCCGCATCACGGACCACCCAGGCATACGCTGAACTCGTGAACAAGGTGCCACGCTGGCTGCTGCCGACCGTGCTCGGGCTGCTCGTGCTCGTAGTGCTGATCGGCTCGGTCGTGCACTAACGCCAGTCGCTCGGCCACGTAGTCGATGCACGCGGTCAGCGCGGCCACGTCGTCGGGCTCGACCGCGGGGTACAGGCCGACCCGCAGCTGATTGCGGCCAAGCTTGCGGTACGACTCGGTGTCCACGATCCCGTTCTCCCGCAGCACCGCCGCCACGGCGTCGGCGCTCACCGCGTCGGTGAAGTCCACCGTGCCTACCACGGTGGACCGCAGCGCGGCGTCCGCCACGAACGGCGTCGCGAACTGTGACTTCTCGGCCCAGTCATAGAGGATTTCCGCGGAACGACTTGTGCGTGCCTGTGTCCAGGTAAGGCCGCCTCGCTCGAGTATCCAGTCCAGTTGGGCGGCCATGAGCACGAGCGTCGCCACGGCCGGCGTGTTCAGCGTCTGGTCCTTGACCGAGTTGTCCACCGCGACCTTCAGCGACAGGAACTCAGGGATGTAGCGGCCGCTCGCGGCGATCTCGTCGATCCGGCCCAGTGCCGCCGGGGACAGCAGCGCGAGCCACAGGCCGCCGTCGGCGCCGAACACCTTCTGCGGCGCGAAGTAGTACGCGTCGAACTCGGCCGGGTCGACCGGCATCGCCCCGGCCGCGCTCGTGCCGTCGACCAGTACCAGCGACCCGGGGTCCGCGCCCGCCGGACGGCGGACGTCCATGCGGACCCCGGTGGACGTCTCGTTGTGGGTGAGCGCGTACGCGTCGATCCCTGCCTCCGCCCGCGGCAGCGGGTGGGTGCCCGGCTCGGCCTTGATGACCGACGGCTCCTTGAGCCACGGAGCGCGCCCGGCGAGGGTGGCGAACCGCGCGGAGAACTCACCGAACGACAGATGCTGTGACCGTTCGTGAATCAACCCAAAGATGGCCGCTTCCCAGAAGGCGGTGGTGCCTCCGTTACCGAGAGAGACCACGAACCCGTTCGGAAGACTGAATAGCTCGGCCAGTCCGCTGCGGATTCGCCGCACGACATCCTTGACCGGCGGCTGCCGGTGCGATGTTCCTAGCTCGCGCGCCGCCGTGAGGGCGGCGACCTGCTCGGCGCGGACCTTAGAAGGGCCGCTGCCGAACCGCCCGTCTTTCGGCTTCAGGTTCTCGGGAATGACGATGCTGGTCACCGTCCTAAGGGTACTGTCCTGCCCGCGGGGGGACGACCCCCCTGCACCCCCCGGCATGGGAGGGCTTCGCCCCCCCATATCCCCCCACGGGGATCTCCGCAAAACCGGCGGAGACCCCGCGCTGTGGCTTAGGTCAAAGAATTCGTTCCGCGCCCGCTACGGCCCTGACGGGGCGCGGGCCCGGCCCGACGTAGCGGGCGGAGGGCCGGATGAGGCGGCCGGTCAGCTTCTCCTCCATGATGTGCGCCGCCCAGCCCGCCGTCCGCGCGCAGGTGAACATCGTCGGGGTGATGTCCGCGGGCACCTGCGCGAAGTCCAGCATGATCGCCGCCCAGAACTCGACGTTGGTCTCGAGTACCCGGTCCGGGCGGCGGGCGCGCAGTTCGGCGAGCGCGGCCGTCTCCAGCGCGAGCGCGACCTCGTACCTGGGCGCGCCAAGCGCCTTCGCGGTGCGCCGCAGCACTCGTGCCCGCGGGTCCTCGGCCCGGTACACCCGGTGACCGAAGCCCATCAGGCGGCCGTGGTTGTCGAGCACGGACTTCACGTACCCTTCGGCATCGCCGGTCCGCTCGACCTCTTCGATCATGTAGAGCACGCGGGCCGGCGCGCCGCCGTGCAGGGGGCCGGACAGCGCGCCGATCGCGCCGGACAGCGCCGCGGCCACGTCCGCGCCGGTGGAGGCGATCACCCGCGCGGTGAACGTCGATGCGTTCATGCCGTGCTCGGCGGCGCTCACCCAGTAGGCGTCGAGGGCCTTGACGTGCCTGGGGTCCGGCTCGCCGCGCCAGCGGGTCAGGAAGGCCTCGGCGGCGGTCTTCGCCTCATCGACGTACCGCTGGGGCACGGCCGGCCGGTCGGCGCCGCGGGCGGACTGCGCGATGAACGCGAGCAGTTGCGCGCTGACCCGGCCGACGTCCGCGCGCGCCTGCTCGGGAGAGACGTCGAGCAGCGGGCGCAGGCCCAAGCGCGCGCCAAGCGACGCGACGCTGCTCTGCGCGTCGACCCGCACGTCACCGGTGCTCACGGGGAGCTCCATCGGCTCGGCGGACGGCAGGCCGGGGCTGAACGCGTTGTCCACGAGCAGCCCCCAGACGTGCTCGAAGGGCACGTGGCCAACGAGTTCCTCGATGTCCACGCCGCGGTAGCGGAGCCAGCCGCCTGCCTTGTCTGGTTCCGCGATCTCGGTCTCGAACGCCACGACGCCTTCGAGGCCGGGCTTGAATTCGGCCATCGTGCCTCCCTGTAGGGATCTTTGAAACGGTTCGATTGAATCGCCGCCGCCGATGCCGGAGACAGGCTGTTCACATGTAAAAATCTGCACTTATGGACAGGACGTTGAATCCGGAGATGCTTGACGGCTCACCCTTCAAACAGTTCACGATCTGGTTTGACGAAGCGGTGAACGCCGGGCTGCCCGAGCCGAACGCGATGGTCCTGACGACGTTCGGGGTCGGCGAGGGGCCGCACGCGCGCACCGTGCTGCTCAAGTCGCACAACGACACGGGCTTCACCTTTTACACCAACAGGACGTCACGCAAGGGCAGGGACCTCGCGGCCGACCCGCGCTGCTGCGCCCTGTTCCCCTGGTACGGCCTCGGCCGCCAGGTGACCGTGGAGGGGGCGACGCGGCAACTGAGCCTGGCGGAGAGCGAGCCGTACTATCACTCGCGCGCCTGGTTGTCGCAGATCGGCGCCTGGGCGTCGCGGCAGTCTTCCGTCCTCGCGTCCCGCGCCGAGCTTGATGACCGGGTGGCCGAGCTGTCCCGGCGGTGGCCGGAGGGCACCGAGGTTCCCATGCCGGACTTCTGGGGCGGGTACGTGATCGTGCCCGACCGGATCGAGTTCTGGCAGTCGCGGCCGAACCGGCTCCATGACCGGCTGAGCTACCGGCGTAACGGCGACGGCTGGCAGATCGAGCGGCTGTCGCCATAGGTGTCGCCTTAGGCATAGAACGACGGTCTTCTTAGGTTTCTCACGGTGGTTGTGCGAGCGCGTAGCATCGCTGTTGGGAGGAAGGTTTCAGTGACTGCCCATGGACTTATCGACACCACGGAGATGTACCTCCGCACGGTGTTCGAACTTGAAGAGGAGGGGATCGTCCCGCTGCGGGCACGGATCGCGGAGCGACTAGCTCAATCCGGCCCGACGGTCAGCCAGACGGTCTCCCGCATGGAGCGTGACGGCCTGCTGCACGTCGCAGGAGACCGTCAACTGGCGCTCACCGACGCTGGCCGGGCGCTGGCGACCCGCGTGATGCGCAAGCACCGGCTGGCCGAGTGCCTGCTGGTGAGCGTCATCCAGATGCCGTGGGAAGAGGTGCACATCGAGGCGTGCCGGTGGGAGCACGTCATCTCGGAATCGGTCGAGCGGCGGCTGTACGAACTGCTCGGTCACCCGGAGCGCTGCCCGCACGGCAACGTCATCCCCGGGCTGGACGAGCTGGCCTCGGAAGCGTGTACCACTCCAGCGGCGCACGATTCCACAATGGTCGATGTTACTCGTGGCACCAGCGAGACTCTTCGGGTTACAGTTACGCGGATAACTGAGCAACTGCAAAGTGATCTGGACCTGATGCTTAAACTGAAGCGGGCCGGGATACAACCCGGACGCGAGGTGTTGCTCGGGGCAGTTGACGGCGGAGTCCGCGTACGCGGCGAGGACGGCGCAAACGCGGCGGAATCGGCCGAGCTTACGGCCGAGGTCGCCTCGCACGTGTTCGTGTCCAGGGAGTAGCCAGGAGACCTGTTCGGGTGACCGGAGCGTGACGATGACGCGCTGGAGCGAGAGCCTGCCGGCGGAGCTCGTGCTGAGCCAGGCCGAGATTGGCGTCATCGTCGCTGACCCGGCCGGCAACGTAGTGTTCGCAAACGAACACGTTGCCAAACTATTGCGCTTGGACTTCGCGACTTCCCCGCTGGTGGGCAAGCCGCTCAACGGCCTCGGGCTCCTGCCGGACGGCGAGCCCGGCCGGGTCGACGAGATCACCAGGCAGGTGCTGAGCGGTTCCGCCTGGGAAGACACGTTCGCCGGCCACCGCAGCGACGGCAGCTTCCTGTTCGTCAGGGAACAGGCGGTACCGCTGCGCGACCCAGCCGGCACGGTCGACGGCATCGTGCTGTTCATCACCGAGGCCGGGCGGCGTGACACGCAGCGCGAGCCGGACCGGCTTCGCCTCCTTGAGCGGATCGGCCAGCGGCTCGCGGGCTCGCTCGAACTCGACGCGACGCTTCGGCAGGTCGCGCAGATCCTCGTGCCCCGCTTTGGCGACCACTGCTTCATCGACCTGTTCAGCGGGGAGAAGCTGATCAGGCGGGCGGCCGCGCACGCGGGCGGCTGGGAGCCGCAGGCAGGGACCTGGGCGCGGGTCGGCGAGGCGATCAAGTACCCGCCGGGGCACTTCACGCAGCAGGCCATGGCGCGCCTTGAGACGATCGTCGTCCCCGATACCCAGGCGGGTTACTACCCGGCGCCGAGCGAGCAGTCCATGTCCGCCGCCGACCAGGTCGGCATCACCTCGGTGCTCGCGTCGCCGCTGTACGCGCGCGGTGAGCTGCTCGGCGCGATCTCGCTGGCCCTGTCAAGGATCACGGACCGGCCCGACCCGCATTACGACCTGTCCGACGGCGACCTCATCGGCGCGATCGCTTCGCGAGTGGCGGTCGCGATCGACAACGCGATGCTGTTCGAGGCCGAGCGGCGGACCGCGCTGGCCTTCCAGCAGTCGCTGCTGCCGGAATCCGCGCCAGAACTCGACGGCCTTGAGGTCGCGTTCCGCTACGTGCCCGCCAAGCCGCTCGCCACCCAGGGGCAGGGCATCCAGACGCAGGTCGGCGGGGACTGGTACGACATCATCCCGCTCGCCGCCGGCCGCGTCGGCCTGGTGATCGGCGACGTGGAGGGCCGCGGCGCCCGGGCCGCGGCGACCATGGGCCAACTCCGCGCCGCGCTGCGCGCGTACGCGCAGGACGAGAAGTCGCCGGCCGACATCATGCGCAAGCTCGACGAGTGGGTCAGGTCCACGGCGCCGGTCGGGGCCGGCGGCGACCCGCCCACGGTGTCGTGCATCTACCTCATCTACGACGCCTGGTCCCGGTCCCTGACCTTCGCCAACGCCGGGCACGCGGCGCCGCTGATGGCCCTTGACGGTACCGTCAGGCCACTTGAGGTCCGGCACAAGGGCGTGCTCCTCGGTGTCCGCGGCCGCGGCATCCGCGGCCTGCCGACCTACCGGGAACAGACCGTGACCCTGCCGCCAGGCGCGGCTCTCGTGCTTTACACCGACGGCCTGACCGACCGGCGAACCAGGGCGGACGGCGACGGGCACTACACCGAGGCCGAGGCGGTGTCCATGCTGCGGGACGCACTGCTCGCGTCCCCCGCGTCGGCGGACGCGCTCGCCGTGGCCGCCGAGACCGCGGTGCCAGGGGACATCGACGACGACATGGCCATCCTGGTGTTCCGCTCCTCACCGAATGACCTCGCGTCCTTCGAGCGCTCCTTCCCCGCCGAGCCGATCATGGTCTCTGAGGCACGCCGCCTCGCGACCGCGACGTTCGCCGCCTGGGACATGCACCCGGACCAGGCCGACCTGGCGCTGCTGCTTGTCTCCGAGGTGGTGACCAACGCGGTGCTGCACGCGTCGGTGACGCCGAGCCCGGCGGGGCGCCGCTTCGACCTGGAACTCGACCCGCTGGCGGACACCCCGGCAGGCGGGGTCAACGTCGGTGCGCTCACGCCGGCCTCAGGGCTCGCCTTCGGCGCGCACTACGCCCCGGTGTACCGGCCACGGGAGTTCACCATGCGGCTGCGCCGGGGCGCGGAGTCGGTGTGGGTGGAGGTCTTCGACCCGGACCTGCGGCTGCCCAGGCTGCGCACCGCCCGCGCCACCGACGAGGGCGGCCGTGGCCTTTACCTGGTCGAGCAGCTGGCCACCCGCTGGGGCTCGCGGCCAACCGAGGACGGCAAGGCCGTCTGGTTCGAGATCCCGCTTGACGGCAAGTCGCGCTAGGCACCGATCCGCGATCCCGATGGACGAGAATGCTCTCATGACGCGTGACAGCAGCAGCCTCGCGGGGCGTGTGAGCGTTCTTCCGCTACTTCGATATGCCGCCGTGGCGGTGGCCGCCGGGCGGGTTGGGCTCGGCGTCGCCGCGCTGGCTCAGCCTTCGATCCCGGCCCGCCCGTGGGTCGGCTCATCGGCCGACGAGCTGGGCGCCCAGGTGTTCGGGCGCGCGCTCGGCGGGCGTGACCTGGCCCTCGGCCTCGGCGCGCTCGCGGCTTCCGTCAAGGCGTCGTCGGGTTCCCGGTCGGCGGGCGCGTGGTATGCCGCCGGCGCGCTGTCCGACGCGCTCGACGTTGCGGTAACGGTGGCGGCGTGGCGGCGGCTGCCACCGGTTTCGCGGTGGCTGGTGGCCGCGTCCGCGGGGGGCGCGGCGGCCGCGGGCGCCGCGGGGGCGCTGGCCGCGCTCCTAAATTCACCGGAAGCCCCGTAGTTCCTGTGCAGGACCCGTTCGACGCGGTGATCATCCCCGTGCGATCGGTGGCCTGATCGAGCATTGAGGCGCGGCGGCCACGTCATCGAAAAGATCTTGGAAAATGTGGTCTCCGGCTTTGCCGAAGCGAGAATTCATTAGCTACAATATTCGTATCGGCAGGTTTCTGAGAGTGATCATCCGGAGGGAGGGCCGGCAGATGAACGCAGGGGCGTTTTCTGGCGAGTCGCTCCCGGGAGCTGGCCCCGTCCCCGTCCCCGTCCCCGTCCTCGTGCCCGAGGATGACTTTGACCTGGATGAGCATTTCGCCTGGCTGGTCGGCGAGGTCGAGGCGGGCCGGGTGCTGCCGCCGCCGGAGCGGGACGCTGGAGGCCCGGCCATCACGCTCAGCCTCGGGGAGGCGTGCGACGTGGACCCGGAGTTGCTCGCGGCGATGTGCGGCCCGGACGGCCTTGGCGGGCAGGCATTGCCCGCCGCGTTCGGGCAGGACCGCGCCGCCGACGTGCTGCGCCCAGGTCCGGTGCTCGCGGCCCTCAGCGCCCAGGCGGCGTCCGTTCCCGGTTCCCTGACCGACAACGAGCTCATCGGCGCCCTCCAGGCAGCGCGCCGGCTGGAGAACCTGGCGGCTTACCAGCAGACGGTGGTGATCGCGGAGTTCGCCCGCCGCCGCCAGGCCGGGTTCGAAGCGGCGAAGGCGGCAGGAAAGCCAGTGGGCTGCCGGGACGGGGAGTTCCCTGGCGAGGAACTGGCCATGGAACTCGTCGACACCGGCGCTTGCGCCGGGGCGAGGATCGACACGGCCGTCGAGCTAACGACCCGGCTGCCCCGCACGCTGACGGGGATGGCGGATGGCTCGATTGACCTAGGCCGGGCGATGACGATCGCGGCCCGCACCCGCGTCATGACCGACACCGACGCCGCCTACGCGGACGAGGCTCTCGCCGCGGCCGCCCCTGGGCTGCGGCCGGACCAGCTGGCCAGGAAGGCCGCCGCCCTTGAACTCAAGCTGGCGCCGGAGGCGGTCCGGGCCCGCAAGGAACTCGCCAGGCAGCTGGGCCAGCGGGTCGAGGCGCGGCGGGAGGAGTCCGGCAATGCGTCACTGGCCGGCCGGGAGCTGGACACCGCCGACGTGATCGCGTCGAAGGCCTACCTGGACGCGATCGCGGTCAGGCTCCGCGGCTCCGGGCTCATCGACGGCAACCTCGGCCGCCTCCGCGCCCTCGCGCTGGTCGACCTCACGCAGGGCCGTGACCCCCTCGACCGCATCAAGCCGGCGCCCGCACGGGCCGACAGGCCGCCCGCGGACACGCTCGAGCCCGCCGTCGGCGAACCCGGCGACAGCCCCCTCGCTGCCCAGGACCGCCCCGAAGGCCCCGGGCCGCTGCCCGCCCTCATCAGCCTCCTGGTTCCGGTCGGCACGCTCCTGGGCTGGGGCACGGCTCCAGGCGAGGCGGCCGGCTGGGGACTCCTTGACGCCGAAGAGACCAGCGCCCTCGTCCGGGCGGCATCCAGGCACCCGAGAAGCCGCTGGTGCGTGACGCTCGTCGCCCCCGATGGCACGGCGCTGGCCCACGGCTGCGCATCAGGCCAGCATCCCTGGCCAGGAAAAGCTGGACCGCCATCAGGAAGCCCGCCCAATGCCCGGGCCGGACCGCTACTCGATCTCCTCATGGAGTTGAAGATCACGCTCGAACCTCTCGCGCGGGACACGTGCGACCACAGGAACGCCGAGACCCGCTATGTCCCGAGCCGGAGGCTCAAGCACCTCGTGCGTGCCCGCGACCAGCTGTGCACCGCCCTCGCCTGCAATGCCCAGGCGATCTACTGCGACCTCGATCACACGGTCCCGCATCCAGACGGCCCCACCGACGAGTGCAACCTCAACCCGAAGTGCCGCCGTCACCATCGCGTCAAGCAAGCCCCCGGCTGGGAGGTAACCCAGCCCGCACCCGACACCGCCACCTGGATCACACCGTCGGGCCGCACCCACACCACGACGGCGACGGTCTATGACCTCTAGCGCGGTGACCTCTAGCGCCGTCGCATCAGCTCCTCGACCGCGCTCGGCAGGGTCGTCTCGAAGTCGATCAGTTTCGCCCACGTCGGGGTAACCACGACCCGGACCATGCCGTCGTAAAGCGAGCGGACGCTTGCCTCCCACTCGACCCGCTGCGCGGGCGTCATCTCGTAGGTGCCGTTCATCGTGAGGTACTCCTCGGGGATGCCGTCGACGACGTCCAGTTCGGCCCGGCCGTGGGGTACCGTCCGCGGCGACGTACGCCAACCGAGTCAGGTCGCGGGCCAGCAGTTCCTGGCTGATCGGCCGGCTCAGCACCTCGGTGATCTCGTCCGGTTGCACGTGGTTCTCCTTTCCCGGATATCAGGGTCGCACCTTGAGCAGCTGCGGGTAGCCCATGCGGGTGATGAAGTTTTCCTGGTGCCGGCGGGCGAGGTGTTGACCTGGTCGACGGTCGCGTTGTGCACGACGACGTCGAGCCGCCCGGCTTCGGCGATGATGGTCGCCACCGCCCGCCGGGCCGAATACTCGGACTGCACGTCGAGTTCGACGACCCGCAGGTCGGCCCCGTCCTTCCTTGGGGATGCCTGAGTGGGATGCCTGAGTGGGATTAGGCGGCGCCGCCGTTGGCCCGGATGACCTGTCCGTTGACCCAGTGACCCGGGCCGGCGAGGAACGCGACGAGCTCGGCGATGTCGGCCGGGGTGCCGAGGCGCTGCAGCGGGGCGAAGGCGGCCGCGCTGTCGATCGTGGCCTGGTCCTTGCCTTCGAAGAACAGGGCGGTCGCGGTCGGCCCGGGTGCCACGGTGTTGACGGTGATGTCGCGGCCGCGCAGCTCCCTGGCGAGGATCAGGGTCAGCGCCTCCACCGCGCCCTTGCTGGCGGCGTAGGCGCCGTAGCCGGGGATCGCGAGCCGGGTGACGCTGCTGGAGAAGTTGATGATCGCGCCGCCGCCGCGCAGCCGCCGCGCGGCCTGCTGGCTGACGGCGAACGTGCCGCGGACGTTGGTGCGGTAGACCCGGTCGAGTACGGACAGGTCCAGGTCGGCGACCGGCGCCAGCGGCATGATCCCGGCCGCGCTTACGATCACGTCGAGGCCGCCGAAAGCCTGCTCGGCCTCGGTGAACGCCCTGTCGACGGCGATCTCATCGGCGACGTCCGCTTGGACGGCGATGGCCCGGCCGCCCTTGCCGGTGATCGACTCCACGGTCTCGGCCGCCTCGGCCGTGTCGCCGCGGTAGGCGATGGCCACGGCGTACCCGTCGCCCGCGAGCCGTTGCGCGATCTCCCGGCCGATGCCGCGCGAGCCGCCGGTGATGAGAGCGGCGCGGTCCTGGGTGAGTGCGGTCATGGTCATGTCATTTCTCGATTCTTAGCTGGTTACTGAGGGGGAAGCGGCCAGGTGGCCGCGGAGGAAGGCGCCAACCCGGGCCAGGGCGGCCGCTCCCTCGCCGAGGACAGGGTGACGGCCACGTCACCGGCCGCGGCGCGGGCTGCGAGCTCTCCGTTCTTCCATGACGTCTGGCTAACTGGTTAGTTAGATTAGACTTTTGCTAACCAGTTAGTCAAATCGACGGGCAGGTGGAAGGATGCAGGCATGAGCGCGGAGCAGACCAAGGAACGGATCCTCGACGCCGCCTTCCGCGAGTTCGCCGAGCACGGCCTGGCCGGCGCCCGGGTGGACCGCATAGCCAAGAGCGCCGAGTGCAACAAGAACCTGATCTACATCTACTTTCATAACAAGGAGGAGCTGTACGCCAGGGTGCTCGACCGGAACATGGCCCACGTGTTCGCGAGCTTCCCCTTCACCGCGCAGGACCTGCCCGCCGTGGCCCGCCACGTGTTCGACCGGGCACGGGTCAAGCCCGATGTCTTCCGGCTGCTCGCGTGGGCGACGCTGGAGCACACCGAGGCGGCGATGCCCCCCGCGCGCAAGCGCGAATACGACCGCACGCTGGCGCTCGTCCGCGAGCAGCAGGAATCGGGCGCCATCCGCAGCGACGCGGCGCCGGAGCTGATCCTCATGTCCGTGCTGACGCTCGCGACCGCGTGGGCCCCGGTCTTTCCCTTCGGCGAGGCCGCCACGCCCGACTCCGGCCTGTCACCCGACACGGTCCGCGAGCAGATCGCGGACATGGTCGGCCGTATCGCCGGCCAGACCACAAAGGCGGGCAATTAGCGCCGTGATCGTCATCATCGAGGGCGCGGACCTTGCGGGTAAGTCGACGCTCGCCCACCGCCTCGTGGCGGATCGCGGCTGGCCCGTTGTCAAGCTCCGCTGGGACCTGCTCGGCGATCCCATGGTGGAGACGGCTGGCCGCGGTTCCCGACGTCTACGTCGTGGTGCTGAAGGTGACGCCCGACGACCTGGAGCGGCGGTTCACCCGCGAGCCTGACAAGTGGTTCAGCCTGGAGCAGATCACGGCCGCGAACGAACGCTTCCCCGCCATCGCCGACCTGCTGCCCGAGGGGGTCCCTTGCACCGTGGTCGACGCGACCTCAGCCGACGCCGACGAGGTATACGAGCACGTGCGGAAGTTCCTCGGGGCGACCGGGTGAAACACGAATCCGTTCGGGATAATTCTCGGTTTTCGCCGTTACATGCGCTCTGGTAGCGGGACGCCGAGCAGGTCGAGGCCGGTGGTGAGCACGCGAAGCACGGCCGCGCACAGGGCCAGCCGGGACTGCCTGATCTCTTCGTCGTCGGCCTTGAGTACCGGGCAGTGCTCGTAGAACGTGGTGAACAGGCTGGCGACCTCGAAGAGGTAGGAGCACAACTGGTGCGGCTCGGCGGTGTCCGCGACCTGGGTGACGACCGTGCCGAAGCTGAGCAGCTTGAGCGCGAGCTCCCGCTCCGCGGGCTCGGTGAGGATGATGGGGCCGCCGGGGGTGTCCTCGCCGATCCCGGCCCGCCGGAAGATTGACCTGATCCGGGTGGTCGCGTACTGCAGGTAGGGGCCGGTGTTCCCCCTGAACGAGATCATCCGGTCCCAGTCGAAGACGTACGCGCTGTCCCGCGCGGTCGACAGGTCGGCGTACTTGATCGCGCCGATGCCGACGTCTTCCGCGATCGCGTCCAGGTCGAGGCCGTCGTCGTCGCGCTCGACCTCGTCCAAGATCGCCCGGGCGCGCTCGACTCCCTCGGTGAGCAGGTCGCTGAGCTTGACGTTGTCCCCGGCCCTGGTCCGCAGCCGGTGGCCGTCCTTGCCCTGGACCATGCCGATCTGGGCGTGCCGGAAGTCCTTGTCCGCGGGCAGCCAGCCCGCCTCCCTGGCGACGGCGAAGACCATTCTGAAGTGCAGCGCCTGGTCGGAGCCGACGACGTAGATCGCCCGGTCGACGTTGAGCTTGTCGACCCGGTACCTGACCGTGGCCAGGTCGGTGGAGGAGTAGTTGTAGCCGCCATCGCTCTTGCGGACGATCACCGGGAGGGGCGCGCCCTCCCGGTTCGTGAACCCGGCGGGAAAGGCGCAAAGCGCCCCGTCGCTGATCCGGGCGAGGCCCTTCGCGACCAGGTCCTCCGCGACGCCGGGGAGCATGTCGTTGTAGAACGACTCGCCCCTGATGTCCTCGTCGGTGAGCGTGACCCGCAGCCGCGCGTAGGTGTCCCGCAGGTAGGCCTTGGACATGTCCACCAGGTCCTGCCACAGCTGCATCGTGGCCGGGTCGTTGCCCGACTGCAGCTTGACCACCCGCTCCCTGGCCCGGTCGGCGAACACCTGGTCGGAGTCGAACTTGACCCGCGCGTGCTGGTAGAAGGCGTTCGGGTCGGTGCGCAGCAGGGACGCCTCCGGTGAGTCCTCGCCCGCGTCGACCAGGTGCTCGATGAGCATGCCGAAGGGCGTGCCCCAGTCGCCCACGTGATTGTCCCTGATCAGGTGGTCGCCGACGAACTCGGTGACCCGCGCGATCGCGTCGCCGACGATCGTCGAGCGCAGGTGGCCGACGTGCATCTCCTTGGCGATGTTGGGCGAGGAGTACTCGACGATGACCGCCTTGGGCCGGGCCCTCAGCGGCGTGCCGAGCCTCGGGTCGGCGAGCAGCCCGGTCGCCGCGTCGGCAATCCACCGCGGGCGCAGCGTGAAGTTGATGAACCCGGGGCCGCTGACCGTGGGCGGCTCGGTGATGTCATCGACGTCAAGGTGGCCGACGATCTCGTTCGCGAGGTCGCGCGGCGCCTTGCCGAGCCGCTTGCCGAGCGGCAACGCGACGTTGGACTGGAGGTCGGCGAACTGGGAAGATCGGATCAGCGGGTCCGCGTCACCGTAGTCCGCGCCATACGCGGCTACGAGGGCGTCGCGCACCCGTGCGCCGAGAACCTGCTGTGGATCTGCCATGTGATAAGCCTATCGGCCCGCCCGGATCGAGCCGACAGGAATATCACCGGGCGTTACCGCTGGCGCTTAGGACCGCTCCCGCCTAGGACCGCTGGCGCTTAGGACCGCTCCCGCCTAGGACCGCTCGCGGTCGCGGCGCAGGAAGTGGGGGGAGCGCCGCGGCTCGGTAACGCCGATCCGCTCCTTGACCCGCTCGGTGATTTCCCCGCGGACCAGGTTCGCCGCCAGTTCGCAGGCCGCGGTGACCGCGCGGGCGGTGGACGCGCCGTGCGCGATCACGACGGTGCCCCCCATGCCGAGCAGGGCCGCGCCGCCGTAGGTCTCTGGCTCAAGGCGGTGGCTGAGCTCGCGCAGCCCGCGCCGCTGCAACGTCGCGCCCAGGCGGGCCGCCCTGGTGCTCGTCAGCGCGGTGCGCAGCTCGGACGCGGCGAACCGCATGGCGCCTTCCAGGGTCTTCAGCGCCACGTTGCCGGTGAACCCGTCGGTGACGATCACGTCGACCGCGGCCGCCATCAGGTCGCCGCCCTCGATGTTGCCCGCGAAGTGCAGCGGGAGGCCGCCTTGCGGCTCGGCGGCGAGCAACTCGTGCGCCCTCCTGGTGAGCGCGTTGCCCTTGCCGGGCTCGGCGCCGATCGTAAGCAGGCCGACCTTCGGCGCCGAGATGCCGAACGCGATCTGCGCGTAGGCGGCGCCCAGGTGGCCGAACTGCACGAGCATCTCCGGCTTGGGGTCGGCGGTGGCGCCGGCGTCGATGAGCACCGTCGGCTTGGGGTAGGTCGGCAGCACCACGGCCAGCCCGGGGCGCGGCACGCTCGGCAGCGGAAGCAGCCGGTGCCTGGCGCTCGCCACGATCGCGCCGGTCGACCCGGCCGAGACGACCGCGCTCGCCTGCCCGCGGCGCACGAGCTGGCAGGCGACGGCGATGCTCGACCGGGGGCGCCGGAACCCGGCGAGCGCGCCCTCGCCCATTCCGACCACGTCCTCGGCGGGCACGACGCGCAGTTCGGAGCCGCCGCCGAGGCGGGCGATGACCGGGCGCAACCGCGCGGGCGGGCCGGTCAGCACCGTGGTGAGGCGGTGCTCCCGCTGGGCGGCGAGCGCGCCCGCGACGATCTCGTCGGGCGCGTAGTCACCGCCCATCGCGTCCACCGCGATCACCGGCTCGTTGGCTGAGTTGCCCAGCGGCGGAAGCAGCGGTTCGCGGGCGTCGTCGTGGCCCGGCGGCACATGGCTCACGTGTGTCTTCCCGGGCCCTTCCCGTCATCGAGTGGGCGGCCTGCCACGGATCCCGCAGGTCCCTCTTGTGGCCAAGCGTAGACGTCTTGCCCAGCCATTGTCGCCGAGCTGGCCAGAGCGGCGCGCGGCCGGGAGAACTATGCTCGCAGCCATGGAGCTGAATGGAACTTCTGCGATTGTCACCGGCGGGGCCAGCGGCCTCGGCGAGGCGACGGCGCGCGTCCTCGCCGGCGCCGGGGCGCACGTCGTCATTGCCGACCTGAATGAGGAAGCCGGCAAGCAGGTGGCCGCCGCGGTCGGCGGGCAGTTCGCGAAGACGAACGTGACGGACGAGGAGGACGTGGTCGCGGCCGTGTCGGCCGCCGAGGCGTCCGGACACCCGCTGCGCGTGGCAGTGAACTGCGCCGGGATCGGCTTTGCCGCGCGCACGGTCAATCGCGACGGCACGCCGCACGACCTGGCCAGCTTCGCCAAGGTCATCGGGATCAACCTGACCGGCACCTTCAACGTGCTGCGGCTGGCCGCCGCGGCGATGTCGAAGACCGATCCGGTCGACGCCGACGGCCAGCGTGGTGTGATCATCAACACCTCCTCGGTCGCGGGGATCGAGGGCCAGACCGGGCAGATCGCCTACTCGGCGTCCAAGGGCGGGATCATCGGGATGACCGTGCCGGCGGCCCGTGACCTCTCGGTCATCGGCGTCCGGGTCAACACGATCTGCCCGGGCGTCATCTTCACGCCCATCTACAAGTCGATCGCCGGCGGCGGCAGGGACGCCGACGAGTTCCTTGCCAGGCTGGCCGCACCAGTGGTATTTCCTAAGCGACTCGGGCGGGCGGATGAGTTCGGCCACCTGGTGCGATCGCTGATCGAGAACGACTATATGAACGCGGAGGTCGTTCGGTTCGACGGCGGCATCCGGTTCCAGCCGAAGTGACATCGCTAGGGGTGGTATGGCGGGGATCGCGGGGTGCCTCGCACTGGGCGGCGGAACCAGGCCGGACGCGGACTGGGTCCTCCGTGCCGTGCGCCGGATGGCGCACAGGGGGCGGGATGACGAGCATGTGATCTCGGACGGCCCGGTCGCGCTCGGCGCCAGGCGGCTGGCGGTCATTGATCCGTCGGCCGCCGGGCGTCAGCCGATGCGCTCCGCCGACGGCCGCTACGTGATCGTCTACAACGGGGAGATCTACAACCACGCCGAGCTGGCGCAGCGGCTGCGGGCGCGCGGCGTGGCGCTGCGCGGCGGCTCCGACACCGAACTGCTGCTTGAGACCTACGCCGCCGAGGGCAAGGAAGCGCTCAGGAAGCTGCGCGGGATGTTCGCCTTCGCCATCTGGGATGCCCAGACGGGTGAGCTGTTCTGCGCGCGCGACCCGTTCGGCATCAAGCCGCTTTACTACGCGCTGGCCGAGGGCGGCAGGCAGTTCCGGTTCGCGTCCGAGCGCAAGGCGCTGCTCGCGCCAGGCGAGGTGTCGGTGATCGACCCCGACGCGCTGCGCCGGTACCTGTCATTCCAGTACGTCCCCGCGCCGTCGACGATGACGCCGCCGGCGATCTGCCTGCCGCCGGGCTGCTCGCTGAGCGTGCGGCCCGGTGCCCCGATTGAGCGGCCGACTCGGTACTGGCGGCCGATGCTGCGGTCGGCCAAGTCGCCCGCCCCGGACACACCGGAGCGCGTGCTGGCCGCACTGCGCGGCTCGGTCACGGCCCACTTGCGCAGCGATGTGCCGGTGGGCGCGTTCCTGTCGGGCGGCGTGGACTCCGCCGCGATCTGCGCGATCGCCGCCGAGACCAAGCCCGGCATGCCGACGTTCACCGCCGGGTTCGCCCGCTCCGGGTACAGCGAGATCGAAGAGGCGCAGGAGACGGCGGCGGCGCTCGGGCTGCGGAACATCCCCTACGTGATCACTCCGCAGGAGTTCGTGGCCAGGCTGCCGCAGATCATCTGGCACCTGGACGACCCGATGGCGGACGCGGCGGCGATCGGCCTCTGGTTCGTCGCCAGGGAGGCACGGCGGCACGTCGGGGTGGTGCTTTCGGGTGAGGGCGCCGACGAGCTGTTCGGCGGCTACGGCGTGTACTACCAGCCGGGGGTGGTCAGGGCGGCGACGAAGCTCGGCCCTGGCCGCTCGCTCGCCCAGGCGATGGCCGACCGGATACCGTCGGGGCAGAAGGGCAAGGGGCTGCTCGAGCGGATAGCCACGCCGCTGCGCAGCCGGTACATCGGCAACGCCAACATCTTCGCGGGCGAGGAGGTTGACGTGCTGAGCAGGTACGGCGGCGGCACGGTCCACGACGTCACCGGCCCGATCTTCGACCAGGCGGAGGCCGCGGGGCTCGACGACGTGGCCACCATGCAACTGGTCGACATCAACACCTGGCTGCCCGGCGACATCCTGGTCAAGGCCGACCGCGGGTCGATGGCGCACGGACTCGAGCTGCGCACGCCGTTCCTCGACCGCGAGGTGATGACCGTCGCCAGCCGCCTGGCGCGGGCGGAGAAGACCGCCGCGGGCACAACGAAGTTCGCGCTGCGCGAGGCGGTGGGCAGCCTGCTGCCCCGGGAGAGCGCGGAGCGCCGCAAGCTCGGGTTCCCCGTGCCGATCGGGCACTGGTTCCGCGGCGAGCTTGCCGGTTACGCCGACCAGGTGATCCGCGAGGCGCGGACGGAGGAGTGGCTCGACAAGCGCGCGGTCATGGACGTGCTCCGCCGGTTCCACGCGGGCGACGCCGACGTCCAGTGGCGCCAGGTGTGGACGCTGGTCGTCTTCTCCCTCTGGCACCAGATCTACGTGGAGCGCGTCTTCGACCCGGTGGCGCTCGGGTGGCTGGCGGGCGCCTAGGCGCCCGGGTTTTCTGCGGGCGCAGGCGGCAGCAGGCCGGCGTCACCGAGCTGCTCGCGGATCTTGCGGCGGCCGCGGTGCAGGCGGGACATGAC
>Ga0335075_10002891_pt1 | contig 27487 bp, 26 predicted proteins | sample Lox_Sample_24_FD_206723 | JGI IMG/M metagenome (GOLD analysis project Ga0335075, IMG submission 206723) | Soil microbial communities from Loxahatchee National Wildlife Refuge, Florida, United States - Lox_Sample_2.4 | ecosystem: Environmental > Terrestrial > Soil > Wetlands | place: USA...
CGTGCTGCTCGCGGCCGCCGGGCTGCCGCTCCTGACGCTGGCCCTGTCCGCCCATGGCCTGCGCCTGGATCTCGGCGATGACCTGCTTGTTTACCTGGTGGCAGTGGTAGCCGTCGCCGTGGTGGGCGGTTTCTGGCCCGCCGTGCTGGCGGCGGTCACCGCCAGCTTGCTGGTCAACTGGTATTTCACTCCGCCGGTGCACACGCTGACGATCGCCGACGGCAAGAGCTTGCTGGCCCTGCTGCTGTTTGTGACGGTAGCCGTGACGGTAAGCAGCGTTGTCCACCTGGCTGCCCTGCGTGCCAGGCAAGCGGCCCGGAGCACTGAGGAAGCCGAAGACCTCCTGGCCCTGGCGCAGACAGTGCTGGGTGGCGAGGACACGCCGGCCGCAGTGCTCAGTTACCTCACCGCAAGCCGCGGCGGGCGAGCCGAGCTGCTCGAACGCACCGGCGATCAGTGGGTGCGGGCTGCCGCGAGCGGTCCCGCACGGCTCACCGACGCGGTGAAGCACGCGGCGCCACGGAGCGATCTGGTGCTGGAGGTCGCCGGCCAGCACCGGGCGCTGTCGCCTCGCTTGCTCGATGGTGTTGCCGCTCAGGTTGCCGCGGCGCTGGACCGCGACCGGCTGCGAACCCAAGCCGCACAAGCGGAGGCGCTCGCCGAAGGTAACCGGATGCGGACAGCCTTGCTCGCCGCTGTCAGCCACGATCTGCGTACCCCGCTCGCTTCGATCAAGGCCAGCGTGAGCACGCTGCGCCAGACGGACGTCGAGTGGACCGAGGCAGACGAGGCGGCACTGCTGGCGACCATCGAGAAATCCGCGGACAGGCTCGACGCGCTGATCGGCAATCTGCTGGACATGAGCCGGCTCACCACTGGGTCCCTGCAGCCGTTCCTGCGGGCAACGGCGATCGACGAGGTGGCGCCGGTCGCGCTGCGAGGCCTTGACGGCGGCACCGACATGCAGTTGACCGTCCCTGACGGGCTTCCGCTCGTGCTTACTGATCCTGGCCTCCTCGAGCGGGTGCTGGCGAACTTGTTCGCCAACGCGCTGGCCTACTCGCCGGCTGGCCGGCCTCCGGAGTTGCGCGCGAGCCAGCTGGACGGCAACGTGCTGCTGGAGATTATCGATCATGGTCGCGGCGTGCCTGACGATGCAAAGGAGCGGATGTTCGAGCCGTTCCAGCGGCTAGATGCGCGCGGCGCGGATCCCTCCGGCGGAACTGGAGTCGGGCTCGGCCTGGCTGTGGTCAAGGGATTCCTGGACACGATGGGCTGCAGCGCGCGCGCGGCTGATACGCCGGGTGGCGGGCTCACCATGCGGGTCGTCCTGCCGTGCGCGGCGGCGGCTGCCAGCTCGGCAAGCCTGACCGCGAGCCCATGACCCGTGTCCTGGTGATCGATGACGAGATCCCGATCCTCCGCGCGCTGAAGATCAACCTCGCTGCGCGCAAGTACGAAGTGAGCACCGCGGCCGACGGAGCGTCAGGCCTGGCGGCCATGGCCCGGGAGCGGCCCGACGTGCTGATCCTCGATCTCGGCCTCCCGGACATGGACGGAACCGAGGTGATCAGGGGAGTGCGCGGCTGGAGTTCGACGCCGATTATCGTGCTGTCGGCCTGGGGCCAGGAGAGCCAGAAGGTAGCGGCACTGGACGCCGGAGCCGATGACTACGTCACCAAGCCATTTGGCATGGACGAGCTGCTGGCGCGGCTGCGCGCCGCCGTCCGGCGGGCAGCGCCCGCGCCAGACGAGCCTGTGATCAGCACCGCTGAGTTCACGGTGGACCTGGCCCGCAAGCGGGTAACCAGAGCTGGCGGGGATGTCCGGCTGACGCCGACCGAGTGGCAGCTGCTCGAGGTACTGGCCCGCAATGCCGAGCGGCTCGTCACTCAGCGCCAGCTACTTCAGGAGGTCTGGGGCCCTGGCTACCAGAACGAGGCCCATTACCTGCGCGTGTACATGGCCAGCCTGCGCCGCAAGCTCGAGCCCGACCCGTCGGCGCCGCGCTACCTGCTGACGGAGCCCGGCATGGGATACCGGTTCTGTCCCTGATGGTTAGTGCCCGGTACTCGGCACGTCCCCGGTAGCGTGCAACTCGTAGGACGGGTTGAAGATAGTGGGCTGGCCATGCTGGCTCGTCAGCCGGCCGTGGACGACTATCCGCCGTCCCGGCTGAATGCCGGCAATCTCACGCCGGCCAAGCCAGACGAGGGTGACGCGTCCGGTGCCGTCCCACAGCTCCGCCTCCATGGTCAGGCTGCCACCGCGTGGCCGCGTGGTAACGGCCCGCAGGGTGCCGGCCAGTTCGACCCGCTCGCTGTGCTGACACTCAGCGATCGGCACGGGCTGATGGCCGTCGTGCCCGGTGAGCGCGCTGACTTCCTTCCGCACCTCAGCGGCGTGCTGACTCTCCCTGTCGGCCAGCAACCGGCCGCCCATGATCGGGTCCGCAGCCTTGGCCGCCCGTGTTGCCGACTGCAGCTGATACGGGACGCTGGCCACGACGACACCACGTTCCAGCAGGAGCCTGGCCTTAAGCCGGAGCGCGCTCTGGTTGTGTAGTGCCTGCTCCCACCAGTGCCCGAGCACGTATTCGGGGATGAAGACGGTCACGATGTCACGCGGGCTCTCGCGGCGCAGCCGCCGCACGTACTCAACAACCGGGCGGGTGATCTCCCGGTACGGCGACGACACAACCGTCAGCGGCAACGGCATGGCGCGCCGGTCCCAGTCCTGCTGCAGCCGGGCGGTCTCGCCACTATCCACGTCGACCGTGAGGGCTTCGAGCCTGGCAGGCCTGGCGGCGCGCGCGTAGGCGAGCGCCCTGAGCGTGGGCAAGTGCAGTTTGGAGACCAGCACGATCGCGATGTTGCTGGACGGCAGCGTGAGCGAAGCCTCCTCGTCGGGCGTGAGCTCGAGCGCGACGCTCTGATAGTGCCGCTGGATGCCGCGCATGGTGAGCCAGAGCACGACCATGGCCGCAACGGCGATCCAGGCGCCGTCGAGGAACTTGCTGATCACGACGATGACGAGGACCGCGCCGGTGACGCAGGCGCCGACTGTGTTGACCGCCCGTGACCTGATCATCCGCAGCCGGGCGGCGGCCGCGGTGGTGCCGCGCAGCAGCCGGTTCCAGTGCCTGATCATCCCGGTCTGGCTGCAGGTGAACGAGACGAAGACGCCGACGATATAGAGCTGGATCAGCCGGGTCGGTGAGGCATTGAACGCGACGATCAGTACGATCGCGAACCCGGAGAGCAGCAGGATGCCGTTGCTGAAGGCGAGGCGGTCGCCGCGGGTATGCAACTGACGCGGCAGGTACCCGTCCCTCGCCAGGATCGAGGCCAGCACCGGGAAGCCGTTGAACGCGGTGTTGGCCGCCAGCACCAGGATCAGGGCAGTGAACACCTGCAGCAGGTAGAACAGTGGTGAGGAGTAGCCGAATACGGCGCGCCCCACCTGGGCTATGACAGTTGGCTGCACGTAACCCTTGGGCGTGCCGGTCAGCGCTCCGGCGTGCACGTGGCTGATCAGCGCCAGCGCCGTCACCCCGCCGAACATAGTGACCGCGATGCCGCCGAGCATGGCCAGCGTGGTAGCGGCGTTCTTGCTCTTGGGCGGCTTGAAGGCCGGCACGCCGTTGCTGATCGCTTCTACGCCGGTCAGCGCGGTGCAGCCGGACGAGAATGCCCGCAGCACCAGGAACATCAGCCCGAGGCCAGCGAATGTGCCGGTGGACTTGATGGCGTAGCCAGCCGTCTCAGCGTGCAGGTGCTGGCCTGTCGCCAGCCGGATCCCGCCCCAGATGATCATCAGCATGACGACGCCGATGAAGCAGTAGGTCGGGATCGCGAAGCCGGTACCGGACTCGCGCACGCCGCGCAGGTTCATGATCGCGATGGCGGCGACCGTCAGGGCGGCGATGAGGGTGACGCGTGAGTTAAGCGCGGGAAATGCGGAGGCCAGGTTAGCGACGCCGGATGAGACCGACACCGCGACCGTGAGCACGTAGTCGACCATGAGGGCGCTGGCGACCGTCATGCCCACCCGCGGGCTGAAGTTGGTGGTTGTTACCTCGTAGTCGCCGCCTCCGGATGGGTAAGCGTGCACGTTCTGCCGGTAGGACGCGACCACTACCAGCATCAGCAGGCCGACTGCCAGCGCGACCCACGGCGTGTAGGCAATGTAGGCGAGTCCGCCGGCGGCCAGGACGAGCAGGATCTCCTGGGTGGCGTAAGCGACTGACGACAGCGCATCACTGGCAAAGACTGGCAGTGCGATCTTCTTCGGCAGGAGCGTATGGCCGAGGCGCTCGCTCTGCATGGGCCTGCCGACAAGCAGTCGCTTAACCGTCCCGAAACCCATGGCCACGAGCGCATGCTAGGCCCGCGAAGGCGCGCGATGCTATCCCTTACCGCTAATGGATTGCGTGGTGTTGTCCGCTGTTAGCCGTTCGTGATCGTTTTGGCTCGGGTGGCTACCGGCGGTCAGTGGCAGTGCAGCGTGCCACCTGGACAACAAGCGCCGCGAGTTCCTCAGTAGTCACTTCTGCGGCGCTGGTCATGGCGTTGAACTCGGCCAGCCGCTCGCGCTGCTGCCAGCGCATCTGGGCAGGAGACGTGTCGTGTATCCCGGCCAAATGCCTGTGCAGGGGCGGTCGTGCCTGGACTGACCAGTAGCCGAGCGTATAGCGGGCAACTGTCGCCTCAGCTTCGGGGTGATCGAGCGGGTCGGCGATCGCCAGGATCAGGAAGCCGCCGTCCCGCTCAGCTCTGACCTGGCTGCGAGTGACCGGATCCTCGAGAACCGCGCCCGGCGGGATGCGCTTGACCGCAGTCCACAGTTTCCCTATCAGCACATCCTGCCGGTGCCGCTCGCGGCCGCGGCGGATATCCGCGGCGAGTGACATCGTTCCGGCGACACGAGCCAGGGCAGTTGTGATGACCAGGGCGCGAACCACCTCAGCTGCAAGTGCGGCCCCGGCAGTGGAGGCCGACTCGTCACGTGCTCTCATTGCTGCGGCCTGGTGGTCCGGTCATTAGCTGCCTGCCTCGCTTAGGCGTACTACGCGCTCGGCCGGTTGGGTCTCATCTTAATGAGATTCGACTCGAAGTCGCCCCTCTCGCCAGCACCTAGTTGGCCTACAGTCCATTTGACAGCCGGCAGCCGCTCACCCGCCTCAGGTAGCCCCGCAGCAGTCTGGGTACGAGTCAGGCTGGCAGCGTCAGCCAAGTACTGAGGGTTGCACTGGAGGAGCCAGATGTCTGAGCCAACCACCCCCGGCCGCGTGCCCGCTGACGCGACACCCGAAGGCGACGCTGTTGTCGTCGGAGCGGGCCGGGTCCGGGTGGATGCCTTCATCGATTTCCTGTGCCCGTTCTGCCGGCGATTCGAGCTGTCCGCGCAGCCCGTGCTTGCCGGGCTGACGGCGGACGGACGGGCGAGCGTTGCCTACCATCCGATGAACTTCCTCGACGAGGCATCTACCACGAACTACTCGTCCAGGGCGGCAGCGGCCTCAGGCTGCGCAGCTGACGAGGGCCGGTTCCTTGCCTACGCGCACGCCCTGTTTGTCAACCAGCCGCCCGAGGGCGGGCCCGGCCTGAGCGATGCCGAACTCGCCGGGCTAGGCCACGGCGCGGGACTTGACAGCGCGCGGTTCGCCGCATGCTTGTCCGACGGCCCGTATCTGGACTGGCCCGCCTACGTGACTGCGCGCGCCATCGCGGCCGGGGTGGAGTCCACGCCGACTGTTCTGGTGGCAGGCGAGCCCGTGCGGGCCGAGGGACGGGCGATCGCGGCAGCGGTCGCCCAGGCGAGCGAGGCACGCTGACGAGCGCCGGCCGGTGAGCACGCCGCGATGAGGACGCCGCGATGAGCACCGGGGAGAATACCCGGGCAGCTGCCCAGCCCGCATGGCTAGAACCGGAGCTGGCCACGCTGACCAAAACCAGGTTCAGTGATCCGGCCTGGTTCTACGAACGGAAATTTGATGGCGAGCGCTGCCTGGCTTACCGCTCGGGTGATCAACTTCGGCTCATGACCCGCAACAAGCAGCAGGTCAACAGCACCTACCCCGAGCTCGCCGAAGCCCTGGCGGCGCAAGACTGCGATGACTTCGTCGTTGACGGCGAGGTCGTGGCCTTCGAAGGCAGCCAGACCAGCTTCGAGAAGCTGCAGCAGCGGCTCGGCGTACGCAGTCCCGGTGCGAGCCTTCTCGCTGCCGTGCCGGTGTACTTTTACCTGTTCGACGTGCTGTGGGCGAACGGCCGGGACGTCCGCGAGCTCCCGCTGCGCCAGCGCAAGCAGGTGTTGCGCCAGTTGCTGTCGTTTAGCGATCCACTGAGATACACGACGCACCGCATCAGGAACGGCCAGGCGTATTACGCCTATGCCTGCGCCAGTGGCTGGGAAGGCCTGGTGGTCAAGTTCGCTGATGCGCCCTATCGGGCCGGCCGCTCGAAAGACTGGCTGAAATTCAAGTGCCAGGCCGGGCAGGAGTTCGTCGTCGGCGGCTACACAGACCCCAAGGGCTCGCGGACCGGCTTCGGGGCGCTGCTGCTTGGCTACTACGACCCCGACGGCCGGCTGGCTTACGCCGGGAAGGTCGGGACTGGTTTCGATGACGCTACCCTGGCCAGCCTGGCAGGCACGCTGTCTGGCCTGGAGCGGCCGCAGCCGCCATTCGACCGCGGCACGCTGCCGCGCGCCGGGGTGCACTGGGTCGAGCCAAAGCTTGTCGCCCAGGTAGCGTTCAGCGAGTGGACCAGGGCCGGGGAGCTGCGGCATCCGCGCTTCGAGGGATTGCGAAGAGATAAGGCCCCCGAGAGCGTGACGCGCGAGCAGCCCTAGCCGGTACTCGGCCGCTCGCGGATAGCGCGCGGGTCGGCGGCCTCGCTGACCGGATGGCCGCCATCTTCGCCGACGATGAGGTGGCTGTGGCTCAGCGCCGTGACCCCGGCAACCAGCAGCGCTAGTGCCAGCGCCTCGAGCGCCAGGTCCTCCGTCGCGGCCTGGAAGTGCTCGCCGAACAGGAAGAGGCCGAGCAGGCTGGCTGCCAGCGGATCGAGGATTGTGAAGCCTGGCTGGGAGGCGGCGAGCGGGCCCGCGGCCAGTGCGTGCGAGGCAAGGAGCAGGCTGGCAGCCCCGGCCCCGATCAGTACGTAGACCGACCAGTTCGAGAAGACCCCGGTGAGCCCGCCGCCAAGGTGATAGCTGAACTCCTTGATCACTGCCGCGACGAAACCCCAGGCGATCCCGGTGACTGCCCCGAGTATCGCGGCGCGCTGCGACTCCGACCGGGACGCGCGACGCTGCAGGCCGAACGCCACGGCCAGGCCGACGAGCACGACACCAAGCGTCAGCAGCCCGGCGAGCAGCCACAGCGATGGCGGGGCATGCTGACGGCCACCATGCGGTGACGCTGCGAACAGGAACAACCCCAGTCCGGCCGACATGGCGGCCGCGGCAAGCCAGTCACGGCGGCGCACGGTCCGGGAGCCAAGAATGGCCATGTAGCCGAACACGAACAGTAGCTCGAGCGCCAGGATCGGCTGGACCAGCGCGAGCGCGCCGTAATGCAGAGCCGTGACCTGGAACACGAAGCCCAGGATCATGCTGGCAATGCCAAGCAGCCACACCGGTCGGCGGGCGAGCCTGAATACCAGCCACACATCAAGCCCGGACGGGTGGCTGTCCCTGGCGCCAAGGCGCTGGCACACCGACGACGTGGCGGTGAAGACGCTTGCCAGGAGCGCGAGCGGAATTGCCTTTTCCATGTCCTCCTGCCGCCGTTCGGTCACCTGGCGCGGTTCGTGTACCGGAGCCGTGCGCCCCTGAGCCCAGCTAACCGGCGCGGTCCAGTTCGCCGCATCCGGATCTACCCTGGTCTTCTGCCCGTAATACTCTGCTCACCCTCAGCAATAACCCTGGCTTGCCTTCAGCTATAACCCTGACGTTAACGTTAGATTCCCTGATCCAGCCAGAAAATTTCCAGCACCTCGCCGCCGAGCCAGACCACGATCATGCGTATCCGCACGTGCTGCTCCCGGCAGCCACCCCGACGTAGCAGATCTGGGAACCAAAGACAAGACGACGATGCCAGTATTATCCGCCGCGGGCAGCCAGATTGGTGCACGGGATGACCGTTCACCCTCCGCGAACGGGACATCCGATCGACCGCAACCCTGCGGGAACGACCCCGCGGGGGCTGGCAGCAGCCCCCAGCGGCCCAGCCAGGACCGCTAGCCCGCCCTGGTCAACCCCAGCGCACCGCGCCGGACACGGAGCAGGTACTCCTCGCGGCAGAGCGGGTTATGGTCTGTCCGCGGCCGCACCGGGAACTCGCCTGGCACCTGCTGGTAGCGCGCGAACTCAGACTCGAGCACGCCCACGCCGCCGGTAAGTCCGGGCAGCTGCTGCTGCAGCTCGGGCACACGGCCGGAGGGCATCTCTCCGGCGAGAACTGCCCCGGCGAATGCGTCTGCGGGGCCAGGCGCTTGCTTGCTCGCTTCGAGGCCCGCGAAGCCGGGCACTTGTTTCGTCGCACCGAGCCGCGCGAGCGCAGCCAGGGTGACAGTCACGCTGTCCTGCGGGACCTCCAGCCGGAAACTGCTGACCGGCTCGCAGACGACCGTCCCCGCCTGCTTAAGCGCGGTCACGACGACCAGCGGGGTGAGCTGACGGAAGTCGGCCGCGGAGCTAGAGTACTTGCTCCACCCCTGCGGCGGCGGCGGGACGTAGCCGGAGTGCGTCAGGGTGACGACGCAGTCTGGCACCTGCCAGCCGTACAGGCCTTCGGCCAGGGTCTCGCTGGCGGTCTCCTCGATTGCCGTCAGGAACGCGGCCGGCAGGGCGCCGCGCTCGATCTCCAGCTGGAATCGCGTGCCCGAGCCGGGCGTCGCCGGGCTGAGCCGCAGGCCGATCGTGGCCTTGAACGGGTTGGCAGGCTCACCCATGAACTCCGCGGCTGCGCCGGTGCCGGTAAGCCGTTCGGCGCAGATTGTCATGGTCTCCCGGAAGCCGACCTCGATACCGAACTCGGCCGCCAGAGTCACCTTGATTACCTCTTTCTGCACCTCGCCGTACAGCGATAGCAGCAGCTCCTGCCGGGCGGCGTTCTGTCGGAAGTTGATCAGCGGATCCTGCTCGGCCAGCCGGGACAGCGCCTCGTGCAGCGCCGGGCGGTCCGCGGCGCGGGTCGGCACGACGACGGTCTGCAGCGTCGGCGGCGCGAACTGATGCGTGAGTTCCTTCATGCCTGCGTCGCCGATCGCGTCGCCGACCCGGACATCGGCAAGGCCCCGCAGCTGCGCGATCTGGCCAGCCTGCACCGACTCGGCAGGAACGGCGGGACCACCGCCGAAGACGCTGATGCCGGTAACCTTGGCGATCTTGCCGGCCTGGCCGGCCGCAGCGCCGTAGCGCAGCGGCTGCCGGACGACCGCCGCGCCGGCGAACAGGCGGACGTAGGCGACCTTTTCCCCGGCACGGCCGCGCTCGACCTTGAAGACAGTGCCGCTGCAGCGGGCGTTCCCGGTGCTCGTCAGGACGGTGGTAACCGGCAGCAACTCGGCGAGCCCGGCGGTCAGCGAGCTCACGCCGGCGCCGGTCATCGCCGACCCGAAGTAGACCGGGTGCACCAGTGCCTTCCTGGTCGCCGCCGCCAGTGCGGACCGAAGGCGCGCAGAGGTGAGCGCGTCCTCGCGCGCTACGTAGTCAGCGAGCAGCGCGTCGTCATGCAGCGTGAGCACGTCCGCCAGGCGGCTGGCAAAGCCGTCGTCAGCCGGGCCGTACGGCAGCCATGCCGCGGTCGCGGTACCGAGGTCTCGCGCGGATCCCATCGCCACGATCGCCGGGCTGAGCCTGGCGGCGATGTCAGCCAGCAGCCGGTCGTAGCCAGCCCCGCTCCGATCGATCTTGTTGACAAAGATCACGGTCGGGATTCGCAGCCGCTTGAGCGTCCGCATCAGCACCCTGGTCTGCGCCTGGACGCCTTCGACCGCTGAGATAACCAGGACAGCGCCATCGAGCACGCCGAGAGCCCGTTCGACTTCGGCGATGAAGTCGGGGTGACCGGGCGTGTCAATCAGGTTGACGGTCAGGTCGCCGATGGCGAACGAGACGACTGCCGCCTTGATAGTGATGCCGCGCTCACGCTCGAGCGCGAGCGTGTCGGTCTGAGTGCTGCCGTCGTCGACGCGCCCGATCTCGTCGATGACTCCGGCGTCGAACAGCAGCCGTTCGGTCAGGCTTGTCTTGCCGGCATCTACATGGGCAAGGATGCCAAGGTTGAGCAGTTGCACGAAAGCGTCATGTCCTTCTGATGGGCGGAGGCTGCCATCGGGGTGAACATGAGCGCTGCTCGCATGTCGCTCTCTCCTGTCGGCGGGCTAGCGTCGCGCACGGACCGGGACGACGCTATTACAGCAATGAAGTAGACCAGCCGGTCAGCGCGGCGTGCAACCGGTTATCCGGTTCGGCGAGGGCGCTGACTCGGGACGCCGGGCGTGCCAGGCTTGGACCCGGCTGCGACGGAGGTGAGAAGTGCCAGCGCGATCGGGATGGGAACTGACACCCCAGCAGAGCGTTCAGATCGAGTGCGCGCGCCGCGGCACGGCACGGGTCGTCGCTGGCTGCGTCGCTCTGCTTCAGGGTCAGGACGTGGACGACGATTTCGTCCTCGCTCTCGGCGGCCCGGGCGGGCACCGGGTACTTGACGACGGGCCAGCGCAGCGCAACCAGTACTGGCGGCGGGTCTGGGGCGCGAGGGGATTGCTGTATGCCTGGACCGATGAGGCGGATGACGCTGTCGTCGCCGCGCTCGCGGACGAGCACTGGCGGGTGCGCGAGATGGCTGCCAAGGTCGTGGCCAAGCGCCGGATTGGCGCGGGGCTCGACTCGGTCGCCGCCTTGCGAAGCGACCCGGTCCCTCGGGTGCGCGCTGCCGCCGAGCGCGCGACGGTCCTGCTCACTGCGGCGGCTAGCTGACCTCATGCCCGCCTCGCTGAGGCCAGTGGTCGCACCGGAGCGCTCGCTCGGGTGAAGAGTCGTGCTGGAGCTGCTGCGAGCGGCAGGCCGGGCCATGGCGAGAAAACGAGTTGCGAGTCGCCAGGGCCCGGCGAAGCATGCGCTGCATGACTGTGGCGCTGGACGTTGCCGCTGACGGGGACCGGCCGGCACTTCGGCTGAGGCCCTGGCGTGCTGCCGACATGCCGGACTTGCTGGCGGCGATGGCGCTTGAGTATCCGTCCCGCGGCCTCGCTTCCCACCCCGACATCAAGGTTCCGGGACCGCCGCGCTGGAGCGGCCCGCGGAACGATGAGGAAGCCGCTCTCTGGCTGTCGGGTCAGCAGCGCGGCTGGGCAGTCGGCGACTGGCTCACCTTCGCTGTGCTGGACGCGGTGCAGAACACAGTGGTCGGCCATGTGGCGCTGAAGAACCGGGACGGCGGCAAGGTTGGCACCGGCGAACGTGGTGAGATCGGCTACTGGACGGCGGCGGACGCCCGCGGCCGCGGTATCGCGCCTGCCGCGCTACGAGCGGTGACGGACTGGGCGTTCAGCAACTTCGGCGCGGACGGCCTGCCCCGCATCATGCTGGTGCATGACCTGGATAACCTGGCGTCGTGCCGGGTCGCGCTGACGGGCGGTTATCCGTTCCACGAGCTCAGCCCCGCCAAGCCGCCGTACTGGTTCACCGACGGCCACATCCACCTGGCCGAGGCGCCCGCCCGCTAGCCACGTGCGTGCGATGGCGATGTCCGGACTGGTCCTGCCGCCGCTTCGTTGACGCGTCCGGCTGGGACAGCATAGATTGACGGTCAATGAGGATTGACCTAGATTCCGCGCTTGACGCCCTTGGCGATCCGATGCGGCGCAGGATCATCGGGCGGCTAGCCGCCCGTCCGCTGGATGTCGGCGCGATTGCCGCAGCGATGCCGATCAGTCGCACTGCAGTGTCGATGCACCTGCGGGTGCTCAAGTCCGCTGGGCTGGTCAGCGACCAGGCGGCTGGTAACCGCCGGGTCTATCACCTCGAGCCTGACGCGCTGGAGCAGTTGCGGCAGCACCTCGACTGGTACTGGGAGCGATCGCTGGTGGCGTATCAGAGTGCGGCCGAGAGCATGGCGAAGGAGCAGAACATGACGACCGAACAGGAGATCGTCGTAGCTAAGACGGTGCGGGTGAATGCTCCGCTAGCGCTCGCGTTCGATGTCTTCGTCGGCCAGCGATGGTGGCCGGTGGACACTCATCACATAGCCGAGCCGCACGGGAGCGAGGCCGTGCTCGAGCCCTTCGCCGGCGGCCGATGGTACGAGCGCGCCGCCGACGGCACCGAGACCGACTGGGGCACCGTGCTCGCCTGGCAACCGCCGTACCGGCTGCTGCTGACCTGGCAGGTGAACCCACGGTGGACCTGTGAGGAGGACCCGGCCCGCGGGTCACAGGTCGAAGTCACCTTCACCCCGGAGGGTCCGCACCTGACCCGCGTCGATTTCACGCACCGGCACCTCGAACGCTACGGAGAGCATGCGGAGCGGATGCGCCAGATCCTCGATCAGAAAGGCGGCGGACCGCTGACAGCATTCGCCGAGCACATCGCCGCGCACACGGTCAGCAGCTAACGGAGGAACACCGATGACCATGTCCGTCATGCCCAACCTGTACAGCGCCGACGTCGAGCGGGCGGTCGCGTTCTACCGCGACCAGCTCGGGGGTAAGCAGACTTTCAGGACCCCCGCAGAGGGGCGGCCAGAGCACGTGGAAATGCGTCTCGGCGACGTGACCATCGCGATCACCAGCCGCGACGCGGTAGCAAAGCAGGGACTGCCTGAGCCGACGCCTGGCCATCCGATGGAACTCGTGGTCTGGGTTGATTCGGCCGACGACACGGTCACTTCGCTACATGCCGCCGGCGCGCCCGTCCTTGTCGAGCCGTACGGCCACGTCTCGGGCATGCGGCGGGCCTACCTCGCTGACCCGGACGGGAACTGGCTTGCGGTAGTGAGTGAAGAGGGGGCGTAAACCCGGCCTGCCGTCAGGTCAGGCCAGTGCGGATGGCCAGGCAGCGGCAGGCCGCACGCCGGGCGAACAGCAGCCGGGCAATACTCGCAGTTGCCGCTGCGGCGGCTGGCCAGGGAGAGAGCGCGCCCGCGGCAGTCGCTAGCTGGACGCCAAGCAGGGCGAGGCCGAGTGCATCGGCGCCGATCGCGCTGAATCCCGCGATCGCGGCGGCGCCAGGAGCCCGCCGGGGCAGGGCCGGCAGCCAGCGGGTAAGCCGCCCGGTGGCGGCAATGCCGAAAAGTGCTCCGCAGGCGGTTACCGCGGCGGCGACAGCGACCAGGGGAACGCCCACTTGAAAGCCGGGTGACAAGTCCGTCCACTGATGGTGCGGTGCGACATGGCTGGCTACGGCTGTGACGATCCACAGGACACCGACCAGCGGCCCGGTGACCAGCACGACGACTGCCGCACGGCGTGCGAGGCCGGCGGCGATTTCGGCTCTGAAACCCTCGGCGACCTGGACCGGGTCGCCGAACTCGCCGATCGCCGTATCGACGGCCCCGGCGGGCGGCAGCCCGGCAGAGCAGTGTGCGTCCGTCGCGTCGAGGATCCCGGAACGAAGCTCGGCCACGATGTCCCGGTGGGCTCGCGGCGATCCTGGCAGCCTCGCTGCGACCTCAGTCAGATAGCGCTCGACCGCAGGCTGAGCAACTGACGGGGGAGTGCTCAGCCAGGTCATTGCGGACTGACCGCCAGCGGCAGTGGCTGTAGCAGAGCGGTGACAGCTGCCGAGAAATCGCGCCAGCTGTTGCGTTCGGTGTCCAGCGCCCGGCGGCCTGCCGGGGTCAGCTGGTAGACGCGCCGGCGGCGCCCGCCGACCGTCGACCAGCTTGCGCCGACCAGGCCAGCTCGTTCGAGCCGGTGCAAGGCCGGATAAATCGTTCCGGTAGGCAGGTCCACTTGGCCGGCGCTGCGATCGCGCAGCGCCTCCATGATCGCGTAACCGTGCCGTGGCTCGGGCTCGAGCACCGCGAGCAGAATCCCGTCGAGGTGGCCCTTCAGCGTTTCTGCCCTCATAGGTAGCGAGGCTACTCCTTCATGCGTAGCAATGCTACTGTTTGCTTATAAGTAGCGTAACTACAGGTAGTGATCCTAGATAGAACAGTGAGGTCAGCACATGAGCGTGAATGCGGAGTCGGCCGCCAAGCCGGCGCGCAGCGCGGTCGCGGCGGCTCTGGCTCGGCTGCGGCGCGGCAGCCTCGCGGCTCTCGTGCTCGTCGTGGCGGAGTACGGGATCGGCGTGTACGTCAACTTGTACGTGACCGTGCCCGCGGCCGACCGCGGCCGCAGCCTGGGCGCGGCCTTCTCGAACGGCCCGGCGCTGCTCAGCGTGCATGTGGCGGTCGGGCTGCTACTCGGACTGGCGGGGCTCGCTGTGTTGGTGCAGTCGATCCTGGCCCGGCACTGGACTGTCGTCGCGATGTCGGCGGCCGGCCTGCTGGCGCTGGCCCTTGCCTCGGTGGCCGGGACCGGGTTTGTCAGGACCGGGGATACCTCCGCGTCGATGGCCATGTCGGTGCGGACCGGGATCGCGCTGCTCTGCTACGCGGCGAACCTCTACGTGCTCGGCCCGGCCGGGCGCGCGGGCAAGCAGCCTGACAACGCTGACTGATAGGGGGGACGGTCATGCGCAGGTCAGCAGCCGCGGTTACCAGCGTGTTGTGGTTCGCGGCGGTAGGCGGGACGTTCGGCTGCTTGCTCCCGTACCTGTCGAACGACTGGCGGTTCCGCCAGCCACTGCCTTACTGGGGGATCGGGCGCTCGGTCGGCGTGCTGATGATCTGCGCCGGCCTGATCCCAGTGGCGGGTTCGTTCATCAGCTTCGTCAAGGCGGGCGGCACTCCGGTTCCGGCGGCGTCGCCGCCACGCCTGGTGGTGACCGGCTTCTATCGCTACGTGCGCAATCCCATCTACACAGGATTCCTGGTCACACTGACCGGTCAGTCGCTGCTATTCGGCTCGCGAGGGCTCGCGGAGTACACAGCGGTCGCCTGGTGCGTCGGGGCGGCCGTCGTGCGCTTCTATGAAGAACCGGTCCTGACCCGCAAGTTCGGGGCCGAGTACCAGGCTTACCGGCGCGCCGTCCCTGCGTGGATGCCCCGGCTGCATGCGCCGCAGACTTCAAGGGCTGATCCGTCGCCGTCAGCGTCGCCTGAGGCCGGCAGACAATTGCGACTTAGCATCGATTCGAGCCCTCCCGTTTGGCTTTATCTGCCATTATGTCCGGTTCGTGACGACACAAATCGATGCTAAGTGCGCTGCGCGCGGCGCAATACCGGCGAATCGCCCCGGGCCCTTGCGCTGGCCGGGTGGAGGACGGCTGCGCGGGCCGCCGAGTTCGAGTTGACGCTGCCTGGTGAAAGTGATTATGGTTTTCATTAGCACTAGGCGGGCCCCGTCGGCCAACGGCGCGCGCTGCACCTGTTTCGTAGTCAGCTCACGCTGCTAGAGCCGATAAAACTCCTGGAGCACCGCTATGCAAGTGCGTTATGCGCTCACCGCGATAGCTTTGACCGCCACGGCCGGCCTGCTGGCCACCGCCTGCTCGGCCAGTTCTGCCGGGACCAGCCCAGGCGTCATCAGCGCGGTGGGCGCTGAGAACGAGTACGCGAACGTCATCTCGCAGATCGGCGGGAAGTACGTAACGGTCAGCGCGATCGAGAGTAACCCCAACACTGACCCGCATAGCTTTGAGGCGAGCCCGGCTGTGGCGAGAGAGGTCGCCGATGCCCAGCTGATCGTGCAGAACGGCATCGGCTATGACACCTACATGAACCGGATCGAAAGCAGCTCGGCCAGCTCCAGCCGCAAGGTCATCGATGTCCAGCAACTGCTCGGCCTGCCGGACAGCACCCCGAACCCGCACCTGTGGTACTCGCCGGGGACTATGCCAAAGGTAGCCGGAGCGATCGCAGCTGACCTGTCGAAGCTAAGCCCGGCGCACGCCGCGTACTTCCGCGCCAACGTCACCAAGTTCGACAAGTCGCTGCAGCCGTGGCTCACCGCCATCGCGCAGTTCAAGGCTGCTTATGGCGGCACGCCAGTGGCAGTCACGGAGCCGGTCGGCGACTACATGCTGCAGGCCGTCGGCGCCGACATCAAAACACCGTTCGGACTGCAGGCAGACATCATGAACGGCGTCGATCTGTCGCCGCAGTACGTGTCCCTGCAAGACAGCCTGTTCGCGCAGCACAAGGTCAAGGTCTTCCTCTATAACCAGCAAGTCACCGACACGGTCACTAAGTCGTTCCTGGCGGAAGCCAATCGCTACGGGATCCCGGTGGTCGGCGTCTACGAGACCATGCCGACACCGGGTTACAGCTACCAATCCTGGATGCTGGCCGAGGTCAATGCGCTCCGCAAGGCGGTTGCCAGTAAGGTCTCCACGGAGAAGCTCTGATGGCGGTGACGATGGCGGCTAGCGGTTCGGCGCAGCCTGGCGAGATCAGCGGTCCGGTACTGGCTGTCGATCGGGTCAGCGTCACGCTGGCGGGCCGGCAGATCCTGGATGACGTCTGCTTCACGATTGGCTCGGGCGAGTTCGTCGGGCTTATCGGATCCAATGGCGCTGGCAAGACGACTCTGTTGCGGGTGATCCTCGGCCTGCAGCCGACGACCGGAGGACACGTCAGCATCTGCGGCCGGCCAACCGGCCGGGGGCTGGTCGGCTACGTTCCCCAGAAGATCCAACTCGACCCTGATATGCCGGTGCGGGCTCGGGATCTAGTAGGCCTCGGCCTGGACGGGAACCGGCTCGGCATCCCGTTTCCGTCGCGGCAGCGCCGCCAGCGGGTCAACGAGATGCTCGAGGCGGTCGACGCCACCAGGTTCGCCGACGAGCGAGTCGGCAATCTGTCCGGCGGCGAGCAGCAGCGAGTCATGATTGCCCATGCGCTCATCAGCCAGCCGCGGCTGCTGCTGCTCGATGAGCCACTGGCTAACCTCGACATCCGGAGCGCGCAGGAGATCATCTCGTTGCTCGCGGAGATCACCAGGCGGCAGCAAGTCTCGGTGCTGATCTCGGCACACGAGATGAACCCGCTGTTGCCGGTCATGGACCGGGTCGTCTACCTCGCCGGAGGCCGGGCAGCGAGCGGGACTACCGATGAGGTCATCCGCGAGGACGTACTAAGTGCCCTGTACGGCCACCACGTCGACGTGCTGAACGTGCATGGTCGCGTGCTGGTGGTCGCGCATGCCGGCGAGGCGTTCGAGATCCTTGCCGGGGACGAGACCGCGGCCGCACCCGGTCATCCAGATCACTCGCCGGCCGGAACGCAGCCTTGAGCAACTCAGCGGGCACAGCCTTGAGCGGTTCAGCAAGCACAGCCGTGAGCAACTCAGCGGGCACAGCCTTGAGCGGTTCGTCGAGCGGCCAGGAGATACAGCGGTGAGCTCCGTGCTCCGGCTACTGTTCGCGCCAGGCTTCTTCGCCAGTTCCCCGGTCCACGTGGCGCTCGCCGTCGGCGGGATTGCGGCGCTGGTGTCTGGCGTGGTCGGTACGTTCACGGTGCTTCGCGGCCAGTCTTACTCTGGCCACGCCCTCGCTGACCTTGCAGTCACTGGCGGGTCTGCCACTTTCCTGGCGAGCGTCAGCCCGCTGTGGGGCTTCGCCGGGACCGGCGTGATCGCCGCCGGCATCATGGACATGATCGGGATACGCCGTCCGCGTGGCCGCGACCTGGCGACCGGGATCGTGCGCGGAGCCGGACTCGGGCTCGCTGCCCTGTTCCTGTACTGGGATACCACCTCGACTTCTACCACCGGAGCCACCGTAACGATCTTGTTCGGCTCGATGTTCACGATCAGCAACAGCGTCGTGCCGCTGGTGGTGGCCTTCGGGGTGCTGGCCCTGGCGATCGTCGCAACCTTGTACCGTCCGCTGCTGCTCAGTTCCGTCAGCGCGGACGTCGCCGCGGCGCGCGGGGTCCGGGTCCGGCTGAGCGGGCTTGCCTGCCTGCTCGCCATCGCGCTGGCGGTGTCGCTGGCTGCCGTTACGGTCGGCGCGATCTTGTCGACGGCCCTGCTCGTCGGGCCGGCGGCGATCGCGCTTCGGCTGAGCAGCACGCCCGGCAGGGCGACCGTGACTGCGGCACTCATCGCTGTCGCGATGACCTGGGTCGGGGTCGTGCTCGCTTATGACAGCTTCAGCTGGCCGCCAAGCCACGACGGCTGGCCGGTGAGCTTCTTTATCGTCACGCTGATCTTTCTCGGATTCCTCGCTGCCCAGCTGACCCGGCGAGTCCGCCGGGTCAGGGGGTAGGCGGCTATGTTTGCCCCGTTCATGGCCAACGCGTGGATCGCTGCCACGATCGTCGCTGTCATCGCCGGCGTGGTCGGCTTCTTCGTGGTGCTCCGGGGTGCCGCCTTCGTGGCGGATGCCGTGCCGCAGGGCGCATTCGCGGGCGCGGCGGGTGCCAGCCTGCTTGGCATCAACACGCTCGTCGGCCTCGGCCTTTTCGCGCTGGCCGGCTCACTTGGCATCGGCTGGCTGAGCAAACGTGCCCGACGCGATGTATCCACCGCACTGATCCTGGTCATGATGCTCGGCCTTGGCGCGTTGTTCCTGAGCTTCACGGTCGAGTACTCGGCGGAGATCTTCTCGCTGTTGTTCGGTGAGGTGCTTGGCGTCAGCACGACCGAGATCCTGCCGATCGCCATACTCGGCGCGGTGTGCGTGCTGGCTGTCCTGCTGCTGTTCAGACCGCTGCTGATGTCGTCGCTTGCGCCGGAGTCGAGCGCGGCTGCCGGCATCAGCACCACGCGGATGGAACTGATATTCCTGGTGATTGTTGCCCTCGCGACAAGCTTGACGCTGCCGGTTGTCGGCGCGCTGCTGATTTTCAGCCTGATGATCGGGCCGCCGGCCGCGGCCCGTTCACTGGCTGCGAGCCCGCTTGCAGCGATGGGCCTCTCAGTCGTCCTGGCCGTCCTGACAGTCTGGGTGGCGATCGCCGCGTCGTTCGAAACTAACTGGCCGATCGGCTTCTTCGTCGGCGCAGGCGGCGCTGTGTGCTACGGAGCAGGGCGACTGGTTGCGTGCTGGCGCACATCGCGGGCGCCACGGGTATCGGGTAGCTAATTTCTGGATCATCATGCAGTCACAGACTGGTGTGCGCAGGCAACCAGCATCTAGCTGCGAGTTAGTGTGACACGTGCGCACTCTTCGGGGAGCTTCGCGGCCGCCGGAGCTGTTCCGGGCAACTGACTCGTGATCACGCCCGACGTGGGCTCGCGTCACGCTGGCGTGGCCGTCGCGGACTCGGCCCGTGCGCGGCCGCGAGCCGCCATGATGCTGCTGATCGCTGGCGTGATCGTGTTCGCGGTCATGATGGCGTGTTACTGCACGTTCATCCTCACGCATCCGATGGATCGCTGGCTGGTCCCTGTCGACCTGCACGTCTACCGGCTGGGCGGAAAGGTTGTCGCGCAGAACGCGCCGGTCTACGATCCGCGACTCGCCTCGCCGTTGTACGACTGGCCGGGGAACGGGCTGAAGTTCACCTATCCTCCGTTTGCCGCGATGGTTTTCACCGTCCTGCTGCTGCCGTCCTGGACGCTGTTGCTGAAGCTGTCCATCGCAGTGAACGTCGCCGCACTGGCTGGGGCGATCTGGGCCACGCTCGGTGCGCTCGGCTATCGCGCCGGCTCTGCGCGGCTGGGCGGCACGCTGCTGCTGGCGGCGGCGCTGCTGTGGATCGAGCCGGTACAACGGACCCTTTACCTGGGCCAGATCGAGCTGCTGCTAATGGCCCTGATCATGTGGGATCTCGGGCAGCCCGACCGTCGGTGGTGGAAGGGTGCCGGAGTCGGCATCGCCGCCGGGATCAAGCTGGTGCCGCTGGTGTTCATCGCGTATCTACTGCTGGCTCGCCGGTTCCGGCAGGCGGCCGTGGCAGCGGGCACCTTCGCGGCCACGGCGGCACTGGGCGCCATTGTCCGGCCGGCTGACTCGCGGGCCTGGTGGCTGGACGGCCTGTTCCTGAAAGGAAGCCGCACGGGGTTCCCCGGCTGGGAAGGCAATCAGTCTCTGCAGGCCCTGATCACCAGGCTGTCCGGCAGCATTGCGGCAGGCCGGCCGTTGTGGCTTGTCGCCGCATGCGTCACCGTGATTGTCGGCATCGCGTCGGCGGCCGCGCTGGACCGCGCCGGGCACCGAACCGTGGGCGTGCTGACGTGCGCGCTGACCGGCCTGCTGGTGTCACCGATTAGCTGGGATCACCACTGGGTCTGGGTCGTGCCGGCCGTTACGGTCCTGGTGATCTACGGGATCCGGGCACGCGGATCGCTCCGGTGGGGCTACTTGGCCGGAGCAGGCCTGCTGACCGCGATCTTCGGCGCCTGGCCCGGCTTCCTCTGGGGCCAGCCGCTCGACCTGGGCGGCTTCTCCGAAGGGCTGATCTGGATTCCGCCGAACACCAACCCAGGTACCTTCGCGCAGTTGGGAGACCGGCCCTGGTACGCCGAGTATCACTGGCATGGCTTGCAGCTGATCACCGGCAACCTTTTCGTGCTGACCGGGCTGGTCGTGTTCGTGCAGCTAGCTGTACTGGCAGTGGGCAGCGAAGCGGCGCGCCGCCGCGTGGCGGTCGGCCCGGCAGGGGTAGCAGATCCGGCCGATCTCGCGCCCAACCCGGTAGCCAGCAGCTGACCGGTCCGGTAACGGACGGCGGGTGGCTAGCCCCGGTAAGGACGCTGGCGCGATTATCTGCTGTCCCTTCCGCCGTTCCAGCAGGCAACCCGCGATCAGAGCGGCAACCACTGCGAGCAGCACGATCGGAACTGCCACGGTGATGTCGTAGTAGGCGATCTTTGCCAGCAGGTGCGAGTGAAGGGGCGTCGGATTGCCGGGCATCAGTGCGATCGTGGCTGCGGTCAGCCGGGTGATCACCAGCCAGTCAAGCCAGCCTGCGGGCATCAGGATGAGCAGGCAGATGACCATTGCCTCGTACGACGGCAGCTGGTATTGCCAGACGAAGAGCCACGCGGTGCTCAGTGCTAGCGCGGCGAAGATGGCCGGCTGCGCGCTGGAGCGGCCGGGCAGCCGGGATAGCGTGACGATGGCCAGGCCGATGACCACAATGGTGGCGACGAGGCCGATGTGCTGCATGAGGAAGCCGTGCCTCGCATCCGAGAACAACTGGTAAAAATTGTCAGCAGTTGTTCGGTCGTCGCGGCTCTGTACGGACAGAATGGCCGGCGACCCGAACCAGGCGTAGCTCGGTAGCAGCACCGCGAGCATGCCGCAGGCCGCGGCCAGGCAAGACATGAGGCTGCGCCGCAGTGTCCAGATAAGGCCGAACCCGAAGAGAATGAAATCGATCTTGACGTCGGCGGCCAGGCCGATCAACGCGCCGCCTGCCAGCACCCGGCCTAGCCGCGGGTGAGCCGTAACCTGCGCGGTCGGCCAGCCGCCGGCCACTATCAGGCCTAGCATTCCGGCGGCGGCGGCCAGCACGTCGAGGTGAGCGGCCGCGATCAGCTGCCAGATCAGCAGGGGGTTGAGGGTCCACAGCAGATGTGCCCGGAGCCGCAACGCGGCATCCGAGCGCAGCAGCCGGTCCGCGGTATAGCCGACCAGACCGAACGCCGCCGCATTGGCGAGCTTGAGCCAGAACACGATGCGTGCTGCCGACGTCCCGCCAAGCTTGGCCGCGACGAACTCCTCGATCGTTGCCGCGGGGCCGTAGAGCGTCGTGTTTCGGCCCCACTCCCATGGGATGGACTTGCCCACCGGGTCATGGATGTGGATGAGGTCCCATGGCACCATGACGTACGGGCTGTGGCCAAGCGCCATCATGCGGCCGAATGCCATGTAATCGAGAGAGTCCGTCGAGCCGACCGGAGGCAGGAGTGTCAATATGGCGACCACAGTCGCTGCCGTGATGAGCAGCAACCGGACGGGCGGCCGCGCTCCCTGCCGGACCGCGATGAGGCCCGCTGCGGTCCCGATTCCGCCGACGATCGCTGACAGCCACAGGGCCACCGCCACGCTGTTCAGTGACAGATGCAAGCTTGCGAGCTGAAACGGCGGGCCGATCCGCGGCATCGGCAGGGGCGGCCCCATCCAGGACTTCCGCGCAAGCGAGACAACAACGATAGTGATGAGCGCGGTGCCGATACCGGCCATGGCGATCCATAGCCAGACCCGCGCCGACCGAGGCGGCGGTGCCGCCGTGGTGGACAGCGCCTGTGCCGACCCCGTCCGTCTCGGCCCTGGCTGTGCTGATTTCAGCTGGGCGTGCCCGTGCACGTCAAAGCTCATGCGAAGCTCAATCCGCGTGACTCAAGAGTTAACTGAGCCTTGAAACTCAAGGAAGGGGTAGATACCCAAAGCCCCCGGCCGTCAGTCTTCCGGGACCCCGCAACTGACGATTGTTGAGCCTAACTTAGCAGTCGCCGGCGAGGTTTCCGCAGGGAGGATACCGAAGCGTAATCGAATAAAGCGTGCGCCTTTCGGCGGCGCCGTTGCCACATTAGGAAGCTGCCGAGAACAGCTCCGGTAAGCATCGCAGTGAGATGTCCTACAGCAGATACCTGCAGCTCGCCGAGGCCGGCAAAGATCTGTCCGATAAAGATCAGCAGTAGCAGGTCAACGGCGGCCGCCGCTCGAGCCAGCCACCGCCCGTAGAGCAGCGCAACGGCGATGGCGGATACCACGACATAGGACATCCCGACGTCGATCAGGTACCGGTCCGCTGCCGGAAGGTAGCCGTGCGACACCCGGTAAGCGACAATGCCTTCACTGACCAGCGTGCCGACGACCTGGGCAGCAGCGCAGGTCAGGGCGGTCCGCCAATTGCCGAGGGCGTGGTTGGCACCGAACACGGCGAGCGCGATCACGACGGGCCACGCGAGCAGGTGGCTGCTCGTGAAGAACGCCGAGGCGACTAGGGCCGTGACGGGATGGTGCCGCAGGTTGTGAACGCTGGTACTGGTCCAGCCAAGGACGGCAGCCCGGTCCTTCTGAGGCAGTAGTACATACGCTATTTCGGCAGCGCAGACCGCCCCCAGATAAAGCCATGAGAAGGCATACCTGGTAAGTGCTGACTGTCTTAGCGTGGCCGGCATGCCGCACAGGCTAAGGCAAGAGCGTTGAATTCAGTGATGCGCGTGACGCCGAGTCTGAAGCATATTCAGGCGCAGGTATTGACGGGTCCATGTAATTCCTCGCTAACGGCAAAGCTAAGGTAATCGACATTAAGTATTTGTTCTGGTGCCCACTCGGCGCGAGAGGTTGAGAGTTGTCATGAGTGAGCGGTCACGGACCGGACTGCGGCAGCCGGAATCTGTTTGCCTGGGCCATGCGCGCTGGCCTACCGTTTCGACATGCTCGAGCTGCCGCGCCGGGACATCCGTCGCATCCGGCCGCTGGCCGGCTCGCAGCACCTGCGCCTGGTGATCGACGCCGTCATCGCCGGCAACAGCCCTGCGCGAGTCTGGGCCGACGACGCCGCAGAGCCGCGGACAGCCATGGTCTGGGATGGGGCACACTGCATCTACGTGGTCGGTGCGTCGGGCCACCACGAAGCTTGCCGGCAGGTGTTCGATCGGGACATCGCGCCGGCAGGCCAAGGCATTTTCAAGCTGTACGCCACCGAGCCGGTGGCCAGGGCGGTAGTCGCCGACTTCCAGCTGGACCGGCGAGAACGTGTCTTCTACCGAGGCGAGGGAAGCGCAGTGAACGGCCGGCAGCTGCCTATGCCGGCCGGATTCCGGATCAGCGCGATCCACGACCACCTTTCCGAACTCGCGGTGCTCAGCAACTTCTCCGCGGTTACCGCGGAGATCGGGTCCTGCTGGACCTCGATGGCTGCCTTCCGGAGGGCCGGTTTCGGGTACTGCGCCCACGACCACGCCACGATCGTTTGCTGGTGCACCGCCGAATACGTCAGCGACGGGCAGTGTGGTATCGGCATCGAAACCGCGGCAGCCTACCGCGGTCGCGGCTTCGCGACGCTGACCGCGAGCGCGCTTGCCGAGCACTGCGCCGGGCAAGCCATCATGCCGCATTGGGATTGCTGGTCAGGCAATCTGCCGTCGGTGGCCGTTGCCGAGAAGCTCGGCTTTCGAAGGATCGAAACGTACTCAGTCTTCGTAGGCACCTTCGGCACGGCCCAGCCGTACCGCAACGGCAGGGCATCGGCCGGTTCCTCAGGCAGCGACTAGTTCAGCTGGCTCGGCGATGACGTCCACCAGCGCGCCGTTCCGCATGACGGTGATGGCTAGCGGGCGTCCGATCGCCTCGCTGAACATCAGCTTCTGCAGGTCCTGCGCTCTGGTCACCGGCCGGCCGCCCGCAGTCAGCAGCAGATCTCCAGGTCGTAGTCCAGCCCTCGCGGCTGGGCCGTTCGGCACGACCTCGGCGACTCGCAGTCCGCTGGGACGTCCGAACCGCTCGCGCAGCTTCTCCGGCAACGGGGCCGGCGCGCTCACGATGCCGAGATAAGCGCGCCTGACCTTGCCATCGCGCATGAGCGCGGCGATGATCTTCCGGGTCGTAGCGTTGATGGGTACGGCCAAGCCGAGCCCTACCCCGGCGACAGCGGTATTGATGCCTACGATCCGGGCATGCGAGTCAGCGAGCGCGCCGCCGGAATTCCCCGGATTGAGAGCAGCGTCCGTCTGGATCACGTCTTCGATCAGACTTGGCCTCGCACCGGCGCTCGTGGGCAGCGACCGGCCCAGCGCACTCACGACTCCTGCCGTGACCGATCCGGTCAGGCCGAGCGGACTGCCCACAGCCACGACAAGTTGTCCCACCACAAGCTCATCAGCCTCGCCGAGGACTGCCGTGCTGGGCGTCGGGCTGTCGGCCCTGACTACCGCAAGGTCAGACAGCGGGTCCGCGCCGACGACGCGGAAGTCCGCGCTTGTGCCGTCAGAGAATAGTGCCGTGCCCTGCTCGGCTCGTCCGACGACATGCGCGTTCGTGAGCAGGAACCCGTCAGGGGTATAGATCACCGCCGAGCCGAGGCCTTCGCCGCGGGCCCGGCTGCCGGGGCTCGGCACGCGCAGGCTTGCCACTCGGGGAGTGAGCTCGGCCGCGACTCCGGCCACTGTCCTGGAGTACGAGTCGAGGGGTGAATCAGGTGTCATGCTGCTCTCCACTAAGGAATTACAACATTACATCTGACGTCAACACGTCGCCAGCCGTGACTATGCCGGGACGCCATGGGGCGGCAGCAGGTACTGGTCGCAGGTGGAGAAGTGACGCTCCCGGTGGCGCCGGTTGGGGCGGGGAGCGATGCCGCGGCACCTGGTTGGGGCGGGGAGCGATGCCGCGGCACCTGGTTGGGGCGGGGAGCGATGCCGCGGCGCCCGGTCAGTGCCCCTGCTGGAAGTCCGGAGTTTTCCAGATCCGCTCGTGCAGGTACTTCTTGACGGCGCGGATGTATCCCAGTGCGGCCGGGGTGCGCCAGCGGCCGGCGAACCAGCGCCCGACGCAACCCCAGGCGTCGCCCTTGTGGTACTGGCTGCCCCTGGTGACAGTGTTGAGCCAGGTCTCGTAGCCGTCGTAGCAGGAGCGCCAGATCGCATACGCCGCGTCGGCGTTCATCGCTGTCGACCGGGCGATCTCCGGCCAGCCGCCGGGCTCGTAGGGATAGCGGTTCTGCAGGATGCCATAGCTTTGCGGACATTCGCCCGGCTTGCCGTCCTGGCCGATCTTGTGGCCGGGCAGGCAGGCGGAGGCGTCGGTACCCCAGTCGCCGAGCGTGTTCTGCCGCCACCAGCTTTCTACCGCGGCCTGGGCGAACACGATGTCCTGGTCGATGCCCCACTTGCAGGCGGCCCACCTGAGTATGTCGATGGTGGTGCCGGTGAAGTTGCCGTCGATCCGCCTGGCGAGCTTCTGCGCCCTGGGGCCGTCGTCGGCCAGGAACTTCGCGCTGACGTGCCGGCCCTTCCGCTTGTTATACGGCTTGTTGACGGCCTTGTCCTCGGCCCGCGGCGCGGCGTTGACGAGGCGGGCGCATTTCGCGTCGCTTGGCAGCTTCGCGCCGGGCGGCAGGGTGTGAAAATAGACGGCCTTGGCTGCTGTCCCTGCTGGTGCGGCAGTTGCTGCTCTGGCTGGTGCGGTGGCTGCTACTGGCTTCGCAACTGCGGGCGCGGCAGCCGTGGATCCGGCCTGGAGGAAGGCGATCGGTCCGGCGATGACGACCGCGAGCGGCACGATGATCCATGCGAGACGGCGGTTGACCAGCTTGCCCCTGCCATGCGTCATGGAGGAGATTTACTACGAAAGCCGGGTTCAGGCATCCGATTCGGCAATGTTCGATGGACGAAGGCGTTGCCCCGATCGCCGGCCTAAGGCTTGACTAGGGTCGAATACCTGTTCGATAGTAGTGGGATGGAAACGGGGGTAGCTCCAGTCATCTCGCTATCCCCGGTGCGCCACCGGGATGACGTGGTGACCGGCGCGGGCCTGCTGCCGGTCCTCCCGGCATTGCGAGAGCTGCTGCCGGGCGGCGGGCTGCAGCGCGGTTCGGTGGTGACAACGGGGGACTGGGGCTTGCTGTCGCTGGCACTGGCCGCGGGGGCGGTAGCCGACGGTGCGTGGTGCGCGATCGTGGGGGTACCGGCCGCCGGCGTGCAGGCGGCGGCGCAGGCCGGGCTGGACCCGGAGCGGGTACTGCTGGTCGCCGAGCCAGGACCGGGCTGGACGCAGGTAGTGGCATCGCTGCTCGACGGATTCGACATCGTGTTGCTGCGGCCGCCTGAGCAGCCGTCTGCCCAGTTGCGGCGCAAGCTGGAAGCGGCAGCCCGCCGGTACGGGAGCGTGCTCGTGATCGCCGGGGACTGGCCGGGCGCGCAATCCCGGCTGCTGGTGGCGGACGCGGAGTGGACCGGGATCGGAACGGGACACGGGCGATTGCGAGCGCGCCAGGCGCAGGTGATCGCGTCCGGGCGCGGGGCGGGGGAGCGGGGGCGTTCGGCATGGCTGTGGCTGCCGGGTCCGGACGGCGCTGTCACGGCAGCTGAGCCCGCCGACGTCGCCGGGACCAGACCGCACGGCGGCTACTCCGGTACTGCGCGAGCCGATGCAGGCGAGCCGCTAGTGAGCAGCGGATGACGAGCCGGACCGCTGCCGCGCGCCGGGTGCTCGTGCTGCGCTGTCCGGCCTGGCTGGATAGTGACCGTGCGGGCAGCGACAGTGTGAGCAGCGACGGGGCGGGCGGCGGCAGTTCCGCCGCCCGCGCCTTCGAGTCCGTAGTCACCATCGCCCAGGACTTCTGCCCGCAGGTCGAGGTGCTGCGACCCGGCGTCTGTGCGATCGCGGCCCGCGGCCCGGCGCGCTACTTCGGCGGCGAAGCCGAGCTGGCCAGGAAACTGACTGAGGCCGTCGGCCGGAGCGGGGTTATCTGTCAGGCCGGGATCGCCGATGGCTTGTTCGCCGCCGGGCTGGCGGCGCGTGCCGG
>Ga0335075_10002892_pt1 | contig 27486 bp, 21 predicted proteins | sample Lox_Sample_24_FD_206723 | JGI IMG/M metagenome (GOLD analysis project Ga0335075, IMG submission 206723) | Soil microbial communities from Loxahatchee National Wildlife Refuge, Florida, United States - Lox_Sample_2.4 | ecosystem: Environmental > Terrestrial > Soil > Wetlands | place: USA...
GCCTGATCGTGCCATGCCTCAGCATGCCAGATGCGGCTCTCAAAGGGCTAGGAAACCCAGCATTCATGCATGCTTCCGGCGCTCTGACCCCGGCTTGCCACCCACACGATCTCCTGAAGACCCAAATGAAATAATGCGTCTTATGCATTCTGTCCAAGGCCGCGCGCATAAGATTTGCACCGGTGGTGGGATCGCCGCGCCTTGCGATCAACATCCCGTTCAATGCGAGACCGTATGAATGATAGAAGCTGAGAGAATGCCTCTCAGCCTGAGCAATGAGTTCAGCTCTGAGGCGTTCGGCAGTCGCCAGGTCGCCGACCCAACGAGAGACCAGGCCACCACCAACAAATAGTGCAAGGCAGAGGGAGGCAGGATGGCTGACCACCTCGATGGCCAGCCGGCTGGCTTGCAGCGCTTGCTCGGGGAAGCCTTGCAGCCAACGATTTGTCGCCAGAATAGCGAACGAGTTTGCCCGATGATCGGGCCCAAAGCGCATGGCATAGCGGCGCTCGGAGTCCGGCATAGGCCTATCGAGTGCCTGTTGCAGATGTACGTGCGCCGACTCATGCTCGCCCAGCAGGCAGAGCGCTGCGCCGAGCAGCCTGTCTGCTGTCGGCATTGCATGCGGGTCGCTCATACCTCTGGCAACAGTCTCACATCTTCGGCCGAGTGCCAGCGCACCCCGAAATTCGCCAAGGCGCAACTGGAAAATACACAGGCTGGCGAGGGCGCGTAGCTGATACTGTGCGTGATGGAAGGTCTCGGCGAGTTCGAGCGCTCTTGTCAAAGCATTGCGCGCCCTGTCGTCAACGCCGATCGTGACCATGGTCGAAAATCCCAGGCCGAACCGCAATAACATCTCGCGGCGCGTCCCGTAATCGTCAGGGGCGAGGTTGGCGATGGCCTTCGCTGTCCAGCGGCTACATTCGTCCATGAGCGACAGGTACATCCATGGCGCTACCGCAGCGGCGGTCAGCCGCACCCCGATCGAGGCGTCACCACCCGGCGAAAATGCCCAATCGAGCGCGGCGCGCAAATTGCCGATCTGGCGCCCATAATCGCCCGCCCATTCGGTTGTGGGCTGCGTCTCCCACTCGGGTTCGGCGCGCTCGAAGAGGTGGGCGTAGTATTCGGCGTGGCGCTGCGCGGTCACTCCCAAGCCGCCGCTCTCGGCGAGCTTCTCGAGAGCATAGGTGCGCGTTGTGTCAAGCAGCCGGTAGACTATTCCTGCGTTAGTGCTATCCCTGATGACGAGCGACTTCGCGACGAGGTCAGCCAGGGTATCGAGGACATCCGAATCGTCGCCGTCGGTCGTCATGATTGCCCGGGCCGATTCCAACTCGAAACCGCCGGAAAAAATCGCCAGACGACGCAGCACGGCGCGTTCGGTCTCGGAGAGCAAGGCGTAGCTCCAGTCGAGAGTCGCCCGCAGGGTCTGGTGACGCGGCAGCGCCGTCCGGAGGCCGCCGGCCAACAAACGAAAGCGATCATCGAGGCCGTCGGCAACACCCCGGACACCCAGCGCAACGGCACGGGAAGCCGCCAGTTCGATCGCCAATGGAATGCCATCGAGCCTTCGGCAGATGTCGGCGATCATCCCGGCATCGCAATCGATCGACGGCAGCCGCGCATCGGCAAGCCGAGCGCGCGCGACAAACAGGCGGACCGCGCTATGACGAAGCTGAGCGTCTGTGTCGGTGATCTCCTCGCCTGGCACGGCCAGGGCGGGAACAGAATAGACACACTCGCCGCCGGTGCGCAGTGGTTCCCGGCTGGTTGCGAGAATCCGCAGGTGCGGCGCGCCATGCAGCATCGCTTCAGCGACGCGCGCGACCGGCTCTATGAGGTGTTCGCAGTTATCGAGCACCAGCAGCAATCGCCGCGATCCCAGCCTGGTGGCGACGTGTTCAGGCCGCAGCGGCGACGGCAATTGCGACAAGTCGAGCGCCGCGGCAATCGCCGATAACACCAGCTCGGGGTCGGCCACCGTTGCCAGATCGGCCAGCCGCACGCCGTCCGGATACTGATCGACCAGACTCCATGCGGCGGCGATGGCCAGGCTGGTTTTGCCGATCCCCCCAGGCCCGGTGAGCGTCAGCAGGCGATGGTTGGCTTGCTCTTCGATAACCCGCCGCAAATCGGTCTCTCGTCCGATCAGTTCGCCAAGTGGAATCGGCAGATTGGCAGACGGCACAGTCGGTTCAGAAACGGCACGCGCCACTGAAGCTGATCCGGCGGCTGCCATGACATGGCCGGTGAAACTATACCCGTGGCGGGGCACCGTCCTGATCAGGTTCCGATCGGCGCCGAGCGCACGGCGCAACGCGAAAATCTGTACGTGCAGGTTGTTTTCCTCAACGATGGCATCGGGCCAGACCCGGCTCAGCAGGCCGTCCTTGCTCACCACCGCCCCGCCGGCATCGATCAGCGCCAGCAGCACCTCGATGGCTCGTGCCCCAAGGTCCAGTCTCGAACCGTCGGCCAGGAGCGTCCGGTCGCGGCGGTGCACGCGGAAGCGGCCAAACTCGACGATGTCGCTGTCCCCGGACACGCGATGTGACCCCGATTAAGGTTCTTAAGAATTTTAAGGTGGCACGGGGAACGGCTGTGGCCAACGGGCTTGCTGACGGACCAAAGCGTTCACAATCCCGTGAGGGACGACTGAGCGCAATAGCTGTCTGGTGGCATAGACGCAGTGGGTTAGCGGGCTCTTGAACGCGGATCGACACCGCGACGCAGGTCGTTCGGCATGCGCCCATCGAACCAGCAGAATTAAGCGCCCAACTAATGTTTTTCAGGTGGAACCATGCCATGACGCAGCACGGAGTCGATCATCAGAGGACACCTCTCGCATGACCTTGGGTGCCATGAACATCATTGCACGGAAAACGTGCACCCACCAACGACGCGCGTACTGGTTTCCCCCGCTGCGGCCAACAGAGATATCGCATTTCTTGACATTCGATGACAACGATTTCGACAAAAGCGCTTTCGAGGCGCAATTGAACGATGACCGCACGAGCGTGGTGGCCTGCCGCTACTGGATACTAAAACTCCAGGTGCGCTTCATCTCGGGCGAGCATGATGTCGCCATCGCAGCCGGTCAAAGGGCGAAAGAGCTGCTCTCGAGTTCGGTTGATCATATCCTGCTCCTTGATTACTACTTCTACCTGGCGCTCACGGTCGCCGCCATCTGGGACGACGACGCCTTGCCCAGCGATCGGGCCGCCTGGCGCGAGCTGTTGACGGTACACCTTGAGCGATTGCGGGAGTGGACCGAGAACGGTTCTGCAAAATTCCAAGACAAATACGCGCTGGCCGCCGCGGAAGTCGCACGGATAGAGCGGTGCGATCTCGACGCGATGCACCTTTACGACGCAGCGATCCGGTCGGCGCGCGAGAATGGCTTCGTCCAGAGCGAAGGCATCGCCAATGAGCTCGCCGGCAGCTTCTACCTTGATCGGGGATTCGAGACAAATGGCTATGCCCATTTGCGTGAGGCGCGCGCGTGCTTCGTCCGGTTGGGCATCAAAGGCAAAGTGAGACAACTCGACGGGCGATATCCGCGCCTGACCGCAGGCTCCGCGACGTCGGGTGCCGCGCTGGAGAGGCTGGACGTCGTGTCCGTGGTCAAGGCCTCCCAGGCCATGTCCGGTGAGATTGACCTGCAAAGGTCGATTGAAAAACTGATGACCATTGTACTTCAGACGGCGGGCGCAGACCGCGCCCTGTTGATACTGCCGCATTTGAAGGACAATCGCATCGCGGCGGAAGCTCACGCCGACGGCAACGCGGTAGTCCGACAGCAGTCTTCGGGCTGCGGCCTTGCGGCTCCTGAATCCGTGCTCCGCTACGTCACGCGGACGCGAGAGAGCGTGATCCTGGATGACGCCATGCAGGATAATCTCTTCTCGGAGGACGATTATCTGGTGAGCCGTCGGCCGCGATCGGTGTTATGCCTGCCGCTCTTGCGGCAGGGCGCATTGAGCGGGTTGCTCTACCTTGAGCACAGGATGACGTCGCATGTTTTCACCGCCGAGCGCACCACCCTGCTTGACCTGGTGGCGTCGCAGGCGGCGATCTCGCTCGAGAACGCCCGTCTCTACAGGGACCTTCAAGAGCGAGAAGCGCAGGTTCGCCGCCTGGTCGATGCGAACATCGTCGGGATCTTCATCTGGGGTCTCGATGGCCAGATAATCGACGCGAACGACGCTTTTCTACGGATCGTCGCGTATGGGCGAGACGACTTCGTCACCCAAACAGTGCGATGGACAGATCTGACGCCAGCCGAATGGCGCGACCGCGATGCAATGGCCGTGAAGGAAATTAACGCTACGGGAGCAGTACAACCCTACGAAAAGGAGTTTCTGCGCAAAGACGGCAAGCGGGTTCCCGTGCTGGTTGGCGCGGCGGCATTTGGCGGACGGCCGGACCAAAGTGTTTCCTTCGTTATCGATCTGACAGAACGCAAGCGAGCGGAAGCGGAAGCGCGCGAAATCGAGCAGCAATACCGCGCGGTGCAGATGGAGCTGGCGCACACCAACCGCGTCGCGACGATGGGGCAGTTGACCGCCTCGATCGCCCATGAGGTGCAGCAACCGATTGCCGCGACGGCAATGAATGGCCTGGCCGCCTTACGCTGGCTGCGTGCACAGCCGGCGAACCTGGAGGAGGCCGGCCTGGCGCTGGATCGCATCGTCAGTGACACGAAGCGCGCCGGCGCCATCATCGGTCGGATCCGGGATCTGGTCGAAAAGGCGCCCGCCCGCGAGGACGATGTGGACATCAATGAGGCGATCCGGGAGATGATCGAGCTTACCCACGGTGAGGCGCAGAAGTCCGGGGTCTCGGTGCGGACGCAACTGGCGGACGGCTTGCCGCTTATCCGCGGCGATCGGGTGCAACTGCAGCAGGTGAACCTGAACCTCATCATCAACGCCATTGAAGCCATGAGCGGCATCGCGGAGGCACCGCGGGAATTGCTGGTCACAACCCGTCTTGCCGAGCCGCGCGGCGTATTTGTGGCGGTGCAGGATTCGGGCCCGGGACTGACGCCGACGACCCTTGAGCGCCTCTTCGACCCATTCTACACGACCAAGCCCGGTGGCTTGGGCATGGGCCTGTCGATCTGCCGCTCGATCATCAAAGGTCACGGCGGGCGATTGTGGGCGGTGATAAATGAACCGCGCGGTGCCATCTTCCAGTTTACGTTGCCCGCGCGATCGGACCGCGCGTACTGATTGCGGGCCTGGCCGGGACCAACGTTGCGGGGTGCTTGGATCAAGGGTTAGCATTCCACCAGCCGCAGCTCGCTTGCCACCCATGTGGGAACGTCGGCCTGGACTTGCCGCTACATCGTCAGCCCTCGGAGATCGCTCGGAACAATTGTTGCTTTCGCCAAGGCATAGCATATGACAGACCATGGAACGGCCCGCTTCGTTGGACGCTCGATGCCGCGGCGCGAGGATCGTCGTCTGCTGACCGGACAGGGCCAGTTCGTCGCCGATCTTGCATTACCGCGGATGCTGCATGCGATCTTTGTCAGAAGTGCCGTCGCGCATGCCCGCATCCGATCGGTCGATCTCTCGCGCGCTGCCGCAATGCCCGGTGTCGTATCAGCGCTTTCGGGCGCTGACCTGGAGCGTTTGGCACCCCCCGTCCCAGGTGCACAGGTCGCGTTGCCCAGTAAGTGGCGAACTCAGATACGACACACGATCCAATTGCCCCAGCAGCCATTGCTCGCGGTCGACAAGGTGCGGCATGTCGGCGAGGCGATCGCAGTGATCGTGGCGGAGACCCGCTTCCAGGCGCAGGATGCGGCCGAACTGGTGACCGTCGATCTCGAAGCCCTGCGGGCGGTGGTTGACGCTGCGGCGGCACTGGAACCTGGCAGCGCGCTCGTGCACGAGCAATTCCAGACCAACCTCATCGGCGAATTCGTGGTTGCGAAAGGCGACGCCGTTGCGGCGCTCGACCACGCGCCGCACAGATTGCGTCGCCGCTTCTATTCGCATCGTTATACCGGCGTGCCTATGGAGTGCCGCGGCGTCGTCAGCGCCTACGACCGGCGCACCGATTCCGTCACGATCTGGTCGGCGACACAGGTGGTGCATTCGGTGCGTCGCGAGGCGGCAGCGATCCTGCAACTGCCGGAGTCGCGAGTGCGCTGCCTGGCGCTCGACGTCGGCGGCGGCTTCGGCGTCAAGGGGCATGTCTATCCCGAGGACCTGGTGATTCCCATCGTGGCCCGCCTGGTCGGCCGCCCGGTGCGCTGGATCGAGGAGCGGCAGGAACATTTCATCAGCGCCACCCATTCGCGCGACCAACTGCATGACGTCGAGGTCGGGTTCGACGACGCGGGCCGCATCCTGGCATTTCACGATGACTTCCTGGTGGATTGCGGCGCCTGGAACCCGGTCGGCGTCGGCATCGCCTACAACACTGCCGTGCATTTGCTTGGACCGTACAAGATTGCGAACTTTGCCGCCACGGCTCGCGTCGCCGCAACCAACAAGGTGCCGAATGCACCGTATCGCGGTGCCGGCCGGCCCGAGGCCGCGCTCGCCATGGAGCGCACGATGGACTTGATCGCCGGAACGCTCGGCCTCGAGCCTGCCGAAGTCAGGCGACGCAACATGATCCGGCTCGAGGAGATGCCCTATCCGATGGGCATCCCCTATCGCGACGGCGAGGCGGTCATCTATGACAGCGGCGACTTTGCCGGCGGCCTGGAGAACGCACTCGACGCAGTCGGCGGGCTCGCCGCATTCCGCACGCGTCAACGCGCCGCACGTGAGCAGGGGCGCCATCTCGGTCTTGGTATCGCCTGCTATGTCGAGGGCACCGGTGTCGGGCCGTTCGAGAGCGCCACCGTGCGCATCGAGCCGACGGGAAAGATCTACGTCGCCTCGGGGGCATGTCCGCAGGGGCAAGGCATGGAGACGATCTTCGCCCAGGTGGTCGCGGATACCTGGTCGGTCGATCCTGCGGACGTCGTCATCGCTCTTGCCGATACATCTGCGATCGCCATCGGCTTCGGCACCCTGGCAAGCCGCAGCACAGTCACCCTGTCGGCAGCGATCCACCATGCGAGTGAGCACTTGCGCGCCAAGGTGTTCGCGATCGCCGCCAACATGATGGAATGCGCTCCGGCGGATCTCGAACTGCGCAATGGCAAGGTCGGCGTTGTCGGCGTGCCGGGAATGGAGGTGACGTTAGCCAGCGTGGCACAAGCCGCGCGTCCCGGCTGGGACCATCGGCGTCCCGCCGGCATCGACGCGGGCCTGGAGGAAAGCTTCTATTGGGAGCCACAGACGGTCACCTGGTCGAATGCCACGCATATTGCCGTGGTCGAGGTGGACATCACTTCGGGTCAGATTGGGATCGACCAATACGTGGTCGCGCATGATTGCGGCGTCGTGATCAATCCGATGCTGGTCGAGGGGCAGATCGTCGGCGGCACGGTCCAGGGCCTGGGTGGCGCCTTGTTCGAAGAGTTCGTCTACGATCAACAGGGCCAGTTGCTGACCGGATCGCTGATGGATTATGCGCTGCCGCGCGCCAGCGACAGTCCGGGCATGCAATTGCTCCACCAGGAATTTCCGTCGCCGCTCAATCCCCTGGGTGTCAAGGGCGTTGGCGAAGGTGGCGCTGTGGCACCGCCTGCCGCCATTGCGAATGCCGTCTCGGACGCACTTTCCATGTTCCGCGCCGAATTCAATGCCACGCCGGTCAAGCCGGAGCATATCGTCCGGGCTGTGGCGGGTGGTGCTGGCATCACATAAGACTCCACAATGGGAGGTTTCGTTCATGGGCAGGCTCGATGGTCAGGTAGCATTGATAACCGGCGGTGGTTCGGGCATCGGGCGGGCAGTGGTCGCTCGTTTCGTCGAAGAAGGTGCGCGCGTCGGTATCATGGAACGTGTGACGGACAGGGTGGAGGCGCTGCGGTCGCAATTTGGTGCCGCAGTGGTCGCGATTCCTGGCGATGTGAGCGTACTGAGAGACAACCAACGCGCCGTGGCCGAAACCGTGAGCGTCTTCGGCCGGCTCGACGTGTTCATCGGCAACGCCGGTGTCTTCGACGTCTATGCCAGTTTGGCGGACCTCACCGAGGACGACCTGACCCGCGCCTACGATGAACTGTTCGGAGTCAATGTCAGGGGCTGCATTTTCGGTGCCAGGGCGGCGCTGCCCGCACTCCGCGAGACCGGCGGCTCAATGATCTTTACCGCGTCGGTAGCGGGCCTGAACTCGGGGGGCGGTGGCGCCCTCTATACCGCCTCGAAGCACGCCGTCGTCGGTCTGATCCGGGAGTTGGCTGTGGAACTGGGGCCCGATATCCGGGTCAATGGTGTCGCGCCCGGCGGCACCATGACCGATTTGCGCGGACTTGTGGCGCTAGGTAATGATGACCGCTCGCAATTCGCCAATCCGGCCATCGAGGAGCGCCTCCGCGCCGGCAATCCGCTGCGCCTCGCTCTGCTGCCCGACGATATCGCGGGCGCTTATGCTTTTCTCGCGTCCCGGCGCGACGCGAGAGGCATCACCGGCACCGTTCTCGCAGTCGATGCCGGCGCCATGCTCCGCGTGCCGCGGGGGCGTTGATCCTGGTGGGCTGAAGGAGGGAATCCATGGTCGCCGACGTGAGCCAGCTCGTCGATACCGGCAACGGAATGATCAGCCGGCGGATCTTCATCGAGCCGGAGATCTACGAAACGGAGCTGCACCGGATATTCGCCCGTTGCTGGCTGTTCCTGTGTCACGACAGCCAGATTGCCGAGCCTGGGGATTTCCTGACCACCTATATGGGAGAGGACCCGGTGCTGGTGGTGCGTGACAGCGCAGGAATCGTGCGGGCGTTTCTTAATGTTTGCCGCCACCGCGGCAACCGTCTGTGCCGCGCTGATGACGGCAATGCGGCAAGCTTCATCTGTGCTTATCACGGCTGGACATTCGGCAATGATGGGCGGCTCACCGGCGTGCCGAACCTGCGCGAGGCTTATCATGGCGATCTGGACCGCAATCAGTGGGGCCTCATACCGGTGGCGCAGCTCGACAATTACAAGGGTCTCTGGTTCGCCACCTTCGATTCCCGGGCGCCGACGCTGCGCGAGTATCTCGGCGAGATGGCCTGGTATCTCGATACCTTTGTCGACCGGCGCGAGGGCGGCATCGAGATCGTCGCGACCCACAAGTGGCTCATGCCGTGCAACTGGAAATTCCCGGCCGAGAATTTTGGTGGCGACGCCTACCATGTCCAGTGGAACCATTTGTCCGCCGTCAAAGTCGCTTTTAGCCGCGGCGTGACAGCGAACCAGCACAGCGCGGGCAGGATGGTCTCGCCAGGCAACGGCCATGCGCTGATTTGTGTCGGTCCGGACGATGTCGGTGATCCGCCGATGCCCGAAATCGAGACCTATGAGCGGGAGATCGCCGCTGAAGTCCGCCAGCGTCTTGGGCCGCGTGCCGCACTGATCAATCCGATAGTCGGCACGGTCTTCCCGAATTTCTCGTTGTTGCGCGGTACGTCGCGGACCCTCCGCATCTGGCAGCCGCGCGGCCCGGAGCAGACCGAGGTCCAATCTTTCGTGTTCATGGACAAGGCGGCGCCTGCGGAGGTCAAACAGGCGATCCGGCAGGCGGGTATCCGGGGTTTCAGCCCCTCCGGTTCGTTTGAGCAAGACGACATGGACAACTGGCAAGAGTGTACCCGGACGTGTCGCGGCGTGGTGTCCCGGCGCATGCCGCTCAACACGCGGATGGGACTTGGACATGACCGCTTCGATCCGTCGCTTGGCGGTTGGGTCAGCGACTACCGATTCAGCGAAAGCAACCACCGCGAGTTCTATCGGCGGTGGTCCGAGTTGATGCAGGCTGCCGACTGGGCTGGGTTGGACGGCGCGCCCGCGAGGGAGGCGAAATATGCCTGACGAGAACATGATACGCGGCGTGGAGCAATTCCTCTACCGGGAGGCCCGCCTGCTGGACGAGCGGCGGTTTCACGATTGGCTGCGGTTGTTCACCGACGACGTGCACTACTGGATGACGGCGCGCGCCAACCGCTATCCCAGATCGAGCAAGGCGATCGCGATCCTCAATCCGCAACGTTCCGCCGAGGAGGATGTGACCGGGCGGAACGAGCTTGCGCTTTTCGACGAGGACTTGAAATCGTTGACGGCGCGCATCGCACGCCTTGGCACCGGAATGGCCTGGGCGGAGGACCCGCCGTCCCGGACGCGACATCTGATTACCAATATCGAGATCGTACCCGATGCGTCTGTTCCGGAGGTGACAGTCCACTGTAATTTCCTCGTCTACCGCAGCCGGGCAGAGACTGAGCAGGATTTCTATGTTGGTGCGCGAGAGGACAGGCTGCGGCGTGTCGACGGTGAGTGGAAGATCGCGCACCGCAGGCTGGTGCTCGATCAGAACGTCCTGACGGCCAAGAATCTGAGCATCTTCTTTTGAAGATACGCCGACTCCGCGGGAACCCGGGAAACCCTCTTGCCAAACGCCGCGACTCAGATTCTACCGTCGGCATGAGCCAGTGTGGCCCCTTGGACAGCAGATCGCACAAGGACCTGACCGAGGCGGCCAGGGACGGGTCGGCGGGCTGGCGAGACGTGCAAGATGTCGATGTAACCGGCCGAGTCGAACGCTACCGTGAAACGCACGGTCGGCTCTTCGATATGCCGACCGAAAACTGCGATATCCTGCGGCTGAGACAAGGGTTCTGTTGCAAGCTTTGGGCGCTGCTGCCCATCGAGTAGGACCGGTGCGGCTGGAGGCCATTCCCGGCGGAGGCCGGTGGTGGGCCGCGCCCATCTGGGCCATCCCGTAGATCGTCGTTCGCCGGCCGGCCAGCCGGGGGTGCTGTGTTCGTCCCGCTGCGGCACGAAACGCTACGCAACAGTTGCGTTTAGTTTTGCCACCTGCTATTGGATCGCGCGGCTGACCTGGGAGTTCGTCATGATGAGGCTAAGAGATGCGGCTATCGTCGGCATCGCCTCGATCGCGCTGGCCACCGCACCGATCAATCCGGCCTTTGCCCGTTGGCACGGCGGTCCAATATTCTGGCCGTTCGCGCTCGGGGCGGCGGTGGTGGCCGGTGCCGCCATCGTCGCCACGGCGCCGCTGCGGGCTTTAGCGACGCCGGTCTATGCGCCCCCACCGGCCTATTACCCGCCGCCACAGGCCTATTATCCACCCCCACAGGCCTATTACCCGCCACCGGGCTATTACCCGCCGCCGGGCTACTACCCGCCGCCACCGGGCTATTACGGTCGCTAATCGGCGCCCGCCAGCGTAAGGTTGCGGCAGCTTTCTGGACCTTGTTCATCTGTTGAGTACTCGTGGTGTCACAGCCAAAGTCGTCGCCGCCGAGCCTCTACCCGCTCGGCGCGGCGGACGCCCTTCCCGCGAGCAGGCTGCTCTGCTCGCGGGCCGCATTCTCGATGTCGCTGCCGATCTGTTCCTGACCGAAGGCTACGGCGCCACCAGCATTGAGGCTGTCGCGCAACGCGCCAAGATTTCCAAGCGAACGTTCTACCACCGTTTCCCCGACAAGGCGGCGCTGTTCGACGCAGTCCTTCGCCGGATCATTCAAGGGATCAGGCCGTCGCCCGACGTACCGCTCTTTGAGGGGGGCGACATCAGCGAGGTTCTGCGCCGCCTTGCGCGACTGGCCGTGCGTGCATCCGTTGCCCCGATGACGCTCGCGCTCACCCGATTGATGCTGACCGAGGCCCAACGCTTCCCTGAGCTAGCCGCTATCGTCGCACGCGAAGGCAGCCGCAGCGAAGCCGTCAGGCAAATCACGGCGTTGCTGGAGCGCGAGTCCCGCGCCGGCCGACTTGCGATCGACCGCCCGGAATTCGCCGCCGAGCAATTCCTTTCTCTCCTGATGACAGTGCCACAGCGCCGCGCCCTCGGCCTCGGGACGCCGATGGCCGGAGCCGAACTCGATTGCTGGGCTGATGATTGCGTCAACCTGTTCCTCAACGGTTGCAAGTATTGGCAGGCGGGCGAATTCGCCGGGTGAAGCGCAACGGAGGGCCAGGGTAGCGTTCACGCGGGTCACTTAACAACGCGACAGGATTCATCCCGGCGGCCTTCCGCGCTGCTCTTCCGGCTATCATGGCCGGCCACCGTGCCGGCCGTGACTTGAAGCAAACGGTCAGCGCAAAGGCGGTCGGTATTAGACGCGATTTGATGTGACGACAAAGAACGTGTGCAAGACTTGCGACGATCTCGTTAGAAGAGCGCGGCGCAGGTTCGAGCCGTGATGATCCGAGCCATTCTGATCCGCCTTGGCAACAGAAAAAAGACGTCGAACCTGCTTTGGTCGCAGTCCGGACCATGCCGCGCGTGGCGGACTGACGGCTTTTCCCCACAAGCCGACCAACCGCTATCCAGCCATTGAGGACGCCGGGGGCAACGATCGAACCTGCCACCTTCGTGACGCCGCCAAGAGGTGCGAGGCGCCGAGGATAGGTGAGAGCAGCCCCGCCGCTGGCGGCAACATTCGTCGGCCGTCGCCTGAACAAGGCGGTCCTGCAAGACGGGACCGGCCACATGAACCCTCCGTCTTGCCTAAATCGTTTGCAGGAGACGCTGATCCGTGTCTGGAAAACGGGCTTCGGGCGAATGCGGTGGCTGAAATGGCAAACCTCGGCGCATGACATCCTAACAAAACGTGCGGCCGGAAGACTACGGTGTGGGGGATCGCTTGACCGCCCGCGCCCGCGCCTGGCCGCCCAGGCGTGGCCCGCCACCAGCCTGCCCCGTGTACCTCCAGCGGAATGCCGCCATGACCTTGCTCCGGGACGAACACCAAACCGAACGCACCCATCAGCGCGCTTCCCTGCACGACCTCCGCGCCACGCCGAAAACCGTGCATTGGGGCTATTTCGACGCCTCCCTGGCGCCTGTCCTCACCGTCGCCGGCGGCGACATTGTCCGCGCCGAGGCGATCACCCATCACGCTGGGGACGCCCCCGAGCTGATGATGGATGACGGCGTCACCGCGATCTTCGAGGGCATTCCTCCCGAGGACCGCAACCCCGGCGTCCACATCATGACCGGCCCGATCTATGTCCAGGACGCCCGCCCCGGCGATGTGCTGGAAGTCCGCTATCTGCAGATGACGCCGCGGTTGCGCTACGGGTCCAACCTGGCGGCCCACTGGGGCCACCTCTACCGCGAATTCGGCGAGAAGGAGCGGGTCACCATCTATCGAATGGACCCAGCGAGCCAGACCGCCGAGGCCGTCTTCGCCTACGACTTCCCTGGCAAATACCTGGTGCCTGGCACGATCACACGACAGCAGGACTGCTGTCGCCAGCCCGCGTTGCGCGGCGTGCGCGTGCCGGTGCGCCCGCATCTCGGCACTGCCGGCGTCGCTCCTGACGAGCCGGGACGGGTCAGCTCCATCCCTCCGGGCCGCCACGGCGGCAATATCGACAACTGGCGCATCGGCGCCGGCGCCACGATGTTCTACCCCGTCCAGGTCCCCGGCGCCCTGTTCTCGATCGGCGACCCGCACATCTCCCAAGGTGATGGCGAAATCAGTGGCACCGCCATCGAGGCGTCGCTCGACGTGACGTTCCAGCTCTTCATCCGGCGCGACTTCAGCTTCCCCTCGCCGCTGCTGCGGACCGCTGACAGCTTCATGACGCACGGTTTCGACGAGGACCTGAATCAGGCGATGCGCAATGCCAGCCTGGAGATGCTGCGCCTGCTGACCGACCATCACGGGCTGAGCAAGGACGACGCCTATTCGCTGATGAGCGTCGCCGCGGACTTCGCCGTCACCCAGGTGGTCGACGGCCGCCAGGGTGTCCACGCCCGAATCTGCCACGCCGTCTTCCCGCCGGACTGACCCCACCGCCTGCCCGCCCGGCTGCCCACTGGCTGACTACTGGCTGCCACCGCCTGCCTCCGGGGGCATCCCTGGCCGACCGACCGGGGCACGCCGGGCGCGCCGGGCATGGCGTTTGCACGACCAATTTGCAGGTGCCGTTTGTGGCAGGGCGAGACCCATGACGGTCGAATGGTTCAACACTGATCCCTTCCCGGTTGACCAGCGCACCAGCACCTGGGAGCAAGCGCTGTCCCGGGTGGGCCTCGCCGCCGCTTCGGAATCGGCAATGCCCGAGGGCCGGCTGCTCCGCCACTGCGCCCCGCAAGGCACCGAGATCGTCCTGATCGCCGGCGGGCCGCAACGCCTGCTGCGGGCGCCACGCGCGGGCAGCGGCCAGGGTTGGCTCGGCACGCTGCTGGAAGGCGCCGCTCGCCTGCCCGGCGACGCCATCGTGCGCGAACGCGATCTGCTGTGCTGGCCGGCGGCCGCGGGGCCCCTGCTGACCCTGTCCGGACGCTTCCGCCTGCTGCTGCTGCGGCTGCCGCGGCTCGACCTGCGCTGGGACGCCGACGCGGATGGCGAGCCGCTCCGGCCGGGTCGTCAGCCGGTCCTGGGGGCATTGCTCGCCACGATCGCCGAGGCGATGCAGGCGTCGGCGGACGGCGCACTGGCGACGCTCGAAGTTGCATTGGGCGAGATCATGCCGGCGGCGCTGGGCATGCTGCCAGGCGGCCGGACCCAGCGGGCGGCTCTGCAACGGCGCATTCTGCGCGCCCTGGAACGGCGGCTGGACGACCCGCATTTGAACCTTGCCCGCTTCGCCGAGGCGGAAGGGCTGTCGATGCGCGCCGTGCAGAAATTGCTGGAGGAAGAGGGGCGGAGTTTCAGCCAGTACCTGCGGCATCGGCGGCTGGAGCGCGCCGGGGAGACGCTCGGCGACCTCAGTCAGGCCGCGTTGCCGGTGGCCGAGATTGCCTTTCGTTGCGGCTTCCAGGATCCGGCGCATTTCAGCCGCGCGTTCCGCCAGCATTATGGAGTGTCGCCCAACACCTATCGTGCGGACGCCCACCTGCACGGACGCGCAGCGCCGCCACAGCCGCCGCGCAGCCGCGGCTATCCGCAGCCGTGCGTTCGCCGCGAGGCGCCGCCGGCGCGGTATCCGCAGCCCCGTGTCCTGCCGCACCGCGACGGCCCCGCTCATCACCATCTGCGCGCCACGCCGGCCACCGTGCATTGGGGCTATTTCAGCAGCGCGTTGCCGCCCGTGCTCACGGTGCGATCGGGGGATACGATCACCATCGAGACACTGACCCAGCATGCGTCCGACGATGCCGCCCGCATGATCGCGGGCGATTCCGACGCCGAGGCGGTGTTCCGCTGGACCGCCGAGGCAAAATTGGTGGACCGGCGTGGCGCGGGCCCGCTCGATGCCTCGATCTATGGCCGCGGTGCCGGCGAGGGCTTCGGCGTCCATATTCTCACCGGCCCGATCATGGTGGAGGAGGCGCGGCCGGGCGACGTGCTGGAAGTCGAGATGCTGGAGATCGCGCCGCGCCCCAGTGCCGCACCTGGCTTCGCCGGCCGCAGCTTCGGCAGCAACGCCGCGGTCTGGTGGGGCCGCCATTACGACGACCTGCTGACGCCGCCCAAGCCCCGCGAAGTCATCACCATTTACGAGATCTGCCGATGCGGCGGCCGTCCCTGCGCGCATGCCGCTTACAGCTTCCGTTGGACGCCGCAGCGCGACCCGTTTGGCGTGCTGCATAGGACGATCGATTATCCCGGAGTTCCGGTGGACCACGCAACGATCGAACAGCGCCTCGATGTGCTGCGGGGCGTGCACATCCCGGTGCGCCTGCATTTCGGCACCATCGGCCTCGCGCCGGACCATCCGGAGCCGCTCGATTCGGTGCCGCCTTCCGCGTTCGGCGGCAATATCGACAACTGGCGCCTGGGGCCGGGTGCCAAGCTGTACCTGCCGGTCTCGCTGCCCGGGGCGATGCTGTCGATCGGCGACCCGCATGCCGCGCAGGGCGATGGCGAGTTGTCCGGCACGGCCATCGAATGTTCGTTGACAGGCAGGGTGCGGGTGCGCGTGCACAGCCGGCAGAAGGCCGGTCCGATGGTCCGCGATCTGACCTATCCGCTGATCGAGACGCCGGAGAGCTGGATCGTCCAGGGCTTCAGCCACGCCGACTACCTCGCCGACCTCGGGGCCGCTGCGCAGAGCGAGATCTATCAGCAATCCTCGCTCGACACGGCGATGCGGGACGCGTTCCGCAAGGCACGGCGCTTCCTGATGACGGCGCACGGGATGAGCGAGGACGAAGCCATTTCCCTCCTGTCGGTCGCCGTCGATTTCGGCATCACGCAGGTTGTTGACGGCAACTGGGGCGTGCACGCCATCATTCCCAAGGTCATCTTCGCGGGCGAGCCGCCTTCCGTCGCCCTGCGCGGGTCAGGATGAGGCGGGTGCATGAAGGACGCCTCTCGCGTGAGGCGGCAGAAAGTTTGATTTCGTGCCGGCAACGCCATCAGCGCACTGCCCGCTCCGGCTGCCGTCATATTGTGCAGCGTCATGGGGAAGTTGACCACAATCTGATCTCCCCTTCATCGGCCCATCCAATTTGGCAAGCGCGAGCACAGGGCATCCTAAAGTCCGGCGGCATTCCAGGACTACGATCGCTCGCATACGGCCCCAAAAAGAGGAGAACCACAGCCATGGTCGCCGCCCGAGCTTTCGTCCGTCCCAGGCCTCCGGCCCGAACGACCTCGGCACGTTCACGTTGCGCCCGTTGGCTGGGTGCTCTTTCCGGCATTGTCTGCATGGTTGCGCTCGCGGCCGCCCAGCCGGCCTTCGCTGCCGAGCCCGCACTGCCGCCGGTTCCGGCGGCCTGCAAGACGCTCCAGGCCAAGTACCCGCAATTCAAGGGCAAGACGCTGGCCGATGCGCTGACGCCGCACACCCCCGGCTACGAGGCGCTCGATCCGAACGATCCGAGCCAGTATATCGGCTTCGATGTCGACCTCGCGAATGAACTCGGCGCGTGCCTGGGCTTCAAGCTCACCTACAAGCCGGTCGCCTTCGCCGCCCTGCTGACCACCCTGCAAAGCGGCCAGGCCGACATCGTCATCTCCGACATCTATGCCACCCATGAGCGTGCCAAGGCCGCCGACTTCATCACCTATTCGAAGGTGTTCGACGGCGTGCTGGTGGTGAAGGGCAATCCCAAGCACATCACCGGCATCAATACCTCGCTGTGCGGCGATGCCGCCGCGGAGAATACCGGCTTCGTCGAAGTGCCGCTGGTGCAGAACCTGGCACCGGTGTGCAAGGCTGCCGGCAAGCCAGTTCCAACCCTGCAGCTCTATGACAACAACGCGGACTGCGTCCAGGCGCTTCTGGCCGGCCGCGCCGACACCTACATCAACGACGTGAACACGGTGGACCAGGCGGTGAAGGCCTATCCCGACAAGCTGGCCAAGGCGGTCGCGGTGACGCTGCCGTACTCGGTCGGCATCGCCGTGCGAAAGAACGACCCTGCGTTCCGCGACGCCATCCTTGCCGCGCTGATCGACCTGCAGAAAGCCGGCGTGGAAAAAGTATTGCTGACCAAATGGTCGCTTGGCGCCGGGCACGAGGAGTCACCGCGCCTTCTGACCGATTGATGGATCTGTTTCTTCACTACCTCAGCCTGCCGTACCTGCTTGAGGGCATCACCGTCACGCTGACGGTGACCGGTCTCGGGCTGGCCGGCGGGCTGCTGGCGGGGATCGTTCTGGCCGGCATGCAGCTCAGCCGTTTGCGCCTGCTGTCGGCCTTCGCCCGCACCTACGCCGTGATCTTCCGCGGCACGCCGCTGATCCTGCAAATGGTCTTCGCCTACGACGCCCTGCCGCGCATCGGCTTGCGGCTGACGGCAGTGGGTGCCGGGGCCCTGGCGCTGTCGGCCAACGAAGCACCCTTCATCGCGGAAATCCTGCGCTCCGGCGTGCTCGGCGTGGAGGCAGGGCAGGTGCTGGCGGGCCAGGCGCTCGGCATGACCCCGTTCGTGCTGATGCGACGCGTGATCGCACCGCAGGCGATCCGCAGCATGGTCCCCGCGCTGGGCAACGAAGCCGCGACGGCGCTGAAGAATTCGTCGCTTGCCTCGGTCATCGCGGTGCAGGAACTGACGCTGCGCAGTACCCAGCTTGCATCCTCGACCTTCGATTTCTTCTCGATCTTCTTCGCCTCGGGCGTGATCTACCTCGCACTGACCGGTGCGTTCAGCGCGCTGCAACTCGTCGCCGAGTACCTGCTTGACCTCGACCGGCCATCCGGGCGCGAGCGGCTGTTGCGCCTGCTGCCTGGCCGCCGGGTACCGGTGGCGCCTGCAAACCGGGCCGCGCCGGCCGAAATGCCGCAGGCGGACGTGCTGCGCCCGCCGGCCGCAGAACCCGCGAAGATCGCCGCCGCATTGCTCGGCGGCACGACCGCCGCATCGGCCCATGCAGCAGCGGCGCTTACAGCACCGGCGCGTGCAGCGCCGAATTGTGTGGTGCGGCCGGCACCACCCACCCGCGGCCAAACCGCAGTAGAGGTGTTTGGCCTGCACAAGCGATACGGCGACCACGTGGTTCTGGCAGGACTCGATCTCACCGTGCGCGCCGGCGAGGTAATTGCCATGCTCGGGCCCAGCGGATCGGGCAAGAGCACGTTATTACGCTGCATCAATCACCTGGAGGAATGGGATTCGGGCGTGATCCGCGTCGGTGGGCGCAGCCTGGGCTATCGCGAGGATGGCAAGAAGCTGGCGCCGCGCGGCGTGGCGCAGGAGCGCGCCAATCTGGGCGTCGGCATGGTATTTCAGCAGTTCAACCTGTTCAGCCATTTGTCCGCGAAGGAGAACGTGGCCGGGCCATTGCGCTGGGTGCACGGCATGTCGTCCGCCGCAGCGGATCGCCGCGCCATGGAAATGCTGGAGCGCGTCAGCATGGGCCACCGTGTCGACGCGCTGCCGCGCCACCTGTCGGGCGGCCAGCAGCAACGCGTCGCGATTGCCCGCGCCTTGGCACCCAGCCCCACGGTCCTGTTGCTCGACGAACCCACCTCCGCACTCGATCCGGAACTCGTCAACGAGGTGCTGGAGGTGATCCGGCGATTGGCCGTCGAGGACCGGCTGACGATGATCATCTCCACGCATCAGATTCGTTTTGCGCGGGATGTGGCGGACCGCGTCGTGTTCCTGAGCGAAGGCATGATCCGTGAGCAAGGGCCGGCACGCGACGTGTTTGCGCGGCCACAGCATCCGCTGACAGCGCGCTTCCTGCAGGCACTGGGCGCGGATTTCGCGGCTGAAACGCCGGCGTGACGCGTGCCGGCGCGGAGCGTGAGGGACAGGTGCAAAACCGGGAGTGCCAGTGGCTGCCGGATATCTTCGCTCCTGTTCTTGGACCGGGGGTGGGGCGTGGAATGGATTTTGAAGTTGGCGGCAGCCGGAGACGAGGGTCCCTACGTGGACATTATGAAGATCAGCACGCCTGATGACCTCCGCGATATCGCCGATCCGGGATTGACCCTCACGGAAGCCAAGCAGCCGCTCGCGCGGGTTCAGCACGAACTCTCCACCGCTCAGGCAAGAGAGCATGCGGTCCAGCGGCCGGTTTGCCCCTGCGCCGATAGAGTTTGCGGGGTGAAAGACTATCGTGACCATGCGGTCGCGACGCTGTTCGAGGTCATAGCGTCGGGTGTCATATAAACAACTGTCATATCAACAACGCCAGGCCAGAACGAAAGCGAACGATGCTGTTAGCGGCATGATCGTCCCCAAAACCGTTCATTTTGTGGCCGCCTTCGCCGGGGCCAGCCATCCGACCGATTCTCCGTCCACGGAATCCGTCCCGCAATCACCACCCGTCGCAAAATGGCTGGCCACGTTCACAGGACATCGACGGCGCCAGGAATGTTCGCCCCTGGCGTTGTCGATCTGACAACCGACGCCATCACCTCCACTTGCTGAAATGCAATTTGCTTGCAGCGTGAGCACTGGCTGCATGCCAATTAGTCATCGACTCACTGCGGTCATCGCCGGCTGGGTGTTTTACGCGCAGCTCGATCTGGCACGAGTCTTGGATGCGACGATTTACGTATTCACCGCAATAAGATATGGGGACGCTGCATGGTTCGGAACCGCCGCGAAATTCTGCAATCGGCTGCAGCGGTGGCAACCACCGTGCTCGCAGCACCGTTCATTCGCCGGGCCGAAGCCGCCGAACCGATCAAGGTCGGCAGCTTGCTTGATCTCTCAGGGCCGATCGGCACATCCGGCCAGCCCATGTTCGATGCGATTCAGTTGGCGGTCGCCGAGGTCAACGCCGCCGGCGGCCTGCTGGGACGGCCGATCGAGCTGATCAACTACAACACCCAGTCCACCATTCAGCTCTATTCGCAATATGCCCAGCAACTCGCGCTGAAGGATCGCGTTGCGGTGGTGCATGGCGGCATCACCTCGGCCTCGCGCGAAGCGATCCGGCCGGTGTTCGACCGCTATCGCATCCTGTACTTCTACAACGTACTGTACGAAGGCGGCGTCTGCGATCGCGACATCTTCTGCACCGGCACCACGCCCGCACAGACCGTGAACAAGCTGGTGCCGTACGCGCTGAAGACCTGGGGAAAGAAGGTCTACATCCTCGCCGCCGACTACAACTACGGCCAGATCACCGCCAAGTGGATGACCAAATACACCCGCGACGGCGGCGGCACAGTGCAGGCAGTCGACTTCTTCCCGCTCGACGTCACCGGCTTCACCGCGACGATCAGCAAGATCCAGGAAGCCAAGCCGGACGTCATCCTGTCGGCGCTGGTCGGTTCCAACCACACCGCGTTCTACCGCCAATGGGCTGCCGCCGGCATGAAGAGCAAGATCCCCATCGCCTCCACCACCTTCGGCCTGGTGAACGAACTGGCGACGCTCAATCCGTCCGAGAGTAACGGGATTGTGACCGCCTATGGCTACTACCAGGAATTGAAAACGCCCAAGAGCGTCGCCTTCGTGGATGCGATCCACAAGAAATTCGGCGCCGACGTGCCGTATATCAGCGAACTGGCGGCGGCGACCTATGAAGGCTTCCATCTATGGGCCGAGGGCGTGAAGAAGGCCAACAGCATCGAGCGCATGCCCGTGATCAAGGCGCTGGAGACCGAACTGAGCTTCGACGGCCCCTCGGGCAAGGTCACCATCGACCACGCCACCCACCACGTGATCCGCAACGCCTATCTCGGCAAAGCCGTCGATAAGACCTGGGACGTGATCGCGTCCTATCCCAACCAGCCGCCGTCCGACACCGCCGCGGTTTGCAATCTGATCAAGGCCCCCAACACCGACAAGCAGTTCGTGATCGACGTCAAGTCCTGAGCGCCGCCATGGCCCTGGCCGCACTGATCGGCTTCAACGTGCTCAACAGCATCGCAGCGCTGGTGCTGTTGAGCATCGGCCTCGGGGTGATCTTCGGCATGATGAAGATCATCAATCTGGCGCATGGCGAATTTCTGATGCTCGGCGCCTACGCAACTGTCATCACCACCAATGCCGGCCTCAATCTGTTCTTTGCCATGCTGGTGGTGGCACCGTTGTTCGTCGGTGCCGTCGGGCTGATCGTGGAGCGCGGCATTATCCGCTTCCTCTACGGCCGCATGATCGACACGATGCTGGCGACCTGGGGCTTGAGTTTGTTCCTGGTCGGCATCATCACCACCATCTTCGGCACCACGGTGAAGGGCGTTGCCGCGCCGTTCGGCGGGTTCGCCATCGGCCGCTACCAGGCCAGTGCCTACAGCGTGTTCATGATCGTCATGGCGGCGGCGGTCTTGCTGGGAATCTGGGCAACACTGCGCTTCACCCGCTTCGGCCTGATCGCGCGCGCCACCATGCAGAACCCCGATATGGCGGCTGCCCTCGGCGTTTCACCGCCGCGGATCTACATGGCGACCTTCGTGCTCGGCGCGGCGCTGACCGGGCTGGCTGGCGGCGTGCTGGTGCCGGTGTCCGGCGTCGCTCCCACCATGGGCGCTGCCTATATCGCGCGCGCCTTCATCACCGTGATCGGCGGCGGCGCCGCGATCATCACCGGCAGCGGCCTGGCTTCGGCCTTGTTCGGCTTCATCGATCAGGTGGTGACATTCCAGACCACCCCGGTATTCGGCGAGGTCGCGCTGTTGATCTCCGCCCTGGTGATGATCCGCATCCTGCCGCAAGGCATCACCGGCCGCTTCTTCCGGAGAAGCCTGTGAAGCCGCGTCCCGCCTGGCCGGGATTATGTGCGGTGCTCGCCGCCATGCTCGTCGTCATGTTCGGCCTGCCGCTGGTCACCGGCTTGTTCGGGCTGGTGCAGGCGACGGTGTTCATCGCCATGGCAGTGCTGGCGTTGAGCCAGGGCTTCATCTGGGGATATGGCGGCATCATGAGCTTCGGCCAGTCCGCCTTCTTCGGCCTCGGCGGCTACACCTATGCGGTCGCCGTCATGAACATGGGTGATTCCACCATCCCTTTCTTCCTCTCGATCCTGCTGCCGGCGGCGTTCGCCGCCTTGCTCGGCTATTTCATGTTCTACGGTCGCATCAGCGATGCCTATGTCGGCGTCATCACGCTGACCGTCACGGTGATCCTGTTCAACGTGGTGAATTCCACCGCGGGCGATGTCTATCACATCGGCAACGCGCCGCTGGGCGGTTTCAACGGCATGCCCTCGGTCCCGCCGTTGAACATGCCCGGCGATCCCTCGTCGCCGCTCGACCCGCAGCAGCTCTATTACGTCTGCATGGGCTTGCTGGTGCTGGTCTATCTGATGCTGCATTTGATCCTCGCCAGCAAATTCGGCCGCGTCGTGGTCGCCATCCGCGAGAACGAAACGCGGGCCATGCTGCTCGGCTACGACCCGCGCCTGTACAAGTTGCTGGTGTTCGCGATCGGCGGCGGGATCGCCGGCCTGGCCGGCTGCCTGTTCACCAACTGGGGCGGTTTCATCAGCCCCACCGTGTTCGGCCTGTCGCAATCGGCACAGATCATCATCTTCGTGCTGGTCGGTGGCTTGGGAACCCTGGTCGGACCCATCCTCGGCGCCGTCGCGATCGAATACCTCATCACGGTGATCGGCTCCCAGCAGACTTTCAACGCCGACCTGATCCTGGGCGTGGTGCTGGTCGCCTTCGTGCTGCTGGTGCCGCAGGGTGTCGTGCCGGTACTGCGCGGCATGACGCTGCGCGTGTTTTCGCAGCGTCGCGTCGCGGCCTTGCCGGAAGCCAAGCCGGTGCGGCCATGATCGTTCCGCTGCTGCAGACCAGCGGACTGACCATGCGGTTCGATGGCGTCACCGCCGTCGATGCGGTGGATTTCACGCTGGGCGAAGTCGAGTTGCGTTGCCTGATCGGCCCGAACGGCGCCGGCAAGAGCACGTTCTTCAAGATGCTGACCGGCCAGCTTAAACCGAGTGCCGGGGCGATAAAATTCCGCGGCCATGACATCACGGGCGCCAAGACGCACGAGATCGCCCGCCGCGGCGTCGGCATCAAGACGCAGGTACCCAACGTGTTCAATGGGCTGTCTGTGCACGAAAACATCTTCGTCGCGGCGGCGCGCACCCATTCGCCCAACCGCGCCCGCGCGATGGTCGACGAGGTGCTGACCCGCACCGGCCTGACGGACATCGCCTGGCGCACGGTCGGTCAATTGGCGCACGGCCAGCGGCAATGGGTGGAGATCGGCGCCGTGCTGGCCCAGGAGCCGGATTTGATCCTGCTGGACGAGCCCGCCGCCGGCATGACCTATGACGAGGTGGTACGCACGTCCGAACTGATCCGTGAAATCAACCGCACGCGGGCACTGATCGTGGTCGAGCACGACATGCAATTCGTCCGCATGATCGCCAAGACCGTGACAGTGTTCAACCAGGGGCGTGTCCTGGTGGAGGACAATGTGGACGCCGTGCTGACCAACCAGACCGTGCGTGATGTCTATCTGGGCAAGCGGGCGGCATGAGATGCTGAAGGTCTCCGGCTTGCGCGCGGGCTACGGCCGCATTCCCATCCTGGGCGGCATCACCTTGAGCGTGGAACGTGGCGAATTCGTCGGCGTGCTCGGTCACAACGGCATGGGCAAGACAACGCTGTTGAAGGCGCTGATGGGCTATCTGCCCGCCACCGGCGGCCAGGTTCTGCTGGAAGATCGCGACATCACCCGTGCCACGCCCGCGATGCGCGCCCGCCGCGGCCTGGGCTATGTGCCCCAGGGACGCGAGATCTTCCCCGCACTGAGCGTGCACGAGAACCTGCGTATGGGATGTCTGCTGGCGCCCGCCGGCGAGCGCAGCACCATTGAAAATGTGCTGACCGCGTTTCCGCGTTTGACCCGCTTGCTCAACCGCCCGGGCGGCGCGCTCTCCGGCGGAGAGCAGCAGTTGCTGGCGCTGGCACGCTGCCTGTGCGGCGGTCCGCGCGCCATCCTGCTGGACGAACCGACTGAAGGCATCCAGCCTTCGATCGTCGAGGAAATCGTCGAGACCTTGCAGTCACTGCGGGCATCTCACAGCCTTACCATGATTCTCGTAGAGCATGACTTGCAGTTTATATCGGCTCTGGCGGATCGCGTGTTGATCATCCAGAAGGGTGTCATCACGCGCGAGATGCAGCCGCAGGATGCCACCGATCCTTCGTTGGTGGCAGAGTTCGTTGGCATGGGAAGCTGACAATGGTTGGCGCACGGCAGGGAGAAGGAACATGACGGTCAGGCGGCCCACCACGGCCCAGTTGCAGGATATCGTGTCCGATCTCGGCATGGATATGCAGCCGGAGCTGCTGGAGCAATTTCGCGAATTGATGGAAGGCACGATCGCGTCCTACGACGTGGTTGACAGCCTGCCGGACGAGAAGCCGGCCGTGCGCTATCCACGGACTCCGGGATATCGCCCGGTGGGCACGGAAAACCCGTTCAATGCGTGGTCTGTCAAGACGACCGTGACGGGCGCGCCGGGTGGCAAGCTGGCGGGCAAGCGCGTGGCGCTGAAGGACAATGTGTGCCTGGCCGGCGTGCCGATGATGAACGGTGCGGCGACGCTGGAAGGCTTCGTCCCGGACATCGATGCGACGATCGTGACTCGCATGCTGGACGCCGGCGCGACGATCCTCGGCAAGGCGCATTGCGAGTGCTTCTGCCTGTCGGGAGGCAGCCACACCAGCGCCGCCGGGCCGGTGCACAATCCGCACAAACACGGCTTCTCGGCCGGCGGATCGTCGTCCGGCAGCGGCGCACTGGTGGCCGCGGGCGAAGTGGACATGGCGATCGGCGGCGACCAGGGCGGGTCGATTCGAATTCCCGCGGCGTTCTGCGGCATTTACGGCATGAAACCGACCTGGGGTCTGGTGCCCTATACCGGCGTGATGCCGATCGAGTCGACCATCGACCACACTGGTCCGATGACCGGGACCGTTGCCGATAACGCATTGCTCTTGGAAGTGCTGGCCGGCGAAGACGGCCTCGATCCGCGGCAATATGCGCCGAAGGTCGCGGCCTACACCGAAGCCTTGGGCATGGGCTGCGCCGGATTGAAGATCGGCGTGGTCAAGGAAGGCTTCGGCTGGGCCAATTCGGAAGCCGATGTCGACGCGAAGGTGAAATCAGCAGGCGCGCGGTTTGCCAGGCTGGGCGCCAAGGTGGAGGAAGTCGATCTGCCGATGCACCGGATCGGCAAGGACATCTGGGCGCCGATCGCCCTGGAGGGCCTGCAGGTGCAGATGATGAACGGCAACGGCATGGGGTTCAATTGGAAGGGCCTCTATACGGTCGGCCTGCTGGACGCCCATGCCGCCTGGCGCGATCGCGCCGACGCCCTGTCGGACTCGCTGAAAATCTCGATGTTCCTGGGCGAGTATTTCGTTCGCCATTATCGCGGACGCTACTATGCCAAGGCGCAGAACATCATGCGCCGGCTGAGGGCGGCCTACGATGCCGCGTTGGGCAGCTATGACCTGCTGCTGATGCCGACGCTGCCGATGAAGGCCACGCCGTTGCCGCCGGCGGACGCACCGCTCGCGCTGTACCTGCAACGGGCCTTCGAGATGATCGCCAACACCGCCCCATTCGACATCACGGGTCATCCGGCGATGACCGTCCCCTGCGGCATGGGTGACGGGCTCCCGATCGGTGCAATGCTGGTCGGCAAGCACTGGGACGAAGTCACGATCTACCGCGCGGCCGCCGCTTTCGAAGCAGCCGGCGATTGGAAGGAGTTCTAGAGCGTTTTCGCCGCGATCGGAATCGTGGAGACCACTGTCACGGAGACCGCTGTCCTGGAAACCACTGCCATGGAGACCACTCTCGTGCAGACCACTTTCGTGCAGACCACTCTCGTGGAGGCCGCTGTCGTGGAGACCAATGTCATTGCGAGGAGCGAAGCGACGAAGCAATCTCCTGCGACTCGAGCTTATTAGCGGCTTGGTGGGCGAGAGACTGCTTCGTCGCTCCGTCCCTCGCAATGACAGCAATACCGCGGGTCCCTCGGTATCCTGATCCGTCCGGCACCGACTGGAGGAGAAGCAAAATGCCAAAGCAAATAAACTGTGCCTTCGGCGTCGACATCGACGCGGTTGCCGGCTGGCTCGGGTCTTATGGCGGCGAGGACTCGCCTTCCGACATCCAACGCGGCGTCTTCGCCGGCGAGGTCGGCACACCCCGACTTCTCAAACTGTTCGACAAATTCAAGATCAAGGCGAGTTGGTTCATCCCGGGCCACTCGATCGAAACCTTCCCCGAGCAAACCCGCATGATCGCAGCGGCCGGCCACGAGATCGGCGCGCACGGCTACTCGCACGAGAACCCTGTTTCCATGACGCGCCGGCAGGAAGAGGATGTGTTGAAGAAATCGATCGAACTGATCGAGCAATACTCGGGCAAGAAGCCGCGCGGCTATGTCGCGCCGTGGTGGGAGATGTCCAACGTCACCGCCGAACTGCTGCTGCAGAACGGCTTCCGCTACGACCACAGCCAGGCCTACAATGACTTTCTGCCGTTCTACGCACGGGTCGGCGATACCTGGACCAAGATCGATTATTCGAAGGCTGCCGCCGATTGGATGCATCCGCTGAAGCGCGGCAAGGAGGTCGACCTGGTCGAGATCGGCGCCAACTGGTATGTCGACGACTTGCCGCCGATGATGTTCATCAAGAAGTCCCCGAACAGTCACGGCTTCGTCAATCCTCGGCATTTGGAGGAGATGTGGCGTGACGAGTTCGACTGGGTCTATCGCGAGATGGAGTATGGCGTGTTCCCGATCACCATCCATCCCGACGTGAGCGGCCGCCCGCAGGTGCTGCTGATGCTGGAACGGCTGATCGGCCACATCAACGCGCATGATGGCATTCGCTGGATGACCATGGAGGAAATGGCCGAGGACTTCCGCGCGCGCCGGCCGTTCCCCGCGGCATGACGGCAAGCGGTCGGAACGCTGTCCCATGTGCGTCCTGTGCGGCCAGATGTTCAGCGAGATCCACTGGTCTGAGCGCCTGCTGGATCCGCAGCAGGTAAGCCAGGGCGAAAGTGAGACGAAGCGGCGGCAAGACCGCTACGCCCGCACCCGGCTGATCGCCA
>Ga0335075_10002893_pt1 | contig 27485 bp, 23 predicted proteins | sample Lox_Sample_24_FD_206723 | JGI IMG/M metagenome (GOLD analysis project Ga0335075, IMG submission 206723) | Soil microbial communities from Loxahatchee National Wildlife Refuge, Florida, United States - Lox_Sample_2.4 | ecosystem: Environmental > Terrestrial > Soil > Wetlands | place: USA...
GTGTTGCTGCACGGCTGGCCGGACACGCCGCATACATGGGACCACCAGCTGGCTGGGCTGGCCGGGGCTGGGTTCCGCGTGGCAGCACCGTGGCTGCGCGGCTACCCGCCGACCGAGATCCCGCGGCCGGGCTACTTCGATATCGGCACGCTGGCGGTGGATGTCCGCGAGCTGATCGGGGTGCTCGGCGGCGGCGATCCGTGCCTGCTCGTCGGTCAGGACTGGGGCGCGTCGATCGGCTACCAGGTGCTCGCCGCCTTCCCTGAGGTGGTGCGGAGCGCGGTGGTGATGGCCGTGCCGCATCCGGCCGCGACCCGGGAGTCACTGCTGCGCGCCGAGCATGTTCACCGGTCCTTCCACTGGTTCTTCTTCCAGCTCCCGCACCTGCCGGAACGGGCGCTGAGCGCGGATGACTACGCGTTCGTGGACTGGCTGTGGGACTACTGGACCGCGCCCGGCTTCACCGACCAGGAGCACCTGGCCGAGGTGAAGCGCATGCTGGCCGTGCCCGGCGCGCTTGAGGCGACACTGGGCTACTACCGGGCCATGTTCGACCCGGCCAGGGCCGACCCGGACCTAGCGGAGGTGCGGCAGGCGGCGGACCGGCCGATCGCGGTACCGACCCTGGCCCTGTGCGGCGCCGAGGACAAGCGGGCCGAGGTGATGCAAGGCCAGGCCCGGCACTTCGCTGGCCCGTACCGGTTCGAGCTCGTGCCCGGCAGCAGTCACTTCCTGCAGCGCGAGCAGCCGCAGGCGGTCACGAAGCTGGTCCTTGACTGGTTCGCCCGGCAGTAGCCGGTACCGCATCGGGCGGCTCAGGTCGCGGGTGTCACGCATGGCAGTCAGGTGCTGGTGCCGGCGACGGCCGAGCCGGCCGGCCGCGCGCGCTGCTGTGCTATCAAAGACTGGATGACCGGCATCCTGGAGCAGCGTGCTCCCCCGCCCGACCTAACGCTGATGTACGGCCCGTTGCCCGAGCACGTCATCGACCTGCGTCTGCCCGCTGTGAGGCCGGCACCGCTTGTCGTGTTCATCCACGGCGGGTTCTGGCGGCCTGCTTTCGACCGCGCTCACGTTGGCCCTCTAGCACACGCCCTCGCCGGGCGCGGCTATGTCGTCGCGGTTCCCGAGTACCGCCGGGCCGGGATGGCCGGGGAAGGCTGGACCGGCACGTTCAACGACATCGCGGCCATCTTCGATCAGGTGACAGCGCTGGCCGCGCCGCATGGCGCGGATGCCAGCCAGATCACGTGGGCCGGTCACTCAGCCGGGGGCCACCTGGTGCTGTGGGCCGCGGCCCGGCCGTACTTCCGCGCCGGCTCGCCGTGGCGCGGCGCATGCGACGCGAACCAGGTCGTCTGCCTGGCCGGCTGCAGCTCGCTGCGTCTGTGCGCGGAGTGGGATCTCGGCCGTGGTGCCGCGCAAAACCTCCTGGGCGGCACGCCGGACGAGGTCCCCGATCGCTACGCGGTCGCCGACCCGGCCGCGCTCACCCCGCCCTCCGTCCCGGTGATCCTCGTGCACGGCACCGCGGACGACCGTGTTCCGATCGGCATGAGCCGGGCATTCCGGGTCGGCCGTCTCATCGAACTTCCCGGCATCGGCCACTTCGATCTCATCGACCCGGCCAGCCCGGCCTGGAATACCGTCGTAGCCGCCCTGAGCCCGGTCCACCCAGCCGCATAGCAGCGGCGGGCCTGCTGATGTTTCGGAGGGGTTGTCACGCAAGGCAGCGGGCGCGGCGGCGCGTGTCAGCCTGTCGTCCAGGACCGGAGCTTCTCGGGGTTCCGTACCGCCCAGATGTGCTTGATCCGGTCGCCTGTGATGCCGAACGCGAACACCGTCACGACGCCGTCCAGTTGGGCTACCAGGCCGGGCTGCCCGTTGACCATGCGCTCGAGAATTTTCACGTCGAGCGCCAGGCCGATGATCCCGGCATAGAAGCGCGCGACCTGCTCGGCGCCCTCGACCGGGCGCAGGGCGGCTGTGACAAGCCCGCCGCCATCGGCGGTCACGGTGGCGTCGGGGTCGAGGATGCCGATGAGGGCACTGATGTCTCCGGCTTCCCATGCCTTTTTGAAGTCCCTGACGAGGCCGGCCTGACGAGCTGGCGGGGCCGCGGGAGCCCGCGAGGCACGAACGCGGCGGCGGGCCGTCGACGCCAGCTTGCGGCAGGTCGCCGACGTCCGGCCGGTAATCTCGGCCACGTCGGCGAAGGAGTGGCCGAAGACATCGTGCAGGATGAACGCGACGCGCTCGGCCGGGGTCATCGTTTCGAGTACAACGAGGAAGGCCATGCTGACCGACTCATCAAGGGTGATGCGGTCGGCCGGGTCGGCGCCCGCGCCCGGGCGCCCGCTGGGCCACTCCGCGGGCCCGGGTAGCGGCTCGGGGAGCCATGCGCCCACGTAGGTCACTCGCCGGGCGCGTGCCGAGCCGAGCATATCCAGGCAGATCCGGCTGGCGACCGTGGTCAGCCAGGCGCCCGGGTTCTCGATGACTTCCTGCTGCTTCCGGGTCATGGCATACCAGCGGGCGTAGGTCTCCTGGACGGCATCCTCGGCCTCGGCCAGCGAGCCAAGCAGCCGGTAGGCCAGATTGGTCAGCGCGCGCCGCTCGCCCATGATCACGCTCAGGCCCAAGTCAGGCCCGCCGCCTCCCGGTTCAGATGGTCTGCTCATGGCTCCGGCTCCCTCGGTGGCATCTACCCTCACCAGTCCGACGAGACAGCGCACCGGATTGTGGGCCGACGCGTCACTTCACATTCTCATCGGCTCCGTCGTCGGACTACTGAGACACAAAAGGGCACCACTGAGATTCAGAAGGGAAGGCCTCGCCATGTCCAGGCCAGCGACCATCGACCTCGGCAACCTCACCTCGCGTCTGCCTGACCCCAACCTGTTCATCCCCGAGTTTGCAGAAATCGCGGGAGCCCTGTACAAGGCCACCGCGAACGGCTCGATCGCGCAGACCACCATCAATCTGGTGCAACTGCGTGCCGGGCAGATCATCGGCAACACGTACCACACCGTCCGGGTAACCGGCGACCTGCGTAAGGCCGGGGAACCAGAAGAGCGCATCACCGCCGTGGCGTCCTGGCGGGACGCCCCCTACTTCACCGACGCCGAACGGGTCGCGCTGGAACTCGTAGAGGCCGTCCTTACACCTAACCCGTCCGGGGAGCGCGTTGACGACGAGCTGTGCGCCCGGGCATCGGCTCACTACGACCACAAGGCGCTCTGGACGCTCACCATGGCGATCGGGCAGATGTGCTTCTTCATCCCCGTCGCCCTCATCGGCAAGCCGCTCCCCGGTACGGAAGCGCGCTGGAGTAAGTAACGCAAACCAGGCTCGGGGTGAGGACACGCAACGCGCCCCACCCCGAGCTGCGCCGGGTAGGCGTCAGGCGTACGCGCTTAGCTGGACGGCCACTTGCTGTGGAGCGGGAACAGGAACCGCCTCCGTGGGGGAGCCCTGGTGCGTGCCTGGCGGATTGGGCAGGCCCTGCTCGGTCGTCGTTTCGACCCATGCCGCGGACCAAGGCGAGCCGAGGATCTGGTTTCTGAGCAGCCACCTCAGCTGGGTCGCGCGCAAGGACTCCGGCGCATAGCGGAGCAATCCCGCGCACAGCAGGCGGGTTGCCGCCGCGGTAACGGGCAGCGCGTCCTCGGCGGCGAGCTCCCGGAACCGGTCGCGAGCTTGCTGGCGAAGGCCAAGTGCCTCCAGGCGCGCGGCCCAGAAGACATGGTCGTCGGCAACGATTGCAGGGGGCGTCGGTGCTTCGCGCCTCGGCCGGTCCACAGGCTCGGGTTCACGGCTGCGGGGGGTGGCCGCGATGAGGGCGGCAACAGGATCGTGTGAGCCAGCCGACAAGAGCGGCTCCGCGACCCGTCGCATCGCGGTAGGTCGGCCGATCGCGACGAGCTGCTGCATCAGATCGATCCGCCTGCCGTAGTCCGAGGGTGCTGGCTCCGGACCGTCCGGGGCGGGACACGCGAGCCGCACCGCGAGCTGTCCGGCCTGGTCTACATGCCATATCAGCACGGTCGACCGGCCGGCGAGCACTGGGACTCTCACGTCGATGGAGTCGCCGTCCCGGGGGCCGACCCTGACCGCCAGAGCACCAGGAGAGGCTGTTACCGTGGCCAACGCCAGACGCGGGTCCGAGAGCTGCCCCAGCCGCAACGGCCGGCCCACAGCGTAGTCCTGTTCGGGGAACTGGACCTCAAGCTGCCCGATGAGTTCCCGAGCCTCATCTTCGCGGCCGCCGTCCACCGCGGCCAGCACCATGACGGGTGAGCTGGTGAACCAGGCGGGCACGGCGGGCCAGGCGGGCCGGGAGAGAAGATCTCGCGTGCGCAGCTCGGCCAGGTAGGCCAGGAGCGACGATACGGGCGGATCAGTCTCCGTCCCGAACCAGCTCGCCCAGCCCGGCGTGCCCCGTAGATCCTCGCCGATGACGCGGAGCAGGGCAGCGTGCAGCGGGGACGGAAGTGCCTTGGCCGCTGGGAGGCGGACGGAACTCTCAGCATCGCTGTCCACCCGGACCAGCCATTCCGGCCCGGTGATGTGGCTCCCCGTGTAGAACCGGTCCGTCGGCCGGTCGCCGAAGGTCCCGGCGCCACCGACCAGGGGCCGGACCCGGTAGTACCCGGCGGACAGCTGATAGGTGTGATTCCCCACACCCACGGAGACGATCGCACCTGACTCGCTGGCCAGCTCGTAGGGCAGCAGCCGGTCATCACTGTGCACAAGCAGCGTGCCCGGAGCGGCCTGGCCTCGCCTGGGTGACGGCGGTTTGGGCGGCCCGGCGCCCCCGCCGTCCCGGTCACCCGAGGGCACGAGCCAGGCGGACTCCTCCTGGTCCGCATAGACGTCCCAATGGGGGACCGTCTCCTGCCGGTAACCGATGGCCCGCGCCCGCAGTGAATAGCTACGTGGCTGAAGCATGAACCGCGTGACCGGGAAAACGGCGGGCCGCCACTTCTTGTGGACGAACCCGTAGAGCATCACCTGGAGCGCGGGAGACGAATGTGCGACGCGATCAGGAAGGAGCCCGACCGAGAGCCTTACCTTGGGCACATCAGCCTCGCGCATCACGCGCAGCACGAGCGGATCATTAGTAGTAATGCTCATGATCCCCGCCGCAACCCCGTCGGCATCGACTTCGGGGACTTCGGCCAGACGGGCCGCGACCGCCTGGCGCACGTAACGCACGACCTGGGACGCGTCCACCACATACAAGCTCTGGTCCGGGTCCCAGCGCTTGGCACATCCCGTCCCGGCGAGGCCGTCGATCAGCTCCGTCGTGAAGACGCTCCCCACAGGTTGACCGTCTGGCGACATGTAAGCGACCCCACCGGGACTGGCGGCAAAAAGCTGACCTCCGCGGGCTGATGGACGACCGTCCGGCAGCGCCGACATCCATTGATCAGGCAGGAGCGTTCCGATCGTCGCCGGGCGCCACTCGTAACGGAAATCCCGGCAGGCGTCAGAGATCAGCAAGTGCTCAGGTGCGAGGGTCTGCAGGTAGCTGGCCACTTCCTGGAATGCCACGGCTTTATAGGGCGCCTTTTTCTCGTGGAAGCCTGCCAGCAGCAAGTACTGGCGCTGCTTGTCACTGGCCACAGAGAGCCCGTGACCGGAGAAGTAGAAGTAGACCCGGTCGACGCCAACCAGCTCGCCTAGCGCGAACAGCCGGCCGAATACCGTATCGAGGGTGGCATCGCCGTCGATCTCGTTGACATGAGCCCACTCGTCCCGTGGGCTGACCAGGACCGTCATGTCGGCTGCGGCCACGCTGCCTTCTTTCAGCAGCCAGTCGCGCACCCTGATGGCGTCGTCGGCCGGGCCTTCCAGGTTTAGTTCCGGGTCCCCGTAGTTCTCTACGGCAACCACCAGTGCCACGGCGCGCACCGCTTCCCCCCTGACTACGCGGGCCCGATGCCAAGGAACGGGGCATCGGTCTCCAGCCACTCGGCGGAGGGGGGCTTGGACTTTCCCTTTACCTTCAGGCCACCGGGCGGATCGGCCAGGCAACGGTACTGGCCGGCGGCAAACCGGATCCGCGCTGCTTTCAGCCCGAAAACCACCGCCAAATCGTCTCGGTAGCGCAGACGCGACGTGCCGGCCACCATGGTGGTCACCTCGCCGCCGACCGAGATGCCAGGATGAACGGGCACCGGAGGCACGCCTGCCGAGTCCTTGCGCGAGGATTCCATCTCCACCGTCAGCGTGTGCGCCATAACGACCTCGGTGCAAATGAACGCATCTTCCGAGGTCAGCAGCTGCGCCGCCGTCGGCGCGTCCGCCACGACATCCGCAGCGGCCAGGAAGCGGTCGAGCGGAAGGAGGTCCACCTTGCTGATGCCGATGTCCTCGGCCGTGAAACGCAGCGACTTATCGCCGCGGTGCTCCGCTCGCACCGAGCCGGGAACACCGAGTACCTCGAGAGCGCCATGCAAGAAATGCAGCCCGAGACCCATCTTGAGTTTTCCCGACTTCACCCGGCCTCGGTCGGGTGACTTCTGCTCAGGCCCCGGCTCGGGCGCAGGAACATCGCCGGGGACGAACAAATCAAGCAGCGAACCGATGTCATTGAGCTCTTTACCCCGGCGCTTCAGCACGCGCAGCGGAGCCAGCCCGGTTTTCGGCAGCAGGACAGGAACGTAGCCCCAGCCGCGTATCTCCTTTAGCCACGGATCCTCGCACCACGCACCCATTGAGCCCCCCCTCGGGCCGGAACCTGGCGTCCTTACGCGAGGATACTCCCGCGACGGGCCGGAAGGATACGATGCGGCGGCTCGGGCGGGTCTTAGGTCTTCAGGGGTGCATCTTGAAGGGCCGGGAAGCGAGGTGAGTTCCTGGTAGCGGCGATATTTCGCGCTGAGCCGCCTATTGGTATCGAATCGATGACTACGCGCGGCCTCTTGCCCTGGGGGCATGGGAGAGGCGTAACGTCCATTACGCCCGGCGTCAGGAAAGCGCGCCGATCTAATGAGGGCGCGCTGCCGGGCTTGGGGAAGCGATCCTCTGATCTGATCTAGCGCCCGCCAGGCTGAAGGCATCACACGCTTGGAGCCAGAGCAGGAAACGCGGAACGTTCAGAACGCTCCGGCGGTGACCACGATCACCCCCGTCGACGGCCCTGCGGCCGGGATGGCGGTCAACCCGGCACGAACGCCGTCCACGTCGCCAACGGCTTCAGCAATACGGTATCGGTGATCTCGGGGTAACCGGTTGGCAGCGTGCTGACCAATCGGCGGCACGGCAAATGGCTACGTCCAGGCCAATCCGTTCGCCGGTGAATGTTGTTAACCTGTCCGTTCTTGACCGTCTGCCCACAATCGGCCCATAGCTCACTCCGCGGGAAATGAGGGAATCGCAAAGGCGTCAACCTCGATGATTCAAGGGTCGGCCGAGGCTGGTTACTAATCGTGTTGTGCCGGTTTTCGGTGGTTTTCTCTGGTCACCGGCATTCCCGGCGGGTGGCGGTGTCGTCCGATGTGCTCCGGGCCGTGCATCCAGGGGGATAGCAGACCAGGCGAGTTCGGGATGCCCGTTCTGTATCGCCCGTTCGGCAGCTCGGGGCAGCGAGTCACCTCGTTCTGCCCCGCGGCAGAGATAGTCTTCCTCAGGCCCGTTGCCGGATGTCAAGGGCGCTTGCCAGGACCTGGCGGATCTTCCGGGCAATGCCCAGCGCGTTGACCGGGAACTCAGAACTGGTTCCGCCGGGGCGAATCCGGATGACGGTCTGCCCCGAGGCCCTGGTCAGCGTCACCTCGGCGCGGAAGAACCGGTTGGAGAGCCGGCTGGAGCCGGTACTGACCAGGATGGTGTCGGGACCTTGCCCCGGCTCTGCCGCGAAGAGACAGGCCTGGGGCATGCGCATCCCGGGGACCACGTGGTAGTGCGGCCCCAGGCCAGCGCGAAGCGCCCTGGTGACTTCTTCGCTCGTCAGATCTGCTCCGGGGATCGTGATCGTTGGCACGTCAGTTCCTTCCTCTCAGATGGCGACTTGATGGACCAGCCTCGGTGACTGCTGGCGAGGCCGGCCTGCCTGCGGCGGGTGGTTCCAGCCCGCACATCTGCGCCGAGCGGTCCCACAGTTCTCCGGCCAGGTTCCCGTCGCCGGCGGCTGGACTGGCGGTGGCTGGCTTGCGGTCGGCGAAGTAGCCGCCGCTTTCCCAGTCTCTGCCTGGGACGCTTGTGGCCAGCCACACCAGCGTGTCGGCGCCCCGTTCGGGGGACCTCATGGCCAGGCGGAACGGAGAGTTCACGCCCAGCCGGACAGCGGGCGGCCCTGAGCGTCCCCACTGCGAGCGCACGATCCCGGGATGCGCGGCCGCGGCGCTGACCCCCAGCGGCCCCCACCGGCGGGCAAGCTCGCGGGTGAACAGGACGTTGGCCAGCTTGCTCGCCTTGTAGGCCCGCAGGCTGTCGTAGCCGTCGGCCATGTCCAGGTCGCCGGGCACCACCTTGGCATCCCGCCTGGCACCGGCCCGGCTGGAGGTGGTGATGACCCGGCCCCGCGCAGCCACGAGGGGTTCTCTCAGCAGCATGGTCAGCAGGAATGCAGCCAGGTGGTTCACCTGGAAGGTGAGCTCGTGCCCGTCGGAGGTGACGGTCCGCCGCGACCCGGCGATCAGCCCGGCGTTGTTAAGCAGCACGTCGACGCGGGAGTACCGGGCCCGCAGTTCGCCCGCGAGATCCCGGACCTGATCAAGATGGGCGAAGTCGGCGACGCGGCATTCCGCGCCCATCTGCGCGGCGACGGCGCGCGTCTTGCCCGGTGACCTCCCAACGACCACGACCTCGTCGCCGCGGCCCGCCAGCATCCGGGCCGCGGCAGCCCCGATCCCGTCGCTGCCCCCGGTCACCACCACGACCCTGCGCTCGTCCGGTGTACTGCTCATGCGAAAACCGTAAGCTGTGGTCCATAGTCCACAGTCAAGGGAGCAGGCCATGCTCATCGGCGAAGTCGCCGGGCAGGCCGGGGTCAGCCGCGACACGGTGCGTCTCTACACGCGCCTTGGCCTGGTGCCATGTCAGTCACGCCAGGCCGGCTCTCGGCTATACGCCGACTACGACGAAAGCGCGGTCACGCTCGTCAAGGGCATCAAGATCGCCCAGTCAATCGGCTTCACCCTCTCCGAGCTCGGCCCCATCGCCGCGGCGTACATCGCCGGCTCCCTTGACGACAGCCAGCAGCGGAAGTTGCTGGCCGCCAAGCTGGACCAGATCGACGACAAGCGGCGGCAACTCGACCAGCTTTCGGAGTCCCTGCACGCCAAGCTCGACCCGGGACCAGCGCGGCGCCGCGCCTGACGCGCCAGCACGATGCGGCATCGCACCCGCGCGACCATGCCGGTGCCAGCCAGCCGCGACGATTCAACGCCAAGGACCGGGATACCACAGACTCGCGCACCCAGCAGGTGCAGCCACCACGCCGGCAGCCGGGCCGAACCCGCAGGTCACTGCTACGAACCCAGGAAAAGACGCTGACCTCCTACACCGGTACCGCGCCGGGGACCTACTACATGCAGGTCTTCGAGGCAAGCGGTGACTCGAACGGCGGATTCAGGCTGACCGCCAGCGCCAGGTAAGCCGGCGCGGCAGGTATCTTGGCTCAGTTAGCCATACGCCACACGCGGCGCCGGGGCAGAATGTCCGGGTGCCCGAGGTAAGCGAAGCAGCGGGGGTCTTGTCCGCGGCCCTGATCGTGGACGGTGCCGTGGCGGCCGACCCGGTGATCTCACCCGACGGCCGCTGGGTAGCCTGGAGGACCTCATCGGCGGGCGGATCCGGACCAGAGGTCAGCGAGCTGTGGCTCGGATCCGTGGCAGCGACCGCGGCACCGGTCAGGCTGGCCCGTGGCAGCGTCCGGCTGCCGCGCTGGTCCGTGGACTCGGCCTGGCTGTTCTACGTGGCCGATGCCGAGCTCCGTCGTCTGCGGATCACCGTCGACGGGCCGGGCGGAGACGCCGAGACGATGCTGCGCTGGGGCGGCGAGGTTTCCGGGCTGGTTCCACTGGCGGGCGGACACCTGGTGGCCGTGGTCGCTGGCGATGAGCAGACCGATGACGATAAGACCCGACAGGCCGAGTTTGACGACGCGGTGGTGTGGTCCGAGCGTGCGGTACGCCAGCACTGGCTCTGGCACCGGCTGCGCCTGCTGGATCTGGCTTCCGGCGAGCTCAGCGTGGTCGCCGGGCTGGCCGGGCGGCACGTCATCGCCGTGGCGCAGCGACCGGACGGCGGGCCGCTGGCGGTGGTGAGCTGGGACTGCCCGGAGTATGAGCCTGGCGTGTTCACCAGCCGGCTGCACATCGTCAGGCTGGATGACGGCACCGCCGCGGACCTGGGACCGCTGGGCCTGGAGGCAGACTCCCCTGTGTGGTGGCAAGGTGCGAGCGGCTGGCATGTGGCCTGGCTGGAAATAGTGCCACCTGGTGAAGGCACCGCGGTGATCGACATCACCGTCTCAGCGGACGGGACTGTCTCGTCCGGGCCTGAGAACCTGACGGCCGGCATGGCTGTCTGCCCGGAGCGGCTCGTCCAGGTCGTCGATGGCCAGCCGGTGGCGCTCTTCGCCGAAGCACTCGACACCGCCCTGTACCAGCTGGAGCCGGCCGGCCCGTCGTTCCGGCGGATGACAGGCTGGGCTGGCCGGGCTGCCGCGCTCAGCGCCAGTGACGACGCGACCGCGATCGCGGTGCTGGCGAGCACGGCCTGCGCGCCCCGCGATGTCAACGCCGGCCCGCCCGATGCCCTCGCCCGGATCAGCGATACCCGCCCGGAACTGCGCGGTATCGCCCTGGGAGCCCAGGAGCGGCTGTCCTGGCGCGCACCCGACGGGCTTGAGGTGGACGGCGTGCTGATCCTGCCGCCGGGCCATGACCGGGCAGACGGCCCGTTCCCCCTGGTCACGATGGTCCACGGTGGACCCAACAGCCGGTGGGCAGACGAGCTCATGCTGTCCTGGGTGTCATGGGGCCAGTGGCTGGCAGCGGCCGGCTTCGCGGTATTCCACCCCAACCCGCGAGGTGGCACGGGACACGGCCACGCGTTCACCGCCATGCTGGCCGGCGCCGTGGGCCAAGACGAGTGCACCGACATCCTGGCCGGCCTCGACGCCCTGGTAGCCGACGGCGTCGCGGACCCGGCCCGGCTCGGCATCGCCGGGTGGAGCCACGGCGGGTTCATGGCTGCCTGGGCGATCACGCAGACCAGCCGCTTCAAGGCCGCCGTGATGGGCGCGGGCATCACCGACTGGGCCATGCAGGTCGGCATCGGCGAGCTCGGCCGCACCGATGCCGGCCTATCAGGCAGCTTCGGCTGGGAAGGGCCCGGCCCGCACCGTCACGACCAGCTCAGCCCTATCTCCTACGCGGCAAAAGTCACCACCCCCGTGCTGATCTTGCACGGTGAGGACGACTCCAACATCCCGGTCGGCCACGCGACGTACTTCCACCGGGCGCTTACCCAGTTCGGCACCGAGCACGAGCTGGTGATCTACCCGCACGAGAACCACTCGTTCACCAAGCGAACCCACCAGATCGACGTCCTGGAACGAACCCGCTCCTGGTTCACCCGCTGGCTTGGCCCGTCACCCAGCGTTGCGGTGCCCGTGACCGACGCGCGGGCGCATCGCCCTTGCGGCTAAGCCGGACTCCAGGAGTCCAACGGCGATGAGTCTCGCCGTGGTTGCCGGTCTGTATCCCCGGACACGCGATCAACCGCACTCGAGGAGAGCATCATGACCGCTACCTACACCTTCGACGTCTTTTCCAGCCTGGACGGCTTCGGCGCCGCAAGCGGCAACTGGACTGGCTACTGGGGCAAGCAAGGCCCCGAACTCCTCGACCACCGCCTGGCTCAGTACGGCGAGGAGCAGCGGATGGTCTTCGGGGCCAACACGTATCGGGCGTTCGCGCGGATGCTGGCCGAGAGCACCGAGGACTCCGACGTGCGCGACCCATGGGTCAGCCAGATGAGGAGCCTGCCGGCAACGGTGGTGTCGACCACACTGGAAGGCCCCCTCGACTGGCCGGACGCCAACGTCGTGAGCGGTGACGCCGTCGAAGTCGTCGCCCGGCTCAAGGAGGAGTCCGAGGTACCGTTGCGCTCGCACGGCAGCTTGTCGATGAACCGGGCACTGATGACAGCCGGCCTGGTCGACCGCGTCCAGGTGACGCTCTTCCCCGTGATCACCGGTCAGACCGGGCTGGGCCCGATCTTCCGGGGCGCGGCCGACTTCGACCTCGACCTGATCGAGAGCCGGACGCTGGACGGCCGCACCCAAGAGCTCATCTACCGGCCCACCCTGCATGTCTGAGTCCATCCATACACCCCCCACCTAACCGGAAGTTCCCGGCCTCACCCAAGCGGTTGCGTGGCGTGCAAGCAGGGTCGTTGATCAGGGATTGCAGGCACGGGCGGAGCAGGTTGGTGATCTGGGCCGGGGTTGCGGCGGTAAGCCCGTTGAGCTGGAGGAGGTGGCGGGCGATGAGGGTGCCGAGCGTGATCGCGCCGATGATCCCGGCGCGCGCCTCCGCGTCCTCGGCTGTGATGGCGGCGGCGAGCTGGCGTTCCTGGCGGTTCGCCGCCTCCCGGACTTCCTCTGCGGCTTCTTGGTGGGTGAGCATGGACCGCAGCATGGCCAGGGTGGCGGACGGCTCTTCGGTCAGTTTCGCGGCCAGGGACGTGAGCAGGTACTCGGTCACCTCCCCGGGCGTCCCCGTCAGCCCGTCGTCCGGCGGCATGCTGGCGACTTGCGAGAACAGCTCCTGCTTGGAGCCGAAGTAGCGCATGACCAGCCCGGGATCTGTGCTCGCCGCGGACGCGATGGCCCGGATCGTCGCGCGCTCGTAGCCGACCCGGGCGAACAGGTGCCGTGCCGCGGTGAGTATCCGCTGCTGCGTCTCCTCCCGCTGCCGCGCCCGAATCCCCTGGGTTCGTGTCACGAATTCAGTCTACAGCCGTTGACTATATGTTGAGCTCCGCGCTATGGTTACTCAGTCTACGGATGTTGACTGAAGGGCGAATGGCGTGACCAAAGCACCCCAGCCAAACAGCGCGCGCGAGGTCTTCGAGCAGGCCAAACGACTGTCCCTGGCCAAGGACCTTGACAGCTTCGCGGACCTGTTCGCGCCCGACGGCGTCCACGAGCTGCCATTCGCCCCGCCGGGAATCCCCCGGCGGCTGGAAGGCAGGGAAACGCTGCGCGGGTACTTCGCCGCGATCACCGGCACACCGCTGAAGCACGCCAGTTTCGAGAACATGACCGTTTATGAGACCACCGACCCGGGCGTGATCATCGCCGAGTACGACGCGCACGGCACGGTCACCAGCACCCGACGGCCCTACCGGCTCAGGTACGTGCAGGTGGTGAAGGTCCGCGACGGCCAGATCACGCTGTGGCGCGACTATTGGGACCCGCTGGCCAGTGCCGAGCTGCTTGGCCGGATCCCGGAGTTGCTCTCCCGCTACGGCGGCAGCCATGACTGACCGCGGCGCACCAGGTCCTGCCGCCGCGGCCGGGAGCGGGCCGGTCCTCGTCACCGGCGCCACCGGGACGACCGGCCGGCACCTGACGGGGCTGCTGCGCGAGCGTGGCGTACGCGTCCGCGAGGCCAGCCGCCACCCCCGGCCCGGCGCCGACCCGGGCACAAGCGTGTTCTTCGACTGGGGCAACCCTGCCACCTACCGCGCCTCCCTGGACGGCATCAGCGGGCTCTACCTGCTGCGCCCGCCGCCCGCGGCAGACGCGATGCCGCTGGTCGAGCAGTTCCTGGCCACCACCCGCGCTGCGGGCGTCCGCCGGATCGTCCTTCTCCACTCCATGGTCGCCGGCCCGGCGAGCATGCCGGAGATCCGCCAGGCCGTGGAGGAAAGCGCACCGGAATACGCCATCTTGCAGCCGTCGTGGTTCATGCAGAACTTCACCGGCGCCCACCCGACCGCCGTCGCGCTGCGCGAGCGCGGCGAGATCTCCACCGCGACCGGCAACGGCCGGGTCGGGTTCATCGACGCCCGCGACATCGCCGCTGCCGCCGCCAGAGCCTTGCTAGCCCCCGACCCGCCCAATGCCCGCTACGTGCTCACCGGACCCGAAACCCTCAGTTACCCGCAGGTCGCCGCGATCCTCAGCGAGATCACCGGCCGGCCCATCCGCCACATCGACCTGACCCCCGCGCAGCTCACCGCCCGCTGGATGGCCGCCGGGCTCCCCGAGCACCTGGCCAAGACCGCCACCGACCTGGACATCGCGATCAGCCGCGGCGACTACGACTACACCACCACCGGCGTCCAAGATCTCACCGGACAGCCGCCACGAAGCTTCAAGGAGTTCATCGCCGCGCACACGAAACGCCGTTATCCGGCGAACTAAGGTGCCGGATCGTCGATGAGGCGGAAAGACAAAGCCGTAGGGAAGAGCCAAGACGATCTCAGCCAGGCCCTGGCTGTAGCCCTCTGATCACAGAATGCAAGGCATTCCGGCTGCATATCCGGAAGCGCACATACGATATCTGACAGTCTTCGCAGTGGTCACAACGGGACTTCCACGCTGGCCCTGGGATCCATCCCGCGGCGTGATCGACGTATGGATAACGACATTCGGGTATGTCAGAATTCTCACATCAGCCCGAAGCATAGCGAGAGTGGCGCCTGCGCGCGACGGCTGCGGTTGCCCTCGGGCTGCGCGGTACCGCCGGAAACGCGGGCACGGGAAAAGGGTGGGGACCATGGCCGGGAATCAGCTGCCGTCGATTAACCACATCGTCCAGCTCATGCTCGAGAATCGTTCGTTCGACCACATGCTGGGATTCCTGTATGCCGGAGCGGGTAATGTCTCGCCGACGGGCCAGGCGTTCGAGGGCCTGACCGGCAGCGAGTCTAATACCGACGCCGGCGGCAATACGGTGAAGGTTTTCCAGATCGATCACACGGCGGAGGGCGCGTACTTCATGCCGGGCGCCGATCCCGGTGAGGGATACGCGAATACCAATGAACAGCTTTTCGGCAGCGGCAATGCGCCGAGCCCGCCGGCCGCGACCAACACCGGCTTCGTCAAGAACTTCGCCGACGCCATCGCCTACGACCAGCGCTCCGGACGCAGCGCGCAGGCCGGAACCACCGCCTCGGCCATCATGGGAGTGTTCCCGCCCGCGGCGCTGCCGGTACTGTCCGGGCTCGCGGCCGGCTTTGCCGTGTGCGACCACTGGTACAGCTCAGTGCCTACCGAGACCTTCCCGAACAGGGCCTTCGCCTGCGCCGCGACGAGCCAGGGGCACATGAACGACGGGACCGGTTCCTTCACCGTGCAGAGCATCTTCGGGCTGATGACCGCGCACAGCCTGAGCTGGAAGATCTACGGTTACACCGAGGAGCCACTGACCAGGAAGAACTTCCCTGACACCCTGAGCGCCCCGGAGACCTGCTTCGGGCTGTTCACCGATTTCCAGTCCGACGCCGCGGCCGGCACGCTGCCCCAGTACTCGTTCCTCGAGCCGAGCTGGGGATCGACTGGGAACAGCCAGCATCCCAACTACGACGTCTCGCTCGGCGAAAAGCTCATCCAGGACGTCTACAACGCGGTCCGCAACGGCCCGGGCTGGAACCAGACGCTCCTGTTCATCACCTACGACGAGCATGGCGGCCTGTATGACCACGTGCCGCCGCCATCGGGAGCCACCCCGCCGGACGCCACGCCCAGCGACGCGGCCGGGTTCGACTTCACCCGGTTCGGGGTGCGAGTCCCGGCCGTGCTTGTCTCGCCGCTGATCCCGGCCGGGACGGTGTTCCGGGTGCCCGCCGGATCGACGCCGCTGGATCACACCTCCGTGCTGAAAACGATCGAGACCCGCTGGGGGCTCCCCGCGCTGACCGCCCGGGACTCTGCCGCGCCTGACGCCGGAGATGTGCTCAGCCTCGCTGTCCCCAGGACCGATGACCCGCTGGCAGGGGTGACCGCGCCGACTTCGACCGGCGCCAACCCGGCCGCGGCCGAAGTGTCGCATCTCCAGCTGGCGAACGCTCAGCTGACATCGCAGCTGCAGGTTCCGCTGAGCGAGCTGAAGTCCGCGCCACTGCTGGAAACCCAGCAGACGCCGGCCGACTACGACAACTACATCGCTGCGCGCACGGCTACCTGGAAGGCAGCCAGGACACGCGGCAACGCTCCGGCCGGCTGACCGCCAGCCGCCCGGCCTGTGCGGCGTGCCGGGTTCATCGCGAAATCAGTTCTGCGCGTGCGGCCGTGCGCGCTCATAGCGGTCAGTCGGCTTGGCCGGCCAGGATGAGCTCGGGCGCCATCTGGGCGTCCGGCTTGATGCCTGGCTGCGGGCGCAGCACGACGGCGCCCAGCCCGGCGGCCGCGACCACCAGGCCGCACGCGATCCAGAAGGCCAGGTGGTAGCCCTCGGTCAGGGAGGCCGCCGCGGGGTGGTGCTGCGCGATCAGGCTGTTGCTCCGCGCCGCGGAAACGGTGGCCAGCACCGCGAGGCCCAGCGCTCCGCCGATCTGGGCGGTCGTGTTCACCAGGCCAGAGGCCAGTCCGGCGTCTTGCGGGGTGGCGCTCGACATGGCCAGCGCCATCAGGGCAGGGAAGCACAATCCCGCTCCGGTGCCGATCAGCAGCGTCACCGGGAAGATGTGGCTCAGGTACCCGGCGCCCTGCGGGGCGAGGGCGAACAGGGCCAGCCCGGCGGCGATCAGGCCCAGCCCGGGGAACATCGTCCCGCGGGCGCCGAAGCGCATCACGAGCCGGTCGGTGTAGCGCACGGACAGCGTTCCCATTGTGACCGTGACGGGCAGGAAGGCCAGGCCTATCTGCAGCGCGTCGTAGCCCAGGATCAGGCGCAGGTAGAGCGAGCCGAGGAAGAACATCCCGAACATGCCCGCGGTGCCGAGAACCTGGACCAGGTTCGCGCCCACCAGGTTGCGGGAGGAGAAGATCCGCAGCGGCATGAGCGGGTTGCGCGCGGTGCGCTGCCTGAGGATGAAGCCGGCCAATAGCGCGAGTGAGCAGCCGCCGAGGGTGAGGGTCGTTACCCCCAGCCAGCCCTGCTGCGCGGCCGGGCCGACGATCGTGAAGACCATGAGCATCATCGCGCCGGTGATCAGCAGAGCGCCAGGCACGTCGGCTCCGGCCCGCAGTCCCGCCCCGCGGTCGGGCCGGATCACTCGCAGGGCGGCGATGGCCGTGACCGCGCCGATCGGCAGGTTGACGAAGAAGATCCAGTGCCAGTTGAGGAACTGGGTGAGCATTCCCCCGGCCAGCAGGCCGATCGCCGCGCCCGCGGACGCGATAAACGCGAAGATACCGATCGCCCTGGCCTGATCGGGCGGGTCGGTGAACATGGTCACGATCATGCCGAGGATCACGGCCGAGGTGAGCGCGCCGCCCGCGCCCTGCAGGAACCGCGCGGCGATCAGCATTTCCTGGTTCGGCGCGAGCCCGCACAGCAGCGAAGCGCCGGTAAATACGCCAAGGCCGGCCAGGAAGACGTTCCTGCGGCCAGCCAGGTCGCCGAGCCGGCCGGCCAGCAGCAGCAGTCCGGCGAAGGCGATCAGGTAAGCATTGACGACCCAGGCCAGGCTCGACTGCGAGAAGCCAAGATCGGCCTGGATGGACGGCAGCGCCACGTTGACGATCGTCATGTCCAGGACGATCATCAGCATCCCTGTGCACAGCACCACCAGGGCTATCCAGCGAGAACGGTCTTGCATCGGTCTTCCTCTCAGGAGTGCGCCGGCCTTCCGGCCCGCTCATTGTCTTGACGTAGGTCGAAGCGAAAACTCGCCGCTCGACACGAGGCTGCGCGCCGGCTTGGGCTTGGCCGGGTCTCGCGTCCTGGCCGATACCGCGAGTTCCGCGACGCTGATCGTGAGCAGGACGGCCATGATGGCCTGGTAGCCACCGCGCGCGATGACGAGGCTGGCGATGAGCGGGAAGCCGTAGAGCCCGGCAAAATAAGCCAGACTGAAATACCACAAGGTCCAGTGCCTCAGCTCGCCTGGCGTGCTGTCGGCGGCCCGTGCCTGGATCAGCGGGTACGCAAGCCCGTAGCTGACGCCAAGCGCGGCGGCGCTGACGGCGTACACCACCCGGTTGTGGCCGGCGAGCATGAAGCCGCCCAGCGCCAGGCACATGCCGGCCAGCAGGGCCGTCGTCGCCGCGGCCGGGCCCGACCGGGCCAGCAGCCTGGTCACCGTGAACCGCGGGACGATGACGCCGAGGGTGTAGAACGCGTAGAAGACCGGCGCGCTCTGGCTCCGGCCGGAGGCGAGCGCGGGCTGGAATGCGGTCATGGTCGTGAACACGCAGGCGCCGAGCAGCACCATCAGCAAGAACGGCCGGGCCCTTGACGCCAGCACCAGCCTGGCCGGGCCCGTCAGGCCCGACACGCCGCCGCGTGCCTGCGCCGATGCGGCGAGCGGGCGCACATCCCTGGCTGACCCGTACAACAGCGCGGCCGAGCAAGCGCTCACCAGCGCTGCCAGTGCGAACACGGACCGGCACGACCAGCCGTGCTGGACAAGCAGCTGGCCGGCGACAGGCGCCGCGCCCATGCCCAGCGCGTTGAACCCGGCCAGGACCAGGAAGCAGCTACTGGCCTGCCGCGCGCCTGCCATCGAGGAGACCGCGATCGGCGCTGAGGTGAAGAACAGCGCCCAGCCTGCGCCAAGCAGCAGGCCGGCCGCGTAGGAATCGCCTCCCAGCACGCCCCCCCAGGCCAGAATCCCTGTCGCCATGGCATAAAGGACAGCGCCGCCGGCGGCGCTCCAGCCCGCGCCTCGGCGCTCGGCCAGCCGCCCGCTAAGAACCAGCGCCGCCCCGGCGCCCAGGGCGCCCGACCAGTAGATCAGCCCGGCCCGTGCCGGGCTGCCCCCGGCGGCTGTCACGAACGCGGGCAGCAGCAGGGTCGATCCGTACGACCCGGCTATCGACAAGCAGCCGAGGTAGAACACGGCCAGGCGGCTGTGGCTTGCTCGCCCTGAGGCGGGTGATCTCGATGCGCTCATGAGCCCACCGTAAGGGCGAGTGGTATCGTCAAGTAGGGCCACTTCGACGACACTTTTAGGAACCACTGTAATCACTATGCGGCGCGGGACGGTTGAACTGCCGATGGCCGCCAGCCGGGACAGCACCGTCCCGCTGGCCGTACAGATCGCCGCCCAGCTCCGCACGGCGATGACCGAAGGCCGCCTCGCCGGGGGTGAGCGGCTGCCAGCCAGCCGGGCGCTGGCCGCCGAGCTCGGGGTGAGCCGGACCGTTGTTAACGGCGCCTACGCGCAGCTTTTCGCCGAAGGCTGGATCGAAGGACGCCACGGGTCAGGCACCTACGTGGCCGACGGTGCCCCGGCAGACCACCCAACCGCAACGCCGCCTCCGGCGGGCCGCTACAGCCCGGTTGCCCCCGCCGCTCCCCCGGCGGGCCGCCACAGCCCGGTTGCCCCCGCCGCTCCCCCGGCGGGCCGCCACAGCCGGGTCGCCGCCGCCGGTCCAGCGGCGGCGATCGACCTTCGGCCGGGAATTCCGTGGACAGCCGACATCGACCGGGCCGCCTGGCGACGGGCCTGGCGGACCGCGGGCCTGCAGCCTCCCATCGCCCCGCACCCGGCCGGGCTGGCCGAACTGCGCGCCGCGCTGGCCGTGTACGTGAGGCGCAGCCGCGGCATCCAGTGCACCCCAGCGGAAATCCTGGTTACCCAGGGCATCGCCGGCGGCCTGAGCCTGGTCGCCGCCACCCTGCTACGGCCCGGCGACCGGGTCGGCGTGGAAGAGCCCGGCTATCCCGTCGCCAGGGACGTGCTCGCCGCCCACGGCGTCCAGGTTGTTCCGTGCCCGGTCGACGGCGACGGCCTGGTTGTCAGCGACCTGCCGGCCGGGCTGAAACTGATCTACACCACTCCCTCCCACCAGTACCCGCTCGGCGGCCGGCTGCCCGTGCCGCGGCGCCGTGCCCTGATCGCCTGGGCCCGTGCCAGCGGCGCGCTGATTGCCGAAGACGACTACGACGGCGAGTTCCGCTACGACGTCGCCCCGCTGCCCGCCCTCTACAGCCTGGACCCCGGTGTGGTCATCTACCTCGGCACCACCACCAAGACGTTCACTCCGGCGCTGCGGGTCGGCTGGCTGGCGGCCCGGCCAGAGCTGGCCACCATGCTCGCCCAGACCGCCGACCGGCTCGACGCCCGGGCCTCAGGACCGGCCCAGCACGCTGTGCTTACCCTTCTCGCCGGCGGCGACCTGGAACGCCACATCCGGCGCACGCGGCACGAATACGCCCGGCGCCGGGCCGCGCTCACCGCTGTCTTCAGGGACGGCAAGGCCGGGCACCTGCTCGGCGACGAAGCCGGGCTCCACGTAGTACTGCAGACCAGCCGGGACGCCGACGCGGACGTCGCCACCTTCAGCCAGCACGGCGTGGCCGTCGCCACGCTCGCCCGCTTCTACGCCGGCCCGGTCACCGGCAACGGCCTGGTGATCGGCTACGGTGGCGCAACCCTGGCCCAGGTCGGCCGGGGCAGCCAGATCCTTCGCCGGGTCCTCGCAGGCGCAGCGGCAAGCAACCGGGGACCGGGATAATCTGGCGCGGCGGGACGGAGGGGCAAGGTGAGCAGCGTGGTCGTGGCCGGGGTCGGCGCACTTTGACATCCGTACTGGCGAACGCCCGGTAACCGTTAAAGTCGTCCAGGTGAAGGTGACTGCTGAGGCGGCGCGTCGCTTTCTCGTAGCGCGGCACTTCCTGGCGCCCGCTCGGTCTGTCGCGGGCGGCCCCGAAGCCGTGATGCGGGTCTTCCGCAAGTTCGGGTCGATCCAGTTCGACCCGGTCGCGGTCGCTGGCCGGAACCACGACCTCGTGCTGCACGCACGCGTCTGCGACTACGAGCCCGCCTGGTGTGACGCGCTGTACGAGCGCCGTGAGATCTTCGAGACGACCAACAAGGCGCTGTCGTTCGTCCCGACGAGCGAGTTCCCCTGGTTCGGTCACGGCGTGGGCCGCAAGGGGCCCCGGTTCCACGGCGCGGCCCTGGCTGACAACGCCGCGGTGGCCGAGCGCGTGCTCGAACGGATCCGCGCGGAAGGACCACTGTCCTGTATCGACTTCGAGCGAGAGACCGGTCCGACGAAAAACTGGTTCGGGATGCCGGAGAACGCGGTGCGCGCCGTGCTCGAGGCTTACACCGTCGCGGGCGTGCTCGGCCTCGCGCGGCGCGACGGCCATCTCCGGTACTACGACCTGCTCGAACGGCTGCTCCCGGCAGAGGTCCTCGCGCACGAGGTGCCGGAGCGAGATCAGCTCAGGCACAAGCTCCTGTCCCGCTATCGCGCCCACGGCCTGCTCGGCGCAGGCGGGGCCGGCGGCACGTTCGACCGCATCGCCAACCCGCCACAGCGCAACGAGTTGCGGAAGGAACTGGTCGAGCTGGGCACGCTCGTCCCCGTCGACGTCGAGGGCGTGCGCGGCAAGCGCCTCGTCCTGGCCGAGGAGGTCACGCTGCTGCGGGCTCCGCCGGAGCCGACCCCCTCGGTCGCGTTCATCGCCCCGTTCGACTCGCTGCTGTGGGACGCCGCCTTGCTCTCGAGCCTGTTCGGCTACGACTACGTCTGGGAGGGCTTTTTCCCGCCGGCCAGGCGCCGGTGGGGCTATTACGTGCTCCCGATCGTGTTCGGCGACCGCTTCGCCGGCCGGATCGAGCCGCGGATCGACCGGGACCGAGCCCGCGTGGAGGTGCTCAACGTCTGGTGGGAGGACGGCTTCGTGCCGCGCCGCGCCGACGGGTTCGTCGAGGCGATGCGCGACGCGCTCGGCGCCTACCTGCGCTTTGCCCGCGCCGACCGCCTCGAGTGGGCGCCCCGCCTCGAGGCGGAGGCGCGGCTCTTCCGCACCCGTCCGTGACCTATATCTGCCGCTTGTGGAACTGCCCGGCCTGAATGATGGCCATCAGGTTGTCCGGGTGCTGTAGCAGGCTGATGTCGGCCAGCGGATCGCCGTCGATGACGAGCAGGTCGGCCCGCTTTCCTGGTTCGATGGTTCCGGCCTCGGCCGCGATCCCGAGCAGTTCGGCGTTCGTCTTGGTCGTGGCGATCAGGGTCTCGTGTGCTCCCAGCACTGATGCCTTGATGGCGAGCTCACGGGCCTTGTGCCGGGCCAGCGGTCCGAGCAGGTCGGAGCCTGATCCGATGCGCACGCCTGCCGCGCGAGCCCGGCGCAGCCCGTCGAGCCCGCGGCCGAGCACCAGGTCGAGCTTGGCCAGCTGGGCAGCGGTCAGGCCGCGCTCGCGGCCTTGTTCGTGCAGCTTTTCGTAGGTGACGAACGTCGGCACCAGGAAGGTCCCTTTCGCCGCCATGAGCTCGGCGGTTGCCTCGTCAAGGAAGTTCCCGTGTTCGATGGACCGCACGCCGGCCTCGACGGCGTTGCGGATCGCCGCGGGCGTGTAGGCGTGCGCGAGCACGTAGGTGCCAGCCGCCTCGGCCTCGGCCACGGCGGCACGCAGCTCGTCCGGCTGGTACTGGAGCGACTCAAGCTGGTCGGTCGGCGATGCGACGCCGCCGCTGGCCATGACCTTGATCGCGTCGGCACCGCGACGCAACTCGGTGCGCACGGCGCGACGTACCTCATCCACGCCGTCGGCGATGTTCGGCACCATCCCGATCTCCGCGCCGCAACCGCAGCCCGCATAGTTCTCGGCCCTGGTCCTCGAGTCGCCGTGGCCGCCGCTTTGACTAAGCGGGTGCCCGCTGACGAACAGCCTCGGTCCGGGGATCAGGCCGCGACCGACCGCCTCCTTCATGCCCCAGTCGGCGCCCCCCGCATCCCGCACGGTGGTGAATCCCTGGTCCAGCGCCTGGTGGATCATCTTCCCTGCCGCGTAGGCCAGCAGGCTGGCCGGGTAATCCCGGCGCTGCGCGGCAAGGTCCACCTCAACGGCGCAGACATGGACGTGGGCGTCGATCAACCCCGGCATCACCGTCCGCCCGCCACAGTCGATCACCTCGCCCCCGACTCCGGCCGCCGACCGCGCGCCGGTCAACACGTCCTTGATGACCGCACCCTCGACGATCACGGTCGCGTCATAGACCGGATCCGCTCCGGTGCACGCCAGCACGGTGACATGGCGCAAGCTGAACATCGGTCACTCCCTCCACTCCGCACGGCCGTCGGCCCGCCCACTTCCAGAGATTCCCGGCCCATGGCCACCGCATCCCAGGTGAAGCCCGGGGTTCACTCCGCCTGACCGCGACATGACGGGCGCGAACGGCACGGATCTGGGGTTTTTGGGGGGGCGGCGGCGAGCATCAGGGACCGTTCGGTCAAAAAGATATTGAATGAACGGGACGTGGCGTTACGGCCCCGGCCCTCGTCCGCGCTGGCCCGGCCGGTCAGGCGCGCCTGCGCTTGTCCATCAGCCGAAGGATCATCGGGGTGAAGATCAGTTGCATGGCCAGTTCCATCTTGCCGCCGGGCACCACGATGCTGTTGGGGCGGGACATGAACGAGTCGTGCAGCATCGACAGCAAGTAGGGGAAGTCGATGCCCCGCGGATCGGCGAAACGGATGACCACAAAGCTCTCGTCCGCGGTCGGGATGAACCGGGCGATGAACGGGTTGGAGGTGTCGACCGTGGGCACCCGCTGGAAGTTGACGTGGGTGCGGGAGAACTGCGGGCAGATGTAGTTCACGTAGTCGGGCATCCGGCGCAGGATCGTGTCCGTGATCTCCTCGGTGCTGTACCCGCGCTGGCTCTGGTCCCGGTGGGCCTTCTGGATCCACTCGAGGTTGATGATCGGCACCACGCCGATCAGCAGGTCGGCGTGCTGGGCCACGTTCACCTTCTCGGTGACCACGGCGCCGTGCAGGCCCTCGTAGTACAGCAGGTCGGTGCCCGCCGAGATCTCCTCCCAGCCCGTGAACGTGCCAGGCCGCTGCCCGTAATGTTCTGCCTCCTCCTCGTCGTGCAGGTACCGGCGGAACCGGCCGCCACCGGTCTCGCCGTAGCTGCGGAACAGGTCTTCCAGGTCCTCAAGCAGGTTGGCCTCGGGGGTGAAGTGGCAGAAGTGACGGTTTCCAGCGACCGTGGCGTCGGCGATCGCGGCCTTCATCTCGTCCCGGTCGTAGCGGTGGAAGGAATCGCCCTCGACCAGGGCGGGGGTGATCTGCTCACGGCGGAAGATCTCCTGTACCGACCTGGTCACCGAGGTGGTTCCGGCGCCGGAGGACCCGGTGACGACCATCACCGGATGCTTGGTGGACATGATGGCTCCTCGGGTCAGGCGCGGAACAGGGACCTGGTGTTGAACAGGGAGAAGTCATCGGTACACGGTTCGGCCTGCTCGCGGTGATATTGCTCGATCAGCTCGACCTCGGCGCGGGAACCGAAGATCACCGGCACCCGCTGGTGCAGGTCGGCCGGCTGCGACTCCATCAGCCGCTCGCGGCCGGTGCTGGCCAGGCCGCCGGCCTGCTCGACGATGAACGCGATCGGATTGGCCTGGTGCATCAGGCGCAGCCGGCCCGGCTGGCCGGGGCGCTTGCTGTCGGCGGGGTATAGGAACACGCCACCCCGGCTGAGGATGCGGAACGCCTCGGCGACCAGTGAGGCGATCCACCGCATGGAGAAGTCCTTGCCGCGCGGACCGGTCCGCCCGGCCAGGCACTCGGAGACGTAGCGCCTGACCGGCGGCTCCCAGAACCGCTCGTTTGAGGAGTTGATCGCGAATTCGCTGGTCTCGCCGGGGATGCGCAGCTGCGGGTGGGTGAGCACGAAGGCGCCGATGTCGCGGTCGAGGGTGAAGCCGTCTACGCCGTCGCCGGTGGTGAGCACGAGCATGGTGGACGGCCCGTACAGGGCGAAACCGGCGCAGACCTGCTCGGTGCCGGGCTGGAGGAAGTCCGCGGCCCGTGGCTGCGCGGCCTGTAGCTCCGCGGCCGGGTGCGGACTTCGCAGGACGGAGAAGATGGTCCCCACCGGGATGTTGACGTCGATGTCGCCTGAGCCATTCAGCGGGTCGAACACGAGCAGGTACTTGCCCCGGCGGTACCGGGCCGGGACCGGGTAGAAGCCGGTCATCTCGGCCGAGGCCGCCGCGGCCAGGTGGCCCGCCCATTCGGTCTCGCCGATCAGGATCTCGTGGCTCAGCACGTCCAGGCGCTTGCGGACGTCGGTGGATCCGTTCTCTGCGTCGCGCGCGGCGACGAGGGCGCCCTTGTTCACCTGGTTGGCGATCATTTTCACCGCGGTCGAGACGGCGTTAAGCAGGCCGGAGAAGTCCCCGGTCGAGTCGGGATGGCGGTGCTCGGCCTCGATCGTGTGCCGGGTGAGCGTCTTGCGGGCGTCAGGCATGGTCGATCACGTCCTCGGCCGACTGGGTGAAGACCCGGCTGGCCAGGAAGTCCTCGGGTTGGATGCCGATGAGATCGTCCCTGGACACCTGGGTGGCGTGGCTGTCGAACAGCCGGCTGGCCTGGCGCAGCCTGGCCCGTTCGATGGCGTTGCGGACGCTGCGGGCGTTGGCGAACCTCGGTTGCTGCCGGCGGCGGGCGAGGTAGTCGCGGAAGGTGGCGCAGGCGTCCGGCGACAGCTGGTAGCCGGCCCGGGTGATCATGAGCGTCCCGATCTGCTCGAGTTCGGAGAGAGTGTAGCCGGGGAAGTCGATGTGGTGCGCGATACGCGAGCTCATGCCGGGGTTGGCCTGGAAGAACGTGTCCATCCTTTCCTTGTAGCCGGCCAGGATGACTACGAGGTCCTGGCGCTGGTTCTCCATGACCTGCAGGAGGATCTCGATGCTCTCCTGGCCGTAGTCCCGCTCGTTCTCGGCGCGGTAGAGGTAATACGCCTCGTCGATGAACAGCACCCCGCCCATGGCCCGCTTCAGGACCTCCTTGGTCTTGGGCGCGGTGTGCCCGACATACTGCCCGACGAGATCCTCCCGGCCGACCGCCACCAGGTGCCCGCGTTCCAGATAGCCCAGGCGCTTGAGCAGGTCGGCCATGCGCAGCGCGACCGTGGTCTTGCCCGTGCCCGGATCCCCGGTGAAGCACATGTGCAGGTTGGGCCGGTTCGTGCTCAGGCCGAACCGGGCGCGGGCCGAGTCGACAAGCAGCAGCGCCGCGATCTGCCTGATCCTGGCCTTGACCGGCGCCAGGCCGACCAGTTCCTGGTCGAGCGCGCGGAGCACCTCGTCGACGCCGGAGCGCCGGCGTTCGGCGGCCAGGTCGACGACGTCGCCGTCTTGGAGCGGGATTTCCGGTGGCCCGGAATCGTTTACGGCCATGGGTCCGCGTAGCGCCGGCCCGTCGGCCGGCCGGTCGCGTACGAGTGGGTGGTGTACCGGATCTGCCGGTCGGCGGCCTCCTGGCGGTCGAGCCGGAAACCCGGCTCGGCGGCGGGCCGGTTCACCAAGAACGACACCGCGGTGGTCTGCCTGCCCTTGGCCGCGTCGTAGGCGTTGACCCGGATGTAGCGCTCGGGGTAAGCCTTGCGGCATTCGTTCACCTCGAACAGGACGCCGGCGGCGTCGTGCAGGTCGAACATGGGCAGGCCCCACATTTCCCAGTAGGTGTTGCGGGGATGGGGATCGTCGGTGAACTCCACCGACAGCGGCCAGCCCCGGTCGAGCGCGTACTGGACCTGGGCCTTGATCTCGTCGTCGGTCAGTTCGGGCAGGTGGGAGAAGGTTCCCTGGGTGAGGTGCATGATGTCTCTCTTAGCTGGGTCACAGCGCGACCGGCGTGGCGACGGCGTCGGGGACGTCGGTGGGTTCGTAGTTGAACGTGATGTCGCCCCAGGTGGCCAGGGCGACGTCGAGTTCGCGGCTGTGCCTGGCGGCGGCCTTGAGTACGTCCTCGCCCTCGGCGAGCAGGTCACGGCCCTCGTTCCTGGCCTTGATCATCGCCTCCACGGCCACGCGGTTGGCGGCGGCGCCCGCGGCGATGCCCATCGGGTGGCCGATCGTGCCGCCGCCGAACTGGAGCACCACGTCCTCGCCCAGGTAGTGCAGTAGCTGGTGCATCTGCCCGGCGTGGATGCCGCCTGAGGCCACCGGCATGGTGCCAGGCATCGAACCCCAGTCCTGCTCGAAGTACAGGCCCTTCACCGGGTCGGGCGCGACGCGCGCGAGGCGGAGGGTGTCGTAGTAGCCGGCGATCGCGTTCGGGTCGCCCTCAAGCTTGCCCACCACGGTCCCGGCATGCAGGTGGTCGACGCCGGCCAGCCGCATCCACTTGGCCAGCACCCGGAAGCTGACGCCGTGGAGCTTCTGCCGGGTAAAGGTGGCGTGCCCGGCCCGGTGCAGGTGCAGGATGAGGCCGTTGCGCCTGGCCCATCTGGCCATCGACTGGATCGGGGTGTACCCGGCGGTCAGGTCCACCATCACGATCACGCTCCCGAGTTCCCTGGCAAACTCGGCGCGCTCGTACATGTCCTCCATCGTGGCCGCGGTCACGTTGAGGTAGTGGCCCTTGATCTCGCCG
>Ga0335075_10002894_pt1 | contig 27479 bp, 23 predicted proteins | sample Lox_Sample_24_FD_206723 | JGI IMG/M metagenome (GOLD analysis project Ga0335075, IMG submission 206723) | Soil microbial communities from Loxahatchee National Wildlife Refuge, Florida, United States - Lox_Sample_2.4 | ecosystem: Environmental > Terrestrial > Soil > Wetlands | place: USA...
TGCGGATCTTGACGCCCCACTTGTGGATCCAGATCAGGTGGTGAAAGCCGCAGTAGTCGCCCAGGTTGTCCAGGCTGGAGTGGCCGTGCTCGCTGCGCGGGGTGACATGGTGCTGGTGGCAGCCCATCGCGGGCTCATCGCACCCGGACGGGGCCTGGCAGCGGCCATCACGGACATGCACGGCCTGACGGATCCACCACGGCACCTCATCGGTATCGCCCGCATCCAGCGGCAGCGACGGCCCGCCCAGGCCCAGCGGCCCGAGCAGCCCGCGGCGCAAGAACGCGGCCAGCCCCGGCTCACCGGACATCAGCCTGGCCGCCGCGCCGATCAGGTCCTCCATCAGCCGCACCACCCGCGCGGCCCGCTCCGGATCAGCCACCGCCGCCCCGATCCGGTCCGCACCGGTGCCGGCGCCACTGTCCGCCTGGCCTGCGCCAGTCCCGCCGCCCGCGCCGCCGACCTGGCTGTCCGCGTCCGCGCCCGCGCCGCCGTCGCTGTCCGCGCCGGTGTTGTCGTCGTGGTGGTGGCCGTGCAGGCAGCCGTCCAGTTCCACGGCGATACGCAGCAGATCCTCGGCGGCATCCAGGTCCGGGTCTCCGACCACGATCGGGAACATCGCCGCGTCACAGGTAATGCCCTTGGCAGCCGGGCCGCTGATCCACGCGCCGCCGTCACCGATCCCCTCGGCGGCCTGTGCCCGCTTGGCCGCCCACAGCGCGGCGTACCGCTGCGTCCACTTCCGCGCCAGCACCGACCCGTCATCCAGGTCCAGCAGATCCCCCAGCCAGATGTGCACGGTTGCCTGGACCGGGTGCCCGTTCACCTTGGGCAGCAGGTCACTGCCGAGCAGCCGCCGGCACATCTCCTGCAGCCCGTCATGGTTACGCTCACCCTGACTGCGGGTGTCCTCAGCGCCCATCTTGCGGGCCAGCCTGGCCAGCACCGCCCCGAGCATCGCCGCACACTCAGGCGTCAGCTCCCCACGCAGGACCCCCGCACCATCGAACGTGGTATCCAAGCGCAGGTCCCGGTCCTTGAACGGCTTATCCGGATCCGGCGGCGCCAGTCTTTCTATCGCCGCCGTCGCGATCACCATCAAGTCGTGTTCGTCGGCACCGCTGGCGGCGGCCGTCACGATCATGCCGTCGACCCAGGCCCGGTCCTTGTCGTCGTCGATCTTCGCAGTCAGCTTGCCTACCCGTCGCGCCACCGACTCGGACAGGTATCCGCCCAGCAGCGCCTGCTCGAATGGCGGATGCACCGCCCGGAACCGGATCAGCCCCGCGTGCGCCTTCGCCTGCGCCTTCGTCACCCGCGTGCCGAACTGGACAAACGACCGGACACCGCCATACCCCTCGGCCTCATAACCACGGTCCGCGTCGAACATCCACAGCAGCCTGGCCCGCGCCACCGCCTCCATCGCATCGGCCTGCTCCAGCGTCTTCGCGCAATCCGCGATCACGCTGGCGGGCAGCTGGGCGGCGTCAAGCTCGGCCAGGAACCTCATGCCGGACGTGATAGCCTCCAGCGCCCCGGCCGCACTCGCGAACCTGGCAGACGCATTCTCCATCTTCTTGATCGCCCCCTCCCCATGAGTGGTCCAGCCGCGATCCTGGCGGCCGTCCTCCCGTCGGCCCCGGTTCCCATCTGTTACATCTATTATAGCATGTAGCCGTTAATGTTGACGATAGTACATCCGAGTCGCTGAGATTGAAAAGATATACGCGCCGCGAGGCATCACGTTCCCAGCTGACGTGAGCGAGGGACACCGATGGCGTGGCTATGACGCAGACCTGACCACTCGACAGTCAGGTCGGGTCTGCCCTCTTCTATGAGTCGCCGGAAACCGTACTGGATGTCTCCGCTAATAAGCAGGTGCTTGGCAGCTGCCACAGCTCCTGACCGGCGCACCATTCCAATCCACATTGCCGGGTCGCACCGGCGGCTCAGATGTTTGCATTCCTCGATGGCTGCCCAAGTGGCGCGCTCGTAGGCGTCCTCATCGTCAGGATCGTCGTTAATGTCCGGCAGGAACCCGGCGCGTGCAACAACGTCATTGTCCGGATCATCGGCGGCGACCGCTTCGACTAGGTGATCGCGCCGCACAATGCGCATAGAGGCATCATGCCAAGGCGCGGGCCTCCCGGGCGCGGGGCCTCCCGGGCGGCCTCCCGGGAGGCCGGCATGCCGGCGTGCCGGGGCGATCCACGGGCTCGCGATCGGCGGGCCCGCGGGCCCGCGCTCTCACCGGGACGAGCACCAGGCCAGTTATGCGATATCGATGACGGCGGACAGGGGCAGGGACGCGGATGATGAGCCGGCGGCCAGGATGAACTGACCTGGTTCGGTGACCCAGCCCTCGCCGGGCGCCCAGTGCTGGAACGCTCGCGCGGCGAAGGGCACCGTTACCGTTACCCGCGCTCCCGGGGCGGCCTCGGCGATGGCGAAGCCGACCAGCCACTTCACCGGCCGCTCCACGGCCGACGACGGGCGGGACGCGTAGATCTGGACCACCGTCCGGCCCGCCCGCTCGCCAGTGTTGATCAACGTCGCCGAGACAGAGTCAACGTTGACCGACATTGACTCGTACGACCAGGTCGTGTACCCGAGCCCATGGCCAAACGGAAACAGCGGGACCCGCCCATCCCGGTCATAGGCCCGGTAGCCGATGAACAGCCCCTCGTCGTAGGAGAGCACGCCATCGACCGGAGCCACCGACGGCAGGTCCTCTTCCGACAACGGCCACGTGGTCGGCAGCCGGCCGCCGGGTTCGCGCGCGCCGAGCAGCACATCCGCGAGCGCGTTGCCGTACTCCTGCCCGCCGAACCAGGTCAGCAAGACGGCCGGCACCTCGGATGCCCACGGCATCAGCACCGGCGAACCCGCGTTGACCACCACGACCGTGCGCGGGTTAGCCGCGACCACGGCCCGGACCAGGTCGTCTTGCCGGCCGGGCAGCGCCAGCGTGGTCCGGTCCGTGCCTTCGCTCTCGGTCTCGGCCGTGGTGCCCACCACGACGACCGCGTACGCGCAGGAGGCCGCCATCGCGGCGGCCGCCGCGATCTCCTCGTCGTCGGTTCCGTGCGGCTGCTCGAGGTTGAGCTGCAGCGTCGTGAGCAAGCCGGCCAGCGGAGAGTCCGGCACCTCGTACGCGAGCACGACCGGCATGGACTCTCCGGCAGAAACCGGCACGGGCACGATGTGCTGCGGCGGCGACATCAGGCTCTCGACGATGTCCGCGTCCTCCGGCGGCTCCAGCGACACATCGAACAGGACGGCGTTCCTGACTCCCAGCGAGCAGCGGCCCAGCGCGGACACACCCAGCCGGTAGATGCCGCCGGCCGTTGCCCTGATGATGCAGTGCACCTCAAGCCGGGCCACCAGGCCAGGCGGATACGAAGGCCCGAAACCGCCCATCCAGGTCCACGAGCCGACCCGGCGCGGCTCGCTGCCGAGCAGAGAACCGTCACCGCCGAAGAACCGCACCTCGGCCCCGGGCGTGATCCCGTCCGGCTGATACAGGAAAGGCGCCCCCGCCGCGGGTACCCGGCCGTGATCATATACGCCGGCCGCGTACCGGACGTCCACCCCCGCGTTACGCAGTCCGTCCGCCGGCGATACCGTGTACGGTGGGAGTACAGTGGCGCTGCCGCCGCCCATGGTCCTGGCCTGCGCGGCGTTCGGCCCGATGACCGCGACCGGGCCGGGCGCAGCGGGCAACGGCAACAGCGACGAATTGCGGACAAGGACGAAGCTCGCCGCCGCCGTCTCCCGCAGTTCCGCCGCTACGTCTACCGGGCCGGGTTCGGCCGGCACAGAACCGTCAACCGCCCCGACCCGGCGAGCCAGCCGGAACAGGCGCTCCACCTTGTCGTCGATCAGCGCCTCGTCCACCGCGCCGGCTCGCACGGCGCGGACCAGCGCGTCGCCCCACACCGCGAACATCTCCGCGGGCCCCGGCATGACCAGATCGAGCGCGGCCCGGGCGGACGGCTCGGTGGACCGGGTCGCCGTCCAGTCCGATACGACCACGCCGTCGAAACCCCACTCCTCGTGCAGCACGGAGCGCAGCATCGGGCTCTCGGTCATCGTGTGCCCGTTGACCCCGTTGTACGCGGCCATCACCAGCCATACGCCGGCGTCACGGACGATCGCTTCGAACGGCGCGAGGTACAGCTCGCGCAGCGGCCGTTCGGCGATCCGCACGTCGACGGTCATCCGCTCGGTCTCCGAGTCGTTGCCGACGAAGTGCTTCACGCACGCGCCGACGCCCAGGGACTGGAGCCCGCGCACGTACGCGGCACCGATAAGGCCGGTGAGCAGCGGGTCCTCGGAGAAGCACTCGAAGTGCCTTCCGCCATAGGGGGTCCGGTGCAGGTTCACGGTGGGCGCGAGCAGCACGTCCACGCCCTTGCGCCGGGCCTCGCCCGCGAGCAGCCGGCCGATGGCGGCCACACGGGAAACGTCCCAGGTGGCGGCCAGCGCGGTCGGCGAGGGAATGTTCGCAGACGGGTCGCGCTCGTCCCACCGCTCACCACGCACTCCGGCCGGGCCGTCGGACATTACCATCCGGCGCAACCCGGCCGCCGGCTCGGGCAGCAGCGACCAGAAGTCCGCGCCGGTCAGCATCCTGACCTTCTGCTCAAGCGTCAGGGTGCTGGAATATTCACCAGCTTCGCCAGGGCCGACCGGTGCGCGTCCGCCGTGCCGAACCCCAGTGAGTCCGCCTTGGCCCGCTTCAGATACAGGTGTGCCTGATGTTCCCATGTAAACCCGATACCCCCGTGCAATTGCACGCATTCCTGCGCGGCGTGTACTGAAACGTCCGAGCAGTAGGCCTTGGCCAGCGACACCGCGACGGCCGCGTCGGAGGAGTGCGTGGCCAGACAATCCGCCGCATAGCGGGATGCGGCCCTGGCCTGCGCGACCGCGACCCACAGATCGGCGAGCCGGTGCTTGACCGCCTGGAACGAGCCGACCGGCCTGGCGAACTGGCGGCGTTCCTTCGCGTAGGCGACGGTCAGGTCCAGGCACTGCTGTGCCAGCCCGAGCTGCTCCGCGGCTAGGATTCCCGCGCCAGCGTAGAGGGCGGCATCGTAAGCCACGTGAGCAACCGATCCCGATGCTATCCGCACGCCCGGCGCGTCATCCAGCGTGATGTCGCATAGCTGCCTGGTCATGTCCAGCGAGATCACCGGCGTCCTGGTCACCCGCGCGGTCGACATATCGACGGCGTACAGTGCCCGCGGCACGCCGTCGGCCGGTACCAGCAGCGTCCCGGCGGGCAGCGCGTCGGCCACACCGCGGATGGTCCCGCGCAGCCGGGACCAGCCGGCCGCCTGGTCGCCCTGCCGCTGCCCGGCGACCCGTACCGATACCGGGAACGTCGAACCAGGCATCGTGACGAACGGCACGGCGAGCGCGGCGGTCAGCCCGCCGTCGGCCATCCGCCGCAGCAGGTGTTCCGCCTCCGCCGACCCGCGGCAGGCGAGCAGGCACGCGGTCGCCACTACCGCGCTGCCCAGGAAAGGCACCGGCACGACCGTGGCTCCCAGCGCCTCCGCGACGGTGGCCGCCTCACGGCAGGACGCGCCCGCTCCGCCCGCGTACTCGGGGATCAGCAGTCCCGCGCAGCCCAGGTCCGCGGCGATCGAGTGCCACAGCTCGAGGTCATAGGTTTCGGCTGACTCGGTGCGGGCCAGCACCTTGTCCCAGCCGCACCGGTCCTTGAGCAGCGCGTTCAGCGATTCGGCGAGCGCCTGCTCGGAGTCCTCGTAGAGCAGGTTCACCGGGGCACGTCCTTCCATGGCACGTCCTTGTCGGGACGTTGCTCGGGTGGCAGGCCAAGCACCCGTTCCGCGATGATGTTGCGCAGCACCTCCGAGGTGCCGCCCTCGATGGAGTTGCCGCGCGCGCGCAGGTAGCGGAAGCCAGGGCCGCGGCCGAAGAAGTTGGCGCTTTCCGGGCGGCGCATGGTCCAGTCGTCGTAGCGGAGCCCCTCGGTACCGGACAGCTCAACCTCAAACCCGGAAATTTCCTGATTGAGCCGGGCGAAGACCAGCTTCGCGGCCGACCCCTCCGGCCCCGGCTTGCCGGCGGCGAGCTGCTGGCGCAGCCGTTCGGCGGCGAGCCTGGCCACCTCCGCGTCGGCCCACAGCCGCAGCAGCCTGTCGTGCAGGCCGTGCGTGCGCAGCTCCGGCTTGTCCCGCCAGGTCCGCAGCGCCGGTGCGATCATCCCGGCGTCCCTCGGGAACGCCCGCGAGCTGCCGATGCTCACCCGCTCGCTCATCAGCGTGGTCATCGCGACGGTCCAGCCCTCGCCGACCCCGCCGATCCGGTCCGAATCGGGGATGCGCACCTCGGTGAGGAACTCCTCGTTGAACTCCGCCTCGCCGGTGAGCTGCCGCAGCGGCCGCACCTCCACGCCGGGCGCGTGCATGTCGCAGGCGAAATAGGTCAGCCCCGCGTGCTTGGGCACATCCGGATCGGTGCGCGCGACCAGCAGGCCCCAGTCGGCCTTGTGCGCCGAGGAGGTCCACAGCTTCTGGCCGCTGACCACCCAGGAGTCTCCGTCGGGCACCGCGCGGGTGGCCAGCGCCGCGAGGTCACTGCCGGCACCCGGCTCGCTGAACAGCTGGCACCAGACCTCCCGGCCGGTCCACAGCTTGCGCAGCCAGCGCTGTTTCTGCTCGTCGGTGCCGTGGCCGAGGATCGTCGGCGCGGCCATGCCGAGCCCGATCCCGATGCGGTCCGGCCGGTTGTCCGGCGCGTGCGCGGCGGCGAGCTCGGTGTCCACGATGGCCTGCATCGCGCGCGGCAGGCCCAGCCCGCCCAGCCCTTCGGGGAAGTGCACCCAGGCCAGGCCCGCGTCGAACCGCGCGTCGAGGAACTCCTCGCGATTGCTGGTGTCATGACTGCTGAGCAGGTCCTTGACCTTGTCCCGCAGTTCCTGCTCGTCTAGCCCGGCGTTACCTAGCACAGCATCGCCTAGCACAGTGGTCCTCCGGCGACGTAGATGACCTGCCCGGAGACGAATCCCGCGCCTTCGCTGCACAGGAACGAGATCGTGTGGGCCACGTCCTCCGGCTGGCCGATCCGGCGCACCGGGGTCTGCGCAGCTATGGTGGCCTGGAAGTCCTCGAACGACACCTTCATCCTGGCCGCGGTCGCCGCGGTCATGTCGGTCGCGATGAATCCCGGCGCGACCGCGTTCGCGGTCACCCCGAACGGCCCGAGCTCAATCGCCAGCGTCTTGGTGAACCCCTGCATGCCGGCCTTGGCCGCGGAGTAGTTGACCTGGCCGCGGTTGCCGAGCGCCGAGCTGGACGAGAGGTTGACGATACGCCCGTAATGCTGATCCACCATGTGCTTCTGCACTTCGCGGCTCATCAGGAACGCGCCGCGCAGGTGCACGCCGAGGACCGCGTCCCAGTCCTCGTCGGTCATCCTGAACAGCAGGTTATCCCGGATGATCCCGGCGTTATTCACCAGGACCGTCGGGGCGCCCAAGCCCTCCGCTATCGCGGCGACCGCTTCTTGAACGTGTTCAGTTTTGCTCACGTCGGCCCCGACGGCGATCGCCCGGCCCCCAGCGTCGGTAATCTGCTTGACCGTTCCCGCGCACGCGGCCTCGTCCAGGTCCAGGACGCCGACGGCCATCCCGTCCGCGGCCAGCCTGCGCGCGGCGGCGGCGCCTATGCCTCGCGCCGCACCTGTCACGATCGCGACTCGCTCTGTCACCCGGGCTCTCCTTCGTATTTGTCAATAACTGACCGTGGTACTTCCCGCGGGCACGGTACTTGCCGCAAGTGGAGTCCTCGCCAGCAGCTTAGCTACCGGCCGGTAGGCCGCGATAGATCCCCTCCCCACCCGCGCTTGTCCGGTATTACTTGTCCTGCGTACTGATTGGTGCCTATTGTCATGATGCGCTAGGGAGGGTCCGTGAGATACAAACTCGTCGCCGCCATTGCCATCGCGCTTGGATTCGCGGTGGCTACAGCTGTCCCGGCGGGAGCAGCACCGCAGCGGGCACCCCAGGTCAACGGGGATCTGCTGCTGTATGCCTTGATACCGGACTCGGCGTTCGGCGCCAGCTTCTCCTCGACGGGGTCGTATAGCACCGGCAGCACGCTGAGGTCCGATCGCGCCCGCGATCACGTGCCGAGCATGAGCTGCAGCAGCTTCGAGGACACGTTCCGCGCGGGATACTACGGCGACACGGCCGGCGCGTGGGACGAGTTCGACAACCCCGACTACCTGAAGCAATGGCCGACCGTACTCGGCGGTGCCCAGCAGGTGAACCAGTTCGCCAGCGACGGTGCCGCCATGTCCTTCTACCAGCAGGAGCGCGCGAAGTACCAGTCCTGCCAGAATTTCACAGAACCTGACCCGGCCAACCACAGCCCGGGCGGCGCCACCTTCGACATTTCCGCCACGGACGTGACCAGGACACTCATCGGCAGGAACCTCGCGTTCCAGGTCGTCCAGGATCTGACGATCTCCAACGACGTCATCCTGACCTTCTTCGTGAACACGCTCGTCGTGGTGTCCGGTGCCGACGTGTACGAATTCTGGGATGTCAGCGGGACGAACGACGAGCCGTGGCCGGCACTGATGGCGGAATTGATCCATAAAGTGCAGCAACTGCGCTGAGCCGCAACCGAGAAAACTCTGCTTGTCTTCTGAGCATAATATCCGTATTGTCCTTAGTACGGGGGAGCGTCAGAGGGGCTGACGGCTGCCCGCGGGAGGACACCAGTGAAATTCTCATTCGTCGCTGCCGTTGCCATGGCCGGAGTGCTGTCGCTCGCCGGTGCCGGAACCGCCTCGGCATCCGCGCTCAGCCACCCCAAGCATCACGGCAAGCCGAAGCACGTCACCCAGGTCACGGGCAAGCAACTGGCCAAGGGCCTGCTTCCCGGTTCAGCCTTCGGTATCGGAGTCACCACGAGCGGCGAGGCCGATACCGGCAACCACCTGCTGCCAGCGCAGGCCCTGGCGAGCGTGTCCAGCGAGGCATGCGCGGACCTGCTCGCCTTCGTGCCGGTTTTCGGCCAGACGGCCGTGGCTGAGGACGGCGTCAACTCCTCGCTCGGCGGGTTCCAGGCGATATCCCAGTTCAAGACCAGCGGGGCCGCGTGGTCGTTCTACGGCCAAGTGGAGGCCAAGTACAACTCATGCGTGTCGTACTCAGCGAGCGAGAAGGGCGACCAGAGCACCGGGCCGGTCACGCTGTCGATCGACCTGAACAGCGTGTCGAACACCAGGGTCGGCAGTAGCTACGGGTTCAAGGTCAGCCAGGTCGCAGAGGTTTCCGACTCGCTCGGTGACGTCACCTTGTACCTCGACACGCTGGTGGTCGCCAACGGCACGAACGTGTACATGATCTGGGAGTTCAATACCGTGGACACCCCGGTCCCGGGTTCCCTGCTCGCCAGCATGATCAAGCGGACGCAGGCCCTGTACAAGGGCTAATGCCCGCGTCGGCAGGGGTCTGCAGTACCACGCAGCCGCTCCCCCGGATCGCCCGCGACCGCCGGTGACCGTATGGAGGTTCGAACCCCGGACCGCACGGGAACTCTAACCGGCCGCGGCGGCACAGTCTCGCGGCAATTACGGCCCGGTGCGCTTGAAGACGTAGACGGGTCCGTCGGAAAAAATCTCCGTGTACATGCCCGCGGGGTACATCGAGCCGATATACGCCGGGACGTTGCTGATCGGCGGCGAGTAGTCGCTGTCCTGGCCGTCGAACACGATGTACTCGGTGTCCGGGTTGTGTGCGTTACCGATCCAGTATGTGTCAGTCCGCGCCGCGAGCGAGGCCAGCAGGTCCAGCGTGGTCAGCACCGTGGCGCCATCTGGCACCTTGGCCATCGCCGCGTTGGCCTGCGCGACGCGCGGGCTGATCTTGTAAGTGTTCGCGTTCCACAGGCCGCTGAGCGGGAACTGGAAGGCCAGCGGTACCGTGATCGCCAGCATCATCGCGGCGCCGTAGCGCTCCGCGCCGGCCATCGCGGCCTTCCACCAGCCCCTCGCCCCGCTGGCCCAGTCAGCCCAGCCCGCCGCCGGAGCCACCGGATCTTCCGCTGTCGGCAGAACCTCTGTGCCCGGCAGAACCTCTGTGCCCAGCCGAACCTCTGTGCCCGGCAGAACCTCGGCCTCCGGCTGACCCTCCGCGGCCCGGGTCACCGCAAGATCCGCCGCCGCGTCCCGGGCGCGGGACGCGGCGATCCGCGCTAGGGCGTCCACCGCGGCGACGAACAGGATCGGCACGACCGTCGCGTTATAGTGCCAGTCTGTTCCCCAGTAGGCGCTGTTCGTCGACTCGAACCGCAGGCCCAGGCTGGGCACGGCGATCAGCGCCAGCGGCGACCGCAGCGCGATGAACGCGGTCGGCAGCACCAGCAGCACCAGCGTGTTCAGCTTGTACGGCCAGTCGTGGAAGAACTGCGAGAACACTGCTCCCGCCGACGGCTTCCCGGTGGGCGCGAACGCGCCCCCGGCGTTCCAGTAGGTGTACACGTGGGCGGCGTTGAAGTGCGGGATGATGATCGCGATGGCCACGAATGACCAGACCAGGCCCCACACCATCAGGAACTGCCCGGCCTTGAGCCGGCTCCGGTCCACCGATGGGGTGATCAGCCCGCTGAACACCAGGTAGACGCCGATCGCCGCGACCGTGAAACCCTGGTCCTCTTTCACGAAGACCAGCGGCAGCGCCCACAGCACGGTGGCCCGTAGCCGCCCGCGCGCCAGCGCGGACAGCGAGAACGCCAGCAGCGGGACGGCGATCGCGATCTCGTGGAAGTCGAAGTTGATCATCTGCTGCAGGCCCCACGAGCAGCCGTACGCGACGGCTATCGCACGGGCCTGGCCACGGCCCAGCTTCTCCCAGGCGAGCTGAGCGACCGGGAAGACCGAAGCCGCGGTGAGCAGTGCCTGCCCGACCAGCAGGGTCGCCGCCGACGGGAACAGCCGGAAGAACGGCGCGAGCACCGCGATGGCCGGCGAGAAATGGTCGCCCAGCAGGTTGGTGCCCGCCCCCCTGACGTCCACGATCGGCGCGTGCAAGTGCGCGTACTGCTTCACCGCCTCCGTGAAAATGCCCAGATCCCAGGAGGACGGATTGAGCTGGAGCAGCCGGAAGACAGAGATGGCCGTGTATGCGCCGAAGACCAGGCCGGCGATGACCCAGGTCAGCGGGTCCCGGTAGACGCTGGGCACACGGACGGCAGGATCGGCGGGCGCTTCTTGCTCCTGCAGCATCGCGCCCAGACTACCGAAGCGGAGGGATACCCGATCCGCTCATACCAGCAGCAGTTTCCCGATCCTCTGCCCGGCCCAGTACAGCCCGACCGCGCCCACCAGCGCCAGGTACCCGGCCCGCCACAGCAGCCCGGGGCCGACCACGCCGACGGTCAGGTCCCGCAGGATCAGGACGCCCTGGTAGAGGGGCGTCCACGCGACAACGTCCTGGACCGCCCGGGGATAGACCGACAGCGGGTAGAACGTGGCGGAGAACAGGAACAGCGGCGTGCTGGCCAAGATCACGTAGTCAAAGTCCTGCCAGCTCTTCATGTAGGTGGTCCCGGTCATGCCGATCGCGGCGAAGCAGAATCCGACCAGCACGGCCACCGGCACGCAGAGCACGGCCCACGGCGAGCGGATGAGCCCCATGCAGAGCATGACTAGCGTGAACGCGATCGCGTAGGCCGTTCCCCGCAGCAGTGCCCAGCCGATCTCCCCGACCGCCACCTGACGCGGCCGGATCGGCGTGGCCAGCACCGAGTCGTACAGCTTGGCGTACTTGAGCCGGAAGAAGATGTTGAACGTGGAGTCGTACATCGCCCCGTTCATTGACGACACTGCGAGCAGGCCCGGAGCGACGAACTCCCGGTACGGAATCAGCTCGCCGCCGGGGCCGGCTACCTTGCCGACCAGCACGCCGAGCCCGAGCCCCACCGAGAGCAGGTAGAACAAGGGCTCGAAAACCCCGGACACGAAGATGACCCAGGCGTGCTTGTACACCCGGGCATGACGCTCGATCAACCGCAGCCCGCCAGGCTCGGATCCGGCCCTGCGCAGCCGCGACAGCAGCCCGACCGGAGGGGTGACCCGCAGCGAAAGCTCAGACATACAGCCTCCTGGAGTATGTCCTGGCCCCGGCCCATACGCCGGTCCCGGCGAGTACGGCCAGGTACAGGACGTGCCCGAGCGCCTCCAGCCAGTTCACCTGCCCCAGGCTGAAGGCACGGCACAGCGCGACGCCGTGCCACAGCGGGGTCGCGTAGGCCAGCGGCCGAAGCCAGGCCGGCAGCTGCGACAGCGGGAAAAACGTCCCGGAGAACAGCATCAGCGGGATCATCCCGAACCGGAACACCACATTGAACGACGTCTCGGTCTTCCGCGTGACCGACCACGCCGCCAGCGGTGCCGCGAACGCCGCCCCGGTCAGCACCGCAGCCGGTATCGCCAGCACCACCCACGCCGAGCGCTCCGCCCCGAACGCGCACATGACGACCATGAAGATGGCGACGTTCAGGCAGATCCGCATGATCATGAACAGCAGGTGCCCGCGGAAGATGTCGGCGGGCCGCAGCGGCGAAGCCTGCGCGCCTATATAGATCTTGTTCCACTTCATCGAGCCGTAGACGGGAAATGTCGACTCGTCCATCCCCGTGGTCATGGCGCTGGAGGCCAGAATCGCCGGGGCGAGGAATGCCAGGTAAGGCACTCCGCCCAGCGACGCGGTCCCGTGCTTGTCCACCAGCGACCCCAGCCCGAACCCCATCGCGCCGAGATAACAGATCGGCCCCAGGATCGAGGACCAGATCGACGACCGCCAGGTCCGCCGGTACACGGTCAGCCAGCACCGGAACGCGCGGAAGATGAGGGCCTGGGCCGGCGGCTCGGGCGACCCGCGGACCGCGGGCCGATCCGCCGTAAGCTCACTGATCACTTAGTCCTCCAGCCGCCGTCCGGTCAGGTGCAGGAAGACGTCCTCCAGAGTGCCGCGGCGGACCAGCGAGGTGACCGGCTCGAAGGCCTGGCTGCGGACCTCGGTCAGCGCCGCGTCCCCATCCGGGACGTAGAGCAAGATCCGGTCAGCAAGCACTTCTGTCCGTTCTGCTGAAAAATCTTTGAGCTTTTCAGCGGCGGCGTCATGCAGCTGAGGATCGAAGCGGAGCTCAAGCACCTCCGGTGAGCAGTACCGGGCGATCAGGTCGCGCGGCGAGCCTTCGGCGGCGAACCTGCCGTGATCCATCACGACCAGCCGGTCGCACAACTGCTCGGCCTCGTCCATGTAGTGCGTGGTCAGGATCAGCGTGACGCCACGCTGCTTCAGCCGGAACAGCCGGTCCCACACGACGTGCCTGGCCTGCGGGTCCAGGCCGGTGGTGGGCTCATCCAGGATCAGGATGTCCGGGTCGTTGATCAGCGACCGGGCGATGGTCAGCCGGCGTTTCATGCCACCGGACAGCGGCTCGACCTTGTCCTTCGCCCTGTCCTCCAGCTGGACGAACTCCAGCAGCTGTTCGGTCCGCTCCCTGATCACCTTGCGGGGCATGCCGAAGTACCTGCCGTACACCAGCAGGTTTTCCCGTACGGTCAGCTCGACGTCGAGGGTGTCGTCCTGCGGGACCACGCCCAGCCTGGCCCGGATCGCCGAGCCCTCCTTCACCGGATCGGCACCCAGGATCGTCAGCTCGCCCCCGGACGGCGGCGACACGCAGCCGATCATGCGCATCGTGGAGGACTTGCCAGCGCCGTTCGGCCCCAGGAAGCCGAACGCCTCACCACGGTACAAATCGAAATCAATACCGTCTACCGCCGTAAAGCTCCCGAACCGCTTGATCAGGCCACGCGCGCGGACAAGTACCTCAGCTTGGGCAGATGCAGACACCGTGGCACCATACCTCGGGGGTCTGACATTTTCCGAACCCTTTATGCTGGCCACGGGTGTCAGACCAGGGACGGGGGGTAGTCTCGGATGCGTGATCCGCGACTTCTACGCGCGTTTCAAGGTGATGATTCACGAGGTCACCAAGTTCGGCATCGTGGGCATACTGGCGTTCGTCATCACGATCGCCGTCACGAACGCGCTGCACTCAGGCGCGAAGATGAGCCCGGTGATGTCGACGACAATCGCCACCATCATCGCCACTATCTTCGCGTTCATCGGCAACCGGAACTGGGCGTTCAAGCACCGCCGGGGTGAGAAGCTGGGCCGCGAGGGGCTGCTGTTCCTGATCTTCAACGGGATCGGGCTGCTGATCCAGGTGGGGGTCGTGTTCATCGCGCAGCATGGCTTCGGCCAGCACGGCACGCTGGCGCTGAACGTCGCGCTGATCGTGGGTGTCGGGATCGCCACCCTGTTCCGCCTCTACTGCTACCACCGCTGGGTGTTCAACGCCGCCCCGGCCGGCCCCCCGGCCGCCGAGCAGCTTGAGCCGGAGACGACAGGCTTCTAGCATCCCCTGGTCGCGGACAAGCCCAGTGCGGCCTTGAGGGCGCTGTTCTCCTGCTGCGCGGTGAGGTAGCCAACCGCTTTCATCCTGCCCAGCACGTGTACCAGGCGCGCCCTGGCCTGGGCCGGGTAGGTCAGCGGATCATCGTACGTGGGTGCGTTCACGGCCCCGGCCAGCATCGCGGCCTGGACCAGCGTCAGATCGGCTGCCGGGTGCCCGAAATACCCGCAGCTCGCCTGCTCAAGGCCGTAATATCCGTGCCCGTAGTACGCGACCTCGGAGTACATCCGCAGGATCTGGGCCTTGCTGTAGGTCATGGTCAGCTTGATCGCGAGCGCGACCTGCTCAAGCTCGGTCATTACCCCGGACCGGCCGGGCGTGTACAGCATCTTGGCTAGCTGCTGGGCGATCGTGCTGCCGCCCTGGTCCTGCTTGCCGGTGATCTTGGCCAGCACTACCCGCCCGATCGCCAGCGGGTCGACGCCGGGGTCGGAGTAGAACCGCTTGTCTTCGGTGGCCACCAGCGCTTCGGCGAAATAACGCGGGACTGGCGCTCCCGGGTACGCGATGCCATGCTGTTCCGCCTGGTCCCGTACGAGTGCGGTGGCCTCCCCGGCCGAGGGCGTCAACGCGAACAGCAGGCCGATCGCGGCGGCCAGCACGAGCACGACGACCAGGCCGACCTTGACCACCCTGAGCCAGATCCGCCTCCGGCGCCTAGTCGTCAGCGGCAGGGTCGGGCGCTCGGCGTCACCCTCGCCGGGCTGATCCCGGCGGAGGACATCGACTACTCTCACCCGCCAGTTCCCCTTCATTTTCTCGCAACGCCCGGGCGCGAGCGCCCTGCTCCTCCAGGGTAGCCGCGCGCCCGTACCCGCCCGCCCGTATCACGCCCGCCCGTATCACGCCGCCGGCCCGCCCGCATCGCGCCGCCGGCCTAGCGCGTTCGTTCCGAGCCGGGCTCCAGGTGCGCTAAGCTGAACCTGCTCGTGAAAGCGGGCATCGGGACGTGGCCCAGCTTGGTAGGGCACCTGACTGGGGGTCAGGGGGTCGCCGGTTCAAGTCCGGCCGTCCCGACCATCTATTTTGACCCTGGTGCTGGTGCTCCACGCACCCGTCTACACCGTGCGGAACTGCCTCTCCCGCACCGTGCGACACGGCCGCGTCGCGATCGCGAACGACGTCCTGTTGTGCATGTTTTCTCGAATGCATGACGTAGTGATGTGTAAAGCTGTGTGACTGGTGGAATCACTGATTCTGTCTCTGATCCTGAAGGGGGAGATCAGTGCCTGAAAAGACTGCGGCCACCAAGACCGTTCACGGAACAACGAGCACGCGCCGCGCAACTACTGTCAAGAGTGCTGCAACGCGGGGCCCGGTCACGAGTACTGCGGGCAAGCGGAGCACTACCGCAATGCCGAGCGCTGCCAAGCCGACCGTCAAACGCACCACCGCGGCCCGCAAGGCCACCACGGCCCGCAAGCCAGCGACGACCACCGCGCGCAAGGCCGGCACGGCCCGGACCAGCACGGCCCGGACGAGCACGGCCCGGACCGGCACGGGCGAGACTGGCACGGGCGGGACCAGTACAGCCCGCCGGACCACGGCGTCGTCGGCGAGGATCACATCCGCCGCGACCAAGGTGAACTCGGCGGCGACCAAGATGACCTCGGCCGCGGCCGCCATGAACATGGCCACCAAGGCGATGGCCACTGCTATGAAGTCGCTGACCAGCGCCGCCAAGTCAATGTCCTCGACGTCCGCCTCCTCGAAGAGCACCGCATCGCGCGGCACGTCCTCGCGCGGCACGTCCTCGCGGAGTACGTCCTCGCGGAGTACGTCCTCGCGGAGCACGGCCCGCAAGCCGGCCGCACGCCGCCCGGCCAGCCCGACCACCTCGGGGACGCACGCTGCGGCCAAACGAAGCGGCACGACCCGCAAGACCACCACGATGGCTGGCACGGCGACCACCGCCCCAAAGACCACTACCGCCCGCAAGACGACCACTACTCGCAAGAGCACGGCCACTAAACCGCGGGCCGCCAAGACCAGTGCCGCCAAAGCCACCACGGCGGCCAAGGCGAGCACGGCGGCCAAGGCCCGGACCACCTCGCGGCCGAAGACCACCAGGAAGGCCGCAGCGGCGAAGTCCAATGGCGCGGCCGTCCGGCCGGTGCCGATGCCGCACGTTCCCGCTCAGGCTCCGGTCGAGCCGGGTGCGTCGCGGCCCGGTGCCGACTTCGAGCGCGGTCTGCTCTCCGGACTCGTCCGCTAGTGACCCTGTAAGAAGGAGCTGCCGTCCCCGGCATCGGGGGGCGACGGCTCCTGACCGCACACGCCCGGCCATAACTGGCCCCCGGCGGCTGATCTCGGTTAGTGCGTGTACTTGCACCCCTGGGAGGGGGTGAGAGTACACGCGATCATTCGGTTACTGCCTTCTGGCGGCAACGGATGCCGCGGGTCCGCCGCCGGAGGCCGACTCGTGTACCACACGGACCCCGGGCAGCGCACAAGTCACTTCGCTGCACGCGTGCCATCAGCCAGCTGCACGCGTGCCATCAGCCAGGAGCGCGCAGCCCGGCCGGCAGTGCCTCCGTGCACGGCCGACGGCACTACCCCCGCGCCGACCGAGCGGGCACTAGTTCCATTTTGCCCGATGTGCCAGCACCGGCTCTCGCCTGCCACCCGCACGACACGCAGGGGCCGGGCCGGTGTTAACTAGGTGCCATGCCTATCGATGGAGAATACGAGCCAAGCCCCAGTGCCTGGGTCCGTGAGCAGGTGGAACTCTACGAGCGTTCCGGCGGGACCGAGGCAACGGTGCTGGCCGGGACGGATATGCCGGTCGTGGTCGTCACTAACCGGGGTGTCAAATCCGGCAAGGTGCGCAAGACACCGGTCATGCGCGTGGAGCACGACGGCAGTTACGCCATGGTGGCGTCCCAGGGCGGCGCGCCCACCCACCCGCAGTGGTACCACAACATCGTCGCCCATCCGGAGGTCGTGCTCCAGGACGGCCCGGTCACGAAAAAAATGGTCGCCCGCGAGGTGACCGGCGACGAACGCGCGCAGTGGTGGGACCGCGCGGTGGCCGCGTACCCGCCCTACGCCGAATACCAGCAGAAGACCTCGCGCACGATCCCGGTCTTCGTGCTGGAGCCGAAGGGCTAAGGAGCGCCTGAACCTCCGCTTGTCCCGGATGATCACACGGGAGGCGTTCCGCCCGGGGATACCCATCACGCCCCCGCCGGGATGGGTCCCCGAGCCGCACAGGTACAGCCCCGCGACCGGCGTGCGGTAGCCGCACGCGCCGGGGGATGGCCGGAAGGAGAACAGCTGGTCCAGGGACATCTCGCCGTGGAATATGTTGCCGCCGAGCAGGCCGAACCGCTCTTCCAGATCACAAGGCGTCAGCACTTCCTGGTGCGTCACCAGGTCGGCGAACCCCGGCGCGAACAGGCCGATCGTGTCGATCACCGAGCCAGCCAGGGCGGATCTCGCCGCGGCATCCCACGGCCCGGACGCCAGTGAATACGGCACATACTGCACGAAGCAGCTGAGCACGTGCGCCCCGTCTGGCGCCAGCGTGGCATCCTTGGTCGTCGGGATCACGCAGTCGATCATCGGCCGCGCCGACGGCTGCCCGTACTTGGCGGCGTCCCAGGCCCGCTCCAGGTACTCCAGCGTCGGGCTGATGATGAACTCCGGATGCTGTGGTCCCAGCGACGATCCCGGCCGCGCGGTGAACGACGGCAGCCCCGACAGCGCAAGGTTCACCTTGGCCGCCGGCGACCGGGTGCGGAACCGCCGCATGTCCTCCACCAGCGAGGCCGGGAGGTGCTCCGATCCGACCATGGACAGGAACGTGGTCGCCGGATGCACCCCCGATACCACCAGCTTCGCGCTGAACACCCGGCCGTCGGCCAGCGTCACGCCACGCACACGGCCGTCGGCAACATCGATCGACGAGACTTCCGAAGACGTCTCGATCGTCACCCCGGCTTCGCGCGCCGCCGCGGCGATCGCATCCGAGACCGCGCCCATCCCGCCGCGCGCGAAACCCCAGCAGCCGCCGACACCGTCCACCTCCCCCATCCGGTGATGCAGCAGCACATACGCCGAACCGGGACTCATCGGCCCGCCCCACATCCCGATCACGCCGCCGGGTGCCAGCGCGCCGAGTACGCGCTCATCGGTGAAGTACCGGCCGAGGAAGTCCGCGCAGGACATCGTCATAAGATCGACCAGGCCGGCTGCCGATCCGCGGCGGCGCAGCAGGTAGCCCATAAGGCCCGCCGCGGCCGGCAGGTCACGCGCCGAGCGCAGCGCCGGATCCGGCGGGATCTTGTCCAGCAGCGGGCGTAGCAGCCCTGCCAGTTCTGATACATCATGGCAGTAGCGCGGGTACGCGGCCCCGTCAGCCTTGCATATCGCGGAGATCTCCGCCGCGGCCGCGCGGGGATCCTCCCAGACCAGGATCCCGCTCCCGTCGAGGAACGGCGCGAAATATGCCGGATCGAGCGGATACACATGATATCCGTGGCGGCGCAGCGACAGTTCCGTCACGATCCGCTCGGGCAGCAGGCTGACCACGTACGAGGCGGTCGAGACCCGGTACCCAGGCCACGGCTCCTCGGTCACCGCCGCCCCTCCCACCAGGTGCCGCCGCTCCAGCACAACCGTCTTCAGTCCCGCCCGCGCCAGGTATGCCGCGCACACCAGGCCGTTATGTCCGCCACCGACAATCACCACGTCAACCACACATCAATCTTTTCTCATAACTGACGTCGGTGACACCCCCACAAGCTCCGTGGTTCACACTGGTGGGCGTGACGCGGCACAGCGTGAATCAAGACGGGGACCTGCACCAGCGAGCCCTGGCCCGCGGCGTGGCGGTCCGCTACCACGACTGGCGCGGCCGCGAGGTCATGGTTCCGGACCAGACGCTCGCCGCAGTGCTCGATGCCCTCGGGGACGCGGAGGCGGACCCGCCGCCTGCGCCGCCGACGATGGCGGTCGCTCCCTGCCCGGCCCGGCGCGGGTGGGGTTTCACCGTCCAGCTGTACTCCGTGCGGTCCCGTGCCTCCTGGGGGCATGGGGACTTCCGTGACCTCGCCGACCTGGCGACCTGGTCGGCCCGCGACCTGGGCGCGGATTTCGTGCTGGTCAACCCGCTGCACGCGGCCGAACCGATGCCGCCGGTCAGCGCGTCCCCGTACCTGCCGATGAGCAGGCGCTACCTCAGCCCGCTATACCTGCGCGTCGAGGACATTCCCGAATACGCCCTGCTCGGCGACGCCGACCGGGCCAGAATCGACGCGCTCGCCGCCCCGCTGCGCGCGGCGAACACCACGGCGGCGCTCATTGACCGGGACGCGGTCTGGACGGCTAAGCGCGCGGCACTCGAGCTCATCCGTGCCGTCCCGTTGAGCGCCTCGCGCACGGCCGGGTTCGGCGCGTTCCGGGCGCGTGAGGGGAAAGCCCTCGCCGACTGGACGACCTGGTGCGCGCTCGCGGAGGTCCACGGCGCGGACTGGCGGACCTGGCCGGCCCGGCCGCCGACCGCCGACCCCGGCGTCGCGGAGTTCCATGCCTGGCTGCAGTGGCTGGCGGCGGCGCAGGCCGCCGCGGCGCAGGCCGCCGCCAGGGACGCCGGCATGCGCATCGGCGTGATCGCGGATCTGGCCGTGGGCAGCCACCCAGGCGGTGCGGAGACCTGGGCAGGCCAGGACGTGTTCGTGCGTGAGGTCAGCGTGGGCGCGCCACCAGACGAGTTCAATCAGCGCGGGCAGGACTGGTCGCTGCCGCCCTGGCATCCGGACCGGGCCGCCGGACCGCTCGCCGCGCTCATCGCCGCGACCACCAGGAACGCCGGCGGTCTTCGCGTCGACCATGTGATGAGCCTGTCCCGGCTGTGGTGGATCCCGGCGGGGATGACGCCGGAGCAGGGCACTTATGTCCGCTATGACCATGAGCTCCTAGGCGGCATTCTCGCCGCCAGCGCGGCCGCGGCCGGGTCGGTGGCGATCGGTGAGGACCTGGGCACGGTGGAGCCATGGCTGCGCGGGTTCCTGGCCGAACACCAGGTGCTCGGCACGTCAATGCTGTGGTTCGAGCGCGGCCCAGACGGCCTGCCATTGCCGCCGCAGCAGTGGCGCAGCGGTTGCCTGGCCACGGTCGGCACGCACGACCTGCCCCCGTGCACCGCGTTCCTCACCGGGGAGGAGGTGACGATCCGCGCCGACCTCGGCCTGCTCGCCCGCCCGGTGGCGGAAGAGCGCGCGGCTGCCGCCGCCGACCTGGACAAGTTCCTCGCCATGCTGGTCAGCGAACGCCTGCTGGCCAATGGCACGCCCACGCCCGCGGAGTTCACCGCCGCGTTGTACGCCCACCTGACCAGGACCCCCGCCGTGCTGATCGGCGTCTCGCTGGCGGAGGCGGCCGGCGAGCGGCGCCCGCAGAACATGCCTGGCACCACGGATCAGTACCCGAACTGGCGCGTCCCGCTTGGCGACCAGGCCGGCGAACCAGTCCTGCTGGAGGACCTGCCCGCGCTGGCCGAGGTCCACGCTGTCACGGCCGTGACCAGGAGGGTAGAGTCCACCCCGTGAGTACCCGAGAAGAGCTGGACGCCCTGTCCTCCCGCGAGCTTCATGACATGGCCGTGCACCGGGCGGAGAAGCACGCGGACATCAAGTTCCTGTGGGAGGTGCTGCGCGCTATGCCCGCCGCCGAGGCGGCCGAGGGACACGAAGCCCACGCCGAGATGGACATATCCAGCGTCTCGGGCCTGATCGCCGACGCGCTGACCTCGGGCAAGAGCGACATGTCCGACGCCCTGCGCCCGATGTACATCGACTACCTGCTCAAGCACTAACGCGTCACGGATCGCCCATAGGCGATCCGTGACGCGTTAGTGCCGTGTCTACCCGGCCGTGTTACTCGGCCTTGTCGAGGACGGCCTCGATCTCAAGGGTTATCGTGACCTTCTCGCTGACCGCGACGCCGCCGGGAAGGCCGGGGATCGGGCCGTTGAAGTTGACGCCCCAGTCGGTCCTGTTGATCTCGCCCGTGGCCGAGAAGCCGACCCGGGTGCCGCCGTAAGAGTCCGGGCCGAAGCCGTTGACCTCCAGCTTGAACGTGACCGGCTTGGTGACGCCGCGCAGGCTGAGGTCACCGTCGAGCAGGAAGCCGTCGCCATGCTGGCGGATCCCCGTCGACTGGAACGTCATCATCGGGTGCTGCTCGACGTGGAAGAAGTCCGCGCTGCGGATGTGATTGTCCCGGTCGGTCGTGCCCGTGTTGACCGAGTTGAGGTCTACGCTGGCGGTGACGCTGGACTTCAGCGGGTCGCCGACCGTGACGATCGTGCCCTCGAACGTGTCGAAGCGGCCACGGACCTTGCTCACCATCATGTGCTTCACGACAAAGGACACCTCGGAGTGCACCGGGTCGACGTGCCAGGTCCCCGCGACGTAGCCGGGAATGTCCACGGCCGTCTCGCTCATTTTTTCCTCCCAGACAGCAGTTACTGACCGTATGTAACTTCTTAACAGTAACTGTACACTGATTGAAGGGTCAAGTAATGACTGGCCGCCAGGAACCTGCATGACCTGGGCACCAGGGAGGGTCGATGTCATCGGACCGGGGACAACCCGATCATGCGCCCCAGGCGGGAAGCCACCCCCCGGCCTGCCGCGCGCGCGAGGTGCTGCAGCGGGTCGGGGACAAGTGGTCGGTGCAGGTGATCGACCTGCTCGGCCAGCGTACGATGCGGTTCAGCGAGCTGCACCGGTCCATTGACGGAGTCACGTCCAGGATGCTGACCGTGACCCTGCGCGGCCTGGAGCGTGACGGCATCGTGGCCAGGACCATCCACCCCGTCATCCCCCCTCGGGTCGACTACGAGCTCACCGCGATGGGCCGGACTCTGCTCGACACGATCGGCCAGTTGGTCAGCTGGACCGGCGCACACCTGCCGGAGATCGACGCGGCCAGGGCCGCCTACGATGCCAGGCATCACCGGAAATAGGGTTATTTCTCGTGGAAACCCCTGATCAGACGGCGGACCGGCTGCTGCACGGCTCGTCGTTCGGCGCGGTAGCCGCTGATTACGCTCAGCACCGCCCCAGCTACGCGGACGCCGCGATCCGCTGGTGCCTCGAACCGGTCAGCGGCACCGGGGCACCGCCGCGGGTCGCCGACCTCGGCGCGGGACCGGCATCTTGACCGGGGCGTTGCGTCGGCTCGGCGCCGACGTCATCGCGGTCGAGCCCGATCAGGACATGCTCGCCGAGCTGCGCAGGCATCTGCCCGGAGTCCGAGCCGAGCAGGCAGCGCGGAGGCCATCCCGCTGCCCGATGCCAGCATCGACGCCATCGTGGCGGGGCAGGCCATGCACTGGTTCGACATGGATCGCGCGCTGTTCGGCGCCGCCGAGGTGAGCGAGTTCGGCAACGGTCAGGTCCGCACCGCTGATTCGCTGGTGGCCACGATCGCGACCCACTCGCAGCTGCTCGTCATGCCGCAAGCCTAACGTTCGGCGCTGCTCACCCGGGTCAGCGACTTCCTGCGCCGCCAGCCGCAGACCGCCACCGGTGAGTTCACGCTGCCGATGGTCACCGTCGCCGTCCGGGCGCGGAAGATGTGACCAGTTCGGCTTTACCGGCCCGCCGCCGTGGAACCGCTGGTGCCCGCCGATGCTTCGGCCTGGGCCAGCAGTTCCTCGGCTGGCTTCTCGAGCGCGGCGGCGTAAGACGCCCATGAGACATAGCCGCCGGCCTCGTAACCGCCGATCACGCCGTAGACGGTCCCGGTACCGTTGCCCGCGTCGTAGTCCACGATCCACGGGCCGCCGCTGGTGCCGTACCAGAAGCCACGACAGTAGAACTCCATCTGGTCTGTGCGGAACTTGAAGCTGGTCGTGACGCACATGACCGGCCTCTGGTCGGTGTCGTTGTAACCGATCACGGTGATGCGCTGGGCGTCGGACAGGGCGAAGGCGACGTGCAGCGCCCCGGTCACCTGCTCGATCGGGCCGACGGTGTTCGGCGGCGGCACCACGCTCAAGAACGCGACATCCAGATCGGGGTTCTGCCCCTGGCGCCAGCCCTTCGCGACCGTGATCTGGGTAACCGGCCAGACGCCATACGACTCCGAGCCGCCTTCGTAGCCGGGAATGAACTCAAGGTTCTGCGAATAGCCCTTGCTGGAGTACACGCAGTGCGCGGCGGTGATAATCAGGCTGCCGACCGTGCTATCGATCACGCTAGCGGTGCAAAAGTGATTGCTGTGCCCCTTGGTGTAAAATAGTGCCCCGACCGTGGGCACCCCGTCGAATGGCTCGGAACTCGGCGTGCCGCGCGGCGGTTCTCGCTGCGCGGAAGCACCCATCACCGCGTCCTGGCGCTCGGCCGCGGGCGCGGCCCTGCCAGCCACCCGGGTTCTGGCCGCGTCCCCGTCATTCGCGCCTGGACCGGTCGCGCCTGGACCGGTCATGCGTAGGCCGGTCGCGCCTGGACCGGTCATGCGTAGGCTGGTCGCAGCGGCCATCCGGGACGGAGTCCAATATGACCGGGCCGCCGCCTGGGCCGCCGCCCCGATCCTGTACACGGTTCCGATCACGGGCCCGGCCCCGGTCGCGCGCACTGGCCGCTCCCGAGCGCGCTCCGTCCCCGCCCGGCCGACGACGGTCACGCTGGCGGCCGTCCGCCCTGCTGATTTGGCGAGCGCGACCCCAGTGACCGCGAGGGTCCCGCCGATCGCCAGGGACGCCGCGACCGTGAGCACGACGATCGGACGGGGGGCGGCGCGGCGCGGCGCGGCCGCGTGCCGGGGCCTCATCGGCGCACCGCCGTCCCGGCGATCCCGGCGGTAAGCACTGCGACGGACAGAGCAGCGACAAACCCGCTCAAATGCATGAGAGTCAAAATTTCCGATCCCGGCACCGCTGTCAAGCCGAACGCGGATGCGCCGCTGGCAGCCAGGCATGTGCCGGATACCGTTCCCACCCGCTGCCACGACTTCTCCCGTCCCACGCCGGTCCCAGCGCGCCTAGCCTAGGGCCTAGATCATGGCTGGTACTAGCCGCCCTTGTTCGGTTCCCGGCCTGCCCGCCACGCTGCCGGTCGCGGCGCGGACACAGAAGCTACCTGTGTGTCGCATAGTGTCCGTGTCGCCCGCGAGCCGGTCGGGCGGTCAACGGGATTGCGGTGCCCCGGGCCCGTGCGGGAGGGGGTTCGTGGCGCACGAACCCCCTCGGGAGACCCCGTTGGTCTATTCGGAGGTGCGGAGCCGTCGCGGATGCCCGCCGCCGTGCCGGGCAAAGTCCGGTATAACCGGTATCTGTCCCCTTGCGCGCCCCCCTTGCGCGCCCCCCTTGCGCGCCCCCCTTGCGCCCCCTTGCGCGCCCCCCTGACGCGGTCTCCCGGCCCCGGACCTCCCTCGGAAACGCTCAAGTCCGCTTTACGAGGGTGCTGCTGGCCGACTGCGTGCTCCTGGCTGACGGCACGAGGGCAGGGAAGTGACCTGTGTGCCGTACGGTGCCGGTGTTGCCTGCGGGCCGACCCCCGGTCCCGGTTAACGTGCCGTTTTACCGCATCGTGGAAGGTTAACCGTCGTATACGTATGACAGACGGGCACGAAGCGGTAAACCTCCACGTTGTTTCGATTTCACGGCGGTGACGGAGGCCTCCGGGACCAGCCGCCGGGCGTCGCCCCGGCCAGGTACGCGGCGGGCTCAACGGCTCCCAGCGAAACAGCTAATACGCCAGCAAGGTCACGGAAGCGGGTTGGGGCACACGAAGCTCCTTGCAGTCACAGGCGCAGAGGGGCGCGGGTGCGCCCCGGCCCCCTCAGCGGTCCACTCCAGAAGTCCGCGGGGACCCGGGGCCATCGCCGGGCATCGTCGCCGCGTTGCCCAGGTGCCGTAAGGCGCTTCCAGGACATGTGCCGCGATCCGCCTCCGCAGCCAGACCCCGTGATCATCACATCCACGGGCACCGGACCCCGTGGCCGTCACAACCACAGGGCGGGCGAGCGCGGACCACGCCAAGCTCCCGGGCACGGGCTCGCCGCTGCTCCACGATCACTCCTCTCAGGCTCCGCCGTGCCGGGCCGCGGTGACGACAACGGTGGTGTAGCGGGCCGTGAAACTGCCACCGGCCGCGTCTATGACGGCGCCGACCTCCGCTAGGATCCGCGCCTGTTTGTCCGGCGGCAGCCAGGTGAGCGACCCCTGGGAGGGCAGCTGGTCCAGCCACTCCTCGCGGGTATAGACCCGCTCCCACTCGAACCGCCACTGTTCCGGCTCGGTGAACGCGCCCGCGGCCGTGATCCCGTCGGCGATCCTTGCGAACATCGGCTGGTACAACTCCGCGGTCGACCCGGGACGCTGGCCCAGGACGGCGAACGGCGAGTCGGGCACCACCCGCCGGTAGACCTCGGCGGCCGCGTCCGCCACCTCGGGCGGGAGCTGGAACACGTGGTGGAACGGTGCCAGCCTGCCGCCCGGGCGCAGCACTCGCGCCGCCTTGGCAGCGCCCGCGACCGGGTCCACCCAGTGCCAGGCCGTGCCGGCGATGACCACGTCGAACTCCCGGCCAGCGTCGTCCCAGTCCTCGAACGTCGCCACCTCGACCGGCACGCCGGTGCCGCGCGCGAACCCGGCCATGCGCGCGTCCGGCTCGACGCCGAGCACCACGCAGCCGACCGCCTGGAACTGCCGGGCAGCCGTGCCGGTGCCCGTACCGACGTCAAGGATCTCGGGCCCGGGACTCGCGGCGATGATCCGGTCCACCATGGCGACAGGGTAAGCGGGGCGAGTCCGGTCATAGCGCGCCGCGTCTACGCCGAACGACTCCGCCACCTGGCGGAGCCGGTGGCTCTCGACAGCGGGCCGCTCATGCTCCGGAGGTAGAGTGGTCATGTGCCCACTTTAGTGGGCGATCGCCCACTAAGCGATGGCCTACGCTACGGGAGAAACTCCACGAGGAGGACCGCTAATTGCCGACCGGAGTGCACATCCGTGACCCGCGCGAGGTGCTGTTCGCCGCCGCGGAACGTGTCCTGCTCCGGGATGGGCCGAACGCGCTGACCAGCCGCGCGGTGACCGCCGAGGCGGGAGTAGCCAAGGGCGTCCTGCATCGGCACTTCACCGACTTCGACGCGTTCATTGTGGAGCTCATGCGGGACCGTGTCGCCCGGGTCGAGGCCCAGACCGCCGCGCTGCGCGCGGCGGCGGGAACCGGCACCGTCGCCGACAACCTCGTAACCGCCTTGACCAGGCTGTTCGAGTCGGTCGCGGTGGCGATCGTCGCCCTGGTGATCTTCCGCGATGACCTGCGCACCCGGCTGCGCGAGGCAGGGCTCGGCCACCTCCCGGTCCTCACCCAGGGAACGGCCATGATCGCCGATTACCTCGCCGCCGAACGTGACCTCGGCCGCATCTCGGCGGGCGCCGACCTGCACGCGATCGGGCTCGCCCTGACCGGGTCCGGGCACCTGCTGCTCGCGGAGAACGACGGCGCGGACCTGCACGCGATGGTGACCGCGGTCCTCGCCGGGGTCGTCTAGGTCTAGGGCACGCGCAACGTACCGCGGGCGTACACCACGTCGGCTGGCATACGTGGTCGCGACGCGTCGACGTCGGGCACACGGGCAACGTGTGGGATCTGCCCTTCGCGAGTTTTGGCCCCCATTTTCGGGTTCTGGCTCAGATAACGGGATGGTAACTACAAGAGGCCGCCGGGCTGGCCGGGCGGATTTGACCGCATCTCGTGCCGCCAGGAGAGGTTGTACGAATGATCGTGTGTACTTGCACCCCTCATCAGGGGTGCAAGTACACACGGTAACCGGAAACGGCCGCTGGACGTCCGTTCTGCCCCGGTACGGCGGCTGCCGGCCGGCGGCGGCTGCGTGATGGCTGCGTGATCAGCCCGTCGCGGGAGCAATATCATCCCGAAATGTGCGCCTGAGCCCATTTTCGAGGGTCTGCGGGGGCGCCGGGGC
>Ga0335075_10002895_pt1 | contig 27467 bp, 27 predicted proteins | sample Lox_Sample_24_FD_206723 | JGI IMG/M metagenome (GOLD analysis project Ga0335075, IMG submission 206723) | Soil microbial communities from Loxahatchee National Wildlife Refuge, Florida, United States - Lox_Sample_2.4 | ecosystem: Environmental > Terrestrial > Soil > Wetlands | place: USA...
CTGTCTCGGCATCGGCAACAAAAGACGGCCGGGGAAAAGCGGGCGTTGTGGCAGGCTTGTTCATGCGGCGTCCGATTGCGTTCTTCGAAAACCAATGGGAGCAGCTATGGAAGCCAAGGGCAAGCGTGCAAAAGAAAGCGGGAGCAGCCCTTGGGCTGCTCCCGCCTGGTTAACGTGCGAGGTGACGCGGAAGTTAAAGGACGCCGCGCTTATGTTCGCCGATCACGATGCGGCCGGGATTGAACGCTTCCTTGAACACCGGAAGCGCCTTTCGCGGCTCGGCATCGCCACACATGAAGACGTCGAACGCGGCGTAACCGCGTTCCGGCCATGTGTGAACACTGATATGGCTCTCCGAAAGGACGGCAACTCCACTGATGCCGCCGCCTTCCGTAAACCTGTGCAGATGGATATGCAGGAGCGTCGCCCCCGCTGCTTCCACCGCCTCGACCAGCGCCTGTTCGATACGATCCTGGTCGTCGAGAGACTCGGCGTCCCACAAATCGATGATCAGGTGACTGCCCGCATAGGTCAGCCCATTTTTGGTAATGAAGTGATCCTTGCGGTCCTCATCCCCAGGGGGAATAGGAACCGGGACGGTCCTCGCCGGAGCGCGCACCGTGTGAGGCCGGGCTCCATTGATCGCCGCCATACCGAGTCCGAGTTGAGCCATCCTGGCACCTACCCTCTCAGAGCGTTGACACCTGTGGTGCCTCTCACCTCGCGGATCCGAGGCACCCGCTAAGACGAAAGCGGCGGGCGGAAGGGAAACCTCCGCCGCGCCGCTCGGTTCCGTTGCCGGAACAGGGCGAATATAGGCCCCCCTCCCCCCCATGCAAGAAGTTTTAGACCCGAGGCTGAATTTTTTCTGTAGCTCTCCAAACACACCGAGGCGGCGTATCGCGATAGACAGGCCGGGAGCGCGGCCTTATATCGGCGCGCTTTTCGCGAGCGGGGAACAGATGCCGGCTTCTTTCAAAGAGAAACTTCACAAGGGATATGCGCAGTCGATGGAGCTTGCCGGCGCGCCGCTCGCCGAGGAGAAGAGCAAATATCAGCGCATTCGCATCTTTGACAGCGTGGCGAACGGGCGCGTGCTGGTGCTCGACGACATCGTGCAGCTCACAACGCGCGATGAGGCTGCCTATGCCGAGATGCTGACGCACCTGCCGATTTTCGAGCATGGCGCCGTGAAGCGCGTGATGATCGTCGGCGGCGGCGATCTGTCCATCGCCGACGAGGCGCTGAAGCACAAGAGCTTGAGGGAGGTCGTGCTCGTCGATATCGACGGCCGCGTCGTCGAGCTTTGCCAAGAACACTTCGCCGAAATGAATGCCAAAGCCTTCGCCGACAAGCGGCTCAAAATCGAAATCGCCGATGCCTTCGAATATCTGGGCCGCGACGAGTCCAAAGGCCGTTTCGATCTCATCGTCGCCGACCGGCCGGATCCCGTCGGTCCCGGCAAGGTGCTGTTCGGCGAGACGTTCTACGACCGCGTGAAGGCGGCGCTCGCGCCGGGCGGCTTTGCCACCTTTCAGACCGGCGTGCCATTCTATCAGCCGCAGGAAATCGCCGACGCGCTCGACGAGCTGCGCGAATTCTTCCCGCAATGCGGGCTCTACCTGACCGTCGTGCCGACCTATATCGGCGGCTTCATGGCGCTCTCCTGGGCCGGCAAAGGCAGGCGCCTCGGCACGCCAGCGGGCCTTAAGCGCGCCCGCGCCGCTTTCGCCTCGGCAAAGTTCAAGACCGACTACTACAACCCCGAAATCCACGCCGCCGCCTTCGCGCTCCCGGAATGGATCAAACGGCTGGCGAAATGATCCAGAGCTCGATCCGTCTCGCACATTGACGCTGTACGCCCGGCGTATTATGCTGCGTGCACAATGATACGGTCATGGGCGAATAGCGCGTCGCGGCGGTTCGCCGAGACCGGGAAATCGAAGTTCAGCGGACTGGACTCAAGGCGTGCCGATCTTCTGCTCCGATTACTTGATCGGGTCCGCACGCTGAAAGAGATCGGCCCATTGAAAAGTGTCGGACTTCATCCGCTAAAAGGCGCTCGAACGGGTCAATGGGCAATTACGGTCAGTGGACCTTGGCGGATATGTTTCCGGTTCGAGGACGGAGATGCGTATGACGTCGAAATCGTTGACTACCACTAAACGTCTGAAGCCGGTTCATCCCGGTGATATTCTTGCACTTGAAATGGAAGCGCGTGGGCTTTCGTCCCTCGCGCTGTCGCTGAAGCTCCGCGTACCAGCCAACCGGATATCGGAAATCGTGAAGGGCCGGCGTGGTGTTACGCCGGAGACCGCGTTGAGGCTTGGCCGCTACCTCGGCACCGGCGGCGAATTGTGGATTCGGCTTCAGGCCGATTACGACCTGGTGATGGCGGAACGCGAATTTGGCCCTACAATACGACGGGAAGTCGAAGCGGCGTAACGCGCCAATAAACTTCCCGCTGTCACGCCGTGGCTTCCGGCAATTGGCCAGGATGAACTCGCTTCTCTTACCATAGGCATAACTCACACGATGCGCCGCTCCCCAGAACCGGGATTGTCAACAAGCGTCGTCTTACCCCAATCCAAAGTTCGCCCACTCATCCAAAACACGATATGATTGTAGTTAGACCAGTATGGATCGATCACCTCGGGTTCGAGCTGAGCTAAGTCGTAAAATCAGAATGTCTTGTGAGGTTTTAGCTGCAGAGTCGCGTTGAGAATAAATGCGACGCGTAGCTAGGCGCACCAAAGCTCCCTCCGCTCGCTTCGTGGACACCACCTTTACCACGAGTGGAGTATGAAATAATTACATCGCCACCGTCGCTTCGATTTCGACCTGGGCGCCGTCCTCGACGAGGCCGCTGACTTCGACGACGGACATGGCAGGAAAATAGCGGCCGATGATATCGCGATAGGTGGTTCCTATCTCGGCAAGGTGGGCCTTGTAAGCCTGCCGATCTGTCACGTACCAGGTGAGCCGCACTATCTGTTGGGGTCTTGTACCGGCCGCCTCGACTATCGCACGGATGTTACGCAGCGCCTGCCGGATTTGCGCGACAAGATCGGGAGCAAACGCGCCCGTTTCGTCCCACCCCACCTGTCCGGAAACAAATAGAAATCCGTTTTCGATCACGCCGTTGGAGTAGCCGTTGGGCCGCTTCCATCCGGGAGGATTGACAGGTTTCATCACGCAGCCGTTACGCGTTCGCGCAGCAGATAACGCTGCACCTTGCCGGACGGATTGCGCGGCAGCGCGTCGAGGTATTCCACGGCGCGCGGATATTTGAACGGCGCAATATCGGCCTTGACGAAATCCTGTATCTCGCGCGCCAGTTGCGGCGAGCGCGCCTGGTCCGGCTTCAACACGACAAAGGCTTTCACGATATGCCCGCGCGCAGCATCCGGCGCACCGATCACTGCACATTCCTGGACGGCCGGATGACGCAACAGCGCTTCCTCCACTTCGAATCCGGAGATGTTGTAGCCCGCCGAGACGATCATGTCGTCGGTACGGCTGTGAAACCAGAAGCAGCCGTCCTCGTCCATCAGGCAGGCATCGCCGGTGATATTCCAGCCATGGCTCACATAATTTGCCTGCCGCGGGTCATCGAGATAACGGCAGCCGGTCGGTCCCTTCACCGCCAGCCTGCCGATCTCGCCGGGGCGAACCGGATTGCACGCCTCGTCAAGCGCCGTTGCGACATAACCAGGAACGGGCTTGCCGGTGGCGCCCGGCCTTGCTTCGGCAAGAGGACTCGAAATGAATATGTGCAACAGTTCGGTCGAACCGAGACCGTTGATGATACCCCGGCCCGTCGCCGCCTCCCAATCGCCCAGCGTGGATGCCGGAAGATGTTCGCCAGCGGAAACGTAGTGCCGAATATGCGAGAGATTTTCGCGGGAGGCCCGTTCGGTCATTACGCGATAGGCCGTGGGTGCCGTCATCAATACGCTCGGCTGGTACTCCACCATTGCATTCAGCAATTCGTCGGGCGTGCAGCCCGGCAGGAGCACGGAGGCCGCGCCGTAGCGCAGCGGAAATACCAGATGACCGCCCAGACCGAACGTAAAAGCCATCGGCGCGCTGCAAAGAAACCGATCGTCAGGCCGCGTTTCAAGGATGGAACGCGGAAACGCATCGGCGATGGCAAGTACGTCACGATGAAAATGCACCGTTGCCTTGGGATCGCCGGTCGTGCCCGAGGTGAACGCAAGGAGCGCCGGATCCGTCGACCATGTTCCAACCACTGTGAAGTGATCGGGCTTTTGCTTCAGTTGCCGCTCGATATCCGCGCCCGAGGAGCGGCCATCGCGCGAATAGGTCGCAATATCGCGGCCTTTTCCCTCCATGGCGACGATCAACTCGTCGAGCAGATTTTCTTCGCAGAGCGAAAGATCGACCGACGCTTTCTCGAGAATGAACGCAAGCTCGCGCGACCGTAAGAGCGGCATGGTGACGACGGCAATGGCGCCGATCTTGAGGATGGCCAGCCACAATGCGCACAGCATCGGTCCGTTCTGCCCGCGCAGCAGCACGCGTGCACCCGGTTGCAGCGAATAATCCTCGACGAGTACGGCCGCGGCCTGGCTCGACGCGCGCGCCAGTTCGTTATAACTCCATTGACCGCCTGGAAAGATGGCAGCTGTTCGCGGACCCCATCCCCTCGCAATCGCGCGATCGATCAGCTCAGCACCCGCATTGATCCGTTTCGGATATCGAAACTCCGGCCGGTCGAAAAGAAATTCCGGCAGCATGTCGGCGGCGGGCAGCCGGTCGATGACGAAACGGTCGAGATGCGCGGTTTGCATTCCTCTCAATCGCCCTCGAATATCGGTTGTTTCTTCTCGGCGAAGGCACGATAGGCGCGGCGGAAATCCTCGGTCTGCATGCAAAGCGCCTGCGCATTCGCTTCCGCATCAAGCGCATCCTCGATTCCCATGCTCCATTCGCGATGCAGCATCTTCTTGGTCATGGCATGAGCAAAGGTAGGGCCTTTTGCAAGATCGCCCGCCATGCGCAAGGCCTCGGCGAGCAAATCGGTTTCGGGCACCAGCCGGTTGTAAAATCCCCAGCGTTCGCCCTCATCGGCCGACATCACCCGCCCGCTATAGAGCAGCTCCGAGGCTCGGCCATGACCGATCAGCCGGGGAAGGATTGCGCAGGCTCCCATGTCGCAGCCCGCAAGTCCCACGCGCACGAACAGAAACGTCGTCTTCGCCCGTGGTGTCGCCAGCCGGATGTCCGATGCCATGGCGAGTATGGCGCCAGCACCCGCGCAGGTCCCATCCACGGCGGCAACGATCGGTTGCGGACAGGCTCGCATCGCCTTGACGAGGTCGCCGGTCATTCGCGTGAAATTCAGAAGGCCCGTGACGTCCATCTTCGTGAGCGGGCCGATGATGTCATGCACGTCACCACCCGAACAGAAATTTCCTTGCGCGCCGGTAATGACGACGGCCTTGACCTGCGGTGCGCGGTCGAGCGCGCGAAACGTATCGCGCAATTCGGCATAGGATTCGAAAGTGAGCGGGTTTTTCCGCTCCGGGCGCGACAGCGTGATCGTCGCCACATTCTCCTGCAGCGACCAGCGGAAATGGGTTGGAGAATAGAACGCGTCGATCATTTCATGTCCTTCAACCGGCTCCGCCGCCGGAAATGGCAATCGCCTGGCCGCTCACCGAGCCGGCATCCTCGCCACAGAGCCAGGCAACGGTATCGGCAACTTCTTCCGGACGGATCAGCCGCCCCTGAGGATTGTGGCGAATCATTTCGCCGACGACCTTGTCGGCATCAAGGCCGGTCTTCGCAACGATCGCCCCGACTGCATTGCGCACCAGATCCGTGTCCACATAGCCGGGGCAAACGGCATTTACGGTGATGCCCTGCCGCGCCGTCTCCACCGCGAGCGCGCGCGTGAATCCGACCAGGGCATGTTTGGTCGCGCAATAGGCGGTGATGTAGGCCGCACCAACGAGACCGGCAATGCTGGAAATATTCACGACGCGGCCCCAGCCGAGATCGACCATCGATGGAAGTGCCGCACGCGTGCAGCGGAACGCCGAAGTGACATTGACCGCAATGAGCCGATCGAGCAGCGCGTCGGACGTCTTGAGGAACGGTGCGCTCTCCGCGGCGCCGGCATTGTTGATCAGGATTGCGATTGGCGCCCGCGCGCGCGCTTCCGCGAAGGCCCGCTCCACATCGGCCGGATCAGTCACGTCGCAGATGATGGCCTGTGCGTCCGCGCCGCGCTCCGCTTCGCGTTTGAGCGCCTGGGCGTCGCGTCCCAAAAGCGTCGTCTGCGCGCCCATCTGCGCGAGCCGGATGGCGATGGCAGCACCGATGCCCCGCGACGCCCCGGTCACGACGGCATGGCGTCCGGTCAATGGAAGATCAGTGGCCACGGCTCAAATTCCTCACAAGTTGATCGCGGCCCGACCAGTAGGGCTTCGGCCATGAAATTTCGTCAAAACCCTGCTGCGCGGCGGCGCGCAGCGTCCAATAGGGATCGGTCAGATGCGGCCGCGCAAGGCAGCAAAGATCGGCACGACCGGCTGCCAGAATGCTGTTCACGTGATCGATCTCGTAGATGTTTCCCACCGCCATGGTCGCGATGCCGGCTTCGTTACGGATGAGATCGGAGAACGGGGTCTGAAACATCCGTCCGTAAACCGGCCGCGCGGCCGTCGATGTTTGCCCGGCCGATACGTCAACGACGTCTGCGCCCGCATCGGCGAAGGCGCGGGATATGATCAGCGCCTCGGCCTCGTTGTTGCCCGCCTCGCCAAGCCAGTCGGTCGCGGAGATGCGCACGGAAATCGGGCGCTCATCGGGCCAGACACGCCGCACGGCCTGAAATACCGCGAGCGGAAAGCGAAGCCGGTTCTCGATCGCGCCGCCATAGCGATCGGTTCGCTTGTTCATTGCCGGAGTGAGAAATGCGGAAAGCAAATAACCATGCGCGGCATGAAGCTCGATCATGTCGAAACCGCAGGTGATGGCGCGTCTGGTGGCGCCGACATAATCGTCGATCACGCGTTCCATGTCGGCTTCCGTCATTTCGCGCGGCACCTGATTGTGCGGCGACCACGGAATGGGCGAAGGCGCGATCAGCGGCCAGTTGCCATGATCGAGCGGCTGATCCTCGCCCTCCCACGGCACTTTGGTCGAGCCCTTGGGGCCGGCGTGACCGAGCTGCAGCGCGATCTTCGCTTCGGTGCCCGCATGTACAAAATCGACGATTCGTTTCCAGCCGCGTTCATGTTCGTCATTATATAATCCGGCGCAGCCCGGCGTGATGCGCGCATCCTCCGACACGTCCGTCATTTCGGTGACAACGAGCGCTGCGCCGCCCTGGGCGCGTGCGCCGTAATGCACGAGATGGAAATCACCGGGCGTTCCGTTCCTGGCGGAATACATCGACATCGGCGACACAACGATGCGGTTTGCGAGCGTCAGTCCGCGCAACTTTAACGGCGCAAACATCGGCGGGCGCGGCCTGTTGGCCGCGACGCCGGCGCGCCGAACGAACCATGTTTCAAGGCCTTCGAGCCAGGTGCGGTCGCGCAGACGCAGATTTTCGTGGCTGATTCGCTGGCTGCGGGTCAGCAGCGAATAGGCGAACTGTATGGGTTCGAGGCCCACATAACGCGGTACGTGTTCGAACCATTCGGTGGAGTTGCGCGCGGCGTTCTGCAATTTGATCACTTCGAGGCCGCGGGTCGCCTGGAAGGCGTCGAGCGCCTTCTCCGACATGCCGTGATCGTGAATGGCCGAGGCAAGCGCGATCGCGTCTTCCAGCGCAAGCTTGGTGCCGGAGCCGACGGAGAAATGCGCGGAATGGGCCGCATCACCGATCAGCACGATATTGCCGTGATGCCAGCGCTCGCAGTTCAGCACCGGAAAATTGAGCCAGGCCGAGCCGCGCAGATGCCGCGCGTTGCTCATCAAGCTGTGACCGTTCAGCTGCGCGGCAAACAGCCGTTCGCAAATTTCGATCCCTTCTTCCGTACTCGCATGCTCGAAGCCCAGGCCGCGCCAGGTGGCTTCGCTGCATTCGACAATAAACGTCGATGTCCCCGGTTCGAAACGATAGGCATGCGCCCAGATCCAGCCATGTTCCGTTTGCAGGAAAGCAAATGTAAATGCATCGAAAGTTTGTTCGGTGCCCAGCCAGATGAATTTGTTGGCGCGCCGCTGAATGCTCGGGCGAAAAGCGCCGGCATGCGTCGCGCGGGTCGCACTGTTGATACCGTCGCTCGCCACGATCAAATCCGCATCGGCAAAATCGGCGGCGCTCGCCTCGCATTCGAAACGCAGTTCCACATCCAGTTCGCGGCAGCGCGCCTGCAGGATGTTGAGCAGATGCTTGCGGCCGATACCGGAAAAGCCATGGCCCCCCGATCGGATTCGCTGGCCGCGGAAATGGACATCGATGTCGTCCCAATGCGCGAGCGCTCCGGTGATGGTGGTGGCGCTTTCGGGGTCCGCCTCGCCGAGCACGTCCATCGTCTGATCGGAGAGAACGACGCCCCATCCGAAGGTGTCAGCCGGCCGGTTGCGTTCGACGACAAGCACGTCATGGCGCCGGTCGAGCCGCTTGAGGGCAATCGCAAAATAAAGGCCGGCGGGACCGCCACCGACGCAAACTGCTCTCACGGCGAATCAGGCTCCTGCCGGTCCCCGCTATCTAAAAGTCAAAGTGCTTTCGGGTAAAGCCGCGCCGCTTGACGCTGCGCCGCAGCATTGGTTTCGTGCGCCTAACGATCGCCGGAGACCCCCATGAAGCCGCTTTTCGTCCAGATCAAATGCGAACTTGGCCAGACCTACAAGGTTGCCGAACTTCTCATCGACACTATCGAGGAGACGGCCGAGATCTATTCGGTGACTGGCGCTTATGACCTGCTCGCCAAATTCCATCTCGGCAATGAACAGAGTTTCGGCGAATTCGTGAATTTCAAGCTGCACGCCGTGCCCGGCATTCGCGATACCTTCTCGCTGGTCGCATTCCGGATGTTCTGCGTTCCCAATCCCGACAAGGAAGCGATGGACGAAACCGATTTCCGCAAGCTCGCGGCGCGGAATAAACAGGCCTGAAAGATCATCCCTCTCTTCTACACGGGTGAAGGAGAGAGAAATACTTCAAACAGTTGCCAGAAAACCGGACAGCACGCGGTTGAAAGCCGGCGGGTTTTCCAGATTGGCGAGATGACCGACATTGGGAATGACTTCCAGCCGCGCGCCCTTGATCTGCCGCGCCATCGCTTCCACGACTTCGGGCGTCATGACGCGGTCAGAGCCGCCGGCAAGGACAAGCGTCGGTTTGTCGATCTTCGGAACGATTTGGGTGCCGTCGAAAGAAAGAATACAACGCATCGCATCGCGATAGACGTCGGGCGGAACGGAGCTGACCGAGTCGATGGCGGCGTCCTTCGCCGATTGCGGCGCACCGGGTGCCAGAAGCTGATCGAGCAGGCTCGCCGCCATTTCCCGCATCGTCATGCCGCGATCGATCGGTCCAACGCGCCGCTCCATGAATTCCTGCGCGCGGGCGCGCGCCGCTTCGATGGCTTCGGGCGTTTCCGGCTGCGCAAGGCCCGGGCTCGTCGCATAAAGGCAAATGCTGGTGACGCGGTCCGCGCGATTGCGCAAATATTCCTGGACGACCATTCCGCCCATCGAATGGCCGACGAGATGAATGCGTTTGTTCGGCAGCGTGTCGAGCAGCGCTTCGAGCGCATCGGCCAGTACCGGAAATGTCAGCTCTCGCACGGGCGGCGAACCGCCATAGCCCGGCATGTTCCAGGCAATTGCGGTGTAGCGATCTGCAAACGCGTCCAGCTGCAGGCGCCAAACCTTTGCGCGCCCGCCGATACCGTGCAGAAAAATGAGCGCATCAGCGCCGGATCCGTTCTTTAAAAAAGTTGGTACCTGCATGGCGTGTCCTCGTTTGGTCCGAAGAAAATCACGGCGGGAGCATCCTGTCGAAAATGACCTGTGCCGCAGCCTCGGCGCAGACCAGACGGCTTTCCAATGCGGTGAAATCATCAGCGCCGACGGAGCGGACAAGCAGGGCTTTCATGGCCGGCGTGGCATGTTCGGGATCGAAGGCGCCAGTGACCGCCATGCGCAGAATCTGCAGTAGATCCAATTCGAGACGTGCCGCGTCGATGAGAACCCGTGCGTCGTCATCCGAGAGAACTCCAGCGCTGCAAAGACGCCCAAGAGCCGAGATTGTATTCGGCTCCAATACCTCATGCGCTTCCCAGCCATGACGCAGCTGAAGGAATTCCACGACAAACTCGATATCCACTAGTCCGCCGCGGGCGAATTTCAAATCCCATGCCCCGCGGGCTGGAAACTGCGATTCGAGTTTCTTGCGCATCTCCCGGACGTCGCGCGCGAGGCGTTCCGGCTCCACTTTGCGCGCGAGCGAATCCCGAATGACCTCCTCGATCCTCCGCCGCAAAATGTCCGGCCCGGCAATCACGCGCGCACGCGTGAGCGCAAGCCGTTCCCAGGTCCAGGCGTCCTCCGCATGATAACGGGCGAAGGACTGCAGGCTCACCGCCGCCGGCCCCTTGTTGCCGGTCGGACGCAGGCGCATGTCCACTTCGTACAACCCGCCTTCCGCCGTCTGGACGGTGAGCGCGGCAATCAGCCGTTGCGCGACTTTGGCGTAATAGACCATCACCGGCAGGCGGCGCGGTCCGGTGGACGTTTCTGTTTGGAGCGAAGCGTCGTAGACGAAAATCAGATCGAGGTCGGAGGCGAAGGTCATCTCACGCCCGCCGAGCCGCCCCATTGCCACCACGCAGAAGGATCCGCCCTCCACAACCCCCGCGCTTGCTGCGAATTCCTGTTCGATTCTTTCGAGAAGGCCGGCAATCGTGCATTCGGCAATGGCGCTAAAGGCTGCGCCTGCCTCGGCCGTCGATATGCGGCCATCGATGAGTTGCACGCCCGCGCTGAAGCTCTGTTCCCGGACAAAGCGCCGCGCGGCATCCAGCACGTCTTCATGACCTTTTGCCGCGCCAAGCTGCGCCGCAAGCAGCGCACAGAGATGGTCCGGCGATGGCGGCGCAAGAAATGTGCGGTCGAGAAGTACGTCGAGCATCGCCGGTGCTTGGGCAAGATGATCGGCCAGTCGGGGCGCCGATCCCATCACGGAAGCGACGAGCTTCAACAGATGCAGGTTGGCGACAAACAGCGAGAAGAGCTGAACGCCCGCCGGCAAACGTGAAACGAACCGGTCGAGCTGCGCAAAGGCGATATCGGGATCAGCCGTTGCGGCCAAAGCATCGAGAATTGCCGGTACGAGCCGCGTCAGCAGCTCGCGCGCGCGCGGGCTTCGCGTTGCGCGGATGCGCCCGTGATGCCAGCCGCGAATCGCGCCGGCCACATGCCCCGGATCGCGGAAGCCCATTTGCGCCAGGGTGGCCAGCGTTTCGGGATCGTCCTCCACGCCGGTGAAGACAAGACCACCCCCTGCGCCTCCCAGCGGTGGCGCCTTATCAAAGAGCTCCTCGTAATGCTGCTGCACGCATTCGAGCCGCGAAATCAGCTCGCCGGCAAATGAATCGGTGTCTGCATACCCGGCGAAGCCGGCAACATGTGCAAGTTCGGCGGCCGCCCCGGGCAGCGTATGGGTCTGTTCGTCCTCGATCATCTGCAGACGATGCTCGAGGCGGCGCAGAAACCGGTAGGCATCGGCGAGATCGGCACTTGCGCGATCCGAGACCAATCCCCTGGCACGCAGCGATTCCAGCGCCGCCAATGTGCGCCGCTGGCGCAGCGAAGGATCGCGCCCGCCCAATATCAGCTGCTGCGTCTGGACAAAGAATTCGATTTCGCGGATGCCGCCGCGGCCGAGCTTGATGTTGTGACCGGGAAGGGCGATGTCATGGTGGCCGCCATGCGCCTGGATCTGCCGCTTGATCGAATGAATATCTTCGATGGCCGCATAGTCCAGATTGCGGCGCCACACGAAAGGCTCCAGCCGCCCGAGGAAAGCAGCCGCCGCTGCCGGATCACCGGCGCAGGGGCGTGCTTTGATGAAAGCCGCGCGCTCCCAGTTCTGCCCCATTTCCTCATAGTAACGTTCCGCGGCTTCGGTCGAAATGGCGATCTGGGTCGCACCGGCATCCGGCCTTAATCTCAGGTCGACACGAAACACATAGCCATCGGCTGTTGTCTCGCCGAGCAGCCGGACAAGTCCCTTGACGAGATCCACGGCGGCGCCGCGCGCATCGGATTTCTTTCGGAACGGAAAACGTTCGGCATCGTAGAACGCGACGAGGTCGAGATCGCTCGAATAATTGAGCTCGAACGCACCCGCTTTTCCCATGGCGAGAATAATGAGTCCTGTCTGTGATTCGAGAGCTTCGGGATCGCGCTCGCCTATTCCGGCCTTGTGGGCTGCTTCGCGCAGCAGAAAACGCAGCGCGCATCTCACACTCGCGTCGGCGAAGCGCGTCAGGTTATTTGTAACCGCATCGACATCCCAGATGCCGGCAATGTCGGCCATCGCCGTCGCAAGCGCCATCCGATGTTTCGCGCGGCGCAGGCCGGCCATCGCGTCCGTCACATCGGCTGCGTCCTGCGCGCCATGGGTGAGTCTTATCGCCTGCTCGACAATTGCATCGGGACCCGCTTCCCACAGCCCGCGCAGCGCGGCGCGCTCTCGCAGGGCGAGCCGGCAGAGAAACGGGCTGTTTCCGAAGGCGCTCGCGAATATCGCTCGCGCGCCTTCCGGAATACCCGCAACGCAGTCGCCCAGGCTTTCGAACACCCGCTCTGCGCGCGCCGGGTCGAACACCCGCGGCGCGAGGGGACCACGGGCCGCAAACGCGTCAGATGTCATTCGCATTTCCGGATCGGCGTGTTCCGATTGTCATTGCTCTGCTGCGGCCGAGATTTGCGGCCCGCACTATAATCAATTATGGGCGATCAGTTTCTGCGCGGTCATCTGCGGCAAGGCGGAATGCCGCCTTGTGGGCGCCGGAAACAGCAACGTCGCCCTCAGGCCGGGACGGTTGTCGGAGAGTTCGAGCTTCGCGTCGTGGAGCCTCACGACCGCCGCCACGAGGCTGAGGCCCAGGCCCGTGCCAGGCGAATGACGGCTTGCCTCGAGTCGAACAAAGCGTTCAAGCACGCGGCTGCGATCTTCCTTGGGAATTCCCGGACCCGAATCGGCCACATGCAGCGCGATGCCGGCCGGCGTGTGTTCAAGCGCAACCGTGACCTTGCCGCCTGCGGGCGTATATTTGATCGCGTTGTCGAGCAGGTTGGCGAGGGCCTGGCTTACAAGGCGCGGATTGCAGGCGATGATGGCCGAGCCGCTGGGCGGAATCGAAAGCGTTATTTCCTTCTCGTCGGCGAGCGGTCCGTACAGTTCGGCTACGCCCTCCACAATTCCGCGCAGATCGACCTGTTCCATGGATTCACGCGCCACCCCGGCTTCGGCCTCGGCGATGAGAAGCAGCGCGTTGAACGTGCCGATCAAATGGTCCGTTTCCTCCACCGCGGCTTCGATTTCGCTTGCGCCGGCGGCATCGGGCCCGATCATGTGCAGCACGCCTTCGAGTCTGTTGCGCAGCCGGTTGAGCGGCGTGCGCAGGTCATGGGCGATGGAGTCGGTCACGTCGCGCATGCCGCGCATGAGCCGCTCGGTGCGTTCCAGCATGCGGTTGAGATTGATCGCCAGCGTATCGAACTCGTCGCCGCCGCGGCCGAGCGGCAGACGCCGCGAAAGATCGCCCGCCATGATTTCGCGGCTGGTGCGGTTTATGAGATCGAGCCGGGTGAGAAAATTGCGGCTGATGAGAATGCCGCCCAGGAGTCCCAGCAGGATCATCAGGAGCAGGCTCCACGGCAACGTCGTCGTAAACAGTTTCTCCGTCTGGTAGCGCTCGGCGATGTCGCGGGCGACGAGGAGCAGGAAGCCGCCGGTCAGCGTGAACTGACGGCCGCGTGCGCGGCGCTCTTCGGTGCGGCTGCCGACACGGCGCTCATAGTCCAATTCGACGATATTGCCACTGATCGGTACGAGATTGGGCCAGGAGTCGAGATTTCCCACGATCGGACGCTTGTCGGAATCGGCGAGCAGATAGAGCGTGGCTTCGCTATGGGCGGACCGGTTGACGATCACACTCGTCAGGCCCGCGAGCCCGAAACGCTGGTAGCGCTCGGCAAGACTCGAAATCTCGGAATCGACGATCTGGTCGGTCTGCGCGTTCAGGGCGCGCGCCGTGTTCCAGTAGGTGAAGCCAACGATGGCAGCGGCGGAGAGAGCAAAAATGGCAAGATAGAGAGCGACAATCCGGAACGCGAGCGTGCGAAGAATTCTAGGCGCGCGCACGGATCATGTAACCCGCGCCGCGGACGGTGTGCAGCAGCGGAGCGTCAAACCCCTTGTCGATTTTCGCCCGGAGGCGGGAGATGTGCACATCGATCACATTGGTCTGTGGATCGAAATGATACTCCCAAACGCTCTCGAGCAGCATAGTCCTCGTCACCACCTGCCCGGCATGGCGCATCAGATATTCCAGCAGCCGGAACTCGCGGGGCTGGAGGTCGATGGCTGAGCCGTTGCGTTTGGCGGTGCGCGTCAGGAGGTCGAGCTCCAGGTCGCCGACCTGCAGCTGGGTTTTGACCGAAGCCGGATGGCGCCGCCGCATCAGGGCATCGATGCGCGCGAGCAGTTCCGCGAAGGCGTAGGGTTTGGTGAGATAATCGTCGCCGCCCGCCTTCAGTCCCTTCACGCGGTCGTCGATTTCCGAAAGCGCGCTCAGGAACAGCACAGGCATGGTGTTGCCGTGCTCGCGAATCTCGGCGACCAGCTTGAGGCCGTCCAGTCCGGGCAGCATTCGATCCACGATCGCCACATCGTATTGGCGGGAAAGCGCGAGGGTCAAACCCACCTCGCCATCGGCCGCGTCATCCACCACATGACCGGCTTCCCGCAGTCCGTTCACGAGGTAGCGCTGCGCCTCGAGATCATCCTCCACAACAAGAATTCGCATCTGCAACTCCTATCGCCTCATCGAGGCGCCATGACCGGGAGTCAGGGTCCGCGCCGGCAGCAGCAACGGGGGGGATGGGGCCGCCACCACCGGCGCGGGGGCCGGACGCAGTCTGCCGAGGCGGGCTGCGTCCGGTACACGGCAAACTCCGGTATTATGCGATCTTCAGCGCCACGAAGCGCTGACCGCTGTTTCCGTCTATGAGCATGAGCACGCTCTTGCGGCCGCTCGCCTGCGCACCTGCGATCTGTGCCTTGATGTCCTTCGGGGTGTGGACCGCCTTGTTGCCGATTGAAACAACAACGTCGCCCGGCTGGATTCCCTTGTCTGCCGCGTCGCTGTCGGGATCGACCCGCGTAACCAGCACGCCGTTCACATGATCATCGAGATTATAATTGCGGCGGACCTCCGGTGTCACGGCGGTCAGGCCAAGTCCCATCGCCTCGCCGGTGCTCGCAACCGCACTGCTGTTCTGTTCCGGACCGTCGTCGGAAGCGAGCTGCTCCTCCTTCCGCGCGCCGATTGTCGCCGTCAGCGTTTTCTGCGCGCCGTTGCGCGCCAATGTGAACGTCGCCTTGGCACCAGCCGGCAGAGCGGCGACCCGGCGTGTAAGGTCACGCGAATCCTCGACCGACTTTCCATTGATGGCGAGAATGATATCGCCGGGCTGGAAGCCAGCCTTGGCCGCCGGGCCGCCGCCGACAACGGAGGCCACGATCGCGCCTTTGACGTCATGCGTTCCGAGCGATTGCGCGATTTCCGGCGTGACATTCTGAATCTGCACGCCGAGATAGCCGCGCGCCACACGGCCATGCGCCTCAAGCTGCGCCACAACGTCGTGAATGGTGGAAGACGGAATTGCAAAGCCGATGCCGACACTGCCGCCGGACGGCGAATAGATCATCGAGTTCATGCCGATGACCTTGCCTTCGAGATCGAAGGTCGGACCGCCGGAATTGCCGCGATTGATGGGCGCGTCGATCTGAAGATAATCTGTGTACGGACCGTTTCCGACATCGCGGCCAATCGAGGAAATGATGCCGGCCGTCACCGTATTGCTGAGGCCAAAGGGATTGCCAACTGCGATCACCCAGTCTCCGACGCGCACGGTGTGGTCGTCGCCGAATTCGACGGTGGGCAGCGGCTTGTCGCTCTTGACCTTGAGAAGCGCAATATCGGTCGCCTCGTCGGAACCCAGAAGCTTGGCGGTGAATTCGCGGCCGTCCGGCAGCTTCACCGTGATCTTCTTGCCATCGGCCACGACGTGGTTGTTGGTGACGATGTAGCCGGACTTGTCGATGATGAAGCCTGAGCCCATTGCCACGGCCTTATGCGGCATGGAGAACTGGCGACCGCCTTCGCCGAACTGGTTGAAGAAGTCGCGGAACGGCTCGGGCAAGTCTTCGGGATTGAAATTTTGCGCCGGCTTCATCTGCTGCTCGACGGTGACCGTCACCACGGCCGGGCTCACCCGCTCCACCAGATCGGCGAAGCTGAAGGGGGCGCCGTTTTCAAGCATGCGCGGCGGGGAATTGTGCACCACCGGATGGGGATCAGCCGGATGCGCAGGCGGCACATTCGATGCCGCGAGCTGTATCGATCCGGTCGGCGCCGCCGCGAAACCTGCCAAGCCAAAAAATGCGATGGCGCCAGCCGAACCTGCGACCAGCAAGGTCTGTCTCAGATTCCGATGCCGCAGCCGCTCCAAACCCTTCATTACTTTCTCCCTATCGTCAAACGATGGCGCGCAATGCAGCCACCCGGTGGCCCGATAGGCCTATCCCCATCGGATTAAGCGTTTCTGTCCTCTGCATTAAACGTCCGACACCTGATGAACCACAGCGCCTTTCGCGCGTATCCATGCGAGTTCGGTTAATCAGCCGGGCGTCTCGGCCCGCGCGAGCCGACGCGCGCGAAGAATCGCCGCGACGACAGCCGCACCCCCTATCACCACGACGATGAACGGGCCGAACCAGAGAAGGTATGTCTCGGGCTCAAGCGGCGGCTTCATTAATACGAAATCTCCGTATCTTGCAACCAGATAGTTCTCGATTTGGGCGTCGGACCACCCCCTCTCGATCCTCGCGCGGATGAGGCGTCGAAGGTCGGCCGCCAGCGGGGCATTGGATTCATCGAGCGATTGGCCCTGGCAGACGACGCAGCGTAACTGCCGCTGAAGGGCGACCGCGCGGGCTTCGAGCTGGGGATCCGGTAGTCTCTCCGGTCCTGTCACCGCGTATGCGGCCGGGATCGCCAGGACCAGGACAAGACACGCGACCGCGAGTGCGCGTCTCATTCGGCTGGCGCCAATACGGGCCGGGGCAACGGCAGCCTTAGGCGGCAGAGCAGGCTCGCGAGCCCCCCCAATGCCATCAAACCACCGCCGAGCCAGATGAACGGGGCGAGCGGATTGACAAAGGCGCGGATAAGCCAGCGGCCCCCGCCGCGATTATCGCCAAGGGCAACATAGAGGTCCGAATACCCGGTGGTGCGGATCGCCGTCTTGCTCACCGCCTGGCCCTCGACGGGATAGGAACGCATCTCCGGGGCGAGCCTCGCGATTTCGGTGCCGTTGCGGCGCACTTCGATAGCGGCCCGGCTCGCCGTGTAATTCGGGCCCGCAACAGCGCTGACACCATCGAACTGCAAGCTGTAGCCGCCGACCTGTATCGACTGGCCCGGCGACACCACCTCCAGCGCCTCGCTTTTCCAGCAGATCGTGCCGGCGATGCCGAGCAGCGTGACGCCCAGCCCGGCATGAGCGAGCGCCGAGGCGAAAGAATGGAGTGACAGCGCATGCGTTTGAGACCTGGAACGCAGGTCCAGCACGCTGGCGGCGATGACCCACACGCCAAGTGCCACAGCAGCCGCAGCTGTCAGCGAACGCGGCGCCCCAATCGCAAGCGCGAGTGCGCCGGCAAGCGCAGCTGCCGCAAGACCTGGCGCAAGTGTTTGCATAGCGGATTGCAGATTGCCGCGCCGCCAGCCAAGCCTGGGCCCGAACGGAACAAGCATGAGCAGCACGACGAAGAGCGGTGCAAATGTAACGGCAAAATAGGGCGGGCCGACAGAAATGCGCGTCCCGGTCGCCGCTTCCAGAAACAGCGGATAAAGCGTTCCGAGAAAGACCGTCGCCGCAGCAGCCGTGAGAAACAGATTGTTCAGCAACAGCGCGGATTCGCGGCTGACCGGTTCGAAGGCGGTGCCGCTTTCGAGCTTCGGCGCGCGCCAGGCGAACAGCGCCAGCGCGCCGCCGATCGCAACAAACAGAATGCAAAGGATGAATTTGCCGCGTTCGGGATCGTTGGCAAAACTGTGCACCGAAGTCAGTACGCCCGAGCGCACGAGGAAGGTGCCGATCAGGCTCAGCGAAAATGCGCCGATTGCGAGCAGCAGCGTCCAGCTGCGGAAGGCCCCGGTACGCTCCGTCGCCAGTGCCGAATGAAGCAGCGCGGTGGCGACGAGCCAGGGCATCAGCGAAGCATTCTCCACCGGATCCCAGAACCAGAACCCACCCCAGCCGAGCACGTAATAAGCCCACCAGCTTCCCGCCGTGATGCCGAGCGTGAGCGCGCACCAGGCCACAAGCAGGAATGGGCGCGCCGCCCGCGCCCAGCCGGCATCGACTTCGCCGGTCAGCAACGCGGCCGCGGCATAGGCAAAGGTTGCCGAGAGCCCGACATAGCCGAGATAGAGAGTCGGCGGATGGAAGGAGAGACCGGGATCCTGCAACAGCGCATTGAGGCCGGCGCCTTCGATGGGCGGCGGATCGAGCCGCAGGAAGGGGTTGGATGCGAGCAGGATATAGAGCAGGAATGCCACCGCGAGCAGGCCCTCGACACCGAGTGCCGCCGAAGTGAGGCGCATTCCGCCGCGCCGCCCGAGGACCGTGAGCACGGTGTAGATGGCAAGCATCAACACCCACAGCAACATGGAGCCTTCGTGGTTTCCCCACACGCCGGTGATCTTGTAGAACAGCGGCTTCAGCGTGTGCGAGTTTTGCGCCACGTCGAGGATGCTGAAATCGGAAGTAACAAACGCTGCAACGAGCGCCCCGAAGGCAACACAAACAAACACCGCGAATCCGAGCGCGGCATGTGATGCGATACGGGCGGCGAGCGGGGATTGCGTGTGACCGGCGCCAAGCCCCGCGATCGCCTGCACGAGCGAGAGCGCTAGTGCGAGGCAGAGCGCGAGCTGGCCGAGTTCGCCCGTCACGAACCGTGCTCCTTCCAGCGCCCGGCGCGCTTCAGCGCATCGACCACATCCGGCGGCATGTAACGCTCGTCATGTTTCGCGAGCACTTCGCTGGCATCGAAGACGCCATCGCTTTCAAGCGCTCCGGCCGCCACCACGCCCTGGCCTTCGCGGAACAAATCCGGCAACACGCCGCTATAGGCGACCGGAACCTGTGCGTGGCCGTCGGTGACAACGAAACGCACTTCGGATCCGGGACCGCGTTTGAGACTGCCGGGCTTTACGAGCCCGCCGAGATGGAACGCGACACCTGGATGCACGCCCCGCGACTGGAGGTCGCTCGGGCTGTAAAAATACAGCACGTTGTCTTTGAGCGCGGCGATCACGAGCGCCGCCCCGCCGATGCTGGCGACGACGAGTGCCGCAGCAAACCAGAGCCGTCGCTGTTTCTTGCGGTTCATCAATGCGGCGAGGGCCCCAGAATTTCCTGTTCGATGCCGGTATCATATGCAAGGCCCTCGGCGGTCAGCGTGATGTTGTGCGGCCAGTCCGCGCGCGCGAGCCCCTTGCGTTCGAGGGCATGCCATACCTTGTCGATATAAAGCCCGCTCGCATCCTTCACGCCCACGGCGCGGCTGCCGATGTGAAAATGCCCGCCATGCGGCTGGGGAAAACGCGTGACCGTCACTTCGCCCGGGCTCGGCCCGCCGCGTGCCGCTGCCGGGTCGCGTGCCAGCGCCTGCAGGACAGTCAGCGTGCGCAGCTGCAAGGGATTGAGCTTCAATGGGTTGAGTCGGGGCGGCATGTGCGCGGGTTTGGCATGAGGGCGAGCCGGCGTCGAGTCCCAATCCTCCGGCCGCCGCCATGACCCCGAACAGCCGAATTCATGGCTTTACTGACATATGTCAGAATGGTAATATCCGCGAGTTGGTGAACCGCAAAACCCCGACCGGATAGCAACGCGAGATCGAGAAGATCCGGACGAGACTGAAACAGGCTGAACAGGAATATGAAAAATGGCGAAGCGCGAAAAGGTGACCTATTCTGAATCGAGTGCATTTCATGCGCTCGGTCTTCCCGATGCCGACGACCTCGTCCTGCGCGCGGAGCTGATGCGCAGGATTGTCGACATTATTGCTGCCCGACGGATCAGCCAGGTCGAGGCAGGCAAGCTGATGGGGATGGATCAGCCGCGCGTATCCGCATTAAAAAACGGGCGAATCGGGAAGTTTTCCACCGACCGTCTTCTGAAGGCATTGAGCGATCTGGGGCAGGATATCGAAGTGCGAATCACGCCCTCGCGCGTAAAAAAGGGCCGGTTGCGCGTGGCTGCGTAATGTTGTCGGCCTCGCTTTTCAACCCGTCGCGTGACCGCCTATGCTGCGTCCCGCAATGGACATTCTTCATACGATCGATCTGGCCGACTGGGATGGGCCGTTCTCCGCCGCGATGCGGGCTGATGCCTGCGAGGCGCTCGAACGCGGCAAGGTACTATTCCTTCCGCACCTGAATTTTAGGTTAAGCGAATTTGAAGGCGCGCTGCTCACGCCGGAAGTCTCCGACGGCAAGGCGAAGAATGTCAGCCTCAAACCGTCGGGCAAGATGGGCGGCACCTCGTGCCGGGGAGAGAAGGCGCGCCTTCTGCATCAGATGATGGAACGCTTCGCAGAAACGGCGATGCGTTTCTTGGGCGAATTGATTCCGGCCTATGCGGGTTGCCTCGAACGTGCCCCGACCAGCTACCGGCCCGTCGAGATCGCAGGCCGTCCTGCTTCCGCGGTCTATGACGACACGCGGTTGCATGTGGATGCGTTTCCTTCGCGCCCCATGCGCGGACGGCGGATCCTGCGGCTGTTCTCGAACATCAATCCCGATGGCGCACCACGCATCTGGCATGTCGGCGAACCGTTCGAGGACATGGCGGAACGGTTTCTTCCGGCCGCCCGCGAAGGCTCACACCTGCAGGCCCGCATATTTGGAGCACTGGGCATTACCAAAGGTGCGCGCTCGCCCTATGACGGGCTGATGCTGGGCCTGCATGACGGCGCCAAGCTGGACGAGGATTATCAGCTCCGCTCGCCGCAGGCGGAAATTCCGTTTCCCGCCGGCTCGACCTGGATTTGCTACACCGACCAGGTGATGCACGCAGCCCTGAAGGGCCAGTTCGTGCTCGAGCAGACATTTCACCTCGATGTGGAGTCCATGGAGACGCCGGCCCGTTCGCCGCTGCGCATACTTGAACGCCTCCGCGGCCGCGCATTGGTATAAAACTTTCGGGAAATCGAAGCCGGGCGGCTGCACTTCAAGTTACTCCGTTCCAGCCCCTGGCGTTGTCGGGCCATTTTCAGCTGCTCAGCACCTCCACAACTCCGCCGGCAAATACCATTAGAACTTTGGAGAAACCGGCTGGGGCGGAAAGTTGTGCAAGAACCTTTCGCCACACTTCGATGTGCGAGAACTTGCTTTCATTGGTGATGACCAGCCAGCGGGCGCCAGAAAATTTCGCCGGCACGCGACCGTCCGGTGCCATGTGCATGCAGGCCATCAACGCCTCGGTGCTGTCGAGAAGGACATCATCCGCACCAGGGTCAGGATTGTGCACGAAGCCGACAAGTTTTTGTGCTTTTGCACAACCGGTCCTCACAATGCGGACGCGGATCTGATTTCCGTGAATCACCTCTTTGAGGTCGGTCCTCGCCGAACGGCCCTGAAGCGCCGCCCGGATTATTTGTTCCAATGCGACAGTTGTTTTCGCATCCTGCCTGATGGGTGCCGTGATGGTCACTATCACCGTCCTGCCGTCCGGCACGACATCATTCAAGGAAGTTTGCAACTGATGGACAAGCCCACGCGCAACCTTGTCGAGCCGGAGCCGCGGTTTGGCCCCATCGGCAATGCGTTGTTGGATGGCCACGATTTCGACGGCAATCCGCTTTCCGGCGACGGTCAGCCAGACGCCGCCGCTCGCCTCCCACGTCGCGGAAAAATGCCCGGCAATGGCCGCGATGGCATCCAGCTCCTGTTTCTTCAAGCGGCCCGAACTCCTTGCCAGTTCAGATCGATTTCACCTCGCCGCCGTCCATGCGCAGCGTTGAGCCGGTCATCCATTTTGCGCCCGGAGAAACGAGGAATGCCATCAGCTCCGCGATTTCTTCCGGCTCGCCATAACGCGCAATGCCGGCTTCCTGCGGAAATTTGCGCGTCGCCTCCTCGACCGTCATGTCGTGAAGCGGCGCCCAATGCGCGAGATAGGAACGGCGGCGGCCGGTCATCACCGGGCCGGGCAGTACGCTGTTGACCTGCACGCCGTCAGCGATGCCGCGGTCGGAAAATGCTTTCGCGAGCGCGACAATGGCCGCGTTGATCGTACCGACTGCCGCATATGGCGCTTTGGGAAACAGCGCCGAATTGCCCGACATCAGCACGACGGAACCTTTGGCAGCTTTCAGGGTCGGCCACGCCGCGATCGTTAGCCGCCTTGCCCCGTGCAGCTTGAGCGCGAGGCCGCTTTCCCATTGTGCATCCGTCATCTCAAACAGGTCGATTTGCGGCACGGCGCCCGCAATGTTGAGCAGCGCATCGATGCGGCCGAACCTGACCAGCGTCTGATCCACCACGGATTGTGCTATCGCAGGTTCGGACAAATCGGCATCGATGACCAGCGCGTCCGCGCCGACTGCGTACACCTTTTCCGCAGTCTGTTCGAGATTGTGGCGATTGCGCGCGACGAGGACGAGGCCCGAAAAATCGCGAGAGAGACGGATCGCGGTTGCCTGGCCGATGCCCTGGCTCGCACCGGTTACAATGGCAACTGATTTGTTCATCCGATATCTCCGCTGATCAGAGAAGGAATTCACGAATAGCGGCTGCGATCTCGGCGGCATGCGTCTCCAGCGCGAAATGGCCGGTATCGAAGAACCGCACGACCGCGTCGGGAATGTCGCGTCTGAACGCCTCCGCGCCCGCCGGCAGAAAGAACGGGTCGTTCTTCCCCCACACCGCGAGGAAAGGCGGTTGGTGGGTGCGGAAATAGTTCTGGAAGGTCGGATAGAGCGCGACATTGCTCTTGTAATCGCCAAACAGATCGAGCTGCAGATCATGGACGCCGGGCCGCGTCAGATAGAAATTGTCCAGCGAATAACCATCCGGCGAAACAGCCATCGTATCGGAAACGCCGTGGGTGTATTGCCAGACGGTCGTTTCCGGCTTGAGGAAGGCGCGCAGCGCTTCGCGGTTGGCGGGCGATGCATCTTCCCAATAGGCGCGGATGGGATTCCAGCCGTCGCTCAGGCCTTCCTCATAGGCATTGCCATTCTGCGAGATGATCGCCGCGATGCGATCTGGATGTTTCACCGCCAGGCGCAGACCGGTGGGCGCGCCGTAATCGAAGATATAGACGGCATAGCGCTCGAAGCCGACGATTTCCGTGAACCGGCCGATGATGTCGGCGATCCGGTCGAAGGTGTGACCACGCGCCGGCATGTCGGAATTGCCGAAGCCCGGCAGATCGGGCGCGATGATGTGAAAGCGATCGGCCAGGAGCGGGATCAGATCGCGGAACATGTGGCTCGCGCTGGGGAAGCCATGCAGCAGCAATAGCTTTGACCTGCCCGGCGCGCCCGCCTCGCGATAAAAGATCCGGAAGCCATCAACGTCGGCAGTTCGATATTTGATGCCGGTCATTTGTTCATCTCCCTTGTGTTTGTTATCTGTCGTTCATCCGACGCTCAGCCATTCGCCGCGGAACCAACCGCTTCGCGAATGATGTTCACCACAGCGTCCGGCGCGGTCACGAGCGGCGTGTGATCGACGGCATGGGAACGCATATGCGCCTTCATCCGCCCGGCCATGAAAAGCTGCGCCTCATGAACGATCATGCGATCCTGTTCCGCCACCAGGAACCAGGACGGCAGATCCTTCCACAGCGGCCGCTCGACGGCGGCCGTGATGCAGGCCGGAGAGATCGGCCGCTGAACCGCGGCGAGCACAGCCAGTTCCTCGGCCGATGCGTTGGGTGCGAAGGCCGCAGCAAATGCGTCGTCGGGCAGCCAGATCAGGCCGTGGCGGTCGGGCGCCAGCTTGGGCGCCTTGGGATGCGGCGCGGCACGATAGAACACATCCGCGACGGTTTCGTCTTCGTCGGGCGCAAGAGCCGCCACATAGACAAGCGCCTTCACCTTCTCGTCGCGTGCCGCCGCAATGACAGCGCCGGCATAGGCATGGCCGGCGAGCACGACCGGCCCCGTTACGCGCTCCAGCGTGCGGTCGAGCGCGGCCACATCATCGGCAAACGATGTCAGCGGCAGGGGCGCGGCAACCGCTCTGGCTCCGCCGGCGGCAAGCAATGCGATCACCTTCGCCCAGCTCGATCCATCGGCCCAGGCACCATGAACCAGCACAGTCGTCACATCGCTCGAAGACATATCGTAACCTCTATAATCCTATTTAAGTGGTTACACGTGTTGCACATAACTTGTCTAGAGTGATTTATGCGGTTACTGAAGAATCGAAGCTGTGCAGGGATCCAGCACAAGCCGTAGGTTTGTGACCCTTTGGCCAAACAAAACCTGTGATGGGTACACACGGTTCAGCAATTTTCATCAGCGATGCGGCCGGATTGGATTTCCTGAATTCGATCGCGACGCCGGCGGACACACCCATCGACTGGATCGACAGCGGCGAGGGCTTGCTGGACTGGCTGGAGCAGGCGGATCTCGTGCCCGTGGACACACTCAGGACCATTCGGGCTCACGCACTTCCTGGCGAACTGGACAGGGTCGCGGATCAGGCGAGAGACCTGCGCGAATGGTTCAGGGGCTTCGTCGAGAAGCACAAGGGTCGCCCGCTGGCATTGCGCGACCTCCACGAGCTGGAGCCGCTCAACCGCCTGCTGAGCCGCGACGAAATGTTCAACAGGATCGCCCTGCGCGACAAAACAAAACCTGTATTGCTGGAACTCCATCTCGTGCGCCGCTGGCAGTCGCCCGAATCGCTGCTGCTTCCGATCGGCGAAGCGGTCGCGCGATTTGTCTGTTCGGAAGATTTCTCGCGCGTGAAGGCCTGTGAAGGCCCCGCCTGCACGCTGTTATTTGCCGATCATACGCGGGGCCGGACACGGCGCTGGTGCAGCATGGCCATCTGCGGCAACCGCGCGAAACAGGCTGCACACCGGCAACGGCAAAAAGCATAGCACCGTCAGCACGTGCAGCCAATTTGACTGCAGCCCGGTCCGTCGCGCGATCACGTTATATCGAATGTCAGATGACCGGGCGTGAGCGCGTTGAGCACGTCCCTGGCATCAAGGATCGCACCAGGCGGGTGCGCGCCGGGATGGCTGAACCTGCCGTTAAGCAGGCGCTCCGCAACTTCGCAGACAAGCGGCGCCGTGAACGCGTAGATGTCACGCCCGCGTGCTGTGGCGCGCCGGATTTCTCCCGCGCGTTTCGCGACCGCATCGACCACGAAGCGTTGCGGCGAGCGCCTGCTCGGATCCGCCGGCTCCGGAGGCGGGGTTTCCGGATCACGGATGTCGCTGAGTGCGTTGCTGCTGAGATAAGTATGAAGCTCGGCGGTCTTCACGTGCCGCGCGATCAGGATGATCTCGGAAAACGGCACTTCGACCACCGCCTGGCGGCCGAGCGGATCGCCGAACTCCCACTCTCTCTGCGCTGCCGGTAACGGCAGAAGCGCCAATTGTCCTTTCGCAACCACCACACGCGGCGCGGTGTTCCGCGCGCCGGTCAGACGCGTGCCCCGCGTCGGATGCCAGCTGTCGAGGCCGATTCCGATCTCGATCGTATCGGCATTGTTCCAGTCGCCGAGCGCGGCCGTGACCAGCAGATCGGCGAAACCGCCATAGAAGCCCATCGCCGGAATGAGCACGATGCCCGCATCGCGGGCGGCCACGTCGTAGGTGTCGAATGTGGCGCGCGCACTCGCCTGCTCGGCGGTGACGTCGAAATAATGAATGCCGGCCCGGCATGCGGCAGCGGCCACGGCGTCGGCCGTATCGAGAAAAGGACCGGCGCAATTGATGACGGCCTTCACTCCATTGAGCGCCGAATCGAGCGATTCCGCATCATCGATCGACGCCCGGCGCCGGACGATTTCGGGAAACTTCGCCGCGAGTGCGGCGCTGTCGCGGGCAATGGCGATTGGCGCGATCCCGCGGCGCTGCAATTCGGCGACCACGAAGCGGCCGGTGTGCCCGGCAGCGCCGAACACTGCGACCGTCGATCCGTTCGTCCGCCTGATGGCTGCCACCATTTTCCGTCCTTCCGTTATGCTGCGCGCCCGTCTGTTACGATGCCTTCAGAGTCCGTGATACAGACCGGCAAGCGATGACGGGGCGACGCGTCTTCGGCGCGAGATCAGTTGCAGCCAGGGCGGCAGGTGAAAGCCGCTCATCAGCACATACATCGGAACCATTCCGGTCAACGGCGATCCATCGCGCGCAGCCAAGCAAAGTATATCCGGCGCGCCACTGCCATGGATGGCAACAAAGAACGCCATGGTCGCAAAGGTGGGCGCGGCCGCCAGCGACAACAAACAGGCCGCGCGCGCTCTGGCCGGTTCCCGATCCCGCGCCAAGCCAGGACGAACCAGGCCGATCATGTCCGTGACCATTCCGCGCGACGTCATTCCCGTTCCTTCCCTTGCTGTTTCGATATTTGATCTTCCGCTTCCCGTCTTTGGGCGGCTCCTGCGGGGTCGGCTATGATATCGACCCATCTGGGATCGGGCGCGGCCGCGGTGTCATAGCAGTCGTGCCAATTCCACCATTTGTACGGTGGGGTCTGCGGATAGCCGTCCGGCGAGTCTTCCCAGGCCTCCTGGCGGCCGAGCGCGGTCAGATCGAGGTAATTCCAAACCGTGCCCATCGCTTCGTCGCCGCGATTGTTGATGAAATAGGTGCGGAACACCCGTTCGCCGTCGCGGATGAACACGTTGTGGCCGTGCCATTGGTCGACGCCGAAGTCTGCGTCGAAACTATCGGTGATGGTGTACCACGGCATCGCCCAGCCCATCCGTGCCTTCAGGCGCGCGATGTTGGCCTGCGGCGCGCGCGAGGCGTAGACCAGCGTGGTGTCGCGCGCGTTCAGATGCGCCAGATGGGAGACCTGGTCGGCGCCGAGCGAGCAGCCGCGGCAGGCATGATCCGGCCAGCCGAACACGCCGGGTTCGAAGAAAGCGCGATAGATAATCAGCTGCCTTCGGCCCTCGAACAGGTCGAGCAGGCTC
>Ga0335075_10002896_pt1 | contig 27465 bp, 34 predicted proteins | sample Lox_Sample_24_FD_206723 | JGI IMG/M metagenome (GOLD analysis project Ga0335075, IMG submission 206723) | Soil microbial communities from Loxahatchee National Wildlife Refuge, Florida, United States - Lox_Sample_2.4 | ecosystem: Environmental > Terrestrial > Soil > Wetlands | place: USA...
GCAAGCTTGCTTCAGCACCAACCAGCACCGCCTACGCCATACGACGCGCAAGATTACTTACGCTACACTAATAATTGCGTTACTTCATCACATTTTTAGCAGTTGGGCGCATTCTGGCAGTGGCCAAAGGGACACGACGCAGCCTCGCGAGCGCCCGATAACAGTCAGATAAGCAGAATATGAATAGACTCATTTTAAGCCTGTTTCGGTGATGTGCGGAAGGATTGCAGGTGGATCGTCTTTCTAACGTGAGAACCTTACATACAGTACTGGTCTCGCACGAAGTATATCCCATCTAGGTTTACCCTTACAGTACCTGACCGACCGAGTAGTCTGTGCGCAGCGACAGAATGCGAAGTAATGCGAGGTGATGTTTCCCGCTTCAAACATTCAGGCACGGGACGCCCACAAAGGGTAACTAAGAAAAGCCCTGCTCTCCTTGTAATGTTGGGTGAGATAACTCCTGCGGCGATTCCATTAAAAGGTCCTCGTCCTGCAGCAACACGGACCATGACGCCAATAGGAACTGCTGCATCAATGACGGTGCCGAGCGAAAAGGAGGGGAAATGCTAGAGACTAACGGCACGCCACGGCTCTAGAAGACTGCAGCGAAGTTCCAGAAAAAGATTGTGGAAGCCGCCGAAAGAATTTGGAAGCCCTGAACCCCGTTCATACTAGCTTACGGCAGTCCCTTGTTCCTTCGTTAGCTTACCGAATCATCGCCTCACACATCATTGGCCGCATGTTGTCTCTTGCTTTGCAGCTTTGGCTCGAGCTGGCAGTTACATCCTGGATGGCTGAAAGCACGGCCAGCCCGAGTACGTAAAAACCGTTTCTGACATTTGTGTCGCCGAGGTTATATGTTTGTCTTTTGCCTCATGTTACGTTCTGAAAAGCACGAGGAAGACGGAGACCATGAAAGTTTTGACCCCGCTCACTCTGCCACTCCATGTCAAGTCGTCAAATTCTCTTGGCATACTCGTCGGACACCGATATTGCCTCTCTGAGTTGTATGTGGGGATCCTTGCATTGAAAGTTGACCACTACGTGAATTGGCAGCTGTCATTCGATGAATGGGCCGGTACTCATGGGTCTAAATCCTACTTTGAGTGTACGATAGCGGAAAATGTCCGTTCGTTTCAACAACAATGTCTTAGGCTGCTGCATGCCCTCTGAACGTGCCACAGCAGGAGAAGTATACATGGAAGCCCCCTAGACGCCCTCCGATCGATGCCCACAGATCACTCATCGCTTGCATTTGTTCGTAGCGAGAGAGGGCTCACACGGCCTGAAGGTGGCTTGAATTGAGATGAAAATCCTTCTTTGCGTGGAAAAGGCGTTCCAATGGCGATGATCAATCAACCCAAAGTGGTCGTGCGCCAAGTTATTTCCAAACTTCCACCCGCTCCGACCTGGAAGATGGCTATCCGCCCGAGAAAACCTCCATGATTCGCGAAGAAAGGGTATTGCAAATAGAAAGGATATGCACACTGGGCGCCTCCCGGGAAAGATCCAGTTATGTTATCAGTCGTGGTCTTGGCGCTGTACTGTAGCAAGTGACGTCTACCGCCTGCTTCCCAATTTGATGTATGTGGGGGTTTGCAACGTTACCTCAACACAAGCTTCGGCTGATAAGCCATATCCGTATGCACGGCCCTTACACGTGATAGTCAACCTCAGCAGAGAAGCCGAGAAATGAAAGGATCAGTTTTATGTAAGGGGCGTATGTAAAACAATTTGCCAAGAATACCTGCGTCGATAGGAGTTCGAGATTGACGAAATGTCTCTGCTATCGAATATTTGCCAACATTGCACAAGGACGCAGAGCCGACCGGATTCATTCCAATATCATGTGCAAATGGCACATATCACGTGATTATGAGCCAGGCCCACATTCTTTATGCCTGAGGTCTCAATTTACAAGATCTTATCTAGAAAAAATGTTTCCGATGCAAAGGTCGACATTCCAAAACCCCACCATACCTCTCACATACCGCTATCATGGGCCGCGAACTCCAAAAGAAGAAGAACCGCTCCTCAATACCTAAAATAAAGTTAAAGCCGAAGTCTAAAAAACGTACCAATCCACTTGGTAATCCCATCATCGCCGCAAACTGGTATGCATTCCTCTCAGCTTTTCTCGAAGCTTTCATCTACTTAATTACAAATCAGGGACTCATCCAAAACCCTCACCCAAAATTACCGCCGTCTAGGCCTCACCTCACGTCTCAATTCCCTCACAGGCGGCACCGAAGTAGCGGCATCAAAAACCAGCACATCAAGTAGACTAGCTATCAGCCATGCGGTGCCTACGACACTTGCCCCTACGATGGCGCGTGTGGAAAGAGACCCAGAGACAGGGAAGATCGTAAAAGTGATCCATGACAAGCCCAGGAAGACGAATCCCCTGAATGACCCACTGAATAGTGATGATGGTGGAGATGAGGAGATGCAGGACGCGGAAGAGGAAGCTCCAGAGGGGAACAACATCATCAAGGAACTAGAAGCCCAAGCGTCAATAGTACCAGAAAAGAAAGTGCGCAAGCAAAGCAAGCGTGAGAAAGAGTGGATAGCGAGGTTGGTAGAGCGGTATGGGAGTGACTACAAGGCTATGGCTAGGGATAGGAGGTTGAATCCTATGCAGCAGACGGAAGCGGATATTACAAGACGGGTAAGGAAGTGGAAGGATGGGAATGGAGGCGGAGTTGTGGAGGCGGAGTGCCGAGTGGGTGGAGTCGGCTAGGGTCGGTTCAAGGTATGGAATTGCTTTTGCGGGGTAAAGTGGTAAGTTGTAGGGCTGGGATATGCAGGTTGGAAAAGAGATGCAGCAAGCACTGTGCCTGGCCCAGAATTGGAAGGTACTCGGTTGAGTGAGGAGACCGTGATGACTTCCAAGACAACAAAGCAACAAAAACAGTACTAGGGAGATGCGTGCTAGATTAAACAACAATCCTTTCTGCTGGTCCATTCGCATTGAGCCTGAAAATGCAGAGGACCTTCACATCATGTCAGAAGCAGTCGGGTCATTGCGGCCGAAATTGACATCAGTCTTTGCGAGATGGACGACTCTATTATCTTTCAGGATGGCAAGACATGCGACAAACATCGCCAACTCACTCTTCCAACAGTTACAACAATACGCATGCGAAATGATATGTCTTCTGACTCATTTGCCAAACCCCGAAATGCAACTCTTTAATCACACAGCCGCGGACACCTTCAAGCGGGTATGTCACTCCTATTCTTGCTACCTATAGCATTATCGTAGTATGGACAACGTGCAACAAGATGGATATTATTTACTCTAGCCAACTTACAATGACAATGGCCCACGCCGTCTAAGTGTAAACCCAAATCCTAGCATAATATACTACAGCTCCGCCTTCGCGCCCTCCGCTTTCTCACCCTTTCTCAACTCCTCCAAGATAACACTCTCCAACTCCTCCGGCTTCTTGGTACTCGCCCACCTATCCACAACCTTCCCATCCCTTCCAATCAAAAACTTCTCGAAATTCCACTTCACCCTCTTCAATCCCATGAGGCCCGGCCTCTCCTTCTTCATCCACTCAAACAGCGGCTCCGCATTATCGCCGTTGACTTGCGTCTTGCCCATGATCGGGAACGTGACGCCGTAGTTGACCTGGCAGAAGGACTGAATGTCGTCGTTGGAAGCGGGCTCTTGGCCGCCGAATTGGTTACATGGGAAGCCGAGGATCGTGAAGTCGTCGGGGTATTTCTCCCTTATGGATTTGTAGAGCTTCTCGAGTCCTTCGTATTGCGGGGTGAAGCCGCATTTTGAGGCCGTGTTGACAACGAGGACGACCTTGTCTTTGTAGTCGGTGAGGGGTACGGGTTGCCCTTTCTCTGGTGGGGAAGAGGTATGTTAGTTGAGGTTCTGGAAGTTCAAGAGGCCGAGAGGGAGATTACTATTGAGGGGCTTGAAGTCGTAGAAGGTCGCCTCGGACGACATGGCTCGTGCTTGTAGTGTTGGTGATGGTGGGGCCCAGGCGTTAAAGAATGGTCTGGATTTACTAAAACCTCTGGCGAGTGGTGGCTTTGGATCTCTATATACAGTCTGGAAAAGAGATCTCGTAGTTTGCATTGCTTGAGTAAGCAGAGAGAACAGTCGGGTCTAGACGGCATCACACAACCCTTTAATTTTTGCAGTTGCGTAATGAACGCATCCACAATCCGCTACAGACTTGGGGCATCGACCTCGGCTTCTCTAAGCCCCGATCGATCTGGTTAACCTATGGCGTCAGCCACTATCAAGAGCTTATCGGTGGAAATCGTGGCGTACATGAAGCATCGAAATTCCAAATCATCGAAGCAATGGCCTCCGACAACCAGCGCCGCAACATTATTATTATAGGTATGTGCAATCCCTGACAATGTTTCACAAGTGTTTGATACTGATATATACCCAGGTGGAGGCATCATCGGCTGCACGAGCGCATACTTCATCACACGACATCCGTCTTTCAATCCAGCCCTTCATTCCGTGACCATCCTCGAAGCGACAGGCGTTGCATCTGGGGCCTCTGGCAAAGCTGGTGGTCTTCTCGCACTCTGGGCTTATCCCTCGAACATCGTTCCTCTTTCGTACCGTCTTCATGCGGAGCTCGCCGTGGAACACAATGGGCCGAAACGATGGGGTTATCGAAAGATCCATTGTGGATCGCTGAGCGCTAAAGGGCAACCGTTGGCTGCTGCCAGCAATGAAGATGCTAAGCTGCCCAAGGATGAATGGGCAAAGCTTCCCAAGCGGGACGAAAGTGCTATGTCTAGATTAAGAGCTGCAGGCGTACCAAAAGACCTCAATTGGTTTATCCCAGAAGCCATAACGGGATATTCTGAAATGGGAGATCCAAATACCACCGCACAAGTTCACCCATATCAATTCACGACCTCCATGGCAGAATTGGCTCAGGAAAAGGGGGCGAAAGTGATACTTGGTGCTGTCAAATCTATGGACTACTCAGGCAACCAAATCAACTCGGTCACCTACGAAGATAAAGCGTCCAAAGAGATGCAAACCATTGCAGCAACTGACGTCATCGTCTCCGCTGGCCCTTGGACGAGCCACATCCTTCCCGAAGCACCAATCGACGCCATCAGAGCGCACTCTGTAACTATAAAAGCAGACGTGACGCCCTACGCCATCTTCTCTGAGATCTCGCTCCCCGCTAACTTCAGAGACACAAACGACAGCCCCAAAGCCCAATCCCGTCGAAAAAGACATGGGAATGTCGTCTCACCAGAGATATATGCCCGCCCCAACGGCGAAGTCTACGCCTGTGGCGAAGGCGACTCTCTCATCCCCCTCCCTGCCAGCAGCGACCTCGTCCAGTGCGACACCTCGCGCTGTGACGACATCGTCGCCTATGTGTCCAGCATCTCGCACGAGCTACGCGACGGCGAAGTGCTCGTGAAACAGGCCTGCTATCTGCCGTCCGTCTCTGGCGCCAATGGCCCGTTGATTGGCCCTACGGGTATCACTGGCGTGTATCTGGCGGCGGGGCATACGTGCTGGGGGATTCAGAACTCGTGTGCGACGGGGAAGATTATGAGTGAGTTTTTGTTTGACGGCAAGGCAATTAGTGCCAATGTCGCGAGCTTGGATCCTAGGAGGGTGCTGTGAGGTTTTGGGTGGTCGTTGTCTTTATGAATATAGAATAAGGCTATGCTATTGTTCACATCGTCTAGTATGGAATGTATATATGATACGGGGTGTGTAAGATTTCTGCCGGTAGATGACTATAGATTGGATCTGGGCAAAAAATACCCTAATATATGATATACGAGATATTACAATAAATCCTATTAGGTTACCTAGACCACATCGAGTTTAAAGCACAAGTTCAGAATGCATTCAGCCAGGGAGCTCAGGCGCTTCATCATACCTCCTCCCGTACAAATTTATTGTAACCAATCCCACGACCAGCCTCAGCCCCAGCAATAGTGTGACACCCAACAATGGGGGTTTTCGTTCAGCAACGGCGACGGGGTACACCTATGGCGACAGTCACGGTTCGCGGCCCAGACATTCTAGCGGGAGACCTGAGCTCCGTGAGCAGAGCAGAGCATTGGAGGCGCGAACTTTGTGCCCAAACTGGATGAAACAACCTACATAGGACTGCAAAAGCAGATCTCTATGGCTGTGAAACAAGTCTGCGTATAGAAAGCATTACCTTTTGAAAGCCTCAAGGACCAACCAAAATAAAATAAAAACCCTACAGAAAAGAAGATCATGATATTATTTCAATTTTACAAAAGAAACTCGTTATCATCCAGTAGACCCTCCCTTATTATGCCATTCCCAGCACCGCCATACCAAAACCCCGAAGTTAAATGCGGCAAAATTCTCATAGCCCTACTCCAACCACGGCCGTATGCGGGTATCAGAACCACCAAGCAACTACCTAGCCCTAAGCAAATGATAACCTCAAGATGCAGACCTCACGCGAGAGTAAAACCGTGAATAGCAACCGTCATGCTCCAGTCCGCCCTTCCTAGGTCAAAGTCTTCATCATCGTAGCCAGTGCTCGTGCCTGGGCGGCTATACGAATTATCAGGTAAATGCTCGCTATCTTCTCGGTGCGACGATGCTCATCCTACCTTTCTTGTCCCTCTTGATCTCGACCACTACCTCATCGGGCTCCCGTTCCTTCCTCACCTCTTTGTAGACGACCAGATCGCCACGTCGGATCCTCTCTGCCTTTTCGAATTCTAGGGCCTTGATCTCGGCTCGGACGATGCGGTCGTCCTTCGATCGTCTATCGCCAACGAGGACAAGTGGTCCGACGGGGATGTTGTTTGAACGCTCGACGACTTCGACAGGGCCTCTGGTATCGATAATTATTGGAGCAGGCCCCACGGAACGGCTTCGGCCATGAATAATTTGGCTTCTTGGTGGGCTAAGCCCTCGCCGCTCAAAGGTGGTTTTTTCGAAGAACTCATTACGGTCGTATCGAGGTACTTCTCTAATTACTTCCTCGCGACGCTCTTCGATGACAGTACCACCGTCGGACCGACCCCCTGACATTTCTACTCCTTGGAATGGTTAGTATTTCGTGCCTCGTCGCTATGCATAATTTTCGGAGGATGGGATGGGCAAATAGTCAGTTGATAAACTCACTTTCGGACTTCTTGAAAGTCTCACTAAGCTTGATAACCTCATCAATATTTTCGGGACCGAGTGCTTTTTGAATGATAACAACATCACCCTGAATTCGTTAGTCATAAAGTAAATAAAGAGAGGTTGAACACTTACCTCTTTTTCGTAGGGATAGCCCAATTCAATAATAGCCTTCAAGCTCACTAGTTTAGCTGGCATTCTGGTCTTTCCTCGTCTTGGGAACTTCTTTTCAACCACAACCTTCTCGCTACTAACTGTGGAAGATGAAGAGCTACTCTTCGCAGATTCCCGGCTGGGACTGCGGCGACGGGTGCGGACGATCTCGCGCTCACGGACTCTCTCCGGATAAGGTCTATATTCCTCATCACCGTAGTAATCCGGCTCAGAAATCTTAATCTCTTCGAAATCTCGCTCGGCATATCGTCGAGGAGGTGGGAGGGCTCTTGATCGAGGCAGAGGTGGAGGCACGTATGCAGGTCGGAAGTCTTCCCGGCGAGCAGGAGGGCCATACTCCTCGCGCTCATATCGTGGAAATGGCTTACGGTCGAACGTATCTAGCGATGATTGGCGTCTCAAAAGTCCCGGTCTTGGTGCACGTCGAGGAGGTGGGCTGTAGACTTCGCGTTCCCGCTCTTTCTCAATTGTGACAGACTCTCTTCTTGGCCTGTAGCGGGGCTCGTCGTCATAGACGATCCTCTCGCGGACTCGATCATCCTCTTCGTAGCCTCGTGGGCCACTGACGCGGCGCTCATACACCTCGTCCACTGAGCGCTCTCGAGGTCTAGGACCTAAGCCGGAGCCTCGGCGAGGACTGCGGTCTTCTTCATATCGGACAGTCTCACGGGTGAAGCGGTCGTTATCCCATCGTTGTGGGCCACGATCGCCGTATGGATCTCTCGACATTGTGAGGATCTGAGGAAGGACCGCTGGACGATGTAGTGTGAAGGGCTATGCGGCTTCTTCGAACTTGAAGCCACGCTATCTTGCGAGCCGGCTCTAGATATAGGATGTAAGGTAGATAGGTTGTGTAATGCTGTCGCAACAGCTTTCTTCAAGTTTGGGCGATGTTCGTGTGGGCTGGAAATCGAAGTTCGTCGTTTTATGAAGTTCGCACTGGCAGCTGTTAAACAAGCTTGGCCTCGTCTCGGTGAGCAGGTACTTGTACTAACCAGACACCAGACTCAAATTTTCAGGGTCCAGTTTTGCACATGAAAATGCCCAATATGGTTTATTGGAGGGAGGTTATCTATGGAAGATTCGATTATATACCCACAAAGTTAATTTAATATCTAATTCTTGCGAGATTGATAGATTCGTGGGGCTTCTTGGCCAACACTGACGTCAGCGCCGCTATCAACGCCGCAAATTTTCTGTCGGCATCTGGGCTCCGCCACTCATATTTCTAGCACTAATGAAGCTTAAGGAAATCACAATATAAGTAGAGAATATGAAGATCCTTTCCCACATTCTCTGTAGCTTTTACTAATCAAAAGGATCGGCCCGTAACCACTCATGCCCAAGTAAATCATGAGCCGGTCTGCATTTGTTGCATGTCGACTAGAATTAATTCATTCAATACGGCTACCAGATCAAAAACCAAAGCCAAGATAAAATTTTAAACTGTCCTTACTTACAACACTCTGCTTCGCTGCCTGCAACTATAAGCCTTGAGAACTTATCCGCAGCGTCCAAGACCTTCGCCTTACTCTTGACTTGACTTGGCGTAGAGCAGTAGCTTGGTGGGACATCCAAGGCCGGGTTCTTAATAAAGAAGTTACGCGGCCGCAACAGCAGGGTCATCGGCTCAGCAGGCATGACGGGGAAGTCCTCAGGAGATGGGAAATGTATGATGCCGAATGTATGCCAAAGAACTATGTCAGTATTTTCGATACTGGCATCGCCATTGGCAATCCATTCTGGAATACCTTTGGAAGGCTCGCCCGAGGTCTGGGGGACATGCCGGCCCGCAGGATGTATTTGATCATCGTCGTCTATAAAATAGTCAGACCTAGATATTCAGAAGCAGTGAGGCGATTTACATCTTGTAACGTGGACGGCATGTCTCGCGAACCCGGCACGCTTCCAAACCAGACCACCTTCCTTAGGTAGCAACTTTGGCACCTCCCTACTTACCAACTTGTAGCTGACAGGCTTGTGGCTATAAGGATTGAGCTTGTTGGTATTTGCCATGTCCCACGTTCGAGATGTGGCGCCATCATAATCACTGACAGCTTCTTTCACCGTGGAGTACTTAGTCTTCTTGGCATAAAAAGCGTTTCCGTAGAAGTTCTCGTTGCTACCGAGCTCACCGGGACCTTGAGCAGCATCGACTTGGAAAACAGTATTCTGGGGTCCGTCGATATTGGGGTCAATACGCAGGCAGAAAAGATGTTGATGATTGTGTGCATTAACTCCGGGGTAGACCTCAGTACCCCATCCATGTGTATCCTCAGCGGGGTTCATGGCATATGTATTGAGAATCCCTGTGAGTTTGATCTCCAGCTGAACAGTACCATCCTGATGGAAGATCCAGTAAACACAGTACTCGTAATTTGCAGCCGTGAAGATGTGCGAAACAAGCAGCTTCCGGCCACGTGTAACTATGACAGAGTCGTCGCGGAAGTCACTGTGCTTGAACAATATGCCTGCATCCTCTTCGTGGATACAAATGGCGTTCTTGATTGTCGTGCTTTCTCCAGCCCGGTTCACAAATGCCGCATCCATGTAATGGATGGCTCCTTTGCAGTCACAGCCAAGGGACAGGCTGTTGGTCATATAGCCTCCACCATATTCACCGAGATCGAAAGCGTGTTTCCGTTGGTGAGGGTGCTCAGGATTCCCATATGGGACCACCATCTCAGCAAGACTAAGTCTGTAGAAAATTGGCCGAACATTTCCCTTATCATTATATGTGATGTTGTTCAATATGATCCCCTCTCTATAGTTGAACCCGATATGGAAGTTCCAGTTTTGCCATGCAATAATTCTACCATCAATCTTGAAGGAGACACCTTCTGGTTGCGTGATATTCAGTGGCTTGATATCTTTACGATATCCCCCTTCCCTCTCGATTGCTTCTGCATGATAGTTATTAGGTGGTGCTTTACTGACAGGTCTGCGGACTTTTGGAATATCAATATGTATGATTTGTTGTTTGTCTGCATCGAAGATAGGACAGAAATCGAGTGGGTACGAATACTGGCTGTCGTCGATATGTGGTCGATAATACATGAGCGCTTGTTGGAGTCGCACTTTATTTCCAAATCTCTCATCATATCCAATGGTCCATGCTGCCAATAAATTAGCAGCGCCGTCTAACATTGTTGATTGCACTCACGGTCACAGTAAACCTTGTGCATGTCCTCTTTTGGAATTCCACTGATCGCACATTGCTCAATGACACCAGGGTCCGTCCGGCAGACGTGCTCTACGATCTGGAGATCTTCCATAGTAATCTGAATTAAATTAGTCACGGGATCTAATGATCTCATTTCGTCCACGACTGGTACCCACAAGAGGCTGAACACCATCCATTGACTCCCATTTAACAATCTTCCCTTCTTTAAGATCGACTAAGCCATCGAAGACCTTACCACCTCTCGCAATGGCTACCACATCTGCCACTCTCCTCGGTCTTGGGGTATGCTGCGGATCCGCCAGCCATTGCATCATCTCCTTCTTGCGAGGCTCCCAGAGTGTAACCGCGTTGTAGAATAGTTGACCATGCTCTCTGCGAATGATTTGGACTGCTGTTTCGATTTCGGAGTTGGAAAGGGGGTCGAATGGGTGAGGGGAAGGAGTACTGCTTGTAACATGTTGTGCGACTGACCTTAGTCTGTCAAGAGCCATAATTGCTTTGGTGTGTTATAGAAAATGGTCAACGCGACGATAACGTATCTAGAGTATCACGGCAGCACAAGGGAGGTCAGTAATTGATGCCAGGCTGGTGCCAGGTAGATATCAACGAAGAACGTCGAGAAATATATGAAAGACTACGGTCAGCGGGATCTGCTATATTAATCGGGTCAAGAAATTGTTAGCAACAGGAAATTGACAGGAACAGTTTAGAGGTCCTTGATCGGGGCATGGCGCGAGCATGGTGCATGGCACAAAAGTCCATGCTCCTCAAGCTTCTGAGAGCATTTGAGGCGGGGTCGAGATACTGACTTACAGTCATTACTGATAAGAAAAACTCTCCACTCAAGCTTCCCCTGGCCGTCGTTGCCGGATGGGATGCCCAAATTGAGCCTAGCGCATCTACGAAGGGTTCTCTAACCAAATCCAAACCTCGAAATAACGTGACAGACATGTGGCTTTTGTACCCCGCCATCTGTGGGAATGAACTTGGCTTATTAGGAACTTCAGTGAAGATCTCGTTGTTTAGGATTTTGGTGGCTGCGGCTCCTCTCCTGTAAGAATTGCCAACGTCAATTGATACCAATGAATACACCCATGAGGATATTGGAGCCTTTCCAAGGAGCGATGGCAGGTGAACTACTGTAGGTTGGGAAGAACTCATCTTCTACCTGTTGAGGTACTGAGAGTACGATTGGAAGATAACGAGCTACAAGGTTGAATCGACAGTTGCACCGCCGTATGCAAGGTTATACGTCAGGACCTGCGGCTCGTTGTACTGGACGGTAAGGAAATCAACCCAATTAGGACCATTTGACGAGGCATAGCCGGGGTAACTTGGATTGCCTAAAGGGTTGCCGATTGATGGCTGAACGCCAGTATCATTAAACCCGGTTGTGTTATAAGAATCTCCGCTATGGAGTAAGTAAGTTCATATCCTAACGCAGCTTTCTTTTCAACTCACAACATGAAAGCGTATTTGATACTAGGCCATCCAGCGTAGTTCGAGGTAGCTTTATATCTCGAGGATGGTTGCCAGTCAGCATTGATAGGCGTCCCAAAACTCATGCCTGCCAAGCACAAAGCTGACATAGAAAGTGACAGTCATCCAAGCATGACGTATATCCCAAAAAGCAATATTGCATTCCGAGGATTTAAAATTCTCAATAATGCCCATTTGTACAGATCGTAAACCTGCCAAAGCAAAACAAAATAGGGCAATTGCCCGCCAATATATACAGACAGTCTCTATCTCCTCATTATTCAGATCTACTCCCCCTGTATCCAAATTTCTCTACACCGACATCAAAACAGGAGTCAATGCCGTCAGGCATAAGGCACATGGCAAGGGCGGCACTAAACGGTCGATGGTAGCTGCGGAGTGTCATCCTCCGCTCCGTTGGCTACAACTTTATCATGTCTGCCCCACCTCATGTTCCCTGCTCAAATACAAAAGGTAAGTAACTATGGCGCATTCCGTGCATTTGTAAAGCACATAGTAAGGAAAGAAGAATCAAGCTTCCGCTTCTGCAATATCGAGCGGCATTAATATTGGCTAGGGCCGGAAATTTTCCCAACCTGCAGGTAAGGTTCACCTTGTCTTCATAGACAATCTTGACTCATATGCTTCTCGGCGGAACGGGAAAGACTTCACTACATTCTCATTGTTTCTTCTTACTTTTCTGGGGCCTTTCCTACATTCCGTGACTTGATAGCAAGATATCGTGGACCCGCCTGCGGAATAGGGCAGAAGGCGGAGGGTGTGGAAGTTAATGTAACTCCAGAGCTGCATTTCCAGAGCCATACCTACCCGGAGAGCATGGGGGACCTTTTGGTATAAGGTAAAAGATGTCTCTGTTTTCACAACTGTTACCATAATAGCTCTCGTCATTTTATAACATATCACCGTTACAAACCCTATCGTTAAGTCAGAACTATTGGGTATAGTGGTTGGACAAAAAACCGGCTTGGGACAGAAGTATTTCCTGCGGTGGATATACTTGCCCCGGATTTCTTCCAGCTATTTGGATGTTAAAAACTGCAATAATAACAAAGTGCTTATATAGGCAAGTATTGGGCAGATGATTCCAAAAAAGAGCTAATATTTCCGATACAAATATTAAGCTACCTTTGCTCTGATCATCAGACCCTTGAGTAGCCGATTTGGACCAGATTCTTAATCAATAGCTTTACCCAGTAAGTTTCGCCCTGTATTTAATGCCATAGTAGCCAAGCATGGCAACATTATCCAAACAGCTCCTATATAAAGTACGCCAAAGCCAGAGCAGCTTTTACGCTTTACTGGGATAGGATAGTAGGAGAGAAATTGTCCAACTGCTCAGGGAGCTTGGCCTGGTACGGCGGTGGAAGAATATCTTAAATCTTCTGGTCCTCGTCAATGTATTAGACGTAAAACACGCTAGTGTACAGATCCGAATTGGAACAGATGGAATTAACATGTCCCAGCAGTTACCCCAGTTCGAAACCTTTTGTTATTATTACACCTACTGTCGTTGTGAATCTCCTCGTTATCGTGAAAGCCGCCGCGTCTCTGGAACATATCATCCTATTCGGAAGCATATAGTGTGAAGCTACTCTCAAATAAAGATACCAGCTAGAAGTCTGAGAATAATCGATATCAAGATTGCACGCCGCGATAGGGGGTGGACTGAGCCTGTATATTGTTATGGTTCCAACAAGAACGCGAGGATCTTGACTGATTTTACCTCAGAATCACCGATACACTTGCTATTTTGTATAGGGAAAATTAATCTTATTGACAGATATCTTGCCTATGGAATTGCATTACCTTCCACTATAGCATCTTGCTATTTACAATACGCGACGTACTGCCTTCCAGCCGCTACATGGTGTCTTCATGAAAAGTCGTAGTATCCGGGCTTAGGAGCTGAAAGGATAGAATAGAAACACTCCTCCAAACGCTACGACCTCACAAATTGAGGCCCGAACCCCTTGATCTACATACGATTTCTAGGTGCCGCAAAGGCGCCTGAATGGTTGAAGTTTAGTCTCCCTAAGCAGGAATATCCGTAGCTGTCGATATATCTCCCACTGTCTTCTCCGTAACAGGAGCAGCCGCACCCTAAGCAGGAACAGCAATCTTAAGACTCCCAGCCTCAATATCCTTCGCCAACTGATCAGCCTCGCGAATCTAGAGCACTGTGGGCGCTCAAGTTCCCGGTTCTCTCAGCCTCAATTTGTTCTGGGACTTAACATTCCTCCAAGTAAACCTTTTGAGTCAACATCAGCAGTTATTGTCAGAAGAAAGTTTCGGTAAATCTGATCCATAGGCTTGATCTGCGAATGCCACTCGGCTTCGAAATCCTACACAGGCGTCAACCTAAAGATATCGGGCACCAAGCTGTCTTGTTATCTGAATAGCATCCTGGATCATCTTGGGTAAAGACCCAATAGAGATTCCCTGGCTGAACTCATAAACGTTACTTGATAACGTCTTCACAAGATCCGGTCCCCATCGGGGACTGAGAGTGAAGTAGTAGGCACGTTGGCCTCTACTAGATTTGTAGACAAATAGATGCTCGCTTCTATCGGTTGAACCAACATCAATCAGATACAGTTGGTAGCAAAGGGGCTTCCTTCTGAAAACTACACTCAGCGTGACTTTTAATACAGCACAGAAGCCAATAAAGTGCGAGATTTGACATTGCTAGAGAGTTCGTAAACGTATTCTCAATGCTCCTATTGGCAGCGAGGATACACTCAGGTCATCTGCACAACCATGAACATAGATGATCCTAGGACCTGATCCAAATCAATAGTAAAACTCAACTTTGTTCGAATATGGCCGGCTAGTGTAGGGCTGAGGACTCCATTGCAATGCTTTTTCGGTCCTGGATATTCGCAGTGACAATCGATCAAATCACCCCTACAAATTTCATACCTTCTACGTACCCATATTCGAAAGAGGAGTCTGTCTGTATCTCTCCATCCTTCAAGCCGCCTACAACGTAATGACGTTTTTCTCAAATGAAATCTGGTGAATCGGGTACAAGAAGCACAGAGCTTTGAGATAGATGTTCGATCCAGGCTTGGGAATGTTATAGAAAACAATCGAGATTCTAGATATTATACGATCAGATTACCTTCAAGTTTCCTTCTGATCTGGTCTTAGTACTCACAAAGGTAGACTCCCAATATCTGGCGCATCGGGTACTTTGAACTGCAAACTTTCTACGCCAGGATCAGTCAAGTTATTATGGACAAACGTCCAGAAGGCCGGGGCGTGTTATTACTCGCAGAAAACCCCAATTTTTTTTTTTTTTTTTTTTTTTTTGTGGGTGGGGCTTGAAAGGAGCACCGATGTCTATTAGAAATTGAACAGTATCAGATCTTCCACTATATGGTTTGTCATGAAGCTAAGATGGAGGCGGTATCAAACAGGCAGCTCTTAAATTCCTTCTAAAGTCATATTAAATACCTGGTCTTATAAGTCTATGCAAAGAGAACTTTTGATTCAAGCTTATATCACGCCTCTGCAGGTTCCGCGGACTCAATAGTGCCAATACATGTACCAAATCCAACCAGAGATCCACTCTCACCACACACGCCTTTGATGGTGATTGTGTCCCCATCTTTCAGGAATTTTCTTACTTCCATCCCTGCCAGCATGATGTCCTTCTTGCCGCCTTGGCACTGCTCTAGCAAGCTGCCTTGTGTGCCTTCTTCCGTTCCACTGATGGTCCCCGATCCCAAGAGATCCCCTGTCTGCATAGGACAGCCTCCAACAGAATGATGCGCCAGCATTTGCGGGAATGACCAAATCAGATTCTTTGCACTGGTTTTTGTAATTGTGGTTGTCTCACCAGATGGCGCTGTGTACTCATTAGCTTTCTACTTGATTAGGGATCACGATTCAAATGCTAAGCTTACTCGTGATGTCAACTTCTAATTTAATATCGTAGACGTTTTCCTCCTTATTCTCCTTCAAGTAGTTCAATACTTCTCTTTTGTTTTCCAATGCGACCGTCCTAAATGGCTCCAATGCATCCATGAGGACAACCCATGGGCTGATGGTCGTTCCAAAGTTCTTTCCATTGAAAGGTCCTAAGGGAACGTATTCCCACTGTTGTATATCTCTCGCCGACCAATCATTCATGAGTACAAGCCCAAATATGCTATCCTCTGCTTTTGAGATTGGTATACGCTCTCCCATGGTGTTTCCGGTACACACAAAAGCACCCAGCTCCAGCTCAATATCCAGCCTCCTGCATGTCGTGAATGATGGTGTATCAGGCTGACTCGGGTCCAAGATAACCTGGCCCATTGGGCGCCGAATTGGCGTTCCTGAGACAACAATTGACGATGCTCGGCCATGGTAGCCAATCGGGACATGCATATAATTCTTCTGCAAAGCATTCGCTGCTCCCCTGAACATTGTGCCGACAGTAAAGGCGTGGTTCAAACCAGCATAGAAGTCTGTATAGTCTCCGATTTGCATTGGAAGATGCATCTTAACCGCCGTATGTAGAAGTAGGGACTGTTTTTGGAGCTGTTCATTGTCCTTAAGAACATCGGGAGATGAGGTTTCCTCGGAGAGGATATCTTGCAGGTATTCACGGACCTCTCGATGTACGGGACGTCCGAGGCTGGCGAAAGCATTCAGTGTAGGTTGTGAGAAAACGTCTAGGTGTCGATGAATGGCCGGCAGGCCGTCGAAACCTTTATGCGCAGCGAAAACCTTAAGATCAAGGACGTGATCTCCAATTGCGACAGCAAGTCGCTTCTCGGGTGAGTCTTGAGTACTGATTATACCAAATGGTATGTTGGCGATGGAGAAATGAGAGTCCCTAGGAACGTTTAGCCAGCTTTTTGACGCCATTATAAAGTGTTGAGTATGGACTTTTCGCCAACTCATTCGAAGACGCCAGATAACGAGCGTAGAGAAAAGGAAAATGGTGAATGAAATGCTTTTGTATGGAAAGCATGGGACCTCAATCCCGGTATCATAGAGGGGAAACCTCATCGGCATTTTGGCTGCCTGCGGAACCGTTCCGCACATACCATGTCGACGATATTTTTCTGCACATCAGAATCCAAGTCGAGCAGGATGGCATTGCTACATTGCTGCGTGTTTCTAGCATTATTAGAAGTGTTTGAATGATTAGGGCGAACTCCATATACCATGCCAGCTAAACATCAATAAAATCAAGTTGAAGAGCTTTGCAATGCTACACTTACTACAAGCCAGCTACACAACATCCCTGCGCAAAATTTTTTGAACTTTGTTCCATCGTGGCAGTGACATAGACAGGCAGGAGATCTCACGCTGTTCAATCGACGCAGTTAAGTCTTTGCTCTTTGTCTAAACATGCATTACATACGCTTCCTGAAGTCACCATCTCTTAGCCGTGGAAGAACAGGACTGCGCCTTAATGCCAAAATCACTATCACAACTGATCTTGGGGAGTCTTTCCTCTGCCTTGACCTTCCAATTCTCGTCATCTTACTAGATCATGTGGGCAACCATGCTCAAGTTCACCCATATCAATGGAAGGCTGGGAAAAGGGAGCTCGAGATATCATTTTCTCTTCCATTGACCGCCATCTTGTCAGGACAACGGCCGAGGTGGCCCTGCAAACTGCTCGTCCAGCCTCGAGATTCGAATTACCAACTAGGCGTCTTAGGTGATTTGCTTCTACTATCAAGCCAAGAGATTCCTGCGGGGGTCATTCTACCTATTCTGAGCGAGGAATTGTTTGTTGAAGCTTCTCCTAATGGCGATCGATCATATGTAGCAGGCATGTGGCCCGTTGGGCGGGAGAACCAGCGACCTAGCATACTTCGGATTAATACACCGAAAAGAGTCGCAAGACATATTCACATGGCCGGTGGCGATGAGTTCTACATATGGGAGGAAACCGGCGAAAGCATCGCTCGACATATCTGGTACGCACATGCTTTTTATAGTGCGCCACTGAACTGAGAGTCTGTGTGTGATAAATCTACAGCTGCTGTCTACCGTGAACTTTAACAAAGGCGATTTTGTTTCCGATTCCGTTCCTGGGAACTTTTTCACTTCATTCTGCTATGGAGTTTAAGAATTTGCCATTTCACTGACTCCCAGCCCACAGGGATGCCGGACTTGTACTTGCAGCCTTTCTAGACTCATCTGGAGCTTCAACTGAAAATTCGGAATTGAAGCTTCCGGAATGCCTAGAGACTCTACTATTGAAGGAAAAGCTTGACGTGCTCGAGCTTGGCACTGGCTGTGGCATTGTTGGCATAACTATGGCAAAACGCTTTCCAAATGCCGAAGTCTTCATTACTGATACGCCTGAGGCGGAAGAGATTGCCAAACATAACGTTAGTATGATTGCAGGACAACCTCGTCAAGATGGAAGCTTTCCAAAGATTGCATATCAAATTCTGGACTGGGAGGACCCTCTTCCGGAGAACCTTCGGAATCGCAATCTGGACTTGATTCTGGTAGCAGATTGCACCTACAACTCAGATGTCGTGCCTGACTTGGTCAGGACACTGGCTAGTCTCGTGAAATACAATGCAGAGGTCTTGATTTTGGTTGCCATGAAGATCCGGCACGACAGTGAGATGGTCTTCTTTGATTTAATGACGAGGAAGAACATGATCGCTTTGGATAAATGTATTCTATCACTGCCGCTACTGGGCCAAAGTGACGAAGAGATCGAATTTCACCTCTTCAAAGGCAGTTGATACCATCCGTCATAGCACGATTGGTGCTAAAGAGATCGAAGCCTACCTATTCAAGGATAGCTAATACTATTTGGCAAAGCAGAAATGATACCTTCCCAGGAAACATGTACTAAAGCATTTATTACATCTAGCTACAGATGCAATCCCATATTCTATGTAAGTAGTAACTCTCTAGTCATCTCCTCACAAATGCAAAAGAAGTTCTGGAACGTCCGAAGAAACATCCATATTCAGCTTATACCTCGCCAGCCTCACATCGGCGCCTCCGCAGAAACTCGTAAAGCCCGCATTAAGCACTAGCAAATCAACACCTCCAGCTAGCCTCCCACTCACCAAACACAGCCCCCAACATTACCCTCCAATCCTCAGCCTTACCAATGCGTGAAGTGTGCATTTCACCCCTTTTAGCGCTCAGCTGAACCCGAACGGCCGGCTAAGCGCCGATACGAGGCCCTTCAATGGAGACACAGGCCCAGGGGGACCGCTGTAGCCGTTTTAGGGGCGGATGCGAGCCTTTCGTAAAAATAAACGTATCACTATCACCCTGTGCAGAAAATAGACCAACATGCATGCGCACCGGTATTTCGTACATGCACACGAAACAGATACCTTACACTTCCACATGCTAGTCAGCGTCTCGCCAAGGTGATCGGACGATTGCATCCACCAGAACCTGCTTCGCACTGTCACAAGTAGTGGCGGGTTGTGCGGAAGACAACACAAACTCCACGGGGGGTTACTAGTGTACGTTTCCGGCTATGATTTCCATACTATCACCTAGTGTGCCACACTACTAATGCGAGCGGGTCTGCTGATGGTGGGGTGCGCACCACTATTGTTCGAGCAGTCGAATCCAGAACCGCCGTCGCCGTCATAATAGCATGGTGTCAAGCCGTGATTATGCAGTCTAAATGGGATGGGCTAGACACGGTAAAGATAGGGTCATAACTAGATATAAACCCCCTGTAGATGTCCTCATGGGATCATGTAATCACTTATAGTAGTGTACGGAGATAGTGCTGAAGGAGGTATGCAAGTCGGGAGGCGGGATATGCCGTCATTGTTATTGCCGTCTGTCGCCGGATGAAGGGGTCGCCGGCGCTGACGCTGTTGAGTTTGATGGGACGGGATGATGTGGGGATTAGTATTATCATTACTATTTCGATGTATAATACGAAAAACGAAACCGTGAGTGGTTTATGTGGTTTATATGGTTTATATGATCTTTATAGCGCAAAATATAGAAGGGTATATAGATATCCGACGCGTATGGAGAGAAGTGAGCAAAAAACTCCAGTCCCCAGAATGCCAGAAAGCTAGTAAAGACTACTATTACAATCCAAAGAGACCCGCCCGCTAATTGATTGGTAAAAGAACCGCGATAATAAAGCAAAAATTCAGAAACTCCAGCGATAAACCAAAACAAGTCTTATCCAAAATGATGAGTAACTTTTGCCTTCCTGTTGATGCCATGCCATGCTCTCGTGCTTCATCTTGCCCCTTGTACGAACGTGGAATGCATGCCGCCTGCCTGGATTGCTCCATTGCTGTATCGTCTCTTGAAAAGTTTATCCTACAATGCACCGCCAGAAAACCAAATTGACTGGGGAGAGGGAACGCAAAGATGGTATCGTAGTCGCAAAATTCATGACAATAGAAAAAAAAATAGAATCGGACGAAAGCAAGACGTTAACTCCTCGGCGCGCCCGCGGCCCAAATAACAGGAAGTCAAAACTCATCAGTATCCATTGCGCCTAAGCATGCGGCCTACGCAATATATCCTCGCAATTCGCGTCGAATCTTAAGTTCCATAGCCGTATACTTGCCATGAACTTCTCCGTATTCTCGAGTTGTCGATCTCGACCAAAGATCGAGTCGACGAACTCAATACCTGCGTTCTTTCCTAATTGCGCTTGTTCCTTTCCATGTCTTTTGCCCGCCTTTAACATGGGCGCCTCGCATGCCCTGAGGAGTTTCTTTAATTTGTCCATCAGGCGATCGCCCGATTCTATAAAGTCTTCGACCATGTCTCTGTTTTCTTCTGATCTGATGCGCGGTATACATTCCTCTGCTCTCTTAACTTTTCCGGCGAGTTGGATGAGAAGAAGCCAGAGCTCACCCGCCATTTCAGATATAGGCGTGGCGGGACCGTGATGGTAAACAGTCCAGTCATAGATCCATTTGCCCAATGAGTTCGCGTCAAAAACGCTACCAAGAAGCATAATGGGTTCTTCTGTGGGATCCCAATTCTTCAGAGAGTAGCCGGGTGGAATGCGGTATTTTCGCGCGTCAGCCTCGGTGGCTTTCGGTGGCTGCGGAGGACTTTTCTTCGACGAGCTCGACGGGCGTGGCGCGGTCGAAGGTCGCGTCGGGGTTGGTGTTGATGTTGATTGACGACGCGGTCGACGATGATCAGGGTCGTAGCGAGGCGAACCCGAGGGTTCTGCTATGATGATCGGGGTGCCATCTCTGTCATATGTAAAGCCCTGATAGTAGTGATTAGTGTCATGCCAACGATAGTGATGAAATGATTTCGTAGGCCGGCGACCAGGCACAACATATATACGCCCATCGTATACATAATACTCGTCTTCGTCGGAATCCCCATGAGAGGCTCGATACGACTGAGAATACCGCCGTGTAGGCTTAGGTGGCGGCGCCGCCGACCAAGAGAAGCCGCGAGCCCTTGGCTTTCGCATTTTAACACTCACATATTCGGCTTCGCCTGAAGGCGATGTATATCCAGCTCTGGTAGAGTAATAGCCAGTGCTCGAATACCGTGGTGATGGGTACGACCCTCGTGGGGGCGATGAAAATGCGAAATCACCGCTGGCATGTCGCGAATGCTGTCGGGGCGATGGTCCTTGTCGTTGGTAGAAGCCGTGGGGTCCTGAAGGCGATGGTGTTGCGCTGGTAAATCCATAGTAGGATGGGTGAGGAGGAGAGGTGTATGCCATCTTCCCACTCTTGCGATGTCAAAAAGACACCCTTTACAGAAAAAGAAAAAGAAAATGTCGCGCACTCTATACTGATGCGCCAATGTCCTGAGGTCCGTGGAGGGCCCTCACCGTGGTATTTGGTCGGGTTGAAGGATGGAGAAAGACTGGCCTCTTGTCTCGAACATGTCAAAAGTCGTTGATAATCCGACTCTGGAATCTTCTGGAATGTTGGATCTCTGGTGATCCAACGAATGATGCTTTAGTGTAAGGCGTTGTAGTAGCGTCTGGTTCGATCAAGAATTTGTTGTAAAGTTGTAAAAGGGAGAGGTTGGTTAAGTGGGCAGCGATGTATTTGAGGAATCTTTTCGTGCGGTGGGCTAGGCAGGGGGCTTGCCACGTTGCGTTGACTGTTGTGACTAACAAAGCCACGAACACGTTAGATTGGCTACCGACAGGATTATGATATTATTTCGCAGGGAAGTTCGAATTAGACTCACTGGGGCAGTTGAGCGGTCTGCTCTATCAATCGAAATGAGAGGAAAGAGAAATTTCGAGCTGTGGCTTTTGCTTTGTAAGGGGTTGGAATATGCGAGATTGCTCCCCCGTGCCGCGAGAGACCAGTGCGGGAACGCGAGACACTCTGGTACCAGTTATCAACAACCCTTCGCTCTGTCGCGTTGAGACGAAGGCGAATGGAGCCCCGACAGGGTGAAGGGGCTCAATAAAAGGCCTGTTCTGCGTCCTAGATTGGGAGGAGGCATCTAGCTGGTCATTCTGTTCTTATCGTATCATGTTCTAGGGCCGAGACAGAGGCAGCGATGTTGTTCGTAAATGCGAAGCAGGCGGGGACTGTTGGGCAATATCCCTTATGTATCCGGCTTTGGGATCAGTTATTACATACGGGATTGTCACTCGACCCACACCTCATATATGTGAACAACCGGGCCCAAAAACCGAAGTACGAAGACCCCCAGAGGCTGATGTCAGGCTAGTTTCCTAGTTTGCACAAAGCGTCAGCTTAGGATGCGATAAAGAAAGCGAATTTTCGCCCCTCGATTTAGAAGCGCTTCGTCCTCTGCAGCCTCCCCCGTATTGCCTTACATACAGTTCTCGCTGCCGTCTGATGGCTGAGTTCCTGGCTTCTATGCTGCTTCTATCACAATCAAAGCGCTTGCAGCAGCACACTTTAGTACTACATACCAGAGGGCCAGGATGGCGGGAGAGGAGTATGATTTCGTCTCCGGGAAGAGCATTAACCGTAAATGATCCAATTACGGCCGAGCCATGCGCCGGTTACTGACTACTTTTATCCCTCGGTTTCTTACCTTACCTGACGCGGGCACGGCCATGCCTTCTGGATCCTACTTGAGGACTACTAGATCAATAGTACTCAGCTGTTTTGGGACTCTACTTGCTGACTCGTATACATACAGTAGTTACCTTTAAGGGGCGCAGTTCGACTTGTTACTCATTGCAGCGCTTCAGCTGAGTGATGCGATCAAGACCAGAACCACCGAATAAGCTTGGACGGAAGCCGGGATTGGACGGCGCATTGAGCCAGAAGGACGAAGGACTAAAGAGGGGGCGACGACTTCATCCAGGCGATTTCCCTGTGTGAAAAAGGCCTGCCACCGCCCTGGACCGCCCGCCAGTCAGGGGCCATCACGGGTAGGCGAGTCTTCAACGCGATACCTCCTCGGGTCCCGTGAGTGTGGCTCGGGCTCCCCCTGCAGAAAAGATATGCCCTGGTCCGGCCCAACCTCCTCATTCAGTTCGCACTCATTCTCTTTTGCAACCCTTCTGTTTGACCATGATGAAAAGTTTTTCATGGAGGGTGTGCCCCCTATTTGCTGCACTGACTCACCTCACCGTCTTCACTTCTCTGAGATAGCTCCCACTTTTCTGCGCATTGTTCATTGCTTCATGGCTTGCAACAGCCATACAGCATGCGAAAAAAAGAAGCCACTGCAAGGCTCCACTTGGATTTGATTGACGGAGAGTTGCGTGGTACAAGACGGGCATCCCTGCGGAAAGGCGAGCACACTCCGATCGTGCAGATGACGACTCACTCCAGCCAATCTTGGGCCGCACTGCGTTCGCGCACGCAGCCTGGCGTGGTGAAGCTGTCGTTCGTCCGCATCGATAGCACAACGAGCTACTTCACGCCTATCGTCTTGTATGGGCACGAATCTGTTATCATGATAGTGATATCTGCACGCACAAAACACGTGTCGCCCCAAAGCAGGCTTGTACAATGGAGTTCATGGTTCATGACGTAGGTTATTACCCCTCGTAATTGCTGGTCATCAAATCCGGGAATGGTACTACAACTGGTGGAATGATCATGCTGTCACACTTGTTTTTTATTGATGCGGCTATGTCATTATCCATATTGCTATCATATATGATGGTGGCCGCCCGGCGCGTCCATCATTACTAGGGTCTCCATTTTGGTCAGATGCCTTTGGATATCGTGGATCGCGCTTAGGCCCAGACCTGGCCAATCGATAGATTCGCCGTCTTGCGGCTCACTGAGATATCACAAATCAAATGCGACGCAACTTTCCATACGCTGTGACAGGCAATAGTTGCGTTTCATAGTTCTGAGTCATTTGACTCAGAGGCATCGGATGCGGACGGGGTTAACGCCTCGGTTGGCCGTCAAGGTGGCGAAAATGAACCATGTCACGATAGCTGACTTAAATTTAGCCTCATCAGTGTTCAGGCTCAAAATGATGACGACGATGCTGTTAGAATCGAGACCCAGTCCTTAATATGACTCAGAGAGATGGAAACAATAAAGGCAAACCAAAGTGCCACTCATGCCAGCGTCTTCGAAGCTACGCCTCTAACCATTTATCGAATTGAAGAAGAATTGACATGTGCTCAACCCGATTCTCTACGTCGCCTTCGATGGCGACGCCGACGACGATCATTATGAGCCGATTTCTGGCGACCTCGACGGGCAGTGTCAAGGTAATGGCAAGGACCGTTTCGTCGCTGCCTTGAAGAGTCACTCCATGCCATTTTTGACGAACGGGGAGTCAGAGAGCTGAACAACAGCGGCCAGTGAAAGATCATAGAAACGCATGGGTCTAAGGAGGATACTGTGTTCGCGGAATCTGGCGATGCAAAGGACCTTGAATATCAAATTAAAGCTGAAGGATTGCAAACTTCGTCATCTGCTGCCTATATGAATGTGAGACCATTGGTTGTTCTGACAGAAATGAGCGTCCAGAGGCTGTGCTACGACAAGCACATACGTAGTCCTGGGGTTTCAGGTTCCGGTAACGGTACATAAGATTTTAACACGTTACTCGAAAGCGAGCAATGATTAAACAGACGCTTTGGTATGCCAAAAACTTTTGCCTTCTTGGTCATTCGCCCTCAACATGGCCTTGGTCTGGGTAAATTGAGCACTAGAGACTGTAAATCCTCCGATGTCAGGGACTAGATATGGTTGGACTTCGTGCGTGTGCATTAGCATGCTACCATATCCTCGGAAGCCTCCACCTCAGAAATAGATTGTGATGCCTTCTGGTGAATTTGCTTGTGTCTCTAATGCGGGGAACTGTAATTTAAGACCTTGAAAAGTCTGCTTCATATAGTCCTGAAGCTCCTACTTAGTAGATAAGGATCGCATTCGGCCGCTTATAACGTCAGTCAACTTCTCGGCTCCAAATGCCATGCTTTGTGCCGCTTTCGCAGCTAAAATGTTGTAGCTGGAATCCTTTGAATTGGCATATGTCATCTGTACACTTCCTCCACCTAGATCCATGAAAAGGCCATCCCATGGCCATAGCCAGACCGGGCACCCATAACACCAAACAGACTTTCCATAGCAGGACTTAGTATGCTAACCGTCAAGCCACTAGCCTTATAGATTGCTTCTAACATGTCATCCTTGTTCTTTGCTGTCCTTATAGCCTCTGTAGCAAAGACACCAATCTGATGTGGTGGTGCATTATATTGGTTACAGATCAAGCGGAAACGGGCAAGTGTTTTTGAGACAGCGTTAATAACAGCCTGAGAGAAGTGGAAACCTTTTGAATCCGTTTTCGATTCGTACAGGGCGTCGTATAGTGAAATGCCCTGTCGCTCGCGATACACGCAGCGAGCTTCAGAGACGTTCGAGGCCGAGAAACGAATGCTGTTGCTAGTTGACCTTAGAAGAACGGCTTCCAGCACGCGAATGATGTTCAAAGTAGGACGACTTACCTCCCCATGTCAACAAGTCCAAGCAATGGCTTGCTACTAGTATCGAACCTCGACATTTTGGAGTCAAAGTTGTTGATTGTGATAATATTTTTATTTTTATTTTTATAGCGTGATGTAGGCATATCTCATTTGATTTGGAAAAGACCCTAACCCTAGTTGATGAGATCTAAGTCCAAGGTCATATCCTATCAGAGGTTTTATGGATCATAAAGCACTCTGCTCCCGAGTTATTGGCATGTTCAAGTCTCACGAGCTGTAGACCTTGTAAGCACTCATGATTACATCTCTAGATGGATTTGAAAAGGGAATGAACCGCCCCAGCCATACTAACAGTAAAGGCGAGCGCAGAGAGCTAAATTGTACAGATATGTCTGTAAAGAAATCATTTTAACTTAATGGGCTGTTTTTGCGTCGGCCTAACATTTCAACTAAAGATTCGTGTTTTTAAACTTTGATAGAAAATTTCGTATGGATCTCTATTAACAATTGTAACTCCGTTTATTTAGATACGGAGAAAGGATCTGTCAGACTTCAATACATCAAAGAGAGTATTCAGGGAGATCCAACTCTTGAGATTGATCTGATCTGTCTATCCTAATGGAATTCTAGTCCGCTATATATCCATAGGAATGTCTAGCTCAGACAGTACTGGACACCGGACCTGCCAGTATCCGAGGATGGTGACACTGTCGATCATACATCCATCCATGTCCTGATGCGAGGGTTGTAGGCTGACATCATTGTCACGTGCTCAGGTTGACAGGATCCTAGACGTCTGTTATAAACATCAACAGCTTAACAATAACAGTGGTTTTTTGAATGACAGCGGGCTTCGTTATAAACGACTATGTAAAGACAAACAGAATACACAGGCCACAGCCATTGCTCTTTTGACAAATACATTTTATAATCTGAAGACTGTCTTCCAAAGATAAGATCTATCCGTGTATATCAATGCTTCGAGCTGGCCCACGTGGTTTGCACGCCTCGATTGCAAGTCTGTGGTCTACCGGACATGCTGAAAGATGCGAGCATGCCTTTCTGACGACATCATAGATCAAATATATCTTATAACACATAATATATATTATGCCCTTTCTTTCTATTCAAAAACCTTAACTCGGTGTTTTCAGGCCACGAATTCCACAAGAGATACGAAATATGGTTATCAAAAAGGGCTTAGCGCAATCTCCATACGTCACACTAAGATCTTAGCGTCGATCTGCCATGGCAAAAGTCTAGGAGTTGCTGCTTTTCGCATACATTGTTGACAACTTTTGTTGAATGCTTTAATTTTCATATAAGAGCCTCTATTTGAGCAAATAGATTTTTTAGATTCCCAATACTCTGAACATCTTTACAATTATTTAAAGAAAGGTAATTGGAGCGAAGATGGCAAATTAGTAGAGGCATTTTCACTTATCTTTCACGAGACCGTATTTATGACATAGGCACAAAGCGCAGGAGCAATTCAATCACTCCATCCTCTGTACTTGCAACAAATGGCGACCATTTAGCCCTACTTCCAGATCCCATATTGCCGCTAAAAAGGCAGGCGACCTTCAAGCCAATAGGACCGAAAAAAGCAGCAAGACCAACACA
>Ga0335075_10002897_pt1 | contig 27460 bp, 22 predicted proteins | sample Lox_Sample_24_FD_206723 | JGI IMG/M metagenome (GOLD analysis project Ga0335075, IMG submission 206723) | Soil microbial communities from Loxahatchee National Wildlife Refuge, Florida, United States - Lox_Sample_2.4 | ecosystem: Environmental > Terrestrial > Soil > Wetlands | place: USA...
GTATCGGCTTTGACCTGGTCATTCTGGGGTCGGAGTCGACTGACGCGCGGATGGGCACGCTAGCGGCCATGCTGGCCGAGCGGCTTAGCGTGCCGCAGATGTCGTTCGCCAGCAAAGTGGAAACCGATGGATCCAAGATCAGCATTCACCGTCAGGCCGACTACGGTTACGACACGGTGGAGGGGACTCTGCCGGCGGTAGTCAGCGTCGTCGAGAAGATCAACGAGCCGCGGTACCCGTCGTTCAAGGGGATCATGGCCGCGAAGAAGAAGCCGGTCGAGACGCTGGGCCTTGCCGACCTTGGGATGGATGCGAGCCAGGCCGGCCTGGCCGCGAGCGCTACCGAGGTCGTCAGCTTCGCCAGCCGGCCACCACGCGCGGCCGGGACCATCGTGACCGACGAGGGAGACGGCGGCGCGAAGGCCGCCGAGTTCCTGGCCTCGCGCAAGTTCATCTGAGCAAGCGGTCCCCCCTCAACCCCACTGGCTGACGCGGAAGGCTATCGGAGAATGGCTGAGATCCTGGTACTTGCCGAGCACGATGGCGAGACCGTCAAGAAGGTGACGACCGAGTTGCTCACGCTCGCCCGTGCGCACGGCGAGCCGTCGGTGGTGTGGACCGGCGATGGTGCCGAGGGCGGCCGGGCCAGGCTGGCCGAGTTCGGCACGGCCAAGGTGTACGTGGCCGACAGCGGTGACTACGCCGACTACGTGGTCGCGCCCAAGGCCGAGCTGCTTGCGCAGCTCGTCGCGCAGAAGGCGCCGGCCGCTGTGCTCGTCGCTGCGACGTCTGAAGGCCGTGAGATAGCCGGTCGCCTGGCGGTGAAGACCGGCTCGGGCGTGCTCACCGACGTGACCGGCCTGGCTGAGGGGCTGGTAGGTGAGCAATCGATCTTCGGCGGTGCGATCACGGTCCAGTCGCGGGTGCGGACGGGTACGCCGGTAATCGCGGTCCGCCCTAACGCCGTGACCCCCGAGCCGGCGCCCGGCGCGGCCGAGATCGAGGCAGTGCAGGCAGAGATATCTGAGGACGCGAAGACCGCGCGAGTGACCGGCAGGATAGTGGCCGAGCGCGGAGAGCGCCCGGAGCTGACCGAGGCCTCGATCGTCGTTTCCGGCGGTCGCGGGCTTGGCTCGGGCGAGCACTTCGCGCTGATCGAGCAGCTCGCGGACTCCCTCGGCGCCGCCGTAGGTGCCTCCAGAGCTGCTACCGACGCTGGCTGGTATCCGCACCAGTTCCAGGTCGGCCAGACCGGCAAGACCGTCTCGCCGCAGCTCTACATGGCCATTGGCATTTCCGGCGCTATCCAGCACCGGGCCGGAATGCAGACGTCTAAGACGATCATGGTTGTCAACAAGGATCCTGAAGCGCCGATCTTCGAACTGGCCGACTTCGGCGTGGTCGGCGACCTGTTCAAGGTAGTCCCGCAGCTCATCGAGGAGATCGCCAAGCGATCCGAGGGCTGAAAGGAAGCGGCCCCTGGCCTGGCCGACCGGCCGCGCGCCCGTGGCCGGCATGCGAGCCCCCAGGCCATTAGGCTGAGCACATCATGTCAAACACCAGCGCCGCCGGGCCCGACCCTGCACCGACGGCGGGGGCCAGGTCGGCCTCCGCAGTTTCGGCATATCTGGACCACGCGGCCACGACGCCGATGCTGCCTGCCGCCCTGGCAGCGATGACGGAGGAACTAGCCCAGCTCGGCAACCCCTCCTCGCTGCACAACGCCGGCCGCCGGGCTCGCCGTGTGGTGGAGGAGTCCAGGGAGCTGATCGCCGAGGCTTACGGAGCCAGGCCGAGCGAGGTGATCTTCACCAGCGGCGGCACGGAGGCCGACAACCTGGCCGTCAAGGGACTGTACTGGGCCGGGAGGGCCGCAGACCCCGGGCGGCGGCGGGTGCTGGCGACGCCGACCGAGCACCACGCCGTGCTCGACAGCGTGCGGTGGCTGGCCGAGCATGAGCATGCTGAGGCGGACTGGCTCGCCGTCGGGCAGTACGGCACGGTCAGCCCGGCCACGCTGGCAGCGTCCGTCGAGCGGGATCCGGCTAGTGTCGCGGTCATCAGCGTCATGTGGGCGAACAACGAGGTCGGCAGCGTGCAGCCGATCGCGCAGCTGGCCGAGGTCGCCGCCGAGTACCAGATCCCGTTCCATAGCGACGCAGTACAAGCGGCCGGTCAGCTTCCCGTCAGCCTGGCGGCGACTGGCGCTGCCGCGCTCACCATCACCGCGCACAAGATCGGCGGCCCGGTGGGGGTTGGCGCACTGCTGCTGGCGAAAGGTGCTCAGCCGGTGCCTGTACTGCACGGTGGCGGCCAGGAGCGCGACGTCAGGTCGGGGACGCTGGACGTACCGGCTATCCGCGCGTTCGCGGTGGCGGTGCAGCTGGCCACCGAGCGCAGGGCTGATGAGGCAAAGCGGCTGGCGTCGCTGCGGGACGACCTCATCGCACAGGTGAAGGCGGCGGTGCCCGACGCCATCCTGAACGGGGCGGCGCCCGGACCTGGCCGGCTTCCCGGCAACGCTCACTTCTCGTTCCCCGGCTGTGAGGGTGACGCACTGCTGATGCTGCTTGACGCTCGCGGCATCGCCTGCTCGACCGGCTCGGCCTGCACGGCGGGTGTCGCGCAGCCGAGCCACGTGCTGCTGGCCATGGGCGCGGATGATGCCCGCGCCCGCGGCTCGCTGCGGTTCTCGCTCGGCCACTCCTCTGAGCAGGCCGAGGTAGACGCGCTGGGCGGCGTGATCGGCGAAGTCGTGGAGCGGGCCCGCCGGGCGGCCAGGTAGCCCGAATATCCTGAACGAGATGAGCAGCCTGCGCGTTCTTGCCGCCATGTCGGGCGGCGTCGACTCGGCGGTCGCCGCTGCACGGGCCGCCGAGGCAGGCTGCGACGTTACCGGCGTGCACCTGGCGCTGTCCAGTAACCCGAGTTCCTACCGGACCGGAGCGCGGGGTTGCTGCACGCTGGAGGACGCCCGCGATGCGCGGCGGGCAGCAGACGTGATCGGCATCCCCTTCTATGTATGGGATATGGCCGAGCGGTTCCATGCCGACGTCGTCCAGGACTTCGTCGACGAGTACGCCCGCGGCAACACGCCGAACCCGTGCTTGCGCTGTAACGAGAAGATCAAGTTCGCGGCAGTGCTGGACCGCGCAGTTGCGCTTGGCTTCGACGCGGTCTGCACCGGCCACCACGCCCGGCTGGAGCCGGTGCCCGACGGCGCGGGGCCAGCCCGTCTCGTCCGCAGCGTTGACCCTGCTAAGGATCAGTCCTACGTGCTTGCGGTGCTGACGAACGCGCAGCTGAGCCGGGCCATGTTCCCGCTCGGCGACACTACCAAGGACGACGTCCGCAGGGAGGCAGCCGACCGGGGCCTTGCCGTTGCCGACAAGCCGGATAGCCATGACGTTTGCTTCATCGCCGACGGCGACACCAAGGGCTTCCTGCAGCGGCAACTCGGCGCCGCGCCCGGCGCCATCGTCGAGCCGGACGGCACCGTGGTCGGCAGCCACGAGGGCAGTTACGGGTTCACCATCGGCCAGCGTAAGGGCCTGCATCTGGGCCGTCCGGCCGCCGACGGCAGGCCCAGGTTCGTGCTGAGTATCGAGCCAGTGTCGCGGACCGTCACTGTCGGGCCAGCCGAGGCCCTGGACGTGCTGGAGATCCAGGCGAGCAGGCCGGTATGGTCCGGCTGCCTGCCACCCGCCGGCCCGTTCGACTGCCTGGTGCAGTTGCGCGCACACGGGGAAGTCCACCCGGCCGTCTGCGAGCCGGTCCCCGGTGGCGTCCGGATCAGCCTGGGTGAGCCTGCCCGCGGCATCGCGCGCGGTCAGACCGCTGTGTTCTATGACGGGGATGCGGTACTGGGCAGCGCCACAATCACGGCGGCCCGTTAGTCGGGTTAGCGACTCGCTCCCGGCATCGGCGCGCATGCGGAGCGGGCCGCGCGTTCGTCACAATCCCCGCTAACCGTGCATTTCGTAACGAGGATTCGGCGTCCATCCAGCCAGCATCGCGCCAGACACCGACATTTCATGGCCTTCATCGAAAAAATCGACTGATTTATGCTGATTCGCGCTGCACAAATCCGTGAAACGTGGGCCGCAGGCCCAGCGATGACCCGGCAAACAAGGCAAATCGTCCCTGATAACCGCGACGATCCGCCGCCAGCGACTGCCCCTGCAGTGTCGGCGGGCACCACTAGGCTCTGAGCGTGAGCGATAGTCCGCAGTTTCCCTGGGCAGCCGCGAGCGCGACAGGGATCGGGTCGATGCCAGGCACTGATCCTGCGGAGGCATGCCGGATCGTGTTCGGCGAGGTACCGGACCTGCCGTACCTCCCAGAGCTGCCTGGCCGCGGGCCGGGTGCCGACATCACCGGCCGGACTGCCGCGCTGCTCGTGGACCTGCCGGTGCAGACGACGCCGCGCGGGTGGAAGCTGACTGACCGGCCGGGCCGGGATGCCAGCAGGGCGGCCGGCTACCTGTCCAGGGATCTCGACACGCTCGAGGAGATAGCTGACGGCTACCAGGGCCCGCTGAAGATCGCGGTATGCGGGCCGTGGACGCTCGCCGCGACTGTCGAGCTCAGTCACTCGGTCAATCCCGCGCTTGCCGACCCTGGCGCCGTGGCCGACCTGACGGCGTCGCTGGCTGAGGGGCTGGCCAGGCATGCCGCCGACCTGCGCAAGCGAGTCCCCGGCGCGAGCCTCATCGTGCAACTGGACGAGCCAGCCTTGCCGGCCGCGCTGGCCGGGCGCGTCCCTACCGCCAGCGGCCTGAACGTGGTCGCGGCTGTCGACCAGGCAGTCGCCAGCCAGCGCCTGGCAACGGTGCTGGCCGCGCCGTCGGCATTCACTGTCGTGCACTGCTGCGGGAAGCCAGCCCCGTTCCCTGAAATAAAGCGAGCCGGCGCCTCGGCAGTCAGTTTTGATCTCAACCACCTCCGCGGCTCCGATGTCGACCAGGTGGCGGAGCTGGCCGAGGACGGCCTCGGCCTGCTCGTCGGGGCGCTGCCTACGAGCAGCGCCGAGCGGCTGGTCAGCGGACCGCCGCTGCCGCCGCGGAAGACCGCCGAGTCAGTGGTGACGTTGTGGCGGCGGACCGGGCTGGCACCCGGCCTGCTGACCCGGCAGGTCGTCATCACGCCGGCCTGCGGGCTGGCCGGCTTGTCCCCGGCAGCTGCCCGTGCGGCGCTTGCGCACTGCCGTGACGCGGCGCGGATCGCGCCGGAGATGATCGAGCCGAGCTGAGGAGTGGTCCGATGACCGAGCAGGATCCGCGGCAGCGGCACGCGGAACTGGCCGCCGAACTGCAGGAGCACCAGTACCGGTACTACGTGCTCGACTCGCCGCTGGTCTCGGACTACGACTACGACACCATGATGCGCGAGCTTGAGAGCCTCGAGGAACAGATTCCCGAGCTGCGCACGCCGGACTCGCCCAGCCAGCGGGTCGGCGGGATGTTCTCCACCGACTTCGCGGCGGTGCAGCACCTTCAGCCGTTGCAGAGCCTCGACAACGTCTTCTCGCCGGAGGACCTGGATAGCTGGGTGGCCAGGGCTGCCCGGCTCGGAGGCGCCGGCCCGTACGTGTGCGAGCTGAAGATCGACGGCCTCGCGGTCGCGCTGGTCTACCGCAACGGCCGCCTGCAGCGCGCCGCGACCAGAGGCGACGGAGTTACCGGCGAGGACGTGACGCCGAACGTCAAGACGATCGCCGCGGTGCCGGGCAAGCTGTCCGGCTCTGACTGGCCGGACGTCCTGGAGGTCCGCGGCGAGGTTTTCCTGCCGGTCAAAGCATTCGAGGACCTGAACGAGAAACTGACCGAGGCCGGCAAGCCGCCGTTCGCGAACCCGCGCAACTCGGCGGCCGGGTCCTTGCGGCAGAAGGATCCGCGGATCACCGCATCGCGTGCGCTCAATATGATCATGCACGGGGTCGGCGTCGTGGAGGGACTTGATGACCAGCCGCAGAGCCAGTCCGGCTGGTACGAGCGGCTGAAGTCATGGGGGCTTCCGGCCAGCGACCTGTACCAGGTGGTGCCCGATGTCGAGGGCGTGCGTAAGTACATCGCGCATTACGCCGAGCACCGGCACGACCCGCCGTACGAGATCGACGGCGTGGTGGTGAAGATCGACGCGCTGGAGGTTCAGCGCCGGCTGGGCTCGACCAGCCGTGCCCCTCGCTGGGCGATCGCGTACAAGTACCCGCCTGAGGAGGTCAACACCCGGCTGCTTGATATCCGGGTGAACGTGGGCCGGACCGGGCGGGTCACCCCGTTCGCTGTGATGGAGCCGGTCAAGGTCAGCGGCTCCACGGTCGAGAACGCCACTCTTCATAACGCCGATGAGATCGTCCGTAAGGGTGTCCTGATCGGCGACGTCGTGGTGCTGCGCAAGGCGGGCGATGTCATCCCCGAGGTCGTCGGACCGGTGGCTGACCTGCGGACCGGCGACGAGCGGGCATTCGAGTTCCCGACGAAGTGCCCGGCATGCGGCACCGGTCTCGTCAGAGAGGACGGCGGCGTCGACTGGCGCTGCCCGAACGCCAGGTCCTGTCCGGCGCAGTTGCGGGAGCGGCTGTTCCACCTGGCGGGCCGTGGGGCGCTGGACATCGAGGTGCTCGGCTACGAGGCAGCCGTTGCGCTGCTGGATTCCGGGCTGGTGACCGACGAGGGCGACCTGTTCGGCCTGACCGCTGAGAAGCTGGCCACGGTGCCGTTCTTTGTCACCAAGGGCGGCACGCTGACCGCGAATGCGACGAGGCTACTGGCGAACCTGGAAGACGCGCGCCGCCGGCCGCTCTGGCGCATCCTGGTAGCGCTGTCAATCCGCCACATCGGCCCGACGGCGGCCAGGGCTCTGGCGGCCGCGTTCGGATCAGTTGACGCTATCGCGGCGGCCCCTGAAGCGGAGTTGGTGACGGTTGACGACGTGGGGCCGACGATTGCCCGGTCGCTGCGCGAGTGGTTCGAGGTCGACTGGCACGCCGCCATCGTGGCGAAGTGGCGTGCGGCCGGAGTGCAGTTGGCGACACCGGGATTCGTCGCGCCCGCGCGCGGGGACGCTGCCGCGGCTGCCATCGCCGCCGGCCCGCTGGCGGGAATCACCGTGGTGCTGACGGGGACGCTCGAGGGCCGTTCCCGCGAGGAGGCAGCGGCGGCGATCGAGGAGCGGGGCGGGAAGGTGTCGGGCTCGGTGTCGAAGAAGACCGGGTTCGTCGTCGCGGGGGAGAATCCCGGCTCGAAACTCACCAAGGCTGAGTCACTGGGCGTGCCGGTACTGGACGAGGCGGGGCTCGATGTGCTGCTCTTGCAGGGACCGGACGCAGCCAGGGCGCTCGTTCCGGGTTGATCCGGAGTTGGAGTCTTGACGACAGTTTCGGACGGATGAGTCATGTTCTAGGGCTGTAACGGATAGTATGCGTTTGGCTTCGCGAAGTACGTATTCTCCCTTAGGATTCACGGAAAGCGCCGACTGCTGCACACTGCGCGACGGCTGGCCGATGAGGAGCCATGAAGGACCCGACCGACACCAGGGATATCGGCCCGCGCGTCGGCTCCCCGTTGTGGATTCACGTCGCCTTGGTCACCGTTGCCGGCGCCGTGGTCTTCGGCCTGGCCGTTTCACGGCTGTCGGGCATGGCGCATCTCACCGGTCATCCGATGTTCTGGGTGCTCGCTGCCATGGTTCTGGCCGGCGATCTGTGGCCGATCGTCACGCCCGGGCGCTCCAGCCTGCAAGCACCGGTGGCGTCCGTCACGTTCTGCTTCGGCGCGCTCATCGCGTGGGGCCCGTATGTCGCAGTGCTGCTGTGCGGTACATCGACGGTCGTAACGCAGCTCGTACGGGGCAAGGCACCGCACCGCGCCGCCTTCAATGCGGCTGATGTGACGCTGGCGATGGCCGCCGGCGGCGGCACGCTATATGCGCTCTGCGGCCAGCTGGCGTCGCCGGGCAACCCGTGGGTACCGAAGAACGGCGATATCTGGCGGATCCTGCTGGCCGGCGCGGCCAGCTTCGCGGTGGGCTACGTCCTTGTCGCCATCGCGATAGCGCTGCACTCGCGCGAGCCTGTGCTACCGACGATGGTCAAGCTCCTGCCGTACGAGGTCACTGTCAACCTGGTCCTGTTTGCCACCGCGCCGCTCGTGGCGGTTGTCATTGCGACGCAGTCAGCGTTCATGATGCTGCTATTCGTCTTCCCGCTCGGCGCGATCTATGCCAGCGCAGCTGTCTCGGTACAGCGCGAGCACCAGGCGCATCACGACGAGTTGACCGGCCTGGCCAACCGAAAGCTGCTGATGCTCAGGCTCGACAGCATGCTCGCGCAGGCCACCAGTTCAGGGCTGAAGGCAGGATTCCTGCTGCTCGACCTGGACCGCGGCCTCAAGGAAGTCAACGACACGCTCGGGCACGCGGTAGGGGACCGGCTGCTCCGCCTGGTGGCGCACCGGCTGACACACAGCATCCGGCCCGGGGACCTGGTCGCTCGCCTCGGTGGCGACGAGTTCGCGGTGCTGTTGCCGTCCGTGAAGGAGGCGGCTGCGGCACGGGAGGTCGCGGCCCGGTTGCGCGCGGCAGTCGCAGAGCCGATCCGGCTGGAAGGCATGTCGTTCGTGATCGAGGTGAGCATCGGAATCGCGATGTTCCCTGACGACGCAACCAGCGGCGAACTGCTGATGCAGCGTGCCGACGTGGCGATGTATCTGGCTAAGCAACGGCGCAGTGGCGTAGAGCGGTACGTGCCGGATCTGGACCGGAACTCGCCAGCGCGACTGGCCCTGTTCGGCGAGCTACGGCGCGGCCTGGACCGGGGCGAGCTGGAGCTCCACTATCAGCCGAAGGTGTATCTGACCGACGGACAGCCGGCCGGGGTGGAAGCACTGGTCAGGTGGCGGCACCCAGTCCGGGGAATGCTAGCGCCAGAGGATTTCATTCCTATCGTCCAGCAGTCGTACCTGATGCGTGAGCTGACCGCGTACGTCATCGAGACCGGGCTCGCCCAGGCCGCGCTGTGGCGACAGTCCGGGCTAGACGTGCAGGTCTCAGTAAACGTCTCTGGCCGTGACTTGCTTGACTCCGGGCTAACTGACCTGGTCGGACAGGGCCTGTCCAAGCACCGGCTGCCGCCCGAGGCACTGCTGATCGAGATCGACGAGCGAGTGCTGACCAGTGAGCCGGCCCACTCGGTCGCGACAGCCGAGGCGCTGGCAGCACTCGGCGTCGGTCTGAGCCTGGACGACTTCGGTACCGGCTACTCCAACCTGGTCCGGCTCAAACGGCTGCCGGTCTGCGAAGTCAAAATCGACTCCTCGTTCGTTAGCCGGCTGCTTGAGTCAGCCGATGACGAGGTGGTCATCAAGTCCATCCTCGACCTGGCTGCGGCTCTCGGCATCCGCTCGGTCGCCGAGGGCGTTGAGTCCGATGACGTGGCATCAGCGCTGCTGGGCATGGGCTGCGTTGCGGCGCAGGGGTACTACTTCGCTAAGCCCATGAACGCGGTCTCCGCAACCGGATGGCTGACCCAGCACAGCAGGGCCGGTGACAGCATGGCCGGTGACCTGCCGCCGCGCGGCGTGCGGATCGCGGCCGACCCGCTCGGGTCACAGCAGGCCGGACCGCTGCAGACGCAGGTCAGATTGTCGCAAACGGCGGTGTCGCAAACGGCGGTGTCGCAAACGGCGGTGTCGCAAACGGCGGTGTCGCAAACGGCGGTGTCGCAAACGGCGGTGTCGCAAACGGCGGTGTCGCAAACGGCGGTGTCGCAAACAGCGGTGTCGCAAACAGCGGTGTCGCAAACAGCGGTGTCGCAAACAGCGGTGACGCAAACAGCAGTGACGCAAACAGCAGTGACGCAGGACACAGCGGTGTCGCACGACACAGCGGTGGTGCCACCCTCAGGCTGGGACGAATAGGTCCGCCGGCACTGGGCGCCGCTGCACGCAGGCCTTGAAAGCAGGCCGCGCCTCTGCGATTCGCGCCTTTTGCGTCGCCTCCGGCCCGCTGACCGGGAAAATAGGGTCCTCAGCCAGCGGCTGATCCGGCATAATCGCAGGTAGCTTAGCTACGGCCCGCCGTGTCCCCACCCGGCGCCACGGCCTCGTTAAGGGTCTCCGGGCTGTTGGTGCCCATTTTCGGCCCGCTGCGGCCATCCCCTGGATGAAGAAGGCTTAGCACTCGATCCGGCCCTCAGGAATCGGGCATAACGAATGATAACAGGGCAGCCCGAGGGCCGGATCGGATGCTAAGTCCGCGCGGCCGGCATCCTGGGACTCATGACTCGTCCACGGTGATCGCTTGATCACACCCCGTAACCGTCAGCTGCCGCTCCTGGGGGTTAATGCCTTCGGCCCTGGCGCGACCGACCCAATAGGATAGCGGTCATGTCCATCACCAGGGACGAGGTCGCGCACCTGGCCAGACTGTCCAGGCTGGCCTTGACAGACGCTGAACTCGACCATTTCGCCGGTCAGCTTGACCAGATCATCGGCGCGGTCGCGCGCGTTCAAGAGGTCGCGGCGGAGGGGATTCCGCCGATGACGCACGCGGTCCCCGTAGTCAACGTGTTCCGCGATGACGTCGAAATCCCGTGCCTCACCCCGGAGCAGGCCCTTTCCGGGGCGCCCGCTGCTGAGCAAGGCAGGTTCCGGGTTCCGCGCATCCTGGCGGAGGACTGACATGGCGGCTGATGACGCAGGGACGGGGAGCGACCTAACCCGGCTGACCGCCGCTGAGATCGCCGCGGCCGTTGCCTCCGGCGACGTGTCGGCGGTCGAGGTGACGCAGGCCCACCTGGACCGGATAGTAGCCGTCGACCCTGAGGTGCACGCGTTCCTGCACGTGGCAGGTATCGGTGCGCTGGCCGCGGCGGAGGATGTCGACCGCAAGCGCGCGGCAGGCAGGCCGCTCGGCCCGCTCGCGGGAGTTCCGCTGGCGCTGAAAGACGTCATGGCAACCGCGGATATGCCCACTACCTGCGGCTCGAAGATCCTGGAAGGCTGGCGGCCGCCCTATGACGCCACCGTCGCCAGGCGATTGCGGGACGCTGGAGTTGTCATTCTTGGCAAGACCAACATGGACGAGTTCGCCATGGGGTCCTCGACCGAGAACTCCGCATACGGGCCGTCACACAACCCATGGGAACTCACCAGGATCCCTGGCGGCTCGTCAGGCGGCTCATCGGCCGCTGTCGCCGCGTACGAGGCTCCGCTCGCGATCGGCACCGATACCGGCGGGTCCATCCGCCAGCCGGCCTCGGTCTGCGGGATCGTCGGCATGAAGCCGACCTATGGAGGGTCGTCCCGCTACGGATTGGTGGCCTTCGCTTCGTCCCTCGACACGCCGGGCCCGCTGGCCCGCACCGTGCTGGACGCCGCGCTGCTGCACGAGGCCATGTCCGGACACGACCCGTGCGACTCGACCTCGGTCGATGCCCCTGTCCCGCCGGTCGTGGCGGCAGCCAGGCAGGCGGACGTGGCCGGGCTGCGGGTTGGCGTGGTCACCGAGTTCAGCGGTGGTGGCTCTCAGCCCGGAGTGCAGGCCAGATTCACCGAGGCAGTTGAACTGCTCGAGTCGCTGGGCGCCAAGGTCGTCGAGGTGTCTTGCCCGCACTTCACTTACGCGCTGCCCGCGTATTACCTGATCGCCCCCAGCGAGTGCTCGTCTAACCTGGCTCGGTTCGACGCGATGCGCTACGGGCTGCGAGCAGGCGACGATGGCACGCGCAGCGCAGAGGAAGTGATGTCGCTGACCAGGGAGGCCGGATTCGGGCCTGAGGTCAAGCGCCGGATCATGCTCGGCACATACGCCCTGTCCAGCGGCTACTACGACGCCTACTACGGCAAGGCCCAGCAGGTGCGGACGCTCATCACCCAGGACTTCGACGCGGCGTTCGAGCAGGCGGATGTGCTGGTGTCGCCGACGACGCCAACGACGGCGTTCCCCATCGGGGAACGCGTCGACGATCCTATGGCGATGTATCTAGCTGATCTGTTCACGATCCCGTCAGATCTGGCCGGGAACGCTGCCATATCGGTGCCCTGCGGGCTTGCACCGGAAGACGGTTTGCCGGTCGGGCTGCAGATCATGGCACCGGCCCTGGCCGATGACCGGGCTTACCGGGTCGGCGCCGCCGTCGAGGCTGCCTTGGAGCAGCGCTGGGGCGGACCGCTGCTAGCCCAGGCGAAAGAACTCCGCGAGCAGGCGGGAGATACCCGGTGACCGAGCTAGCTCAACTGGTGCCATATGACGAGGCGCTCTCCCGGTACGAGCCGGTGATCGGGCTGGAGACGCACGTCGAACTTGGCACGGCGACGAAGATGTTCTGTGGCTGCCCGACCACGTTCGGCCTCGAGCCGAACTCGGCGGTCTGCCCGGTCTGCCTCGGCCTGCCCGGCTCGCTCCCGGTGGCGAACCGCGCCGCCATTGAGTACACGATCAGGATCGGGCTGGCGCTGAACTGCTCGATCGCGACTTGGTGCAGGTTCGCGCGGAAGAACTACTTCTACCCGGACATGCCGAAGGACTTTCAGATCTCGCAGTACGACGAGCCACTGTGCACTGACGGCTGGCTCGACGTCGTGACCGGAGGCAGCACCGTCAGGGTCGGCATCGAGCGGGTGCACTTGGAGGAAGACACCGGCAAATCACTGCACATGGGTGGTGCGACCGGCCGGATTCACGGTGCCGAGTACTCCCTCGTCGACTACAACCGGGCAGGCATCCCGCTGGTCGAGGTGGTCACCAGGCCGGTAGCCGGAACCGGCGCGCTGGCGCCCGAAACCGCGCGCGCCTACGTGACCGAGTTGCGCGATCTGCTGCGCTCGCTCAGCGTCTCCGACGTCCGGATGGAAGAAGGCTCCCTGCGTTGCGACGTCAACGTCTCGCTCGCGCCGCGTGCCGCAACGGAGTGGGGCACCAGGACTGAGACCAAGAACGTGAACTCGCTGCGCTCGGTGGAGCGCGCGGTGCGGTTCGAGATCGAGCGGCAGGCGGCAGTGCTCGACGCCGGCCAGAAGGTTCTGCAGGAGACGCGGCATTTCCACGAGGACAACGGCACTACGACGGCGGGCCGAAGCAAGGAAGAGGCGCAGGATTACCGCTACTTCCCCGAGCCCGACCTGGTGCCAGTAGCTCCCGACAGGGACTGGGTCGAGCAGATCCGGGCGAGCCTTCCTGAACTACCCGCCGCGCGGCGGGCCCGGATGCAGGCGGAGTGGGGCCTGTCCGAGCTCGAGATGACTCAGCTGCAGAACGCGGGCGCACTCGACTTGATCGGCGCGACCGTCGCGGCGGGCGCGTCGGCCGCTGATGCGCGCAAGTGGTGGATGGGCGAGCTGGCCCGGCACGCGAAGGAGACCGGTACCGACCTGGCCGCGCTGGCGATCACGCCGGCGCAGGTGGCTCGGGTGGGCGCTCTGGTTCAGGCCGGGACTATCAACGACAAGCTCGCCAGGCAGGTTCTGGATGGCGTCCTTGCCGGTGAGGGAGATCCTGACGCGGTGGTAGCGGCGCGCGGGCTGGCTATCGTCAGTGACGAAGGCGCGCTGACTGAGGCGGTCGATGCCGCGATCGCCGCTAATCCTGACATTGCCGCGAAGATCCGCGACGGCAAGACGGCCGCGGCCGGCGCACTGGTGGGCGCAGTCATGAAGCAGACGCGCGGCCGCGCTGATGCCACACGTGCGCGGGAACTGATCCTCGAGCGGCTGAGCTAGCGCCGGGGTCGGCCGCTCAGGCCGGAGCGTCGTCGTTACCCTTGCCGCCAAGCAGGCTCAGGATGGCCTGGACCCCTGCCTCGACACGCTCGGTCCGGTTTTCGATGCGCTGGGTGCGGTCTTCGATGGCCTGGGTGCGGTCTTCGATGGCCTGGGTGCGGTCTTCGATGCGCGCCAGCCGCTGGGTGTGGTCGGCGAGCACGCTGGAATGCTCAGCGAGCACCCTCGAGTGCTCGGCCAGCACCCCCGAGTGCTCCCTGAGCATTCGGGTGTGATCACTCTGCGTCTGGGCCAGTGCGAGAAGCAGCCGGTGCTGTGCGCCCAGCCGAGTAGACATTACAGAGAGGTCCATGTCCACCATGGCGCGCAGACTCGCCTCGGCACGCCATAACGTCGTGCGCGCCAGGTGCAGTGGCGGGCGCCGCCAGGCACCCGGTAAACTAGGCGAATGCAGTCCTTCGCGCATCAGGAGATGATGCCCCGCTAGCCGGGGCCATCTCACGCTGCACGGACTGTCGTCCGCACGAGGCCCTACAGGGGCCTCGATTCATGTGCGGGGTCGGCGCCCCTGGTTCATCTAGGAGGAGGCTCCGATGACCGCTCAGCGCGTCTATCTCAGTACGACGATTCCGTATGTCAACTCACGCCCGCATCTCGGGTATGCGCTCGAGATCGTTCAGGCCGATGTGCTCGCCCGGCATCATCGCCGCGTCGGCGACGAAGTCCGGCTGCAAAGCGGCACCGACGACAACTCCCTCAAGAACGTGCTGGCCGCGGAACGGGAGGGCATCAGCACCAGGGAACTGGTCAACCGGAATGCACGCGCGTTTGCCGATCTGCGCGAGCACCTGTCGCTGAGCGTGGACGACTTCATCCGCACCAGCAGCGACCCGCGGCACCGGCCCGGCGTGGAGCGGCTGTGGCGGGCCTGCGAGGCCAGCGGTGACCTGTACCGCAAGGCCTACCAGGGGCTTTACTGTGTCGGTTGCGAGCAGTTCTATACCGAAGCCGAGTTGGCGAATGGCAACTGCCCCGAGCACGGCACGCCACCGGAACTGGTGGCTGAGGAGAACTGGTTCTTCCGGTTGTCCCGGTACGCCGCCAAGCTAGCCGACCTGATCAGCGCCGGCGAACTGCGGATCGAGCCTGCCAGCCGGCGCAACGAAGTGCTCGGGTTCATTGCCGGCGGCCTTGAGGACTTCAGCGTGTCCCGGTCGGTCGGGCGGGCCCGCGGCTGGGGCATCGGCGTGCCAGGTGATCCCAGCCAGGTCATCTATGTGTGGTGGGACGCGCTGGGCAACTACGTCACCTCGCTCAACGCCGGTGCGCAGGCGCCGCGCGACGCCGACTACCAGCGCTGGTGGGTGAACGCCGACCGGCGGCTGCACCTGGTCGGCAAGGGCGTGCTGCGGTTCCACGCCGTTTACTGGCCGGCCATCCTGCTATCCGCGGGCCAGCCACTGCCGACGGACATCTACGTGCACGACTACCTGACCGTCGACGGCCGCAGAATCAGCAAGTCGGCGCCGACCGGAACGTCGGACAGCACCGACCCGGCCGCGTTGAGCGGCAGCTACGGCGCCGACGCCGTCCGCTGGTGGCTGCTGCGTGACGTGCCGCGCGTGGGCGACACCGACTTCACCGTCAGCAAACTGATCGCGCGGGCCAACGAGGACCTGGCCAACGGGCTCGGAAACCTCGTCAGCAGGGTGGTCTCGCTGGTGCACTCGTACCGGGACGGCGCGGTGCAACCCTGCCGCCATCCGGAAGGCACCAGCCGCTGGCTCGCTGCGGCCGCCGATGGGCGCGATCACCGCACGGCCGCTCTTCCGGGCGCGGCAGCCGGGTCATGCAGTAGGCAGGGGCCGGCCTGGCCTGATGATGCGGCCGCGCTGCGCGATGCGACCCAGGCCGCGCCCGCCGCCGTTGCGACGGCGCTTGCCAGGTTTGACTTCCGCGCTGCTGCTGGTGCCGTCTTCCAGATAGTCGAGCAGGCCAACCGCTACGTCGAGGCAACCGAGCCATGGCATCTGGGCAGGGCCGAGCGAGCCGGCGATGTGGCTGCGGGTGAGCGGCTTGACGGGGTGCTTGGCGCTCTGCTCACGTCCTGCCAGGTGCTAGCCGCTGAAATCTGGCCATTCCTGCCGGATCTGGCGGCCAGGATCGCGGCCGCGTGCAACGACGCCGCCGGGAGGCTGCCCAAGCCCCTGCCGGTATTCCCGCGGATAGAGCTAGCCAGCGCCAGCTCGCCGCGACGGCAGTATCCTGCCCTCGCGGCCGGCCCGTCGCCAAGGCCGCCCCGGCGTGGCGGCAGCGTTCCTGCTGTCGCGGTCGGCGGTACGCGCCGGCTGGATTCAGGGCCGGCTTACGGGAAGGCAAGCGAGGTCGAACGGTGCGCAGTCAACCAACGCTGATCTGGGTGCCCACCGAGGTCTTGGCGCAAGCGCTAGCTGGGCTGGGCGGAGCGAGGGTTGAGGCTCTCGACCCGGACGGCTCCGACCTGCCGGCCCAGGCAGCCGACGTGGAGTTCTACGTGCCGCCATTCTTTCCCCGCCCGGAAGCTGTCGCGGCTATGAAGCGAATGCCGAAGCTCAAGGTGGTGCAGACGCTGACTGCTGGCTTCGATGCCGTGCGGCCGCACGTGCCGGCCGGCGCGGTGCTGTGCAACGCCCGCGGGGTACACGACGCCAGCACCGCTGAGTGGGTGGTCGGTGCCACCCTGGCTGCGATGCACGAGTTCGCCTACTTCGCGGCCGAGCAGGCCGCCGGCCGGTGGAGTTACCGGTTTACCGATTGTCTCGCCGGCAAGACAGTGCTGATAGTCGGCTACGGCTCGATCGGTCAGGCCGTAGAGCGCCGGCTGGCCGGCTTCGAAGTGCACATCCGGCGAGTTGCCAGGACCGCTCGGACGGGCGTCAGCGGGGTATCTGAGCTACCGGACCTGCTGCCGGAAGCCGACATCGTGATCCTGCTGGCCCCGGTGACCTCACGGACCGTCGGCATGGTGGACGCTGCTTTCCTGGCCCGGATGAAGGACGGGGCGCTCCTTGTCAACGCTGCGCGAGGAGTCCTGGTGGTGACGGACGACCTGGTTGCCGAGGTCGCCAGTGGCCGGCTGTCGGCCGCGATGGACGTGACCGATCCCGAACCGCTGCCGGCTGGACACCCGCTCTGGGCGCTGCCCAATGTGCTGATCACGCCGCATGTCGGCGCCTCCACACCGGTCTCCGCCACTACGGCCCAGCGGTTCGTCCGGGAACAGGCCGAACGGTACCTGACCGGCCAGCCGCTGCTCAACGTGATCACTGGCGATTACTGATTCCGCAGGTCAGAGCATTAGTAGCCAAGTCGGCACGAAGTTGTCGCCGTGTATAGGCCCTTCCTCAATCGAAGCGTGACCTGGCGCCAATAGAGTGCTTGAGCTTGTTTGAAACCGCGAGACCATGGAACATTCCCGGCGGACCCGTCATATCTGCCGGGAATCTTGTGGCACCGTCTGCACCGCCGCGTGCTGCCGTCGCTCAATGACGAGTCGCAGGCACGACCTCCCTGCGCGGCATGCGGCCCTCGGTGCCGCCTTTGACACGTTCGGCCCGCGCCGCGGGACGCGGCCGACAGGAGGTCTAGTGCACGCACGCCCGGCGCAGGCGGTAGTAGCCTCCCGCCTGGCTCCGATCAGCGCGTTGGCGCATGCGTGGACGGTCATCGGGCTGCTGCTGGCCATCGCGGCTGTCGTGCTGCTGATCCGCCGCTTCAGGCACGGAGACACCGCCAGCAGGTGGCTGGCCGTTACCGCGGTGGCCTGGGGCGCGGCATTCGTGGTCCGCGGGGTCGGCGCTGACGCGGTAACGCCGGTCCAGCTCACGCTGACAGACCTGCTTGCCCTGCTCGGGCTACCCCCTCTCGTCCTTGCCCTGCTCCGGCTGGCCCAGGCCCGCGGGAGCGAGCCGGAGACTCGCGTAAGTAGCCTCACCTGGGGCTCGGGGCAGCTGACTGATGGCTGCCTGCTGGCGCTATCTGTGTTCAGCGTGGGCTGGGTCGTTCTGCTCAGGCACGCCTACCAGGCGACCGGAGTCGGGCCGGGCGACTTCGTCGTTGATCTCATTCACCCAGTCGCCGACCTCGCTGTGCTCGGCGGCACACTCTGGCTGGCAGTCCGGGCCGGGCGCCGGGCGGTGACGCCGTACCTCGCGCTGTGCGCCGCTACTGTTGGCGATTTCCTGGCCGTAGAGGCGCGGGCCAGTGCCACGTACCCCAGCTCCTGGGCTCAGGTTTGCTGGATTGCGGCGATCGCGCTGCTTGCCGCGGCCGGGCTTGAGGGCGTCGGGCGTGCGAGCCAGCCGAAGGCCCCGGCTGCCGCTGGCGAGCCACCGCTCAACACGATTATCGGCCTGACGGCTGCCGGCGGCGCGGCTGTCGTTTCCCTGATATTCGGGATTTTGACCTGGGGGCACAGCGGGACGCTGCCGGTGCTGCTCGGCGTCCTGGTGCTGGTCATCATCACGAGGATCGGCGGGCTGCTCCGGCAGGCGGTGACCTCAGCGGCGCTTGCCGAGCAAGCCGGCAGCCAGTTCCACCAGCTAGCCGACCGTACGAGCGATGTCGTGCTCCTCTGCGACGGGGCGGGCGTGATCACGTACGCGAGCACAGCGGTGTCGCGCTACGGTTATGTGCCGGACCGCCTGGCCGGCACCGCGCTCCCGGAGCTGATTCACCCCGATGACGTGCAAGGCGCAACCGAGGCCGCAGCGGCAATCTCGTCTGGTGCGGCCCTGCCGGCCGAGAGCCTGGCCTGCCGTGTCCGGGCATCGGACGGCACCTGGCGCCATGTGGAAGCGACGGTCTCCAGGTACCGGCAGGCGGAGGGGCCCGACCTGCTGCTAGTGACCGCCAGGGATATCAGCGACCAGGTCGAACTGCGTCAGCAGGTCACGCATCTGACCTTCAACGACCGCCTGACAGGCCTGCCGAACCGTTCCTACCTAGAGGAACGCGCCAAGGAGGTGCTGGCCAGGAATCGGCAGGCCGCGGACCGTGCCCCGGCTGGCGACACCTCGCGGACCGGGGCCATCTTTGTCGACCTCGACGGATTCACGGCGATCAACGACTCGGTCGGTCACGGGGCCGGCGACCTTGTGCTGGCACAGGCCGGCCGGAGGCTGCGGGGTATCGTCCCGGCTCACGACACCGTGGCCCGATGGGGTGGCGACGAGTTCGCCGTGCTGATCGAGAACGCGTCGAGCCCGCAGGAGATCGTTGATGTCGCCGAGCGGCTGGCAGGCGCGATCGCGGCAGAGCCGTTCCAGGTCGCGGGCAGGGAGATGTCGGTTACCGCAAGCCTCGGTGTAGCGTTCGACGACCCGGACGTGGCCGAGCACCTGCTGCGCAATGCCGATCTCGCCATGTCCAGGGCAAAGGACGCTGGCGGCGGCCGGGTAGAGGTCTTCGCCGCGCACATGCATGCCGACGTAGTCAGGCGACTCGAGCTTGCCTCGGGCCTCCGGGCAGCGATCGACGACGGCAGCCTCGGCCTTGAGTACCAGCCAGTAGTGGAACTGGCGACGTCGCGGGTGCTCAGCGTCGAGGCGCTGGTCCGCTGGCCGCGGGACGGCGAGCGGGTGCGGCCCGCAGAGTTCCTCGGCATCGCGGAAGATTCCGGGCTTATCGTTCCCCTTGGCGCCAGCGTGCTGCGGGAGGCCTGCAGCCAGGCAGCCCAGTGGCGGGACTCAGGCTGGCCAGTCGGGCTCTCCGTCAACTTCTCGCTCCGCCAGGTCAGCGCCGCAGGGTTCGCTGAGTGGGTGCTGACCGTGCTGGATGACGCCGGCCTGTCGCGTTCCGCACTCACGCTGGAAGTGACCGAGCGAGTGCTGATCGAGATCGGTCCCGAGGTTATGGACGGGCTTGCCACGTTGCGGCAGCTTGGCGTGCGGCTGGCAATCGACGACTTCGGCACCGGATACGCGTCACTGGCCTATCTGCGCCAGCTGCCAGTCGACATCATCAAGATCGACCCGTCGTTCGTGGCTGGCCTCGGCACCGACGGAACACTGGCAATGCTGACGCGCACGATCGTGCAAGTCGGCCACGACCTCGGCATCGAGATCGTGGCCGAAGGGATCGAGCGGCCAGAGCAGCTTGAGCTGCTGCGGGCCATGGGTTGCGGTCTCGGGCAGGGCTTCCTGCTCGCGCCGCCGATGCCCGCCGCCGGGATCGAGGCGCTGCTGGGCAAGCCCGCCGAGAGGGACGACCGAGGGGACGAGCCCGACCGGGATCGGCCGGCTGCGGCAGACGCGGGGGACTCTCGTAAGGCACCGGAGCCGGGTCCGGCGCCTGACGCCGCTGCCGCAGCCCCGGCGGGCTAACAGCGGACGGCAGGTCAGGCGGCGGGACCGCCTAGCCGCCAGGCGCGGGCGCCGATCGGATTTTGCCAGCTGACAGCAATCGACCAGTAGGGTACTGCCGTGGCTGAACGAACCATCAGGCTTGCCGTGATCGGCGGGGACGGCGTGGGTCCTGAGGTCGTGGCAGAGGCCATCAAGGTCCTGCGCAATCTCGGCACGCTGGCCATCGAGCCGACCAGCTACGATCTCGGGTCGCGGCGGTGGATTCGGACCGGCGAGGTGCTGCCGGATTCCGTCCTCGCCGAACTCGCCCAGCACGACGCGATCCTGCTCGGCGCAGTCGGCGACCCCGGTGTCCCGAGCGGGCTGCTGGAGCGAGGCCTGCTACTGCGGCTGCGGTTCGAATTCGACCAGTATGTGAACCTGCGCCCGGTCCGGCTGTACCCGGGCGTGGCATCGGCGCTGGCCAACGTCCGGCCGGAGTCCGTCGACATGCTGGTGGTCAGAGAAGGCACCGAGGGCCCGTATATCGAGGCGGGCGGCATCATGCGCAAGGGCACTCCGGCCGAGGTAGCCACCCAGGAGAGCTTCAATACCGCGTTCGGGGTCGGCAGGGTGGCCCGCTACGCGCTGCACCGGGCCGCTGAGCGGCCGCGACGCAAACTGACGCTGGTACACAAAAGCAACGTGCTGGCCTACGCAGGCGACCTGTGGCGGCGAATTGTCACCGAGGTCGCAGCGGAGTTCCCCCAGGTGACTACGGAGTACTGCCACATGGACGCGGCGGCGGTCTACTTCATCACCCAGCCTGAGCGTTTCGACGTGATACTCACCGACAACATGTTCGGCGACATCCTGACGTCGATCGGTGCCGCCGTGGCCGGCGGCGTCGGGCTGGCTGCGGGCGCGAGTATCAATCCTGACCGGACTGCCCCGAGCACGTTCGAGCCGGTCCATGGCAGCGCGCCGGACATCGCCGGCACCCAGAAGGCTGATCCAACCGCGACGATCCTGTCCGCGGCGATGCTATGCGAGCACCTGGGCTTGTCTGCGGAGGCCGCCCGGATCGAGCAAGCGGTCTCCGACGATCTGCTTGAGCGGCAGGGCGCCTGGTCCCCGCGCGCCACCCCGGAGATCGGCGACGACATCGCCGAGCGGGTGGCGGGCTAGCGACGTATTCAGCCCGCCTGGCAGTGATCGCGTGGGCGAGCAGGCTGAGCCCGAACTCGAAGTCGCCGTCAACGTCACCTGTTCGCAGTTGCAAGTACAGCTCTGTGAGCTGGGGGAACTCGGCCGGATGCAGCCGTGGTGCGGCGCCTTCGCCACCGTCACAGTCCGTCAGTCCGGGGGCAAACCCGCTTTCGCGTACCAGTAAACCCAGCATGTAGGTGGCGAACGCACGGAGGACGCGGGCCGAGTCGGGTCCGCTGAGCCCGGCCTCCCGCAGACTGGCAAGCGCGGCCTCAGCCGGCCGCATCAGGCTCGCGGGGAGATCCTGCCGGGCTAGCGCAAGCATCGTGCACCGTGGGTGCGCCCCGGCGATCTGGCCGAAAGCCCTGAGCAGCGCCCTCGCCTGGTCCTGCGAGCTCGCCCCCGGCGGGGCAGTCCAGGCGACACCGGACATTACCTCCTCGGCGACGCCATCAAGCAGGGCGGCCGCGGAAGGGACGTAGTTGTACAGCGATATCAGGCCGCAACCCAGTTCGGTTGCCAGGCGCTGCATCGAGACTGCCACGACCCCTTCTGCCTCGATGAGCCTGATCGCGGCGGCGATGATGCGCTTGCGTGATAGCTGCATGGCGCGAAGGTACCGCGTACCTGTGACACCTCCGCGGCGGCGGAACGGCAGGATGGAAGGATGGGCGGAGCCGCGAGGAAGGACCACCGAATGGATGACAAGGAAATCCTCCACACAATCGACGACCTCATCCAGTCTGAGCGCGACCTGCGTACCAGGCTGGCAGCTGGTCAGCTGACCAGCGACGAGGAACACGAGCAACTCCGCGCCACTGAGCAGCAACTGGACCAGTGCTGGGACTTGCTGCGGCAGCGGCGAGCCAGGCGCGAGTTCGGCGAGGACCCTGGCGGCACCGCTGCACGGCCGGCCAGCGAAGTGGAGGAATATCTGCAATAGGCCGGTCTTCTGGCGGCCGCGACAGCGGCGAGGTCAGGCCGCGGACAAGCGGCAGAGCTGTGGAAGCGGTATGGGAGCAGTATGCGCATCGCGAGATTCGCGGTAGGGGATGAGGTCGCCTACGGTGTCGTCGTCGACGACGCGGCCGGCGAGGCTAACGGCACCGGACGCGTAGAGCCGTCCGAGGCCACAGGGGGTACCGCAGGGCTGAGCGTGGCAGAGATAGCGGGGCACCCGTTCGGGCCGGGCACGGAGGGTCCGAAGCTCACCGGCGCCCGCTACGCGATCGAGGACATCAGGCTGCTCGCGCCGGTACTGCCGACCAAGATCGTGGCCGTCGGCCGTAACTACGCCGAGCATGCCAGGGAACTGGGCAATGAGGTCCCGGCCGAGCCCTTGATCTTTCTCAAGCCTTCTACGAGCGTCATCGGACCCGGTGATGCGATCGTACGGCCGGCTCAGTTGTCCGAGCGGATCGATTTCGAGGGCGAGCTGGCGATCGTCTTCGGCCGGCTGTGCCGCGACGTGCCGGCCGCCAGGGTGCCGGAGGTGATCTTCGGTTACACCTGCGCGAACGACGTTACCGCCAGGGACCTGCAGGCTAAGGATGGCCAGTGGACGAGGGCGAAGGGCTTCGATACGTTCTGCCCGCTCGGCCCCTGGATCGAGACCGGCCTTGACCCGGCTGACGTGCAGCTGACCACTGCGGTCAATGAGGAGGTCAAGCAGGAGTCGCGGACATCACTGCTCATCCATGACATCCCCGCGCTGGTCAGCTACGTCACAGCGGTAATGACTATGCTGCCCGGCGATGTGCTGCTGACCGGCACACCGGCCGGTGTCGGGCCGATTGTGGCGGGTGACAGCGTCTCGATCTCGATCGAAGGCATCGGCGAACTCACCAACCGGGTCGTCGACGCCACCTGACGCCGACGAGGCGAAAGCCGCCGGGAAGATCCTGATTCGGCGGCTAATCCTTGACATGAAGTGGCACCGCTGCCTGACCCGCGGCGTCTTTGGATCGCGTTGGCCCGCGTGTCTGGCGTCGGCTACACTGCACTGGCTGGACTGCAGCAGCGCGGGCTGGATACCCGGAACGCGCGCCCATGGGGTATGGGGTAATTGGCAGCCCGACGGGTTCTGGCCCCGTTAGTCTAGGTTCGAGTCCTGGTACCCCAGCGATTCGTGAAGAAGCGCGACCGCCCGCACGGTCGCGCTTCTTTTCTTGCGGTCTGGGCTTCTGATGCGGCACCGCCCGGTGGCGGCTCGCGCCAGTCCACCAGGTCGGCTGACCAGTACCGTCCGCCGGATGGCTAGTACCGGCGCCGTGACCTGCCTGGCTCGAGGCCGGTGAGCCGAAGCAGAAGTAGCAGGACGATTGCGCCAACAATGGACCCGAGAAGGCCCACGGTCCGGAAGCTGTGCGTCTCGATGTGGTGGAACTCCACGAGTTCCCAGAGGAATCCGCCCACGAACGAGCCGACGATCCCGAGCAGGATGGTGCCGAGCAGGCCCATATTGTCCCGGCCGGGCACCAGCAGGCGCGCGATCAGCCCGACGATCAGCCCGACGACGATCAGTACGACTATGAATGTAACCATGGCGTGAAAGTACCTGCTAATCGTCAGATTATTCACGGAGGTAGCAGGCCGGACATCCCTTTCCGCAGGTCAGTACCGCCACTCTGGAGCGGAGCTGGTCTTGCGGCGCTGGCTGGCTGCGGGTGTTTGGCTGTGCTGGTTTGGCGGGGGCCGGGGCGGTGCGCTAGCCTGATGCCCCGGCACACGCTTGACGAATGATCATGCAAATGCCGGCTTTCTTGCGAGTACCGGCTGCCGCCCAGGCGGGTTCAGGTGCCGCGGGAGCAGCAAACGTACCTGGCCCCGTCGTCTAGCGGCCCAGGACGCCGCCCTCTCAAGGCGGTAGCGCCGGTTCAAATCCGGTCGGGGCTACATATGTTGTAGCAGGTCGAAGGCCTGGTCGCCCGGTTGCGGTGGCCGGGCCTTGATCATTTGTAGGGCAGAATGTGGGCGGAATCGACCAGCATGAGGCTGCGCTGGCCATCACCGATCGGGAGTATTAGGCATCCACGTCCGGGGAGGACGGAGTCATTTTGAACTCCGCCTCGTGGAGTCGGCGGCCGCTGTCGCCTCGGTCATCGAGGCGCTCCGGCTCGCGCCGGCCCGCTGCTACTGCTCGGAGCGCAGGAGCCGGCCCCACGGCCGGTCAGCGCGACTGCGTTCGGGAAGGAATGGCCTTGCGGGAGGCTCCAACGGGCTTGCGCAGATGGTGCCTCCGGCTAACAAGCCCGAAACGGGTCGCACGGGGTCCCCCCTATGAGCCTCGGACAAGGCTTACTCGGAATGCTCGGCGTCTGCGAGGGGCTCACTGGGGTCGTTACAGGGGACCGATCTTTTCGACGAGGTTGGCAGACGGCCGAGCCAGGATAGGTCCGCCGCCGCGACCAGAAGCGGCGGTAACGGTCTGGATGTACCGGGGGGGTAGCACAGGAGTCGTCCCACTCGTAGAGAGTTACCTCCAGCGTGTTGAGGGCGCGCCCGAGTTGGACTGCGATGGGGAAGGGGACGCGCAGAAACAGGTGCACGCGGTGCGTCGCCGCCTGTGCCGCGCAGGTGCGGATCCGCTGAGCCAGGTCCGTGACCGTGGTGCTTGATGCCTCGGCAGGTATGGGTCGGCGGCGCGCCAGCCCTACTCGCATCGTGCCGGCAAACTGTCCCAGGCGGCTCGCGATGTGATCTGCGAAGGCGTCGCCCGGGGCATCGGCAGGCACGAGGTCGATGTAGATGGCGACAGGCGCGCCTGTCATACGCGCGTGGTGGGCTTCGGACTCGATCTGCAAACCTATGCGCCGCGTTGCTCCTTGCCTACCGGGCTGGTCCCAGGTGGCCCCCCTGGTCATTGACAGTGACCAGCCAGCTACTGGTGGTGGGGACAGCCGCGCCTAGGGCGAACGCGACGCTGAGGTGGGCGCCGCCGCGTATCCGGAGTTGTTCCGCGCCGGCGATGGACAGGAGTCGGGGCAGATCGGCGAGGAATGCGGCGAGCGGCGGCCAGATCGCGGGATCAGGTACCCGGCTTCCGGGTGGAGGGGGCCTAGTGCGGACGGCGAGTGGAACCTCCGGTGGCGTGCCGCGCGGGTCGAGGCGGGTCTGGATGTCCAGCAGTACCTCTGTGTTGCTGAGACGCCGGACTGCGGCCATCCGCTGTGCGGCGATTTCGCGGGCGAGGAGTGCAACGCCTGCATTGTCGAAGAGCGGGTATTGCTTGAAACGCTGCAACGTGCCCTGCGGTAGGGCCAGGAGCATATCGGGGGCGGCATAGTCCAACCTGGGCAGAACGGTGGCGCTGCGCATTGCGTCTGGGGTTCTCGGGATGACGCTGCCGATAGCGAAAGTGAAGGCAGGGTCGGGCTCCAGGCCGAGCAGGCTGGGTGCTTCTATGTCTCGGACGACCGTCGATTGTCGGATGTCCGGGCTCACGAGGAGGGCGGCGCCCGACAGGCCGGAGGTCAGGGCTTCTTGGAGGCGCCGCGCTGTGTCGCCAGGTGGCAGGTCGGTGACGTCATGCCAGACAGGCACGCCTGTGGCGCGCAGCGCCCAGGCGACGGCGGCGGCCAAGTCGGTGCCGTCGGATGTGCGGTAGCTGATGAACACCGGCGCGAGCGGTCGAACGCCCGGCATCGGCGCATTGCCCACGGACGTGGGCTCAGCTGGTGTCGGAGTGGTGCTCATTGGCTGGTGCTTTCCTGGTAAGTCCGGCGTAGCAGCGGCACGGGTCAAGCATCAGCGCGGCTGACGATCCAGCCCGTCAGCCGCGGCCGGCGCCAGCCGTGAGCACGCCCAGGCATCACGATAATGGCCAGGAATACCTCGAACGCGAGCTCGGCGTCGGCAAGTATGTTCCGGTAGCTTGCCAGGTCGCGACGGCTGGGCCGGCCAGGGCTGCCAGGATGCGTGTGCCATTCCCCGAGCCAGATGCTGCCGTCGGTGTTGTAGGCAAGGTCGGCGAGTGTCTGGGCGTGCGGGACGTCGCGGCGGAACGCCACGGCCTCGCGCACGGCGTCAGGTCCCGGGTCTCCGGCGTGCACAGCGTCAAGTGTCGACTGAGGCCGCTAGCGGTGGTGACCCAGCAAGATGCCGCCGGTTTCCCGGCCGTCGGCGGCCGCGGCGGTGTTCCGAAGAATCGCGGCCCGGCAGGTGTCGGTGACCGTCACAACGACCGGGCTCGGCCCGGGCTCTGGCAGCGGGGCGTGTGAGCTGCTGCCGCGGATGGCGGCGTTCACCGAGCTGCTCCGGCCGGGCGGTCAGCGTTGCCGGTGCTTTCCGGGTCACATGTGGGGCAGCCAGGAAGGGGCGGTCCGACGCGGGACCATCGGAATTCTGCGGCGTGGCGCAGGTCTGCGTGCGGCGGGAGGCCCGAGTGGGGCCGCAGGCCGACTACGAGATGGTCGCCGGGGAGGACCTGGTCATACTGTCCGGCGTGCTCCAGCAGCGTCGCGATCGCGATCTTTGCGGCGAGCTGTCCGACGAGCTGCAGATCACCGGCTACGGCGGTCATCGGCCGGTGATCGGTACCGGTCCCGTAGGGCTGGTCGAGCGCGGGCTCGGGGTCGAAGCCGCCGATGTCAGCTAGATACTGGCGGTGGCAGATCAGGCAGCCGGCTGTGGGCCAGGGCAGCAGCCGGATGATCTCGCCGATCTCGCCGTCTTCCAGGACGCAGGCGAGCACGGCAGGGATGCCTGCGCGGCGGGCGAGATGGCTTACGACGCGGCGCGGAACGACTCCGTCGGCTGCGCAGGCAATCAGTGCGCTGTCGTGGAACAGCGGCCGCATTCGGTCAGCGTCCGCGGTGACGTCGAGCGCGAGTGGCTCGACCGCTGTGTCTGGCCAGCAGTGACGAAGGGTGGGGATCCGGTAGGTGTCGCCGATGCGGATCACCCGGCAGGGGAACTGGTCGCGGCGGGCCAACTCGTAAGCCTTGGTGCGGCCCAGGCCAAGCGCGCGGGCGGCGGTCATCAGGTCGACGGTGGCGCTTGCGCGCAGCTGGGCTGTGGTGACGGGCTTCATCGGATGGCTCCTCCGGGCGGTCAGGCGTGATGGGGAAGGTCTGCGGGGCGGGTGGCCACGACGGCGCCGGACAGGTCCAGCGGATCGATCTGGACGTCCTCGCCGGTTTGCGGAGCCTGGATGACCTGGCTTCCGCCCAGGTACATGACGACGTGACCAGGGTTCTTCGCGGTGCCATC
>Ga0335075_10002898_pt1 | contig 27459 bp, 27 predicted proteins | sample Lox_Sample_24_FD_206723 | JGI IMG/M metagenome (GOLD analysis project Ga0335075, IMG submission 206723) | Soil microbial communities from Loxahatchee National Wildlife Refuge, Florida, United States - Lox_Sample_2.4 | ecosystem: Environmental > Terrestrial > Soil > Wetlands | place: USA...
GGTAGGTCGCTGGACCGCATCAGTAATGATGCGGCTAGAGGAATGGCCGTCCTCGACAGAATTCGGCTTACAGGCTCGTTTGCATGATGAGGCCCTCATTTCCCCGACGGGAGGTGAGGGCCTTCAGCTTTTGCATCCCTTCCACATCTCTGCGAGATGTGGGGCACCTGGCAGGAACGGTAGCCTCCCGCCGATTACTCCGCAGTTCAACGCCTTGTCAAGCCAAGAATCCACTAACTCATGCTGCATCTACCGCTTAAGAACGTGTCTGATTTTTTTAAATTTGCTAATCTGAACCTAGGAGAGCATTTCCCCAACCTTAATGCGTGGAAGGCGGAGGCCATGCCGCTGCGCCTTCTGTTTTTCCGCGGAGATAACCATGCGGCCAGCCTTAAACCCTTTCCCAGGAAAGAGTTTAGGCATAACTTTTTCGATTCGACGGTTTTGCCGCTGAAGAGCCAGTAACAACAATCGAATCAATAGTTTAATTTTTTAGAGAGCAGCCCCGAACAACCCCGAGTTTCCGCTTCGTCTGCGATACACTTGCCTTGTCCTCAAAGGACTCTTATGCTTCCGATCTCCGCTCTGGATGCGATTGGGCCCGCCATTCAGCGGACCAGAACGTTCCTCTTCAGGCCGTTCAGGCTGCCTACGTTTCTCAAACTCTGTCTGGTCACGTTGTTCACAGAAGGCTTCGGAGGAAATTTCAATTTCTCGATACCCAGTGGCCACTCCTCAAGCAGTGCTCACTTCGTGGATTCGCCATCCACCGTCACGCCGCTTGCCTCCCTTACGACAGGACATGCGGCGGCGATTGCTGCTGCAGCGCTGGCGTTCATCGTGCTCTGCTTCATTGCCTATTACCTGATCACGCGCCTGCGATTTGCATACTTTCATTGCCTCATCAACAACACCAGGGAAATTCGGCCCGGCTGGCGGCTATATCGCGCACAAGCGGTCCGTTTCTTCTGGCTGAACGTGGTGGTGGGGCTCTGCTTCCTGCTGGTGGTCGCGATCATCGCTCTGCCTTTTGCGGAGGGGTTTTGGCGGCTGTTTCATCGCGCGCCGGTGGGCGGCCATCCCGACTTCGGGTTGTTGCTGTCTCTTCTGTTGCCCCTGATTCCCATCATCCTTCTATTCGTACTCGCCGGTGTTGCAGCCGATCTGATTCTTCGCGATTTTATGCTGCCGCACTTCGCGCTGGATAACGCAACGGCTGGCCAGGCATGGGCCGCGGTATGGGCGCGCATCAAGGCTGAGAAAGTATCATTCCTTGTCTACGGGTTGCTGCGATTGATCCTGCCCGTCGCGGCAATGATTGGATTACTCCTGGTGCTGCTCATTCCTACGCTCATCATCGTCGCTGCCTTTGCGCTCGTCGAGGTCGCAATTCATTCGGCCTTTGCTGGTGCGGCGGGCGGAGCAGCCATAATTGGGGTTCTTCTCGAGTCCATTGTGGGCCTGGCTGCATTTGGCACTGCGCTGTTCGTCGGCTTGTGCCTTGGGGGGCCGCTGGGCACGGCGATACGGGAGTATGCGTTGCTCTTTTATGGCGCGCGCTACGAGCGGCTGGGCGGAATTCTCTTCCCACCTCCTGATACCCTCCTGAATCCACAGGGAACTGCCTGAACATGTGTCCGTCGATGCACCGCAGGCAGCCCATTCAGGCTTGGCCGAGTGGCGAACAGGCCTTCCTACTTGGCCTTCCCCGGCATGTGCGCATTCGCGAATATCGGATTCCCCGCCAACCACTCTGCTTCCGGGTTCTCCCACTTGAGCGCATCGACCACGGCTGCCGTCAGCTCAAGGTCGGTCTTTTCAAGATGAGGAACCGCCTCGACAAGCCCTTCTTTCATCCCTTCGCGCACTGCGCTGTACACAACTGTCCGCGCATGGTCCATGTGGATGTCCGACTTCTCAACTCCGATCTCATACCGCACCTTACACTCCTCCAGGTCCCAGGACGTGTACCACGAGCAAGCCATCGGCCGCACCGGATAGATCCCGCACCGCGAGTCCGTCAGAAACGCGCATGAAGCTTGCGTCTCGTTCCGGACCTCAGGCAATAATCCACGGGTCGTCGCATCCAGCCGCTGCAACCTTTCAGTCATCGCGTCGCGCTCCGCCGTGTCTTTTATCCCTCGCAGGTAATTCGCAATGCTCACTGCTTCCACCGCTGAAATTCTCACGCTCTGGTAACAGCACCACCTGCAGTTTTCTTTGCAAGCGACCGGCTTGGCATCCGGTGATCGATTGCTCTCATACGCCATCTCTGCCAGCGTCCGCGAATTGTTCAATATCCTGAACGCAATCCCTGTATCAGGCTTTGCGCTCTCGACAATAGACTTGACCGCGCGGCGTTCGACCTGGCCAAGCTGCCGGGAAAATTCATCCTCGTTTCCGACCTTGTTCTTCGCGCCCATCCCATTCATACGCCCTGCTCTCCAGCTCACCTCGCAGAATCGTACACCTAAGTTTGATTGCACAAGGTATTGCTCCACCCGGGAATAAAGGACGAAGCGAGCAACCCCGGATCCGCAATCCTTCCACCGCCTTGGAGTAAATTGGTGGCAAGGCCCTACGGGCACAACCGCGATGAACCTCCCTCGTTCACGGTCGAGCTGCAAGCCGCAACGGAGCACCCTCCTGTTCCTGCTTGCCGCCCCTGTGCTTGCGCTGGCGCAAATCGCACCCCAGCCCCTTCACACTTCCGGTCTCCATCCCTTTTCCATCGCCGCTCAAGTGCGGACCGCGCACAAAGACCTCGCCGTCTGCCGAGCCTATCGGGTCGCGGACCTCCCCGGCAGCCACAAGTTCACAAGCGACTTCCTCGAGAACATCATCGCCGACCCCGCGCCCCGCGACGGCGACGCCCCTACCATCTGGGCGCTCTCCGCCGACCTCGACAGCAGCGTCCCCCGGCAAAAGCGCGCCATCTATCTCTCAAAATCCACCGACGGCGGCAAGACCTGGACGCTGCTCGCCCGCATCGACTCCCACTACTACGACGCCAAAATCTCCGAGGGTCTCCGTAACGGACTCGCCGTCACTCCCGGCGGACGTGACTTCGTCATAACCACGCAGGAAGGCGCCTTCCAGCTTATCCCGCAGCGCAATCCCTACGCACCCGTCATCCGGCGCATTCCCGGTCCGCTCGTACCACGCATTCGTCCCAACGTCACCATCGCCAAGAAAACCGGCGACCCCGTGCGCGCTGGTGTTGTCCTCATCACCGCCGATGGCCGCCATATGGTCGTCGCCTACGGCTACTTCGATGACAATCCGCAGCTCTTCACCTATCACCGCAGCGACAGCGGCGCATGGATAGAAGACGGTACACTCCCGCATCTCCCGACCGACCTCGACATCTTCTCCATGCAGTTCGACCATCCCCGCAGCAGCAATCCCAGCTCGCTCTATGTCGGCACAGGCGACCAGGTCTACCGCCTCGACTTCCACACCATGCAATGGACGCGCGTCACCGGAGTCGGTCCCGACTCCGCCATCCACGCCATCAGTACCGTCGATGGACTCCACCTCGCCGCCTGCTGGGGAGTCTACACGCCCGTCAACGCCATCACTGTGGCGCGTGTCACAACCGCACACTTTCTTCTCCATCGCTGGAGGGACGAAGTTGGCCCCAACATTCGGGCCTACGATATCGCCGTCGATCCTCTCCGTCCGAACCACGAAGTCCTCGCCGCCATCACCGGCGTCTACATCAGCCGCGACAGCGGAGCGATCTGGCAGCGGCTCAACAACCTTCCCGAAGGCGAATACCACTCCGCTTATTTCAATCCCGACGGGACAGTCATCGTCTCCGGCTACGTCGGGACCTTCCTCGTCAATCCATTCTCAAACAGTTGCGCGCCTCATCTTGAAACCCGCAGTTCCCTCAGGTAGCACCCTTTCCGCTCCCCAACTACACACTTTCGATTCAGGGCCGCGCAATACAATCTCAGCTTGCATGCCTTGACGATCTACAACTCGTACGTGTAGATAATCGTGGTATGGGAAAACCGAACGATCTCGTACAGGGAACGCTCGACCTTCTGATCCTCAGAACCATCTCCACTGGGCCGATGCACGGCTGGGCCATCGCAAAACGCATTCAGCAGATCTCGTGCGAGGTCCTGCAAGTGCAGCAGGGCTCGCTCTATCCTGCTTTGCACCGCCTGGAGCAACAGGGTTGGGTCCGCGCAAAGTGGAGCGAGAGCGAGACCGGGAGGCAGGCAAAGTTCTATTCGCTGACAGCTGCGGGAAAGAAACAGATGGAACTCGAAACGGTGAATTGGAACCGGCTGTCAACCGCCATCGGGCTGGTGATCGAAGGCGCATGAGGTGAATTAATGCGGTCGATTGAAAAGCTGCGCATGAAGCTTCAGATGCTATTGCATCGCGGCCGTGAGTCCAGGATGCTCGATGCAGAGTTGACCTTTCACCTGGAACAACAGATTGCCGAAAATATCGCGTCCGGAATGGGTCCGGACGAGGCGCGATATGCCGCATTGCGGAGCTTTGGAAATCCGGCACTCTTGCGCGAGCAAACACGTGGAAAATGGGGTTCGAGCTGGCTGGATATCCTGCTACGCGATCTGCGAATCGGGCTGCGGACCTTGTCTCGCACACCCGGCTTCGCACTGACCGCGGTTTTAGTCATGGCGCTCGGTATCGGTGCAAACGTCGCACTCTTTACCGTCGTTCGCTCGGTTCTCTTGCGGCCGTTGCCCTTCCACGACCCTGACCGCCTCGTTGTCATCTATGGAGAGAACAAAATCGGTGACCCGAATACCGGCAATATCGTCGCGGCGGGCGATTTTTACGACTGGCAAAAGGCCGCGCATGGCTTCGAGCGAATGGCGATCTGGCGTTGGACGGGCTACAACATGTCTGGCAACGCGGGCCAGTTGCCAGAATTCGTCAACGCAGGAACCTGCTCGTGGAATCTGTTCTCGACCTTAGGCGTAACCCCGCGGCTGGGGCGTTTATTCTCTGCTTCAGATGATCAGACCGGCGCAGCTCCAACCACCCTCCTCACATGGAGCTTCTTTCATCGCCGCTTCCACTCAGACGCCTCGCTCCTCGGTCACACCATCCGGCTCAATGGCAAGACCTACACCGTCGTGGGTGTGCTGCCAAAGTGGTTCACCTGGCCCGATCCGGAGATACAGTTATGGGTCCCGTATCACATTGATGTGAATGCGGAAGATTTACGGACCCATTATAGCCACACCAGTTTTGTTGTCGCGCGGCTCAAACCCGGCGTTACCGCAACAGCCGCCACAGCGCAGGTAAGCGCGGTTGAGCACCAGTTGTATATGCGTCTGCACGGTGACGGGCCGGTGGCACAAGCAGCCATATCCATGCCGATGATTCAGGACGTTGTGGGAGACGCCAAAACGCCTCTGTATACGCTCATGGCGGCCGTCGCCTGTCTTCTCCTGATCGCCTGCATCAACCTCTCGAACTTGCTGGTAGCACGGGGAGCCGCACGGCGCCGCGAGAGTGCCATTCGCGCCGCACTTGGCAGCAGCCGCATGGGCCTCATTCGTCAGCAACTCGTTGAGAGCCTCCTGATCTGCGTCGGGGGAGGCGCACTAGGCCTGCTGCTTGCCGCTGGAGCGACGCGCTGGCTCGTGCTCCACTGGGTTGATATGCCACGCGCCGAAGCTGTCCGGCCCGACGGTCTGGTTATGGCATTCGCGCTCGGAGTGATTTTGCTTACCGGCATCTTCGCCGGCGTGCTGCCTGCGCTGTCCGGAGCAAATGCAGATGTGCTCATGGCATTACAGGAAGGTTCTAGGGGAGCAGGTGCAGGCCCATCCCGTGCGCGCTTGCGCAAAACACTGCTCACAGCCGAAATCGCGCTGACGGTGGTGCTATTGATCGGCGCTGGCCTGCTCTTCAGAAGCTTCCTGCGCCTTCGCTCCGACGACCTTGGCTGCGCAACAAAGAACGTTCTTACGATGAACTATTTCCTCCGTGGAAATAAATATTCCACGCCCGCGCAAATTGTGTCATTCGATACGCAGTTGCTGGAGAAAGTTCGACACCTTCCCGGCGTGCTGGCCGCGGGGCTTACGAATGCTGTCCCCGGCGGCGGCTACTACGGAGACATGGAAGTACACGTCACCGAGCGTCCACCCCTGCCGCCAGGTGTGCACCAATTCGCGCTCTTTCGGACCGCCGATCCAGGCTATTTTTCGGCGATGGAGATCCCGCTGATTCGCGGTCGCTTCTTTTCTGACGATGAAAGGCTGGACCACGACAAGTTCGTCATCATCAATCAGGAGTTTGTGCGGCTGTTTTTCCCTAACGAGAATCCCATCGGGAAGCATCTGCATGAAAATTGGCGAAGTGCTGCAGGCGAGGATTATCAGATCGTCGGCGTCGTCGGGGATACGCTGTGGCAAATTGGAAAGCCCGTGCGGGCCATGATGTGGTTCCCGATTCTGGGTGGTTCTCCGGGAAGTTCCTCAGACAACGCGCTCGTCGTCCGGACAAACGGCGATCCGGAAGCACTTTCCTTATCAATTCAAAAAACCATTGCCGATCTGGATCCAGAATTACCAGTGAAACAGATTCTTACCATGCGGCAAATCGTCGGCGAAGCAACGGCGAACGCCAGCTTCAGCGCGACGCTGCTGCTGGTATTTGCGGGCCTTTCACTGCTGCTGGCCGCTGTAGGACTCTATGGGGTGCTCGCGTATCTCGTAACACAGCGAACCAGAGAAATTGGCGTGCGTATGGCCTTGGGCGCAGAGCGCGAAAGCGTGCTTCGACTGGTCTTGATAGACGGTATCAAGCCGGCATTGCTGGGTCTCCTCCTCGGCCTTTTGGTCAGCGCTGCAACTACCCGGCTTATCGCGTCCGTTCTCTATGGCACAAGTCCTCTGGACGGAACGGTCATCGCATCTGTCATCGCCACTTTGCTGGCAGTCACAGTCCTGGCGTGCCTGTTGCCGGCTTGGCGAGCATCCCGCCTGGACCCGATGACAGCGCTGCGGATGGAATAAGGTCAGAGCTTTTTTCATCTTTTAATCGTCTTGTATACGCCGTACACGCCGTGGTATACGATGTATACATGAAGGACTCCCCAACAGCCGTGCGCATCGCCGGCAAAGCCCGCGCGCTCCTCGATCGAGAGGGCCCCGAGGCCGTCACCATGCGCCGTGTCGCGAAGGCCGCCGGAATCACAGCCATGGCCCTCTACCGACATTTCCCTGACCGGGCCGGCCTGCTCAATGCCATCGCCGACGCAGGCTTTGAGGAACTTGCCGCCCGTCTCACCCGCATCCCGCAGGCAAAGAACGTCGAAAAGCGCCTTTCCCTCATCCTCGACGTTCATCTAGACTTCGCGCTCGAAAAACCGCGACTCTTCGAGCTTATGTTCCTCGCCCGCCGTCCCGGAGCGCGGCAGTACCCTGCGGACTTCAAGGCCCGGCAATCGTCGACCGCAAACGTCGCCGCGGCCGCAATCAGCGACGGCATGAAAAGCGGCTATTTCCGCAAGGACGATCCATGGGAGATCACCTTTGAGACCGGCGCGCTGATCGAGGGCATGGTCATGCTCTACCTCGGCGGGCGTCTCAGCATGAAACCCGCCGCATTTCGCGCCTTTTGCCATCGTTCATTTCGGAGGTACATTCGTGGAATCCGCAAATAGCTCGCATCCGGTCATCGAGGGCGCTCTGGCCTTCGCCGCCACAGCGGCCCTCCTCTACTTCGGCAACGGGCTGAATCCCATCTGGCCTCTCGTGTGGTTCGCGCCGCTGCCGGTCCTCTGGTTTGCGCTCCGCAGCTCGTGGCCGGGCGCGGCGCTCGTCGCCGGCCTTACATGGCTCGCCGCAGGCCTCAATCTTTGGCAATACCTCCACATTCTCGGCCTGCCCCCTGCGGCTTGGCTCGGCGTCATCGGCCCCGGCGCCGTGGTCTTCGCCCTCGCCGTCCTGCTCTTTCGCTCGCTCGTCCTGCGCGACGCACCTTGGACGGCCCTCATTAGCCTCCCCGCAGCTTGGGTCACCTTTGAATACCTGCGCAACCTCTCCTGGCCGCACGGCACCGCCGGATGCCTCGCCTATTCGCAGCTCCGCTTCCTGCCCTTTTTGCAAACCGCTTCGCTTACCGGCCCGTGGGGCATGGACTTTGTCCTGCTTCTGCTCCCGGCCGCCATCGCCATTGCTTTCCATCTGCGCCGCTCCGCACCCCGCCAGTCCGGCCAAATCCTCGCCGCCGCTCTGGGAACAGTCGCTGCGCTGCTCATCTTCGGAGCCGTGCGTCTGGCAATTCCTCAACCTGGACCCAATGTTCGCGTTGGCTTGGTCGCCGCCGACAAAAACACGTCTCCCGCCGGCGCTGCCACGCTCCAGCTCACGCAGCAATATGCCGATCAGGCAAAATACCTTGCCGCAGGCGGCGCTCAGGCCATCGTCCTGCCAGAGAAACTCGGCACCATAACAGATCCCACCCTGGCCGCCACAGATCAAATCCTCCAGCAGTTGGCAAGCCAGACCGGTTCGACCATCGTCGCTGGCTTCGACCGCGAAACCTCCGCCGCGGCCTACAATCAGGCGCGCGTCTACCGCCCTCATGCCGCCGTCGCAACCTATGACAAGGAGCACATGCTCCCGCCCTTCGAGCTGCGCTTCACTCCCGGTACGTCACTGCTTCTGTTACATAATGCATCCGGCACCCGCGGCATCGCAATCTGCAAGGACATGGACTTCGCCGGACCTTCCCGCAAATATGGACGCGCCCGCGCCGGCCTCATGCTCGTCCCCGCCTGGGACTTCAACATCGACCGCGTCTGGCACGGGCACATCGCCATTATGCGCGGCGTCGCAGACGGATTCAGCATCGCCCGCGCCGCGAAATTCGGCTTCCTCACCGTAAGCGACAACCGCGGACGCATCCTCGCCGAGCGCCGCAGCGACTCCGCGCCCTTCGCCACCCTCCTCGCACTGGTGCCCGCAGGGCACAGTTGGACATTGTTTCAGGCTCTCGGAGACTGGTTTGCCTGGCTGGTCATCGCGCTGTTGGGCTGGGCTGTTCTTCGTATGGCATCTCGCAGGTGACTCTCATCACAGCCTGCCCTTGCCCGCCCGGCATACCGTGAACTTAGCAGTCTGTCCCTGTACAGCTGGAAGGAGGCGCTTCCAATGAAAATTCTCCTCGCCATCGATGGTTCAAATCACAGCAAGGCGGTCGTCAACGAGCTTGTCCATAGGTCCTGGCCCGCTGACACTGAGGTCCGCATCCTCTCCGTCGCGCACCCGTCGCCCTACTTCTTGGATCCTTTTCTCATCGGTGCCGCTACCCATTTCGATTCGCTCAAGGAAGAACACGACCGCGCCGAAAACACCGTGACCGCCACTTCGGAAGAAATCGCTCGCCGCGCACCGGACCTCAAAGTCACCACTCAGGTCCTTCACGGTTCTCCCAAAGATCTCATCGCCAAGGAAGCCGGGCGCTGGGGCAGTGATCTCATCCTTATGGGTTCGCGCGGTCACGGCCCCGTAGGAAGGCTCTTTCTCGGCACAGTCACCCAGGCGGTCATTACCCACGCCCCCTGCGCAGTTGAAATCGTCTGCACGGGTGCGCCCGCTGCGGCCTGAACGTTTTCACTCCTCGGGGTATCATTAGTTCTCTATGGACCCCGTTGCCACACCCCTCCTGTCCGTCAATTCTCTATCCGTGAGCTTTGGCAGCAGGCATGTCATTCAGAATCTGAGTTTTGAAATCGACCGCGGAGAAAACCTCGCCATCGTCGGCCCCAACGGCTCCGGCAAAACCGTCCTGCTGCGTACCCTTCTCGGCATGCTCCCTTACTCCGGCAGCATCCGCTGGGCGCCGGGGGTCAAGCTCGGCTACGTTCCGCAAAGCGTCGCCGCCGACCTCCAGCTTCCCATCTTCGCCAGTGATCTCCTCGCCGCCAAGGCGCGCATCCTTAAAGTTCCCGAGGAAGCCATTGCCCGCGCCGCCGCCGCCACCGCGACCACTCCCGACATGCTCTCCTCACGCATCGGGACCCTCTCCGGCGGCCAGTTCCAGAAAATCCTCATTACCTTTGCTCTGCTCGGCGACCCCGACGTGCTCTTGGTCGACGAGCCTACCGCCAGCCTGGACGAGCTCGCCGAGGAGCACATCTACGAGCTGCTCGACCGTCTCCGTCGCGAGCGCAACCTCACCGTCCTGCTCATCTCGCATGAGCTCAGCGTCATCTACCAGCGCGCCACTCGCGTCCTCTGCCTCAGCAAGAACACACCCTGCTTTGGCAAACCGCAGGAGATCCTCACTCCGGAAAACCTCGCTGAGGTTTATTCCTCCCAGCCCGAGTTCTTCCACCACCTGCACAACCACGCGGAGCGTCACCGGTGACCCATCTCGGCAGCATTTATGAAGTTGCTCTGGCTTTGCTCTTTGCCATCGCCGCCGGACTCGTCGGCAGCTTCGCCCTGATGAAGCGCATGGTGCTTGCCGGTGACGTCATCTCGCACGTCGCGCTCCCCGGCATCGGCCTCGCCTTTCTTTTTCACTTCAATCCGCTGCTCGGCGGCGCGGCGACGCTCCTCGCAGGAACCCTCCTCATCTGGCAGCTTCAAAAATCCACCGGCCTTGCCGTTGACGCCATGATCGGCGTTGTCTTCGCCGGCTCGCTCGCCATCGGCGCTTTGCTCACCCCACAGGAAGACCTCGTCGAGGCCCTCTTCGGTAGCTATCAAACGCTTTCGCTCCCTGCCTTTCTCATCGGAATCGCCGCTTCTCTGCTCATCATTCTCTCCGTCCTCCGCTTCAAAGACCATCTCCTGCTCAGCCTCTTTTCGCCGGAGATGGCCCGCGCCACATCCATCCGCCTCGACCGCCTCAACCTCTGCTATCTGCTCCTCTTCAGCCTCACCGTCCTTGTGGGATTGCGCTTCTTGGGTGCTCTACTCGCAGGCGCGCTCATTATCCTTCCCGCCGCCACGGGACGCCGCCTCGCCACTCATGTCTCGCAGTTTCTTTTCTGTACCTGCGCGGCCAGCCTCATCTCCGTTGCCGTCGGGCTCCTCGTCACGCACCTGTTCCTGCCCAGCCGCAGCCCCGGCCCGGTCATCGTCATCATCTCGGCTCTGCTTTTCCTCGCCGCGTCCCTGCGCAAAGTCGAAGCCTGACCGTTAGCTCACACGCACCCGTACGCCAGGCCCGGCCAGCGCCATCGTCGCCGCGGTTCACTACCGCCGGCTGACCAGCATCTCTGGATCAGGCACTACGCTGCACGCATCCGCGCTCGTAGGCGTCCAGGTCGACCCATCCGTGTACCGCACGCTCACCAGGTCAATCGAATTCACTGACGTCAGCCCTTGCACCCACACATCTTTCTGCGCCGACGCACGCGGCCCGAGGCTGACCTTCAGCTCCATCGTCCTCGACCCCTTCACCTTTCCCCAATCCGCCTTAGCTGCCGGGACCCTATAGACCGCGCCGTTCCACCCATTCACTCGAATCCGCACCGCCGCAACCGTTCCCAGCTTCGCATTCGTCAGCGTCACTTGCAGCTTCTGCCTGGGCCCGAGCGTCTGCGGCATCGCGGGTGCGCCGCCCACCATCACCGGTGTTGAAAGCCCCGCCGCCTGCTGCGCTGTCATGGCAACCGGGCATTCCTTCTGCGCCGGAGACGCGGCCGCTGCTTTTTTCGCCGTCTCCGCCCGGCCTGCGCCGACACTCATCAACCCGGCAACGGCCACCACCAGCCACAATTTCGCAAAGGAAGCCATAAAACCCCTCATCCAAATGACGCTTCGCCCGCAATTTCGCGAGCCGCAAAGCTCCTCCGCCTCGCCCGCTCTACTCGCGCGAGCTCCCATACACCGGAATCCCAGCCTGCACCTTAAACATCAGGTCCGCCGCGCGGTCCGCATACACCGAGTCCGGATATTTCGATTGCAACCGCTCCGCCAGCTCCGCCGCATGACCGCGGTCTTCCTTCGCCCGGCTGTCGTTGCCGTCCGCCGTCCACATGTCGCCAGCCGCCGCCAGCCGCCACGCCGCCTTGTACAGCGCCTCCGGCGCACGTATCGAATCCGGATAATCATCCGCAAACTTCGCGTAATACCCAGCTTCTTTCTCTGGACACTTCTCCGCGCCCTGCCAGTCTCCGCAAAGTTTGTTGTCAATCATGTCGTACGCTGCGAATGCCGCAAACTTCGTACGTGGAAAGTATTTCTGAATGTCCTTCATCTCGTTTTCGTCCATCAGTTGCCGCAGGTAGGGCGCCTGCTCATGGGCAGAAGGTAGAGTCGCCGCATCCGCCTTCTGCAACTGCCATCGGATATCCGCCGCGCGCCACATCGCCGCCGGAGTCAGCGGCGACCGGGGAAACATCTCCACAATCCGCCGGTACAGCAGCCGCGCCTCCTCTGCCGCCGTCGGTGGCGGATTCGCCTGCGACGCAGCGTCTTCCGCGCTCACCGCCTCGCCAAACAAAATCTGGTCCCCATGCGGTGTGTTCACATCCACTATGCCCTTGTCCGCCATCCACCCGGAAAGCGGAACCGGCGGCGCCTGCCCGGCGATCGACGGCATGTCCGACTGCCGCGACTCCGGCACATCGACGTTCGCAAATACCTGGACCCAGTCCCCGCTGCGCCCCACAATCACCATCTCGCGCCCCGGCATGATCACCGAGATCCGCTGCGCCGACTCGCTCGGCGAAACATAAAGGTTCGCCTCCCGCACCAGTGTCGCCATCGGCCCGTTTTTAGGAATCTGAATATGCGGCATCCGCGACTGCCCCCACGCTGCGGCAGAGACGCTCAGAGCTACGCCAGTAAGAAAGGTTCGATATCGCATCGCTGAGGGTAAGACGTGCCGACCCAACGTCTCGTCTCAACCTACCACAGCTTCTTTTCCCCGTACTTGATTCGGCGGGGCAGAGGAAACCATCGCATCCCCGGCACGCCTTCCGCTTTTGATATATACTTGACTTAGTCAACTAATTTGACCCACGGAGATTCGTCCATGCCAGGTCTCCAGCCCCAGGCCGCCCCTCCGCAGATCGCCGCCTTCCGCCGCTTCAACCGCGCATATACCCGCTTCCTCGGCACCCTCAGCGACAGCTATCTCCGCACCGAATACAGCCTCGCCGAAGGCCGCGTCCTTTATGAGCTCGCGACTCGCGCCCGCCCCCAGGCCAAGGAGGTCGCCGAAGCCCTAGGTCTCGACGCCGGATACCTCAGCCGCATCCTCGCCAAATTTCAAAGGGCCGGCCTTGTCGTTCGCGCTACCGCTTCCCATGATCGCCGTGCCGCCCATCTCATGCTCACCGTCCGTGGCAAAGCGGCCCTGCGCACCCTCAACCAGCGCGCCGACCGCCAGGCCCGCGCCGTTCTCGCGTCGCTCTCCGCCGGGCAACGCGACCAGCTCGCAGCAGCCTGGCGCACGATCGAGAGCACCATCCTCGGTCATCGGCCCGATCCCGCATTCATCGTGCTGCGCCAGCACCACCCTGGCGACATGGGCACGATCGTTGCCCTTGAGGGCGCAGGCTATGTTGAGCAATTCGGCTGGGACGGTACCTTCGAGGCCCTCGCCGCCCGCATCACCGCCGACTTCATCGACCACTTCGACCCCGCTTGCGAGCGCTGCTGGATTGCCGAGATCGATGGCCGTCACGTCGGCCACATCTTCCTCGTTCGCCACCCCGATCAGCCCGGCACGGCCAAACTGCGCCTGCTCTATGTCGATCCCTCCGCGCGCGGCCTCGGCCTCGGCAAAACCCTCGTCGACGAGTGCGTCCGCTTCGCCCGCTCTGCCGGTTACAAAAAAATCATCCTCTGGACGCAAAGCATTCTCGCCGCCGCACATCGCATCTATCAGGGCGCGGGCTTCAAACTCGTCAAAGAAGACCCGCACCACAGCTTCGGCCACGACCTCATAGGCCAGATCTGGGAACTCCAGCTTTGACCTTCCGCAAGCGACATGGAAGCCTGAACTCGACTTGAGCAAATGACCGAGCCAGAGCGGCAACGGTGGTTTCATGAGTTGGCGCCGAAGGCGCGCATGCCTGGACGGCAAGTCCCCCTATGGCGAGTAGTTAGACCCGCTAACAACTGCCACCAGCTTCCTGTATGGCAGCAATTTCATTTCATGGAACAGCACTGCCGCTGTCGTTACCGCGCCGCTCGGCTCCGTCTTCACGCCCGCCTCGCTCAGCACGCGCATCCCCTCATGAATCTCGTCTTCGCTCACCGTCACAATCTCATCCACCAATGCCCGAATGTGCGCAAAGTTCAGCTCGCCCAAGCTCTGCGTCCGCAGCCCGTCGCAAATCGTGCGCGTCGTCATCTCCGCAGGCCACGTCACCAGCTTGCCTGTCCTAAAGCTCTCTGCTGCATCGCCCGCCAGCTCCGGCTCCACGCCGATCATCCGCGCCGCGGGCCGCAGACCCTTTACCGCTGCCGCAACACCGCTCAACAATCCGCCTCCGCTTACCGGAGCCAGCACCACATCCACATCCGGCAGGTCCTCCACAATCTCCAGCCCCACCGTGCCCTGCCCGGCAATAATCCTTGCATCGTCATAGGGAGGAACCACCACATACCCGGACTCCGCCGCCAGCTCTTCGGCTTTCTGCTTTCGCTCAGCGCTCGCCGGCCCCACCGTCACCATCTCCGCGCCCAGCGCCTCCGTCGCCCGCCGCTTCAGCTCCGGAGCGTTCCCCGGCATCACAATCACCGCCTTCACGCCCAGCGCCCGCGCTGCGTATGCCACACCCTGCGCATGGTTCCCGCTCGAATAGGTAATCACTCCGCGCCCGCGCTCATCCGCCGTCAGTTGTGCAATCCGGTTGTACGCCCCGCGCAGCTTAAAGCTGCCCGTCGCCTGGGCGCCCTCATTTTTTATGTAGACCTCGCCCGCTGCGCCCGGCACCGCCACCCGCACCAGCGGAGTCCGCACCGCCACCCCGCGCAGCCGCTTTTCAGCCGCCTTGATTTCTTCAAGAGTAATGAGCTTGGATTTTTCTGGATCGGACATTCTTAGGAATAGCTCTCACGGAAATTATGATGAGGAAGTAGACAAGTGCCCAGAAGGCAGCGTTGAAGAGCACAGTCAAAATTGAATCAACAATATGGAGTTGGACAAGGGTCAATGGTCCCATCCAAAGAAAATGTTGGATGATGTAAGAACCAGGAAGAGAACCCGGCAGCGACAAAAAGAATCCGGTCAGCCACAGCGCAACACCAAAGTGACCGAATAACCATCGCCGCGGTAGCATCTCTAAAGTCCAGCCCGCACTCTGGCTCACAACCTGGACGGCAAGAAAGATGACGAGCACAATTCGCTTCATGTCACCAGCACCCGCCTTCCGCTGACCGCTTCACCAGCTGACCGGACCTTAGCTGACCGCTTCTTAGCTGTCTCGCTATATCTCCAGAATCACCGGCATAATCAACGGCCGCCGGCTCGTGTTCTTCTGGATGTACCGCTTCAAATCGATCCGGATCTTCTCCTTGATCACGCCGTAGTCTGCTTTCTCTTCTGCGCTCGAATTCTCCAGCGTTTGCGCCACCACGCTGCGCGCCGCATCAATCAGCTCCTCATCCACCACAAACCCGCGTGTAAACACATCCGGAGGCCGCTCCACCTTGCCCGTCATCTTATTGATGGTCAAAATCGGCAGCACAAATCCGTCTTCTGACAAGTGCTTCCGGTCCCGGATCACCAGATCCTCCACCACATCCGCCGTCGAACCCGAATCGATGCACACCCGGCCCGCCGTCACCTTGCCCGCCTTGCGCGCATCCGCACGATTCAGCTCCAGCACGTCGCCGTTCTCGATCACCAGCGCCAGATCCACCACTCCCACGCTTTGCGCCAGCTCCGCATGCTTCTTCAGGTGCCGGTAGTCTCCATGCACTGGAATGAAAAACTTCGGTTTCAGCAGATTGATCATCAGCCGCTGCTCTTCCTGGCTCGCATGTCCGCTCACATGGATCAGTCCCGACGCGCCATCGTCATAAATCACGTGCGCGTCGCGCCGGTACAGGTGGTCGATCACCCGGAAGATGCTCTTCTCATTTCCCGGAATCACCCTCGAGCTCAGCACCACCGTATCGCCCGGCATAATCCGCGCATGCTTATGGTTGTCCACAGCCGCCCGGCTCAATGCGCTCATCGGCTCGCCTTGTGTCCCGCTGATCAGGAGCATCACCTCTTCCGGCGCGTAGTCCGTTATTTGTCCCGGATGAATCAGCAGTCCTGGAGGAACATCGATGTATCCCAAGTCCTGCGCCACCTCGCTCGACTCGATCATCGACCGCCCGACCACCGCCACCTTACGCCCGTGCGAATGTGCCAGGTCCATCGCAATCCGGATGCGGTAAATCGAAGACGAAAAGCAGCTGAAGAACAACTTCTTCTTCGTCCGCGAAAAAATCTCGTCCAGCCGCGGCTTCACCGACCACTCGCTCGGCGTGTACCCCGGTCGGTCCACGTTGGTCGAGTCCTGCAACAACGCCAGCACCCCCCGCTTGCCGTACTCCGCAAAGCGATGCAGGTCAAACGCATTCCCGTCCGGAGGCGACAGGTCGATCTTGAAGTCGCCCGTATGGACAATCACGCCGACCGGGGTCTCAATCGCCAGCGCCACACAGTCCACCAGGCTGTGCGTCACGCGAATCGGCTCAATCGTAAACGGCCCCAACCCGAACTTCGCCCCTGGAACAATCTCAATCAGCTCCGAGTCGTCCAGCATCTTGTGCTCTTCGAGCTTGCCTTCCACATACGCCAGCGTGAACTCGGTCCCGTACACCGGAACGTTCAGCTCCTGCAAAAACCACGGCAGCCCACCAATGTGGTCCTCATGCCCGTGCGTCAAAATAAGCCCGCGCACATGCTCTTTGTTCTCCACCAGGTACGTAATGTCCGGAACCACCACATCCACGCCCAGCAGCTCCGACTCGGGAAACATCAGCCCCGCGTCGATCACAATAACGTCGTCGCCATAGCGGATCGCCAGGCAGTTCATGCCGAACTCGCCCAGCCCGCCCAGCGGAATGATCTGTAATTTTTGGTCAGCCATCGGAAACTAAAATGCTATCAGGTAGCAGGCGGCACTCAAAACACTGGCGTCCGCTCCGCAACACCGTCTTACCAAAACCCCGCAGCGGAGCCCGAAGAGAACCCTTCACACCCTGTACGGAACATGAATCCCGCGCGCATGCGCGGGAAAGTCCCGCGTATTGCGGGTAATAAGCACGCGGCCATCCATCTCCGCCGTCGCCTTGATGATCGCGTCCGGCAGCTTGATCTTGTTCTTCCTGCGAATGGCCACAGCGCGTTCCGCAACCTCCAACGTCAGCGGCAAAAGCTGAAAATAAAGCAGCAGTGTGCGCGTGTCGGCCTCGTTCGCTGCCGTTGCTCCGGCCAGCACTTCCATCCAGGTCACAATGCTGATCGCCCGGTCCGCATGCCGGTCGCACTCCGCCCGTGCCTGCACCAAGCCGCGCAGATAATCAATCAGAATGCAGGTATCGAACAGGACGGAACCGCTCACCACTCGCCCCGCATCCTCTTCTGATAAGCCAGCCCGTCCTCCGCCAGATCGGACCACGCGCCAAACGCCGCGTGATTCATCTTCTGCCGGTAAGGAGTCAGGGATACACGAATCGCCTGCCGGATGAACTCGGCCCGCGAGATCACCCGCCGCTTCGTCACTTTATCCAGCAGCTCCAGGTCGGGTTCCGGAACATCTATCAGGATTCGCATAGGCCCTCTGAGATATCAATCAAGTATATCATCTCTTGACATACTTCGATATCTCAGAAAAGCCGTTGATAAAGGGCCGGCCCCTACGCCACCGCCTTCGATCCAGCAGCCTGTTCGCTCTCTCCCTCGCCCACATGGTCCAGGTCGATCCCCGTCGTCTCAATGCGGTACATCCAGGTCACGATCGCGCCCAGTATCGATGAAATCACCAGCCCATACAGTAGCCAGCGCGTCCCGATCGTCACCAGCAGTATCGGAAACAGCAAGGCCGTCGCCACCGCGCCGATCTTCGCAAACGCCGCCGCGAATAACTTGAGATAAAAAAACCGGCGAGTCGCGTCAGCGTGCCGAACGCGCATAACGTACCTCTTTTCTTCACGTCCAGCTCGTTTAGCGGGCCGGATCGGCTCGTATCCAACTGCGCCATCACGCTAACAGAGGCTTTGTTACGGAGTCATGAACGCGGCATGGCATTTTTCATTAGCACCGGATTATCCGTCTCCAGAACCGCGCACGCTGCTCTTTCCGGGCAATTTCTGTCGCAATTCCACGGAACCACCCCCGCCCTACCACCGTATCTGCTTCCATCGAGGCCCCCATGCAGACCCTCCGCCAAGACATCGCCTACGCCCTCCGCCAGATGCGGCTCTCGCCCGTCTTCACCCTCACCGCCATGCTCACCCTGGCGCTCGGCATTGGAGCCACCACCGCCATCTTCTCCCTCATCGACTCTGTCATGCTCAAGTCCCTCCCCGTCGTCGATCCCTCCAGCCTCTACCGCATCGGCGAGGGCAACGACTGCTGCGTCGAGGGCGGTCCGCAGACCGACTGGGGGATGTATCCTTATCAGCTCTATCTGCTCTTCAAGGCCAACGCGCCTGAGTTCGAGCAACTTGCCGCATTCCAGGCCGGAGGCAACATGTTCAGCGTCCGCCGCGGCCTTACCGACAACAGCGCCAAGCCCTTGCGCGGCGAGTACGTCAGCGGAAATTACTTCCAGACCTTCGGCATCCAGCCCTTCATTGGCCGTATGCTCGCTCCGTCTGACGATCAACGCTCCGCGCCGCCCGCCGCCGTCCTCAGCTACCGCGCCTGGCAGCAGGACTACGGCTCCGACCCTAAGGTCGTCGGCTCTACCTTCGTCCTCGACGGCCATCCCTTCACCATCGCCGGCATCGCCCCGCCCGGTTTCTACGGAGAAACCCTCCGCCCCGACCCTCCCGAGATATGGGTCCCGCTCCAGCAGGAACCGTTGATTACCGGCGCTAACTCAATCCTCGACAAAACCAGCGCCTGGCTTCGCGTCATCGGCCGCCTCCGCCCCGGAGCATCCATCAACGGCCTCAGCGCCCGCTTCACCACCATCCTCCAGCATTGGTTCGTCACCGGCTTCGTCGGCCAGGACCTCAAGGAATATCTCCCCCAGATCAAGGCCATGGCTCCCAAGCAGCACATCAAGGTCATCCCCGCCGGTGCCGGCGTCGGCGTCATGAAGGACAACTACAAGGAGAGCCTGCGCATCCTCTTCACCGTCTGCTCGCTCGTCCTGCTCATTGCCTGCGCCAATATCGCCAACCTGCTTCTCGCCCGCGGAACCGCCCGTCGCGCCCAAACCTCCATCCGTCTCGCCCTCGGAGCCTCCCGCAGGCGCCTCATCCGCCAGTCCCTCACAGAGAGTGTCGTACTCGCCATCCTCGGCGGTATCGCCGGCATCGCCATCGCTTACCTTGGCGTCAAGCTTATCGTCGCCTTGGCCTTCCACAGCGCGCACTATATCCCCGTCGGCGCTTCGCCATCACTTCCTGTTCTCGGCTTCGCCTTCGGCCTCTCGCTCGTCACCGGAATCCTCTTCGGCACCGTCCCCGCATGGCTCAACTCGCGCGCCAATCCCGCCGAAGCCCTTCGCGGAGCCAGTCGCAGCACGGGAGACAGCTCCGCGCTCCCGCAAAAAATCCTCGTCATCGTTCAGGCCACGCTCTCCATCGTCCTGCTCGCCGGCGCCGGACTGCTCACCCGCAGCCTCCAAAAAATGGAGCATCAGGACTTCGGCTTCAAAACTGCGCACCGCATCAACATCAGTGTCAACGCGCCCTTTTCCAGCTACTCGCCCGCTAAGCTCAACGCCACTTATCAGGAACTCCAGGACCGTCTCTCCGCCATCCCCGGAGTCGAACGCGCCGCTCTCGCCCTGTACTCACCTTTTACCGACAACTGGGGTGAGCTCGTCATCCGTGCCGGCCACGGCGTCCCCAACGTCAACACAGATCAAGGCTCATCCTGGGACCACGTCACTCCCGACTACCTCGCGACCATGGGCCAGCAGATTATTCGCGGTCGCGGCCTCACCGACGACGACACCGCCACCAGCCAGCCCGTCGCCGTTGTCGATCAAAACTTCGTCAAGCGCTTCTTCAAGAAAGGGGAAGACCCAATCGGCACCTACTTCGGCCTCGATAAACCCGAGTACAACACCACCTTCAAAATCGTCGGAGTTGTCCGCACCGCCAACTACACCGATCCTTCCGGACAGTGGCGTCCGCCGCTCTTCTTCGTGCCCCTCGACCAGCACATTCGCTACAACTCGGCGCTTATGCAGGAAATCGATGACCGCACCCACCTCATCGAGGACGTCGTCCTCCAGATTCGCGGCAGCATGAAAGGCATGGAGCCGCAGATCCGCCGCGCCATCGCCGAAGTCAACCCTGACATGACCATCATCGGGATTCAAACCATGGACCAGCAGGTCGCCAACCGTCTCGACCAGGAGCGCGTCGTCGCGCAAATGACCGGGCTCTTCGGCATCCTCGCGCTCGTCCTCGCCGCCGTCGGCCTCTACGGGGTCACCGCCTACATCGTCACCCGCCGCACCAGCGAAATCGGCGTCCGCATGGCCCTCGGCGCCGACCGCCCCAAAATCGTCCGCCTGATCCTGCGCGGAGCCTTCACGCAAATCCTCATCGGCCTCACTATCGGCATTCCCGCATCCATCGGATGCGCGCGCCTGATCGCCTCGCAGCTCTACCAGGTCAAAGAATGGGACCCCATCGTCCTCGGCGGCTCTGTCCTCGCGCTCGGCATCTGCGCCCTACTCGCCAGCATCATCCCCGCCATGCGCGCCGCCTCCATCGATCCCGTCAAAGCCCTCCGCACCGAGTAAAGCTCGTGCCAGTGCAATGTCTACTTTTAAGAATGGTATGACTTAAGTAAATACTCCTTCAGCGAAATACCTACGACCATTCACGAGAACCGGGGTACCTTATCTTCTGACAGGGCTACAACGTGAAGGCTATCCAATTCATCTACTATTGCGTCGCAATGATCGCTGCAATCGCGGCTCTCTGGACATATCGCAGCAACTCCAGAAGAGAACGCGCAAAATGGGCTGTTCAGCTGTATGACAAATTTTACGAAACAAATTACTATAAGCCGATCCGCGAAAAACTCGACTGCATGCCGGATGCCGCCGCTGATGTCGTCCAACTTGTGACTCAGGAGTCGCCGGAATTTACCGACTACCTAAATTTCTTCGAGATGGTCAGCTATCTCGCCAAAACCGGGCAACTTTCCAAGGACGACGTCTTGAGCCTATTTCAGTACTATCTCCAATGCCTGAAACGGCACGATTCGGTAATCAAGTATCTGGAAAAGAAAGACAGGGGCTTCGAACAGTTGAGCGCGTTTCTGAAGGATAATATCCTCTAATCAGTCACCCATGAGCGAATACCTGTTTGCATACGGAACACTGCAACCCGATCACGCACCAGTCGAGATCGCCTCAGCAGTAGCTCGGCTTCGGCCGGTAGGCGAAGGTTTCGTCCGTGGACGGCTCTATAATTTCGGGGATTTCCCTGGGGCAGTACTCGATCCGTCTTCCAAGAGAAAAATATCGGGGACAGTGTTTCGCCTTCCTAAGGATGAGACTGTTCTGAAGAAAATGGACGAGTACGAGGAATTCGACCCGAACACCCCCGATAGAAGTCTCTTCGTCCGCAGATTGCACCCTGTCGAGTTGGCGGCAGGAAAGACTCTTCAGTGCTGGGTCTACGTTTACAACCAGAAGCCAACAAAGGCACGCATTCGGCCACATCCACGCACCACAAAGCGGTCTGCGAACCGAAAACAAGCTCGCCAGGGCGCTGCCTGACCCCGTCAAGGCTCTCCGCACCGAGAAGTCACTCTGGGATTAACAAATCACACAGGCAGGACATGGTTTACTGTGGTTGCCGGACCTCGAACCAAAACCCTACCCGCAGCGGATACAACCATGCCGACAGAACGAAACAAACAAGTGATCCAGGCGTTCATTGAAGACGTCATCAATCAGGGACGTCTCAACCGTGCCGACGATCTCGTGCTCGAAAACTTCCTGGAACTCGACCCGCTGCCCGGTCAGCAGCAGGGTCGCGAGGGACTCAAAGAGGTCATCGCCGTCCTCCGGTCTGCCTTCCCTGATATCCATTGGGTCGTGGACGAGATGATCGCCGAAGGCGACAAGGTCTGCACTCGGTTCACCTGGTCCGGAACCCATCGCGGCGTCTTTCTCGGAATTCCCGCCACCGGCAAGCATGTCACTGTAAAAGGTGTGGTCATCGATCTCTTGGCCGATGGCAGGATGACCGAAAGCCGTATCCTCATGGACACGCTCGGCATGATGCAGCAGTTGGGCGCGATTCCCCCGCCTCCGCCCGCGCATCCTTAGAAAGCTCAATCACCATCGTTCTGACAAGCTCCTCCCCAACACCTTAAGCTGCCCAATCGGAGGACCCTCGCCGCTTGATCTGACGGCTCCGGCCGGGAGGGGCGGCGCCGGTGACGGAATCATTTGAATCCTTCCACCAGCATCAAATCGCTTTCGCGATGATACACCTGCGAATAGGCCAGCCAGGTTTCGTCGGGAGAAAGTGACAGGCCGCCCCAAATCGAGGGTTGTCTGTTGAGCGGAATCTTATGCGTAACGCGCTGGGAACCGAAGTCATAGAAATCGATGCTCGGTTTGTGGTTCCAGTCGACAAAGAAAATGCCTTTCGATCCCAGGGTCCAGTCCGTTGGATAGAGAACTCTCGGCATTCCCGGCAGGGCTTGTTCGTGACCCGAAGCCAGATCGAGGACGTGGATCTCTGCATTCTGCGAGCCGGCGAAGAAGTACAGAAATCTACCGTCTTTCGACTGCTTGGCGTTATAGCCGCGGGTCTGGGTAACTTGTTCCGGAGTGCCACCCTCGGGAGAAACCCGGTACAGGCTGCCTGGCGCGACCGTTCCTGCTGATTCCGAGGTAAAGTAAATCCACTTTCCGTCAGGAGACCAGCTTGGCACTGAAGCGGGAAGATTGTTTGTCGAAATCTGCTTTGGGAGCGCAGTTGACGGATCGACAAGGTAGAGGGCAGGTTTACCGCTCACCGTGGAATCGAAAACGATTCGATGTCCGTCGGGAGACCAGCGCGGAGTGCCGGTACGCAGCACATGAAAATTGCTCAAGCGGACGGCATCGCTGCCATCCAGATTTGCCACCCACACTTCATGAAAACCAGAGCGCTCTGATTCGAATGCTATCCGTTTTCCATCTGGCGAAATGTCAGGAGCCATTTGCTCCACCGACGCTGGAAAGAAAGCGCTGCGCACTAACCCGGTGCGGGTATCAACTCTCCAAATCTCCGCTCTGTCGTCACCCTTCACGAACGCGAGACGACTTCCTCGCGGAGAAACGGCTGGCTCGTATCCACCGTTTGCGAATGCTAGGTTTCGGAGAGCTCCGTCATTGATATTTACTTCCTCGAGTCCATAGTTGATCGGTGAGAAAATGACTCGCTGGCTGTCCGGAGACCAGGCAAGACCCAGGAAATAGACGCCTTTTGCAAGGTGTCTCGAAGGTCCTCCCTCGACGGAAAGAAGATTTATGTATGCTTCTGAGTTCGAGCCGCAAACAGTCGCGATCCATTTCCCATCAGGAGAAAACGCTGGGACGGCTGCGTCACAGCCGGGAGTATCGACAGGCCGAACCTCGCCAGTTTCCAGGGTCAAAATGAGCAAACCTTTCGCTGAGTAGTACGTGAGTTGATGGCCGTCGGAGGACCAGCTTAGTGACGCGGAGAATTCTGCATAGGGGAAAGTCGCATTAGCGAGCTTTTTCTCCGCACCTCCTCTTGCCGGAACAGAGAAGATCCCCGGGTTGGGACCGCCCGCTCGGGCGAAAGCGATGGTGCTGCCGTCTGGAGACCATGCCGGAACAATCCATCTTGCGGGCTCATTTGTCAGTCGTTCGATGTTCTCCGAGCCGATCACCTTCACATAGAGATTGAAAGGATCTGTGGCGTTACTGTTCCCGCCGTCCCATGCGAAGACGACTTGACTGCCGTCGGGAGAAAACGATGGAGACTGTACCATTCCGGGCAGAGTTGTCAGCGGCACGACGCGCAGGTCGTCCTGCTGGCTCTCGGGGTGGGCACCCGGAGATTGCCGATTTCTGGACCTTATAAAAAGCAAGGCCCCGACCGACAGCAACAAGAGCAGCGCTAGTACGGCCGGCATCCAGTGGCGTTTCGGCGCGGGCAACGGTGCGACCACTGTGGAGGCATTTTCCAGTCCATTTTGCAAAGGAGCAGGAACGGTTGCCGGAGACGCCATCGCTTCGGACTCACCATTGTCCACCGGCGCGATGAATCGATAACCGCGCCGGGGCAGCGTCTCCACGAATCGCGGGTGCTCCGCAGAATCGTCCAGCGCTTCGCGAATCCTATTAACGGCGGCGTTCAGGTTGTGGTCAACGTCGACAAAGGTGTCCGGCCATAGCCGCTGCTGCAACTCCTCACGGCTAACGACCTCGCCGGGGCGCTCCAGCAAGATGGCCAGAACTAGAAACGGCTGGCCGGTCAGCTTCCGCTTTCGCCCCGCTCTCCACAGTTCTCCCGCGCGAAGATCGACCTCGAAGGAGCCGAACCGCACTCGATGAGGGGAGGAATGGATCAAGTCCGCCATCACCCTTACCTCGGTTGCCGCGCTGCGGGCATGACGCGGCGATGCAGGAATTCTAATCCTTCTCTGCAACTGCTGTGAAAGCCGTGTTGTACCAGCAACTTGGCAAATGACATTTGTTTGACCTCGGATCGAGCTTCAAACGACCCTCCATGCATTGAGATGGATGTGGCGACGGGGTACTGTCGCCCCAATGTCGCCGTGAGAAGGCTAAAAGCTCACGGCACTCAAAGGAGACGGTCATGAAAAACATTACGGCAATCGCAGTTTTTACTCTTGCAGGTCTTCTCGCCGCCGGAAACGCCCTGGCGCAGCAACACGAAGTTCGGGCCTCCGTGCCCTTCAGCTTTACCGCGGGAGGCAAGATGCTTCCTTCAGGCAACTACACGATCAGCGCGATCAGGGACAACGTGATCGTGATCAAGAATCGGGAACAGCGAGCTGTGGTGCTAACACAGTCTCAGGGCACTGTCGAGCAGTCGAAGAGCGGCAGCGTGCTGGTCTTCGAGAGGCACGGCGATCTGTTCTCACTGCGCAAGATTCTCTGCGCGCCTCGGGGGATCAACGTGAGTCTGCCTGCCGAGCACTGGAAGCGGGGCTCGTATCCGGAGGAGGCAATGAACTCCCCGGCCGACGGACTGGTGCTGATTCCGGCTGGCAATTAGGGACACTCGCTTGGCTTACACGAAAGCCCGGAGCTATGCCTCCGGGCTTTTTGTTTGCGGATTGTTCGCTTCTCAACCCACCAGCTCCGGCAGCCTCTCCGCCGCCGTTCCGAGCACGATCTCGTCAAACGCATACGCGTTCAGCGGCTCCTCCGGCCCAACATAAATCGTCTGGATCCCCCGCTCGTTCGCAATCTCCACAAATCCCGCCGCCGGATACACTGATCCCGACGTCCCCACCACCAGGACCGCCGTTGCCTGGTACAGCTCGTCATAAATATCGTCCATATCCAGCGGAGTCTCCCCGAACCACACAATATGCGGCCGCACCGCCTGCCCGCATACCCCGCACGTCGGCAACTTCACTGCCGACTCGTACATTTCTCGGTCTTCAAACGGCTCCTCGCACTGCACGCACCGCGACAGGAACAGCGAGCCGTGCATGTGATGCACCCGCCGCGATCCCGCCCGCTCGTGCAGATCATCCACATTCTGCGTGCACAGATAGAACTGCTCGCCCATCTTCGTCTCCAGCGCCGCCAACGCCTTGTGCCCCGCATTCGGCTCCGCCGCCATCGCGTCCCGACGCCGCAGCGAGTAGAACTGCCACACCAGTGCCGGATTCGCCCGCCAAGCCTCTGGCGTGGCGACGTCCTCCACGCAATGCCCGTCCCACAATCCTCCCGACCCGCGAAACGTCGCCAGTCCGCTTTCTGCCGATATCCCTGCTCCCGTCAGCACAAATACCCGGTCCTGCGGCTCGAATTCCATGGAAGCATTATGCTCCGCGCACACCTGACCCCGCACCATACCTCATCACTATCGAAGTTCGATACAATGTTGCCGCATACCGCTCCGGAGGCCCCACCCGTGCAAAAACAATCCGTCGGACTCCTTCTTCTTCGCATCCTAGTTGGCTGGGTCTTCCTGTCCGAAGGCATCCAGAAGCTCATCTTCCCCGGAACCCTCGGCGTCGCCCGCTTCGCACGCATCGGAATCCCGTTCCCAGCTTTTTCCGCGCCCTTCGTCGGCACTGTCGAAGCGGTCTTCGGGACCCTCGTCATGCTCGGCTTCTACACCGCGCTCTCGGCCATCCCTCTGCTCGCCGTCATCTCCACCGCCATCTGCACCACCAAAATCCCGTTCCTCATCCACCACGGATTCTGGGCTGCTCTGCATGAGTCCCGCACCGACTTCTCCATGCTCTTTGGACTCATCGCCATCCTCTGCCTCGGCCCCGGCCCGTTCTCGCTCGACGCTAAACGCCGCCCCGCCCCCTAATGAGCCGCGAACAGTACGAAGCCCCGCTTCCTCGCGTCGCCGAAGCCTTCGCCACATTTCTCCGCCTCGGCTGCACCTCCTTCGGCGGACCTGTAGCGCACCTCGGCTACTTTCAGTCGGAGTTCGTCGAGCGCGGCCAGTGGCTCACCCCCGGCTCCTTCGTCGCGCTCGTCGCGCTCGCGCACTCGCTCCCCGGCCCGGCCAGCAGTCAGGTCGACTTCGTCATTGGACTCACCCGCGCCGGACTCCCCGGAGACCTTGCCGCCTGGCTCGGCCTCACCTTGCCCTCCGCCCTCCTCATGCTTGCCTTCGCCTTCGGCCACACGCTCTTCAGCGGTAGAGCCGGAGCCGCATTCCTCCACGGCCTCCAGCTCGTCGTCGCCAACGCGGTCCCTGCCATGCAGCGCCGTCTCGCACCTGACCGTACACGGCTGGCCTTCGCCGTCCTCGCCGCCGGCGCCCTCACCTGCCTCATTGCTGTTGTGTAACGAAATAGCCCTTCCCTCATTCGCATCTGTCACTCGCGCGCTCCTTCGCCGCCTCAGACTTCCCCGCGGGCAGCCGTGTCCTTCGTCACCGCAATGCCTGCGCTGTACACCTACGCTAAGCCCGTAGACACCGCAGACGGAGTGTGCATCCATGTCTCAGCAACCACGGAAAATTGTCATTATCGGCGGCGGTATTGCCGGCCTATGCGCAGCCGTCTATGCACAAAGCTGCGGCTATCAAGCTGAAGTCATCGAGATGCACGACACGCCCGGAGGCCTGGCAACCAGTTGGCACCGCCATGGCTACA